>Ga0209536_100016406_pt1 | contig 10533 bp, 9 predicted proteins | sample DeeMarSeWOR28_12_FD_187461 | JGI IMG/M metagenome (GOLD analysis project Ga0209536, IMG submission 187461) | Marine sediment microbial communities from White Oak River estuary, North Carolina - WOR-2-8_12 (SPAdes) (version 2) | ecosystem: Environmental > Aquatic > Marine > Intertidal zone >...
TTGTGAGTACGCATTAAAAAGTGCCGAAAGTGCGTCTAAAGAGGTCTTGGAACCCTGGGGAGTCGAACTTGTACCCCCCGCTAATTGAAAAGGGGATGGTGTGGCACCACCTCCCGAGGGTGCCTGTACTCCTGTAGCCATATTAAAGTCAGACCCTAAAGGAGAAGTCTCCTTATTGAAAGGCGTCATTCCGTTCTCACCAGTTAAGTCCACAGTATAGCCACCCTTATCATTAGCTTTAATACCTGTAACTCCTGGAGATGATGGACCTGTAATCATACCAAGAATCTCTTTCCACCAGTCATGCTGTTTTTGAGCTTGCTCATCCAATTTGCTAGTATACCCCAACCCAGCACCAAACTTACCTAGTCCCTGTAAGAATGGGTTCTGCCCACCTAATAAGGAACCAAGGTTACCCGTCAGTATCTGGAACGCAGCTGGGTCCTTCTCAATAAAACCACCTGTTGCTTTAGCCCAGTTAATAGGATTCATAAATCCAAAGTCCATTTTATCCTCCTTTAATTAAACAGAAATCCACCAACTCCACCAAGTATTCCACCTACTATAGCTCCAGGAACTCCAAATGTAGCACCAATAGACGCTCCGCTTAGAGCGCCACTAAGCGCAGATTGACCGGCCGATGGCTTAGACCCAGTAGCTCCTACAGTACCGCCACTAATTGCGGCCAGCATATTAGCGCCATACTTCCATGCTTCGTTTTCCCACCTAGCTTCGTTCTCATCAATCTCGAGATTCATATCCAGTTCTTCTTTTCTTGCTACGATGGCAATACGCTTAGCATCAACCGAGACACTTGCAACACTACTTTCAAGCTTACCTGTCTCAAGTAGTTGAGCAATTATGGCATTAGCAGATTTTGTAATTATCTCACTACGCTGTAAATGTAATCTAGATCTTAATTCAGTTCCATACTTAGCAACTTCCTTTGTAAACCTACTATAAATATCTGCTTCGCCAAGAACAAAAGCCGAAGACATTACAGCATTTAGTTCTCGCATTCCAGCTTTGAATTGGGGTAGAGCTTTAGTATTTAACTCATCCTCAATAGTATCTGAAAATGCTTGAATGTCAGCATTTATGTAACTATCTGTTATGACCTGACCGTCGACTACTTCTACAGCCTTAGTCATAGCTGACTCCCAATCACTCTCATGATTCATAGCATCAACGAAAGCGTCAAACTCACACACTGCATCCCATGCCAAGTTTAAATCTTCATCAGGGTCAAAGGCATCTACGTCAACAAAGGGATTACTAGCTATCATAGTAGGAATAGTATAATCCATTAATTCATCTATCATTTCCCGATGACGAGTTTCTAAGTATTCAGGCCAGCTGACCTCACCACTTGACCCACCTCCACCTCCACTAGAACCGCCCATATTATGACCTCCTCTTACCTCTCCTAGCTTGAGAGGCTTTTATAGCAGCTGCTTGTTTACCTGCCTTCTTACGACCACCCTTGCCAGTATAGCACTTGCCACTATCACCATATTTATACCCAGATTTACCCTTACTACTACATTTCTTTATTGGCACCTTCTTCACCCCCTATTTCACAATTCACCTCTGTTAATTTTTTTAACAAAGGTATCGATACATAAGTATGAAGACTACCTCCTAATCTTTCTACGTATCGAATGATATTATCATTCTGTGTAAATCCGACTATTGAATCACACCTAATTGAACGTCCATATTGAATCAGCTTGCACAGTCCCTGTTCCCATGACAGATCGGTTGATTGATTAGTAAATGAATATATACAATATACTAAGAGGTTTCGTGTACTTGAGAATTTATCTTCGAGAACCGTCGTTATTAATATACCCTCTAGTAATGTAGTATTCTCATCATAATTATGCTTAACAGAAGCCCAGCATACCATTGAACCTAATAATAATGATTCAAATATTTTATTAAGCTTTTCGGGAGACTCATTATGAGTCGGCGGAACTGACCCCTTAATAGCATATTTTATAATCTCCCAGTTATCCGAAATCTGGTCTGGTAGAAGACGTACGAGCATTGCTTAACCCCCTTATGTTTCTCTTATCATGAAATTGATATTTAACATCTAATCGACTTAGCCGTAAATCTGAATCTCTATAGTCAACACCCTTAAGCATTATTCTAAACTCATTGGCAGAGACTATTGGATAAGCTATCCCCATCGGGTTCAGTCTGACCCAATCACTATTATAAAATCTATCTTTTGAAGTCTGATACTGAGACCTAAATCCTAGTGCCATATAAACCTCATCACACCCATCATTGTATCTAACATCTGTCTCAATACTATGAATAGTTTTAAAACCCCTTACCTTAAAATCTAATGTATCAGTAACGAGCCGTGGCTCCCAATCTTCACTATCATAAAAGAATCCACATAGAATACGTCCACGATAATACATAGATGAGGTGACGCATTGATGGCACTCATAAAGCCCATGTTCTGTGAGGACAAATCCCCTAGAGGAATCAGATATATAGAAGCGCTTCTTTTGTGGAACATATGTTATTCTCACCTCTTCGTTATCAAGATCTTCCATATACTCTTTATATCCCAGGACCTGTACTTCCAAGTTATCATTAATAAGATTTAACTCATTATTTGTATTTAGAAGTAAATGAATATTATCATTACCAGCTATGTGATTGCCGTTGCGAATACCAGCTATACCTAAACCTTTACGACCAAAGCCACTTCGACCAACACTATGAGGTATTAATACATGAGATTCATCTTCAGTATATGCCATTACTACTTTATTAAGCTTCTTTACCTTTCTTACTATTCCAGTACCTTGGCCAGTGGCAGGTATATGAATAAATCCTGCGGTTTCGTTACCTGGCTCAGTAGGTCTAAAATCAAAACCTCCTCCAATTCCAGACCAAGCAACTGAAGAATATAATAAACCACTCCATGGAGCACTGTCAGATTGAATACATCCTATTATAGCTTGACCATTAAAATCGCATAAAGTAGCAAATTCAGGAACTGCGACATTAGGAAGTATTGCAACAGTTCCATTTGGATATCTAGCAAATGCCGAAGTGGTCAAAATATTATTAACTATCTTTGAGGCAGTAACCACATAATAAGGTCCCCATCCCTCAACGTCTACAAAGTCTATATTATCGACACTTCCTAATGACCTTATGTTAGTAGCTGTCCATATGTCATTTTCATTTAGCAATTCATATACTACTAATTGATTATTGTTGTCGACACTTAATCCAAGTATATAATTGCCAGCAATTCTAACCTGAGGATAAGGCCAATTTATCTCATCCCAAAAACCGTCACCTTGTATCATTACCACTTCTCCTTAGGACAACTTAATATTTCATAATATGTTCTATGTTTCATAGAGCATCCACAAGCAAGACATGTAGTATTCTCTAACTGATCACACGCTTTACATATTGCCCGACGATTAGATATATCTTCCTTAGAAGCTTTAGTTTCATTAGGTTTAAATTCAGGCTCCTTTCCTTGTACTTTAGCACTCATCATCATATTCCAGTCTAGTGGGGATATGTCTAACTTCTCAATATATCCACAATCTGGATTAGGGCAATATACCTCTGATTCAGCATCTTCATCCTGAGACTCTCTTACATTTAGAACGAAGCTGTCATTAGGACATAGTGCGAGCTTTTCACGGAGAACCTTATTCTTAAGAACCTCCTCCCGAAGCTCCTCACGCATAACCTTTTCTGAATCTATCTTCTTATCACGCTCTTCATCCATCTCAGCTTGGATAGACTCGATAGTATATCCTCGCTCAGTTGCCCACTTCATAACGGCAATAGCATGAACAAGCTCATGATTACGAAACATCTCAGTTACTCTCATGGACACCCCCAGATATCTATTTGATAACCCCAAGGATAAAATACATATGCTACTTTACTTGTGAAGTTACCCCAACAAGGTCTTAATTCATTACCACAATCAGTTCCAGAAACTGATGGATATATCTGTTTTCCATCACAAGGACCTGACCATAATAGTTCAGCCCTTACTCCCTTACCACTACCTATATCCCAGTATACATAATCATTCCAAGAATGAACAAAGTTCCACCAGCACATCCACCCATAGTATGCTGTACAGTTATCACACATATATGCGCAGGAAACTGTACCATAGAAAGAAGAGCTGCGATTCGCCATCCACTCAATCCATCTATAAACATTATTATCTGAGTATCTGTCTTGACCATGCCTTGAACTAGTGACTTGATAAGTATAACCACCGTTATAAGGATAACAAGTGTCATATTCAATTCCCATCTTAGATATAAACTTTGATCTTAACTCACCACCATCATCATCTGATTCTAAATAAGTAACATATCCACCAGCTTCATTATGATATACCCCAGTAGTATTTCTTAGTACACTATATATGACTGTACCACATGAATCAGTTACTGATAACTTAACTGCTCCGCATCCATCATTTGCGGCTCTTACTATATTATGACCTACCATTGTAACAGCATCATCCCATGAGAACCCACTACCATATACTCCCTCATCAAGATTTTCTATTGTCCAATAATATGGAGGTTTTCCACCAGTTACATAAGCGTCTGCCCAAGCTCCATTTGCTATAGTAGTTGGAAACCCATCATCTTGCATTACTGTAGCACCAGTAATATTAAGATATACAGTATCTAAAGCCTGACGGTTTTGACTTCCTAGCTCGCAGACATATAGTGTTAAGATTGCTTGAGTACTTAGACAACAGTCTCCAATAGGAAGAAACCAATAAGCACTTATTGGTCGACGCGTCGTCATAGTAATATTACCAAGAATCGCATCGACGCAGGTTTGTTCAATGTCTGCATATTCTACTACTAACTCACCATCTCCTGAATCAAGCTCAAAGAAAAAATCTTTATCGCAGTACTGATATGAGTACTCACTCGCTATCTGAAAAGCAAAGTTATAAACGGAACTACAATTACCACTCCATATCTTTTGCCAGTCACGACCATTAGTCCATATAACACCAGATGCCTTAAGCTCTAAATCATCAAGCTCAATAGTATTGGTATAGTTGCCACACAAATCTTGGACTCGTATCTTTCTCACGTCACCACACTGAGGAGCAAAAGCATCCCATGTAAACTTGTGGAAGTAAAAGAACTGTTTTAATATCTCCCAATCTCCATTACGATATACCTCAACAGTATAAGGAGGAGTTCCATCACTTATAGTATAAACTGCGTTCTTGGCACAGCCACACTTTAGCCCGTTGAGCTCAATCAAGTAATCTGTCCATGATGCAAAAGTAACACTGACATTTGGAAACTCTATTATATCAAAGAACTCATTAAGCTTAATAATATATGCTGATGAGAATATTGGATAGCCGTCTGCAGATCTAATCCACTTAGGTTGTAGCTGTTCAACTCCCAACTCTTCAAGCATCGGTGGAATATAGTAACTTGTGCCGGCTCCATTTATTCCCTTAGTCGTTCCATTAAATCTTTGGTAAAATTGAGTTGCTAATAAATAATTATCATAAACAGCTCCCTTAACCAGAGTAGGATTAATGTATTCTTCATCTTCACAAGTTACGAATGGCGGAAACTCATTAAACCAGTCGTAGTTTTGAAGTGGGCATATTCTAACTAGACAAGTTAATTCTATTCCACAAGAATCTGTAACTTTTACTAAGTCTCCTTCAGACTCAGTTCCCTCAGTAGGGTCAATCATTCTTATATAATTATAAGGAGTTTCAGTAACTGCGATATCAAATGCCATAGCTTGACTGTTGATACTCCAGGTATATGGAGCACATCCGCCAGCTACTTCTATTAGAAATAATGGAACGTCCATTTTTCCTGAGTTATGAATCATTACTGAATAATACTCAGGAGATTCACAGCACGTATAATCCTTAATCAACTTAAAGTTATAAGGCTGACCCTTGTCAGTTCTCTTAACCTCAATAAGGATTCTCTGAGGATGAGAAGTATCTTTCTCTGCCCCAGGCTGCTTAATCGTTAGGACGATTCTATTATGGCCTTCCTTTATACTCACTATACCACCACAAAGTAATCATTCAACAAGTCATCTTGGTCACTATCAACATAGCCAGCTGCTACAACTCTGATAGAATGTCCTCCAACAGTTACAATAGCATCTATCTCACCGTTCTCGTCAGTAGTACCAATCAAAGAGTCGTCAATATATACTTCAGCTCCCTCTATATTAATATCATCGTCAACATAATCCCTAATTGATATAGTAATATCTCTAGTATCAGTTACTTCGGCTTTTGCGCCTAAGCCGCCCCACTCTATATCATCGGCGTTTAAATTAGTAAGGGTCTCATGAGCTTCAAGGCCTAAAGGAGAAGGAGCTAAATTGAATAGCTCTATGAGAGTTTGCTCATTAGTTGGGTTAGCCGAGAACCTCCTGAGACCCTTTGTTAATCCCTCGTCGAATATAAAAGAATATTCTTTCATTCTGATTCCTCAATCATCTGACGCATAATATCTGCTTTATCTATATCTACTTGATAAAGAATAGATACAGAAGCGTCCCTTACTTTGGCAGGATCTATAGCTCTAACAATTAATACATCTCCTGGAGATACTGGTATATTAAGTGTGTCCATTGTCAGAATATGCTTAATACTGAATGACATATTATTAGCTAACTTAGGACCTTTTATTAGGGCTTCAAATGAGGCACTATTAGCACCTTCTGCTAATTCTACGTACATTGCCAGAGTAGTTATTATCCCGCGGCTTGGTATTACTGCGCTTATTAGTTTACCTGTAGCTCTGTCATAATTACAGGACATTACTGGAACAGGTGGTATAATGACCTTAGCCATTCGGCCCCTTGATTTTCTAACCAACTTATTCAGAATATTATCTACTTGAGAAAGCTGTTCTTCTATAGTACCTTCTAGCAACATTCTTTTACGAGCCATACTATCCCTCCATTTTATCGATATGAGATGTATCAAGTTCTACTGAATCCATATCTATACCGATTAGCTCATTGTCAATAGCTGCCAACCAATCCGCAGCTCCTGTAGAATTTCTATGAGTCACTTCTAATTGATATAAGGCTGCATAAAGAAGTACATTAGGATAAGACTCAGTCCAAATATTCTTATCTCTATCCTTAGTTAAATTGACATTATAGAACTTTCCAAGTATATCTATTCTATAAGCAGCATCCGTTGGAGGAGTTATAATTATCCCATTAGCTCCAGTGGTTCCATCTATTACATACTCGCCCATAGAATCTATTGCAAAAGGTACATCATCAATCTTAAGCGACTGATCAAGTTTGACAAATGCCCTACACCAATACTCTGGAGTTCCACTATCTATGCTACTAAATGACTTAGCATAGAAATCTCTTATCTGACTATACTCTCGACGCTCAAGTGTAATTATAGCACCATCAGATTCGTTGATGAGCCATACGTCTTTTATTAACTTAGCCTGTGGAAATATCTTTATATACTGGCCAACTTCAAGCTCTCCAAGACGCTTAGCATACAAATCGTCGTTAGTCATTCTGCGGTCAAGCATTCTTTGCCCAGCGTTAATATACCAGTTAGCACCATTATCCTCTCCATCAATAGTACCAAGGTCATAACGACCAGACTTTCTAATAAAGTTATTTCTTATTTCTAGTAAAGACATATTCAGCCTCCTTACGCGGAGCCCTTAATTAGCCCGTGAGATACTAAAGCACTTCTTATCGCAGACACTAGAGCCTCAATAGCAGTGATATCTTCTTGCAGTGCTAACAGGTCATTCATAATATTAGATGCCTGATTAACTGTTGTAGTGTCTCCAATCAGTGATAGGCCAGAACCAGACGTTCCAGTATTAGAACCAACTGTTGTAACTGCGCCAAGAGCAGATTGTGAAGCACTTGCAATTTGATATAATTTAATAGTATCTCCATCCTCAGTCATCAAATGAAGTGCGGTTTGACCAGCTGCAATATCCGCTGACCATACATACATTCCATCAGTCAATCCACCACCTGGAGCTGAGGAATTACTAAACCCTTGAACTCCAGTAAATGTAGCTGCCGCAAAAGTTTTATTATTAAGCGTTTGAGCCAAATCTACCATTACAAGCGTATCTGCGGCGTCACTAATATCTGGTATTGTAACAACTGGCGAGGCATTAGTTTGGTCTGCCGATGTTAAAGTACATCCAGCATCTCCATCATCAATTAGCGGAGTAGTTAAAATTGGCGATGTTAAAGTTTTATTTGTCAGCGTTTGAGTGTCACTGGTTCCAACAATATCTCCAGTAGGAACTGTCTTACCAGAAGATTCAATTACCGTACCGCCAGAATTAATACGAAGTAGTTCTGAGGCAGTTAATGCACCAACTCCTAAATCAGTTAAAGCTACTGAAAAAGACCCTCCATTAGCAGCGTCAGAATGGTCATGTTGAGCATCTGTAAAATCTGCTATTACAGGAGTAGTTAGTGTTGGTGCTGTTAATGTCTTACCTGTTAATGTTTGTGTATGATCTTGGAATACAAAAGTATCATTACCAGTCAGCAATGGAAGTGTTACTGTTCTATCGGCTGCTATTGCACTACCGGCATATATGTATTGATACGTTAAGCCTGGATTATTAATCTGTGGCGTGGTAAAGACTGGTGAAGTAAGCGTTTTATTGGTAAGTGTTTGAATATCAGTCGTTCCAACAATGTCTCCAGTTGGCACAGTTTTACCAGATGACTCAACAGCTGTACCTCCAGAATTGACCCTTAGCAACTCAGACACTGTCAAACCAGTTACATCCAAGTCAGTTACAAGTATAGAAGACCCAATCAGTGAACTGTCTATAAGACCATTAGAATCAAGCTTAACTAACTTACCAGAGTCTCCGGCTCCCGCTGAGGTAACTGTAGCACCTGAGGAAAGTGCTCCATCCGGAACTTGGCTAAAGTACGTTCCAAGAAAGTTTGGTGCTGAGCCACTTGTGACATCTTGGTCAATATAAGTATGGTCAGAGCCATCGCTTGATCTATGTGTGGTATTTAGATTAACAGCTACTCGGGTCTCCTGCCCATAGGTATCCAGTTCAGATACTAAATCATCTCCAGCAGGTTTATTCTCATCAAGCGGCATATTAATTACCTCTGTTAATTTTTTTAACATAGCGGAGGGGCAGCCCTATTGCCACCCCTCCATTATCACGTTATTATTATGCAGGGTTATCCTTGCCTACGCCGTTCAGCCATCCCCATGAAAGTGGATGATGGAACTCAAGACCACACTCCGTCAAGAACTCCTCCTCAGTAGAGTCAGTCCTTGTCCGGCCAGTATTCTGCTTATCACCTTCAGCATAGAAGGTGGTATCATCAATATAGCGATACAACAGATTCTCTGGCTCAAATATAGCCATAGAGTTCCTGGTGGTTGTCTCATAGGAGAACAACGGATGTGTAATAAGATTTATCTTACCAAACGCTGTAACCCACTCAACTACCTGGATACCATAAGCCTTGGTCATTGGTGTATATGAGAACTCACCAATACTTGACACAAGCTTATTAATACCAAGCAGAGCACCAGAGCCACAAAAGGCCAACTTCTCACGACTACCGTAACGGAACATTATCTCCAGTTTCTCATTCAGCCAGTCAGCACCACCAGCTATCCAAGTGGTGTCGTCATAATCAGCGGTAAGCTCATAGTCATCAACCGTACCATATGCCTTAATAGTAGGAATCAAACCCTGAGTAGTACGCTCAGGCTGACCGTTAGAACCGGTACCTTCCGTAGCAATACCAAACAGAAAGGCTTTTTCCATCTCAATGGAATGGAGCTCAAGACACTCACGTTTTGCCTCCTTATAAGCATCACCTGTACGAAGCCGTGTCTTGCGGGCTGTACGGGTAATGCTCAAGGAGTTACGGAAAATCTGAGTATAGTTGTTAATCTTTGTGGGGTCATAAGCCATAGCATCTGGCATCGGCCCACCCTCAGGATTGATGTTACCGACAATCAGTGCGGTATCGCAATCTGACAGGTCGGTAGAGGCGCCATTATCGTCAGCCTCAAGCAGTTTGACAGCGATATAAGAGGACGCACCATTCTTAACAACAGCCGTTACTTTGGCGTTTACGTCTACGTCATAGTGAGATGCATCACGCAGTAGCACTTGATGGCCTACGCGAAATTGATCTGCATCAGCCTCTGCCATTTTGACATAGAGAGAATCCCCGGCTACACCGCCGCTTGTGTATGCAGATGACAGCAAGATATTGGTATAAACACCAGTTACTGTGGCCCGCTGAGTAGGCAGAACTTTCGTCCACCAGTTAAACTCAGGGTCGTCCAAAGACTGGGATTTCATCTTTGAGAGAATAGCTGTCAATGGAGCCATACCGTTTGGCCACAGATACAGAATACCCTCCCTCCAGTTCTTCGGACGCTGGTCTGTTACCCAGTCACCGGTTCCTCTCATTCCTAAAAATCCACTCATATTA
>Ga0209536_100016407_pt1 | contig 10533 bp, 5 predicted proteins | sample DeeMarSeWOR28_12_FD_187461 | JGI IMG/M metagenome (GOLD analysis project Ga0209536, IMG submission 187461) | Marine sediment microbial communities from White Oak River estuary, North Carolina - WOR-2-8_12 (SPAdes) (version 2) | ecosystem: Environmental > Aquatic > Marine > Intertidal zone >...
CCGCATTCGGATGACTCGAAAATATAGTGAAAAGCAAGGTCAAAACCTCTTACCCCAAAAGAGGGCTTGACAACAAGGCCCTCATAGAAGGGATGTAATGTAAGCCTTCGCAGTGATCGAGGTGGGTTTACATTACATACATTCCATTTGATTTGGACCATTAGGGGGCTCATAGTGAAAATTGAGCCGTCCATGCTGGAGGGACGGAAATGTGCGTAAAACAAGTCTATCGTGACATTCTGAGCACCCTTCTGCTCCTTGCGTTTCTTAGTACGACATCCTACCTTTTCGCTGCCACAAGAGGTATTAAAGTTGTTTCTCGAGATGGACAGCCCCTCTATCTCTACAAGGATTACCATGCCGTAGTGATAGGAGTTAGTGACTATGACCATTGGCCCAAGTTGCCAAATGCAGTAAAAGACACCGAGGAAGTAGCAGACAAGTTAAGAGAACTGGGATTCCAAGTAAAGCTTGTCGCCAATCCTGACTCACAACAACTCAAGTCCACTCTGAGTGAAATAGCTCGCCGATTAGGGACCGAAAAAAACCGCGCGCTCCTTCTTTACTACGCAGGACATGGAGAGACGACAACACTAGCTGACGGCACCGAACTCGGATACATCATTCCAAAGGACTGTCCATTGCAAAATCTTGACCCGTTTGGTTTCGACAGTAAAGCCGTCAGCATGAAAGAGATAGAGATGCTGGCTCTCAAAGTAAAGTCTAAGCACATGCTGGCGCTGTTCGATTCTTGTTTTTCAGGATCGCTTTTTGCCCTTTCCCGAGTTGCCCCAGCTGAAATCTCAGAGAAAAGTGCCAAGCCAGTACGTCAGTTCATTACAGCAGGTGGTGCCGAAGAAACTGTTTCCGATAGGAGTATTTTTAAAGTCTGTCTCCTTCGGGGGTTGGATGGAGAAGCTGATTATAATCGAGATGGTTATGTAACTGGCTCCGAACTCGGGATGTATCTGCAGACAGAGGTAGTAAATTATACAAGAGGCGGTCAACATCCTCAGTACGGAAAGCTCAATAACCCTTATCTTGACAGGGGGGATTTCATATTTGTGTCGAGAGCTTCGGGAGCGGAGACTACTTCTGCTTTTCCGGAGCATAGAAACCAGCATCTCGCGCGAGAGCGAGAGAAGTTGAAGAAGGACAAAGATAAACTGGAATTGGCGTCTATTCCCAAGACTGTAGCCAAGGTATCGTTACGAAACAATTCCAAATCACTCACAGAAAAGCACATTAGAGACATGCTAGTAAAGTATGACTTTTTTGAGAGAGACTGGAACCCGCGAGGCTCCTTTAGTAATGATTTTATTGATAATGGTGACCGTACGATAACTGATAGAACAACTAGACTCACTTGGCAAAGAGGCGGATCCGGGGAACCAAGAGCAATGAGAAATGCAATGGCCTATATACGAGAACTCAATCAAGAAAGATTTGCCGGATATTCAGACTGGAGACTTCCGACAATTGAAGAACTTGCATCCCTTCTAAAGCGAGAGACAAAAAGCCGTCAACATATTGATCCAATCTTTGATAATTTACAAAAGCAATGCTGGTCAGCGGATTCGGGTTCTGAAGATAAATATAGAAGAGAAGTATTCGTAGTCAATTTTGAAGAAGGTAGGGTGATTAGCGTATATACTTCACCATGGGGAGAACACGGTCCATTGTCATTACATACGGTTATGGATGAGAATTACGTTAGAGCAGTCCGGTCCAACAAATGAACATTGGTCTAGTGGAATGCGCATCAAAGTACTGTAGCATTATTGTAATTATATAAACTCTCCCGCTATTCCCCCAGGTGTTTACATCTCATACTTTAATGCACCTTCACGTCCCTTTTACACCGTCCCAAGATGTAGTATTATGCTCTCCAGAGCTGAAAGTGGCAATGCAGGGATGTAATGTGAAATTCTCTGTGGGCTTGGTAGGGCTCCACAGAATGAACTCACTATTTAAATTTCCCAATCAATAAATGGAGCGAATTGTTTTAATTTGGACTTAGTTAGTGACTTGCAGCCCTAACTGACAGAACAAGAAGATCACTAGAGGGGTATAGGCTCTAGGACTGACACCGGGCGTCACTGGCTGATTTTATGCAGTAGAAGAGTGCTGCCAATCACAGAAATGAATTAAACATGATATGAAAGCTGGAAATGACTAAACCGGGTTGGTTCAATACGTTTCATTCAAAGATTAGATATATTTTCCCCTATATAGCATTGCTCGGACGCAATCCACATATGTTTTTCCCCTTAATCACAAAAACTTCTTTTTCACCATTCGAGAAGGAACTCAACCAGGCTTTGGTTGGCCACCCGAGCAATCATAACTATTTTATATATAATAAAAAACTATTTCCCAGATTTCAGCTTTTTGAAAGATTCCAACTCATCGCCTCTCTTTTTCCAGAGAAACTGGAAAGTTTCTTGGATATTGGATCTTGTAGGGGTTTTTATGTCTTTAGAGCTGCGGATCATCCTACGTGCAATTTATCTATAGGAATCGATGTCTATGAGCCATTTATTACAATATCACAAGAAATAAAAGCATATGTAAGCGTCGAGAAAGTTCACTTTCATCTAGCTACACTTGACGAAGTCTGTAACCAACTAGAAAGTTACGGAGGACCATTTCAGGTTGTTCTGTTGGTAGGTACTTACCATTACCTTTTTTGGGGTAGTGCGAAGTGCTCTAATGCCTATCACAGTCATCGAGAGATCCTATCTAGACTGTCAGCAATCTGCTCCGACAGGGTAATTTTATCTGCTCGCCTCGAAACAAATCGACTACCAAGGAGTATTAAAGATAGAGCTGAAAAGAACAAAAATAAATATGCGTATACAACTCACGACTTTCTTCAATGTGCCGAAGAATATTTCGAGGTTTACCAAGCTGGTTCCTTAGGCAGATATCCCCTTCTGGTCATGAAAAAAAAACGAGCTTTACCTGGCAGCTCAGTTTAATTGATGAGGTCATTCATCTCTGCCTATTACTGTCGGCACACCTCAGGAGCAACCTATGGTGGCTAATGCCCGCTGCGAGCTTGTCCTGAGTCCGTCTGAGGGTCGAAGGGTTCACTAGCTGTCTTCCGTCCTCTGACCCCGACCCCTGATCCCTGAAGTACTCTTATACGTCTTGGCCTTTCATGCGCAATGAGAAATGGCTCCATTCCCGGAGCCTTGTGCCCGGGGTTATAGAGCCTCAAAAAAACCACACCGGGTCGGCCACGGCTTGAACGGCTCCCAATCTCGATCTGTAATCTTACGGACGTGCCTCTTTTTCCTGCGGGCGGAGATATTCCTCCGCCCGCCGGTATTACCAACTAATCCTGGATGTTGGCGCTGAAATCTTCAACTTCACCATAGGTTAAAGTATCGCAAGGCCCCGCGCCGCCGCCGTACTTCATCGATACTCGCATTCTGGTCTCGCCAGAGGCAGCGGTGGAGGGCACGGTGATGCTGGTAGTTATGATGCCGGAGGAACTGCCGCTGTAAAGTAATTCATCGTCGGCGAAGGTTCCGTCTTGATTCCAATCCACCCAGACCCGCCAGTGTTCAACAAAGCTGCCATATTGAAAGCCCGGCTCGAGCGAAAGAGAGACCGGCCAGTTTTTACGCATCTCTGCGGCAGCACCGTCAGTATGGTCTGTGTACCCCACATAACTCCGTCCGGAGCTCCAGGAATAGGAGCCAATTTTTACCCTCTCGATCCACTCGTAGCTGGTGTTCTTCCCATATGATTTGCAGTATTCCAGCGAGACAGGCGGCGGGGGAGGCTCCCCACCCTCGGGAATCAGGACCTGATAATCTTCGACTTCGCCATAGCTAAAGTTTCCACAGACCGGGGGGGCACCACCATACCGCATGGCCACCCGCATGCGGGTTTCTCCACTCACGGCTGTATCGGGCACCTGAAATGAGCCACTAAGGGTATAGGTGGAGTTTCCGCTATAGAGCAGTTCATCCGCAGAAAATTCGCCGTCCTGATCAAGGTCGATCAAAACCGACCAATACTCGCGGTAACTGCCGTAGCCAAATCCGGGCTGCAGGCTGATGCTGTTCGTGCCGCGAACCAGTTCGATGGGTCCTTCGCTGGTGAAATCCGCATAACCACCGTTGGCTCCGGTGTTGTTGGAAAATCCGGCCAAGGTTACACCCTGGATCCACTCGAAATTGGTACTTAGACCCGCGGCAACACAGTAACTGGCGGAGGCGTTCACCACCACATTGATACTAGTGCTGGTGACACTGCCGTCACTGTCAATGACCTGGGCGGTAATCATGTGTGCGCCTTGCGATAGCTGGACCGTAGTGGTTGGTCCATTTCCCAGTGGGCCTGAAATGTCGGAGAACCAGAGGATGTAAACACTCCGGTCGCCGTCCTCGTTGTCATAGGCTTGTGCCTCAAAAGTGATGGGGTCGGAATCCAGGAACTGGGCACCGTCACTGGGTGAGTTGATCGTAACCTGGGGGGGTGTATTCTGTGGTGCAAGTATCTGAATGTTGACGGAGATCGATGCTTCAGCCCCCGCGCTATCTGAAACGCTGGCAGTTATGGTATGCTGGCCGAGCGCAAGCTCCGTGGTACTGAAATTAGGTCCCGCGCCCAAGGAGCCATCCAGACTGGAATGCCATTGAATACCAGCACTGATGTCGCCGTCCTCGGCGTCATTTGCCGCAGCCGAAAAGCTGACACTGTCGCCTGCGGTGTACTGGCCGCCATCAGAAGGAGTAAATAGGCTGATTTCCGGCACAGTATTGGGTAATACATCGAAATTAACCGAGACCGACGCTGTTGCCCCCGCCGAGTCTGTCACGTAAGCAGTGACCGTATGCGCATTTGCAAAAAAAGCCTGGATGAACTCGGCACCCGTTGGCAGCATATAGTAGGGTGAAAACCACTGAATGGTGTCGCTGAGATCACCATCCTCGCTATCCATGGCAAAACCGGTGAAAGTAATTGGCACGCCTTCATAGAACGTCGAACCATTGATCGGTTGCACGATATCAAGTTGCGGCGGTTCGTTCACCGGGCCGCCCGAGACTGCGTAAACGATCTTCAGCTCGGCGGCCGGGTCCAGCGAGACGAAAACGTCCCACCACGACACATCCAGATTAAAGCCAACGTGATTGGCGAGGCCAATGATGGAATTTATGTACTCAGTGACTTCAATATCGTAATCATCAAAGGTAATGCCTACGGAGGCAACCTGGTTGCCAGTGAACTCAAAGTCGGTCAACTGAAGTTCGCCGTCACCTGCATAGCCATAGACACGCAGGTAGTCACCATACGTACTGGTTGAACTGATACGTGGTAGGTGCAGCACCGCCGATTCCAGCACTACTCCCTCCGCTGCCAGCACCTCAGGAAGCTTGAACTCGTAAACACCCCGGAACTCCATATACTTGGTGAAATCCAAACTGCGAAACTTTCGTATCACCACCTGGTTGTTCACCTGAATAGAATCAAAAACTCCATCCATGACCCAGCCGTTTTCTGCACCACCGTCTACGCCGTAACCAGCCACGGTCGGAGTGACGTCGACGGACTCAGCTCGGCCCCAGAGGGGTGTTAACAATACTGCCATCAACCCTAGCCAGAGAATGCAACTCTTATGAAATATTGATGATCTGGCGCCCATAACCACTCCTTTCTGTTGCTCGTACAAAACCGGTGATTTGGGTAGTTATCTTACAGGTCGAGACCACACTCAGTCGGTCAACACCATACGGGATCACGACGGGCTGGAGTCTGCTTCCCTCTGCTGTACGCTGGCTGCTGTTGTGTGGTCTCACCAACAAACTCGCTCGCCGAGTAGGGAAATCGCGCCATTTCTGATGAATAATCGTCCCATTTCTCTGTCTAAATAGTTCTGTCTGCCACAGTCTCCTGCTGGAGAAAAGGCTATGTGTGGCCATCGCCTCATGTAGGGCAGTAGTGATCCTTAACAGAACAAGATGATACAGAGAATGTGCGCCGATGCGGGCTCTGCTCTAAAGTGAATAGTAGTTCTTATCTTACTATCAGATTATTTACTCATGGGCAAATGTTAATGTACAGGGGTCAAGTCTCCGTTTGACTCTTGCAGGTGGCAGGTGAATCAATTTTTTACCCTCTAAACAGGAACTTTTCATGATTATTTTAATCGGTTGACTTGGTTCGACCTCACAGATCGGCCACAGACGAGATTTTGTTGAAAACTGCTGAACACCCTGTCAGAGGGCCTTGGGCTCAAAGATTTCAATGTGAGCACCGGTCCTGATGGTAAGCAGGCCATCAGGACTGCAAAGGAAGGCAAGTTCGACACGGTGCCATCATCGTATCAATCTTCGAGCAGCAACAATTGTATCCAGGGCATGGCCTGCCTGCTTGGAGGGATTGGGGTAAGAATGAATCCGCGCCGCTCTCCGTTCACTTCCCCGTACCCTACAATCTGGCCGGAATTGTTGATATCACGGGCAAAAGTGAGAGTCCAACCGGTTTGAGGATCGAGGAGATTATTCAAGTCGCGGATCCCTTTCTCCGTATCAAAGATAAAGGCGTGTTCCACGGCTTCTTCCCCTTCGCTATCCCACATCAAACCTACCATCTGGCCCGACTCGTTGACCCCGTATATTTCGCCATAAGGAAAACCGGACGGCATGGTGACCTGTATTGGTTCAGCTGATGAGTTTTGCCAATAAAACGGTAGAGATTGATTCGTAGCGGCTATGACATGGCCCCCGATTTGCCCAGAGTCGTTAATCGCCACGGCATACCACTCGCCAGTTAAATAATTGGAATCTCGGGTGAGTTCCTGCATGCCCTTGGTCTCATCATAGATGAAAGGAAGAAATGCCCATGAGCTATCATGTGCAATTCCAACGACTTGTCCGTGGATGTTGATATCGTAGGCAATACTGTAACCGTTTTGCCATTGAGGATAAGCCGTGGTAAATGTGCCGAGATCCTGAATACCACTCACGTCCCGGTAGAGGAAAGCGTGAAAAGGCATAAAGCTTCCAGCATCGTTAGGAATATCGGCATTGCCAACCACATCACCGTTCTGATTAATGTCGTAAGCAGTACTGCTATCTCCACTTGCACCGGTGGTCCCGTTCGTCAGGGTGCCGAGATCCACAACTGTCAAACTCTTGCTGTCCCATCGCACAGCGCGCTCGTTTTCCTCCTGATTGTAAGAGTAACCTGAGACCAGTCCAGCGTCATTGATCCCCCAGGCGCCGCTTTCTCCGTTGAGTGCAGGAAGCACTCTCGCTTCTTCGCTCTTGCTCCAGATGAATGCTTGACGGTTCTCTTCCTTTTCTGTTTCTGCATTGTAATTATAAAAACGCCCCACCACCATTCCTGAGTTATTTATGCCAAAAATCTTGCTCCTTTCATATCCGGCCAGTGGCTCGATCCCCCTCACTTTGTATTCATATGTCGAGCCATTCTGAGGCGAATCTTCTGTGACTGCAGACAGAGACTGAAGGTGGAGTCCGGTGTCAGGCCTTTTGGGCCATTCAAGGCGGGGGGAGAAAATTCTCAGCGCCGGTCGTCCTCTGTTGATCAAATACAGGGGAGCGGTTGGTGTTTCTGAAAAAGTCCGTGAAATATTGGGGAGCTGTCTTTCTCCCCCACTGGAATTCTGAGCTACGAGTAGAAGGACGAGCACAGCACTGACCAAGATCAAGAAAAGCCCTACGGAACTTCTTGCAAAATGTTTCATCCCTTTTACCGCCGGAAAAATCTTACTGTCAAAAAGGTCATCATCCAGTTTAACGAAATCTATTCTGATACAAGATATTGATAGAGAAATGGCCATAAGAAAGCCCCCACCGGCCGGGGCACCGTGGCCGGTGGCAGACAATAGCCCTGGTCTTGTTGGGCCTGCACCACGCTAGAAAAAACGGGCCCAAAACTGAGAGTTAAACAGAAGATGTCTACAAATTTTCTCTTTAATAATCTCTTCATGCGTTCTCACCCTTACAAGGTGTGATTTCTAGAGCCCTCCTGGAGCAAGAGGGCCAAACAGGAAGAAGAACTGCTGTTGGTTTAGGCAAACTGGGTGCCAGTTACGGAGACGAAGCTGATTTTTGTGTGAGTGAATTGAAAATGTCTGGTGAGCGTGGCGAGTTACACTTCTTCTTTATTACGGCCTACCAACAGTGAAGACAAATGTGGTTTCAAAAATGGTAAGATTTGCGATACATCTGGTTAAAATAGGTATGAAAAGAGACAAAGTTTTATGCAACTCTCAGACGAACCCGATACTGCTCAAGCTACAATAAAAAAAACCCCCACCGGCCGGGGCACCATCATCGGCAAGGGCTTACTGGCAAGGTTATGGTGGGCCCCATTTTACTAGAGGAGGCAGGAGGCAGCTTGCAGGTAGTTAATGAGGGAATTAGTCAAATAGTTAAGTAATTGATCGTTTGCCGTTCACCGTTAACCGTTAACCGTTTACGACGCCACGACTTCTACGACTTCAACGAATTAACTAATTCTCTAATCAACAAAACGGAAGCGGCTTTCTAGCCGCGACCTTATTCCTCTTACAGCAAATGACAGCTGTGCGTGGTGACCCAATGACACCAAAGCCAAGCGACCCGAAGCCTTATTGGAGCGAAGCTCTGGTGCCTAGTGCATAGTCCCTAGTGCCTAGTGACCCTATACCCTATGCTCTATGCTCCACGCTAGGATAGCTTGGCCCGACCAAGGCTCTACAAAGTTAAAATTTCACGGACGTCCCCTATGTTTCTTTAAGATAATTCATGCACTGCCTCTCGCATGAGTTTACCGATTGCAATATTCTGGGGGCATTTTTGCTCCGCCAATGAGTAATCCAGCTTAGCCATCTCATAACGAATCCTTTCTGGAATTCTATGAAAGCGTCGAGCAGCACGATCGCGGTCGCCATAGCTGCGACTATACATCAAATAGCGCATAACATCGCCGATGGGAACAGCACCTCCCATAGCTGATTCACAAAGGTCGGTACAACCGGCGCAATAGCCTGAACGGGTTTCTTGGGTATATATTTGCAGCAATTTCATATCTTGGGAGGAAAGCTCAGTCCGGTCCATGGCGACGGCCACGTTAGACATGAGAATCGTAATGTTCGGCATCTCGGTGCAGATGCTGGCAATATGCGGATTTTCCCAAACCGCCTTGAGCTTGGCTTGAGCGTCGGTAAATCCCTTCTTCAAAAATCGTCCGGCGAGCTCTAGCTCGGTTTCACTGCTGGTTCTCACCGAGCCTCCACCCTGAGTTTTCATGGCAATAAGGCCGATGCCCGCTTTTGCACATGCATCCACCGCTCTTTTCATCCTATCGCTGTGCATCAGTCGGAAATTGTACGACATCATAATGCCGTCGATCCAGCCAAGTGTCGATGCCCCAAGCATGCATTCTTCCATGTTACTATGAGTACTGAAGCCAAAAAATCTGATTTTACCCCCAGCTTTGGTCCTTTCACTCCATGCCTTTCTATCTCCATCCAATTCATTGATACTCCTGACAGAATGTATGAGGAACAAATCAACAGAGTCGGTTTTCATTCTTTCCAATGATTGATTGAGATCTCTTGTCAGGCCGTTCACAGTCCAGGCGTGAGACTTCGTGACTAGAAAGATGTTCTTGCGATCTTCAGGATATTTGCCCAGGTATTTGCCAATGCGCTTCTCGCTATTGCCGCCCATGTAGGAACTAGCTGTATCCCAATAGGTTACTCCCCATTTGGCCGCCTGTCTCAACATCAGCTGATCTAAGTCTACACTTCCTCCAAAACCAAGGATGGGCACCCTTACACCGGTTCTACCAAAAGGGCGGGTAGGCATGGGCTGAAGTTTTTCAGAAGATGCAGCAAGACAGTCGACGGGCGCGATTATCGATCCCACACTAGCTGTTCCAACAGCTCTCAAAAAATCCCTGCGGGACCAGTCGCTAGTACTAAGGACCATAGTGTTCCTCCATGACTACAGAGTTCTTCCGAATCAGTTCACCAACGATTGTGGTGCCATTAGAGGTTAACCTACGCGGCTAATGTGAGTCAATTCTGTGCAAACAAGATTTGCGGCTGCGCGGCTTATATCTCGCAAGACTGAAAAAGTGCAACCTGACTCGAAGAAGCTAGTTTCAGGCTTACACTCTACCCCCGGCGAAAGCCGCCATTTTGAGAGGAACTAGACGGATTCTGGTGGGCTTCAGTGGTAGAGTAGGATGAGAAATATGCGATATTAGCAGCCGACAGCAGGTCGCAGATTATACCAAAAGTCCCCCTCTTCTACAGCCTGACCCCGCGTTCGACTTCGGCGTATTTACTCAGCTCACCCACAAGGAACTCATAAGCATCATCCACCGAATCGGTGCGGTGCAACAACATTACATCCTTGGCGCTGATTGTACCATAGCGGATCAGAGTATCGAAATTGATCACTTCCCTCCAATATTTCCTGCCGAAGAGTACCACAGGGAGGTGCTTGCGCATCTTGCGGGTCTGCAGCAGGGTCAAAAGTTCGAATAGCTCGTCCAGGG
>Ga0209536_100016408_pt1 | contig 10533 bp, 9 predicted proteins | sample DeeMarSeWOR28_12_FD_187461 | JGI IMG/M metagenome (GOLD analysis project Ga0209536, IMG submission 187461) | Marine sediment microbial communities from White Oak River estuary, North Carolina - WOR-2-8_12 (SPAdes) (version 2) | ecosystem: Environmental > Aquatic > Marine > Intertidal zone >...
TTTTGGCTCCTACCAGTATGGTGGCCAGGTTGAATTCGTGTAATTCATAAAGCACCAGTCCCCCTAGCATGAGGAGGGACGAGAGGGTGTCTCCCTTGCCGGCGGCATGCATGCGGGAGTAGAAATCAGGGAAACGTAGAATGCCGACCGTGGTGGCAAAGAAAAGAAAAAGGCCTGCAACAATGAGGACGATAATCAGAATATTCATTTATCCTCCTCCGCTTTGAAACGAAAACCGTAGCCCCGCAGTTTGAGGTTCTTGTGGTGCTGGAAATAGCGGGAAGCCCCGATTGTGACGATAAAGTTCAACAGAGCATAGGCCAGGGCAATATCAACAAACATATCGACCCTGTGGTAGATAGTGCCGATCAGCACCAGGAGAATGGTGGTCTTGGTGCCGATAATGTTGACCCCCATGATCCGGTCAATGGCAGTGGGCCCGAAAATTGCGCGATACAGAGCCATAAGCATCATGAAGCAGAGCGTTACTGCTATGCCTAGAAAAAAAGCGTCCATTTATTCTCTCTCGAAAACCCTGGCCAGCCGGTCTTCCATTTCTCCCGGCAGGCCTGCGGCAGCCTTGCGGCTGATGGCATGGACATAAAAAACGTTATCCTCAATCCTGATGGTAATGGTGCCGGGAGTCAGGGTAATGGAGTTGGCCAGGGCAACACGGGCTATATTGCTGGTCAGTTTTGTTTTGAAGGTGACGATGGTCGGGTCAATCTGGTCTTTCATCTTAGGATGGAGAGCCAGGAAGGCAACGTGTATGGTGGAAAGCACGATCTGGTAGAGCAGCCAGGGAATATAGCTGATAAACCTGAAGCCTCTTGACAGCCTGTCACTCCTGCCGGATTCATGCATTAAAATATCTGCGGAAAGAAAAGAGACCAGGCCGCTGGAAATCACGCCAAGTGTTAAATGGAACAGGTCGAATTTGCCTGAAAGCAGAATCCAGAATCCGAACATGATCAGAAAGGTATAAATATATCGCATGGAAACCCTGGCTGACTTTATAATGCCAATCCCTTTGCAGCTATAAATTTATTTTGTGCATCCAATATTATGATCTATGCTATGTTAGTGTAATTAAAACTATTGTAAAAAAACAAGTTTTTTTATGGGTATTTTTACGGACAACAGAAAATCTTTAAACAAGAATGGATTTTTTTCGCATTATCTTCCCGGTTTCAGGGGTTGAAACGTCGCTTCTGCTGCCGCCTCTGGTGGCCTTTGTCATTTCTTTTTTTTCCTCAATGGCAGGCATTACCGGTGCTTTTTTGATTCTGCCCTTCCAGATGAGTGTCCTGGGGTTTACCTCCCCTTCAGTAAGTGCAACCAATTTTTTGTATAACGTGGTGGGAACTCCGGGAGGCATCCTGCGCTATATGCGGGAAGGCCGAATGGTCTGGCCCCTGGCCCTGGCCATCACCGCCGGCACCCTGCCCGGCGTTCTTGCCGGCTACTACATCCGGGTGCGTTTTCTGCCGGACCCCAGAGCATTCAAACTCTTTGTGGGTATAGTCCTGCTCTATATCGGGCTTAAGATGATAAAAAAGATATTACAGAAAGATGCAGAGCAGCCGGCCGGACAAAATGGGGATTTTACCGTCAGAAATGTCACCTACAGCTTCACTTATATGGGGTTTGATTTTCAGGCAAAACGGGTGGAGTTCAGCCTCCTGGCAATTGTAATGCTTGCCCTGGTGGTCGGCATCATTGGCGGGATTTACGGTATCGGCGGCGGCGCCATTATCGCCCCGTTCTGCGTGGCCTTTCTCAACATACCGGTGCACACGGTTGCCGGAGCTGCCATTTTCGGCACCTTTGCCACTTCCATTGTCGGCGTGGCCATTTACAGCACTGTTCCTTTTTACAATGGTCAACCTGCGCCGCCGGACTGGCTGCTTGGCATTCTTTTCGGGCTCGGGGGCCTGCTAGGCATGTATCTCGGTGCCACCTGCCAGAAATATGTGCCGGAAAGATTGATTCAGGCAATTCTTGCTCTCATTATTTTTGCAGTTTCACTAAATTATATCCTGCAGTTCTTTCATGCCTGATACATCCTGCGGTACATGAGTCAGGCAAATAAAAACTAAAAAGCCCTGCCGAGTAAATGGCAGGGCTTTTACATGTTTAACTTGGATTCTGCTTCTCAATGGCCAACGGCCAACAGGCCGCTTGCGGCCAGGGCCAGGATAGCAGCTTCAGCCAGAGCCATAATGGCATAGGCCTTGTCGCCCCGCTTGAAGAGGCCGGGAACGATGGCAAGGTAACAGAAAATTGTGACGCCGGAGAGGATGGCAATCGGAATAAAATTAAGGAAATCACCCTTGCCGACGAGCTTGAGCCAGGCCCAGCCAGTTGGCAGATGGTCCCAGTGCAGAAAGTTCTGGTTGATCGCTACAAGGTAGTCATGGACCGGCTGGTTCCAGTAGCTGGCAATTTCAGTTACTGGAATTGACGGCTTCATGATGCCGAAGACGTAAAGGGCAAATGTGCCAAACATCATTAAAAGGCCGATCAGCATTCCTTTTTCAAGGATATTTGCATAGAGAAGCTGTTCTTCAGTGGCCTGTGCGGTAATTTTCGGTTCTGACATTATTATATCCTCCTTACAGCTCTAAAAAAGGTCTATGCCGAGGCCCTTGGTCAGGGCCTTGATTCCGGCAAATCCAAGTATTCCGATAACCATCCAGCGAATAAAGGTGGGTTTTGCCACCTTCAAGATCCGAACACCTACAAACGAACCGAGCATGATCCCGATAAGCGACGGAACCACCATCATTGGGATGACGCAGCCCTTATTCAGATATATCCAGGCAGCCGAGGTATCGGTGATGGAAAGGAGGAACTTGCTCGTAGCCACTGATATCTTCAGCGGGGCTCCCATCATGAGATTCAGAACCGGGACGTTGGCCCAGCCTGCACCAAGGCCGAACATGCCAGCCATAAAACCGATGATGATAAAGGTTGCCAGTCCCAGGGGGGTGCGGTGCACCTTCCAGTTTATATCCTGGCCGGTGCTGGCCTCATGGTAAATGCCGGTGATGCGCAGGGCCGAAGACAGGGCATCTGCCTCCTTGACATCAGGAATTGCAGATTTTTTGGCCGTGAACATAATAACAACAATACCCAGAATGGTGGCCCCGAGCAGGATCTGGACAATATTTGTCGGCAATGCCAGGCCCACCATGGCGCCGACAATGGCCATGGTGGAGGCAATGAGAGCCACCGGGATGGCAAGCCGCAGGCTGGCCATATTCATTTTCAACAGGCCGGGGCCGGCAGCAAGGGCACCTGACAAAGCCACCAGAAGCCCGGTACCACGGACAAAATCAAGATGAAACGGGAAAAAACCACTGATAATAGGTACATAGAGAACGCCGCCGCCAACACCGCCAAGCACGGCTACGATTCCCATAAAAAAAGTTACAATCAGCAGAACCAAGGGCCACACCCACCAGGCTGTGTCGCTGGCCGGCGGGACAGGGGCCGCTGTTCCGGCCTCGCTGGCAAAGGCCCAGACGGGACTTAGTGTCAGGGCGCAAACAAGGGATGCTTGTATTCCCCCAAGTTTTTGCAACATGCTTTTTGACATTACTTCCTCCTCACCTGTATTTATATTTATTGAACTTTTGGGAACAAAACGGATATTCGCTTTAAAAAAAAATGAGTGGCTATTCATAATGCTATGCCTTTTATATGTCAAGTGAAATGGGAAAAATTTGAGCCCTGCGCATTATTTTGGGTATTTATGCCTATACGCTCAATATGTCATTAAACTTCTTTAAGCAGATCAGTTAAATTTTTTGTTTTTATGGAAAATTATTAGTGCATAAAACCTCTGAGTGTTCTTAGAAGAAAAAGCTGCTCAAATTGCTACAAGATCTTATATTTGCTATCTTCCTGAATTGAATTTTTTAAAAAAATCATTAAAGCTTTGCAGAAATATTTATGAATTAATCGCTTAAAGGGAATAGAATCATTTGTCATGTTAAGAAAAAAAGCAAAAGCACAACAGGAAAACATCCTTATCCTCGGCCTTGGCGGCATGGGTTTTTATCTTGCTAAACGGCTGCAGCATGAGGGATATTCGGTCACCGCCATAGAGCCGGACTCCAAACTCGTCAATTATGCCGACGGCAATCTGGATGCCCGGTTTATAGCCGGCTCCGCCCTGAGCATCGAACGCTGGAGGGAGGCCAGTGCCGAGGAGATGGACTATATGATCGCCGTGACCAACAAAGACGCGTTGAACATGATGGGCGCCAGGATAGCTGACCGTTTCGGGATACCCCAGAAGATCTGCCGGGTTCGTTCCAAGGAGTTCGGCAATGAGGATTCTTTACTGACCGCAGAGGATCTCAAGATCGATCTGTTCATTCATCCGGAAGAGCTGGTTTCCCAGGAGATTGTCCGGCTGATCAAGCGGACGGCCGGCAACGAGATCATCGATGTGGCCATGGGCCAAGTGCAGGTGATGGCTACCCGCATTAGTCAGGAATCGCCCCTGGCTAATAAAAATCTCATAGAAATCGCACAGACGTATAATGAATTCCCGTTCAGGGTCGTGGCCATCGCCCGCGGCATCAGCACCATCATTCCCGGGGGCAGGACCATGATCCTGCCCCAGGACCAGGTGCTTATCATGGCGGGCAGCGAGGACCTGCAGCGGCTGATGAAACTGACCGGCGTCAAGCTGCAGCGCCGCTACCGGGTGATGATCCTGGGCGGCGGCATGGTGGGGAGCCGGGTCGCCGAACTGCTGGGCAAAGCTATGCGGGTCAAGCTGATTGAAAGGGATGAGCAGCGGGCCGAGGAACTATCCGCCAAGCTGGAGGATACCGAGGTGCTGCTTGGCGATGGGTCTGACAAGGAGGTGCTGCTGGCGGCCGGGCTCCTGGACATGGACACCTTTATCGCCGCCACCGGTGAAAATGAGACCAACATCATGAGCTGCCTGCTGGCCAAGCATCTCATGAGCGAACAGGATAAAGAGCAGGAAAAGACCCACCGTAAAACAATCTCCCTGGTCACCAAGGAGGATTACCAGGTCCTTGCCACTACCAGCGGCTCGGATATCGCGCTGAACAAGAAAATATTGGCCGGCAACGAGATCCTCACCTATATCAGGCGCAGCGAACTGCTTTCCGTGTCGCATCTGCACGGCTTCGACGCCGAAGTGGTGGACCTGCTGGCGCCGCCCGGTGCCCCCATTACCCGAAAACCATTAGCCCAGCTCCATGCTGCCATTGCAGGCAAAATTATCATCGGCAGCGTCTTTCGCGACGGCCAGTGGGTTGCTGCAGTGGGCGATACCCATATCCAGGAGGGGGAGAGGGTTATCGTAATCTGCGGGTCACAGTACTTTAAGGATCTGCGCCAGCTTTTTCTGTTCTGAGTAAGGCTTTAAACCTTTCTGCCCGCCTGCAGGTCGTCAGACGTTTTGTCCTGTCTTGAATTCCTATTTTTTCCAGAACGAGGGGTAGAACACAACCAGGGCCGAGAACATCTCCAGCCGGCCGACCAGCATATTCCAGGCCAGGAACCATTTTCCCGTATCAGAAATAAAAGCATAGTTCTCCGACGGTCCCACCTTTCCGAAGCCGGGACCGATATTCATCAGGGCGGCAATGACTGAACTCATGGCAGTAACATAGTCCATGGAGTCGACCAGCACCATAAAGCAGCCGCCCAACAACACCATGAAAATGTTGACGATAAAATAGCAGATGGCCAGATCGATGATCGACGATTCCACCGGCCGCTGGTTGAGCCGAACCGAGATCACTGCCATGGGCTGGAAGAAAATCTTGCGGATCGAGGCGAACATGAACTTGCAGATGATAACGTAATGGACCACCTTGATGCCGCTGGTAGTCGACCCGGCGCAGGCGCCGATAAAGCACACCGCATAGAGAAACATCTGGGCTCCCTGGGGCCATAGTTCATAGTCTGCGGTGCCGAAACCGGTGGTGGTCAGCAGGGACATGACCTGGAAGGTGCCGTAGCGGAGCGAATCCATAGCGCCATAGGTGTTATTCTGCCACAGGATAAGCGACACCGCGCCGCAGAAAAAGAGAATAAAGCCTACATACCAGCGGAATTCAGTGTTTATTTTCAGGGCCCGCCAGTCGCCCCGCATTATCTGGTAAAAGAGAATGAAGGTCATGCCCCCGAGAAACATGAACAGGGTTATGACCCAGTCGAAATAGGCATTGTTATAATGTCCGATACTGGCGTTTTTGGGGGAGTAGCCCGAGGTGGAGACCGTACCGAAGGCGGTGCACATGGCGTCAAACATCGGCATGCCGCCCAGCCACAGCATGAGGATCTCCAGGATGTTGAGCCCGAGGTAAATCAGCCACAGCATGATCATTGTGTCCTTGTTACGGGCTTTGAATTTCTCCTTGGTGATCACCTGGCCGGGGCTCGATTCAGCCCGGAACAGCCGCAGCCCACCCATACCCTTGGGCAGAAAGATAATGGTCAGGGTCAGAAAGCCCATGCCGCCCAGCAGGTGGGTTTCGCTGCGCCAGAACAGCAGGCCGTGGGGCACCGATTCAATGTCAGTGAGGATGGTGGCGCCGGTTGTGGTATAGCCGGACATCATCTCAAAAAATGCGTCGGTAAAGGAGGGGATAGCGCCATGAATCATGAAAGGCAGCCCAGACAGTGCCGAGACCAGTATCCAGCCGAAGACAGCGATAAAAATACCGTCTTTTATATTAAGTTCATGCTCTTTACGGAAAAACCACCAGCTGGGCAGGCCCAGGCCGACAGTGATCAGGGCGGAATAGATGATGGGCAGCAGGTCCGGTTCATTATAATATATGGAGCAGATTGCCGGCAGGAACATAGAACTGCCGGTAACAATTAATAAAAGCCCCAGTACATGTGCGATTGATGTGTAATGCATAGACAACCAGAGTGGGCTTCAGCCGGACCGGAGTTTGTACAATAATACTCCTATTGTGCTATAAGGACAGTTAAAAGGGCATCCGCTGAGGTACGGTCTTCCTCCTGTTCAAGGTTTCCTTAAATATCCCTTAATTTGCTGGAAGTCAAGACCAACCATATCATGTTCCCTGATTTCCTGCCTTGAATTCAACAGGTTAGGCCAAGAGAATAAGTCAATGACAAGGAAGGCTTGACAAAAAATGTCAAAGAACCACTAATCCTTGATAAAAAGAATTTTACAAATTAGAAAAAAGATTCCGGCTATTTTTCCAAAAAGCTGTCTCTATTTAAATTGGCAAGTGAAGAACACCAAGTCTTTTTTGCGACGGGAGTGTAATATTTTTTTCATTAATCGTAAGGAAAGGCTGATCGCCTTATAAGGTACATGGTACACAATGGCCATTGATATCGATTATTTTCTGAATAGACTTGCAGAGGAAGTCCTTGACTACCGGGTGCCGGTGGTTGACCTGATCGCGGTACAGACCAAAGATCCTTTCCGGATACTGGTGACCACCATTCTTTCTGCCCGCACCAAGGATGAAACTACTGCCAAGGCGGCAGCTAAACTTTTCAAAAAGGCTCCGGACCTAGCAGGTCTCTCCCGGCTTGACGAACAAACCATTGCCAAACTTATATATCCGGTAGGATTCTATAAAAACAAGGCCAGGTTCCTTAAAGAGCTGCCTGCTGCACTTGAAAATCGCGGCGGCGTGATTCCAGATACTGTTGAGGAGCTTACAAGGCTGCCGGGGGTAGGAAGAAAAACGGCGAACCTGGTTGTGGCAGTGGCCTTCAACAAGCCCGCGGTCTGTGTTGACACCCATGTCCACAGGATCATGAATATCTGGGGCTATGTAAAGACAAAAACCCCTTTTAAGACCGAAATGGCCCTGCGGCAGAAACTGCCTGAAAAATACTGGCTCCGCTTCAACTCTATACTGGTTGCATATGGCCAGGCTGTCTGCAAGCCTGTGCGACCCCACTGCGACCGCTGTGTCATAGAAAAAGATTGCCCTAAAATTGGCGTAAGCCCAAGAAAATTGCCTTTCAGGAATAAAAAAATGAAAGAAAACCCTATAAAAAAACTTATTTCATGGAATGTCAACGGCTTGCGCGCCGCTGAAAAAAAAGGTTTTGTCGATATCCTGCATGAACTTGATGCTGATGTTTTCTGTCTGCAGGAAATCAAGGCCATGCCCGAGCAGCTGCCCAAAACTCTTACACATATAGATGGGTATAATGCTTACTGGTACCCGGCTAAGCGCAAAGGCTATGCCGGGGTCTGCACCTATAGCAAAAAAGAGCCATTGAACATGCTCTACGGCATGGATATCGCCGAATATGACGGGGAGGGCCGGGTGCTCACCCTGGAGTTTGACGACTATTTCCTGGTCAATGCCTATTTTCCAAATGCCCAGCCGGGACTGGCAAGACTTGACTACAAGCTTGCCTTTAACCGCGATATCCATAATTTCGTTGACAGGCTGGCAGAAAAAAAAACCGTTGTCATCTGCGGCGACTTCAACGTCGCCCATAAGCCCATAGACCTGGCAAATCCCAAGCAGAACGAGAAAAATCCAGGCTATTCTCTGCCGGAAAGGGAATGGATGGATACCTTTATCGGTGCCGGCTATATTGATACCTTCCGCAAATTTAACCAGGATCCGGAACAATACACCTGGTGGAGCTACCGCTTCAATGCCAGGGCAAAAAACATCGGCTGGAGGATTGATTACTTCTGTGTGGACCCGGCCAGCGAGGGCCGGGTAAAAGATGCAGCTATTCTGGACAATATTCTTGGTTCAGATCATTGTCCGATCAGTCTGGATTTTTCGTGAGAAATTATTTTTTCCAGAATGAGGGGTAGAGAATGGCAAGAGCAGAAAACATCTCCAGCCTGCCGACCATCATATTCCAGCTCAGGAACCATTTGCCGACATCAGAGATAAAAGCATAGTTTTCAGATGGGCCGACTTTTCCGAAGCCTGGGCCGATATTCATCAACGTTGCTATCACCGAACTCATGGCAGTTACATAATCCATGCTGTCAGTCAGTACCATGAAACAGCCGCCGAGCAGCACCATAAAAATATTGATAATGAAGTAGCAGATGGCAAAGTTTATTATCGTGGTGTCTATCTGTTTCTGGTTAATACGTAATGATGTAACCGTTAATGGTTGAGAAAAGTTTTTGCGAATAAAATTGTGGATGAATTTTATGACAATGACAAAATAGACTATTTTGATGCCGCTGCCGGTTGATCCTGCACTGGGGCCAATAAAACAGACAGCGTACAGGAACATTTGGGCTGCCTGCGGCCACTGTTCGTAATCAGCCGTTCCAAAACCGGTCGTGGTCAAAAGAGATATCACTTGAAAGGAGCCATACCTGAGAGATTCAATAATCGAGCCGAACATATTGGCCTGCCAGAGAATCAGCGATACTACTGCACAGAAAAAAAGCGCTACAGCAGCATACCACCAGAATTCAGTATTTATTCTTAATGCTTTCCAGTCCCCGTTAAGTGCCTGATAAAAAAGTATGAAGTTAATGCCACCCAGAAACATGAACAGGGTGATCACCCAGTCAAAATAGGCGTTGCTGTAGTACCCGATCCCGGCATTTTTAGGGGAATACCCTGAAGTGGATATAGTGCCGAAGGCATGACACATGGAGTCAAAAAGAGACATACCCCCCAGGGTTAACAGGAGCGTTTCGATAATGTTAAGCCCTAGGTATATAGCCCAGAGCAGGATGATAGTGTCTTTGGTCCGGACTTTGAATTTTTCCTTGGTTACTGCCTGTCCAGGGCTTGCATCAGCTCTAAAGATTCGGAGGCCGCCCATGCCTTTAGGAAGAAAGATGATGGCCAGGGTCAAAAAACCCATCCCCCCCAGCAGGTGGGTCTCACTGCGCCAAAACAGGAGTCCGTGGGGAACTGACTCAATATCGGTGAGAATGGTTGCACCAGTGGTAGTGTAACCGGACATCATTTCAAAAAAAGCATCCGTAAAAGATGGAATTGATCCTTGGATCATGAAAGGAAGCGCCGAAGCTGCAGAGACCACGAACCAGCCAAAGACAGCAATAATAATGCTGTCTTTAATATTTAATTCATTCTGTTTGCGGAAATACCACCATATCGGCAGCCCGAGAGATATGATAATGAGAGCTGAGTAGATGATCGGCAAAAAGTCATTTTCATGGTAATAAATTGAACTGATTGCCGGGAGAAACATGGAACTGCCTGTCACTACCAGGAGGAGTCCCAGGACATGAAAAATAGATCGGTAATGCATTGTTCTTATGTTGTCAAAAGCAACATTAGCAAATTATCAAAACATACCTGACTTTCAGAAGTGCATGGAAGATCTGAAGACTAAAAGGGGCCGTATCATAAGCCAATTACTCTGGTGAGGAGGAATATAGTTAACTAAATGATACGGCCCCAAGTGTATTTTAAAAATTTTAATGTACGACCAGCACCGGACAAGAGGCATAGCCTATGGTTCTTTCCGTAACGCTGCCCATCAGGAAACGCTGCAGCCCTTTCTTGCCATGTGAAC
>Ga0209536_100016409_pt1 | contig 10532 bp, 7 predicted proteins | sample DeeMarSeWOR28_12_FD_187461 | JGI IMG/M metagenome (GOLD analysis project Ga0209536, IMG submission 187461) | Marine sediment microbial communities from White Oak River estuary, North Carolina - WOR-2-8_12 (SPAdes) (version 2) | ecosystem: Environmental > Aquatic > Marine > Intertidal zone >...
ATCATCTCATTCACGATTTCCCCCCGGTGGGTAATCACGCAGCCCTGGATGATTTCATCATCGAAGTCCAGGTCAAACCGCTTTTCTTCGGCGTGCCAGAATTCCTCCACCAGGTTGCAGAGATTGGAAGAAAACATTTGACTGGCGTGCACCGCGACGCGACCCGGCAGATTCCCCAGTCCGATGATGCGCACACCGTCCACGTCAACTTCCTGCTCGATCTGAGATCCGGCCACATTTCCGCCGCCTTCCACCGCCAGATCCACGATAACGGATCCGGGCTGCATGCCGCGCACCATCTCCTCGGTCACGATCCGCGGGGCCGGGCGGCCGAACAGCTGGGCGGTGGTAATCACCACATCGGATGAGGCACACGCCTTGGCCATCCCCTCACGCTGGATCTGGAGCTGTTCTTCGGTCAGGGCCTTGGCATAGCCGTCTTTGGTCTGGCCGGTTTCACCCAGGTCGATTTTGACAAAGCGCGCCCCCAGTGACTTTACCTGTTCTTCTACCACCGGGCGGGTGTCGAACGCTTCAACACGGGCGCCCAGCCGCTTGGCGGTGGCAATGGCCTGCAGACCCGCAACGCCGACGCCGATGACAAATACCTTTGCCGGAGAGATGGTGCCGGCCGGCGTCATCATCATCGGCAGGATTTTATCCAGCCGCTCAGCTGCCAGAATGACCGACACATAGCCTGCCAGATTGGCCTGGGAGCTCAATACATCCATTTTCTGGGCCCGGGTTATCCGTGGAATCATCTCCATGCTGATAGCGCTGATTTTTTGGGTCCTGAACTGCTCGATGAGTTCGCGTTCATTGAAGGGATCCAGCAGGCTGATGTAAATGCTGTCGGCCTTCATCCGGTCCACTTCATCCGGAAGCGGTTTGCGGATTCGCAGGATCATGTCCGCTTTTTCAATCAGGGCGTTGCGGTCCGCCGCAATGGAGGCCCCGGCCTCGGCATATGAATTGTCGGCTATCCTAAGGGTTTGCCCCAGACCGGATTCCACCGATACCTCGGCACCGGCCTTTACCAGTTTGGCGACATGCTCCGGGATCAGGGCTGCACGGGTTTCCCCCGGATGGGCATCTTTCGGCACGGCAATTTTCATTGGTTTTTCATCTCCTACCAGTTTAAGAGGACTAAAGGCTGAGATCTTAACTTCCAAATTCCGTAGTTTAACAAAGGGGCGCAAGGCATACGGCACAGGGCTCAAGGCCAAGGATATGGTCTTGTATTTTTTTGCCCTGCGCCGTAAGCCTTGCGCCGTGAGCCAGTTGTTTAAAAGAACTTAACGATTATTTAGCTCATGCCTTACAATCCTGATAAGGATTTCAGAATTGTGCCTTTTCGGTCGAACCCTCCAGCGCCTCCACCGAGCTCTCGCCTTCGGTGATGCAATTCATCACGCGGTCAAAATAACCGGTTCCGACAAATTTCTGATGGGTAATGGCCATGTAGCCATCTTCCCTGCCATGGGCAAATTCCTCTTGCTGGAACTTGGAGTAAGCCAGCATACCCTCTTTTCGATAGCTCAGTGCAAGGTCAAACATTCCCAGATTCAGTGCATGAAACCCGGCCAGCGTGACGAATTGAAATTTGTAACCCATGGCGCCGAGTTCTTTTTGGAATTTGGCGATGTCGGTTTCGCTCAGGTTTTCTTTCCAGTTAAATGACGGTGAGCAGTTGTAAGCCAGCAGTTTGTCGGGATATTCGGCTTTAATGCCTTCGGCAAACTTTTTGGCTTCGGCCAAATCGGGACGGGAGGTTTCGCACCAGACAATATCCGCATAAGGCGCATAGGCCAATCCGCGGGCGATGGCGGTGTCAACGCCGTTTTGATAGAAAAAGAAACCTTCGGAAGTCCGCTCGTCGCCGCGGATGAAAGGTTGATCACGTTTGTCTATATCGCTGGTGATCATTTTGGCGGCTTCAGCATCGGTTCGCGCAATCAACACGGTGGGCACACCACAGATATCGGCAGCCAACCGGGCAGAAGTCAGCTTGGTGATGAATTCCTGGATGGGCACCAGAACCTTGCCGCCCAGGTGGCCGCATTTTTTAGCCGAGGCCAGCTGGTCTTCGAAATGGACGCCGGCCGCACCGGCATCGATCATTTGTTTCATCAGTTCCAGGGCGTTTAAGGGGCCGCCGAAACCGGCTTCGGCATCTGCCACAATGGGCGCAAACCAGTAGGGCCCCCGCTTGCGCCCATCCAGAACCTGGATCTGATCTGCGCGCTGCAAGGCTTTGTTGATACGCCTGACCACGGCAGGAACGCTGTTGGACGGATACAGGCTCTGATCCGGATACATTTCACCGGCCAGATTGGCATCGGCGGCCACCTGCCATCCGCTCAGGTAAATCGCCTTCAGACCGGCCTCCACTTGTTGAACCGCCTGGTTACCTGTCATCGCACCCAGGGCCGGGATGTAATCCTCGGTTTGAAGCAAATGCCACAGGCGCTGGGCACCGGCCTCGGCAAAGGTGTATTCGATTTTCAGTGTGCCACGAAGCTTGAGGACATCTTCGGGTGAGTAGGGGCGCTGGATGCCTTTCCAGCGGGGATCGGTGTCCCATTCCTCCTGGAGGCAGGCGGCGTCATCGCCTGAAATTTCATGGCAGGAAAGTTTTTCGCAAAGTTGTTTGGCTTTTTCTTCAACAGTGGTGGTCATAATCCTCTATCCTTTCTTGGAAGCGGTTTTTAAGCCCCATCTCGGGCCCGATGGCCGCGTTTGCCAGCCTGGCTGGATGAGGCATCGTTCTTGATTCCCAATGGTGCAGCTTCCCACGTTGAAATGTACCGCTCATCCCGCTCTGCGGGGTCCTTGGACCTAACCCGGGCCTTTAAAACTGCTTCCAAAACTTATGTTCTCCTTGGATAAACCGGAGTTAAAAAGGTAAGAATAATTCAATTCCTCTATTAATTATTGTAGACAACCTAAGACCGATTTTCTTCTTCGTCAATGTGTCGAATCGGTAAACATAGTAGTTATTTCCGGCCTTTTCTTGTGATGCGGCAATTTTCGGAATAGGGGTATATATGGGGCAGCTCGCCCGCACGGATTTTATCCTGGGTCTGTTGCCAGAAATCCACCTCGAACAAATCGGCATGGTGTGTCAGAAACACTTCCTTTAAAACGCCGCTCAGTCCTGTAAAATCTCGCAACTCTTCCGGGAAAACATCATTTTCATCAACGAAATACCAGGGTTCGGCAGCCATTTCATCCTCATCAACGCTGGGTGGCGGCAATTTTCGGAAATTGCAGCTTGTCAGCGAACAAAGCTCGTCGTAATCGTAAAACACGACACGGCCAAGGCGGGTAACCCCGAAATTTTTCAGGAGGATATCGCCCGGGAAGATATTGCTGACCGCCAGGTCCTTTATGGCGTTTCCCCAGTCTATGACGGCGCCGACCGCCTCAGCTTCGCCGGCTTGCTTTAAAAAGAGGTCCAGCGGTGTTACCCGGCGTTCCACATAGGCATGGCGGACAATGATGCTGTCCTCTGCAATCGTAACGGTGCTGCCGGCCCCCTGTTTCAAGCCGTCTAACAGCCGGTCCGAAAAGCAGCCCCCGTCGAATTTTAAAAACTCAAAGGCCTGGGCGTCCACCAGCCGGCCGGCACGATCGTGCATGAATACGAGATCATACTTTTCCATCACTTCCCGGCGCGTTGTCCTTTTGGGGGAGTCGAAACTGTCACGGATGAGCTTGAACACGAGGTCGTCATTGGGCATGTTAAACACGATCATCACCATTCCCCGCTGGCCCGGGGAGACATCGAAGCGATCCTCATAACAGGCCGACAGATGATCCAAAAGCTCCCGGTACAATTCGGTCTTGCCGTGTTTGTGGAAACCGATGGCAATATACAGTTCGGCGATGCGTTTGAGGGGCAGGAGTGATTTTAGAAATTGGATGAGGTCGTAAGGTCGGTCGACATCGACATGGAAGTGGGAACGGGTGAAAGAAAATAGAATGCTGAGGTCATCCTCATTCAACAGCACGGCGTCAATCAGGATTCCATCGGGCGAATTCAGCAGGGCAATGGCCACGGGTATGCGTGTCATGCCGACCGTGATGCGACCCACTATATACGCCCCCATCCCGCGATAGAAAAGTGTCCGCACAAATTGGATTCGGTCGATCTTGCCCGGCGCGTCCAAAGCCTCTAAAGCAGTCTTGATTTTCCCAGCCGCCTGCCGGGCATCATATTCCAGATCTTGAAAATGGGTCAGGTAAGGGTATTCGGCCAGCACTCGCTTGATGAGATCCGCGTTCGGGAGCTGGTTCACCAGGGTGGCAAAGCACCTGGACACAGCCTCGCCGGGGGGGATGTCGAAATCGGAATTTACGAATTCAATGCTAGAATTGACGCCCACCGTGGAAAAGATACGCCGGGTGGTGGAGTTGAAAAAAGTTTCGGCCAATTCCCGGTCCTCGCGCTTGAAGAGCAGCGCCGAGTAGGCCGTCTTGATGTCGCTCCATAACCTTTTATCCTGACCGGTGTCGCCCAGGAGCTGACGGATTTCGGTTTCAATCCCGTCGACGGCTTGCCGGTACAGCTCCAATCGTCTGGCAGCATCGACCCGCATGGCCTGCCAGCGGCGATCGATAAAGAGGGATTGGGAACGCCGGGTGATTTCTTTAAACTGGCTGCGGTAGGTGTTAAAGGCGTCGAGGATTGCCCTGGCGCCCCGGTCTGCGAGAGTCTTTTTTAAATTAGGTGGAACCATTATCGATCCTCTATTTATGTGGCGCAAGGCGCAGGGCTCCAGTCGTCTTCACGCTGATGCGTGACGATGACGCGGCAAGCACGGTTCAAGGCTTCAAAGGATCGGTCCCTCGGCCTCAGGCCTTGCGCCGTTTGCCTTGGGCCGGCAATTTTTACCTTATACCTTCCACCGTCTCGCTTCAACCCTTGAATTGCCGGCGACCCGCAACAGCGGGAAGGAACTTCTTGCCATTTTGGTTTTGTGCATTACCATAAAATTAAGTCGATTTATACAATCGTCGATAATGAAATAAATGTTTCCTGATTTTTCCCAGGAGGTGATCATAATGGCAGAAGAAAAATTCAAAATGGCCGCGGATGTGTGCTCGTATGTGGACGAAGACAAGAAAAAGCTGAATCTTGAAATCTGCATCCCGGGCGTTAAAAAAGAAGATATCAACCTCAGGCTGCTGGACGACAGTTTCAGCTTGAGTGCTCCCAGAGCCGATTATGACTATGTGTCGACCGCGGCCTTTTGCTGCCCGGTAAAAGCCAAAGAGGCTCAGGCTAACTATGAGGATGGGGTTCTCAAAGTCTCCATACCATTTAAGGATCCTATGGAGGACGCCTTTCAGGTTACCATCAATTAGTTGTCAGTTGGATTTTGCGCAAAACCGAATTTAGGCGGGCAGGGTTCATTCCGAACCCTGCCTTTTTTGTTCCCGATCTTCGGGATTGACCCCTGGCCGCTTGTCCCCGGCAGCGGTCTTGTGGTCACCGGTGGCTGGAAGCGGAAGGTCCTCGATACCGGATGGCCGATGCCCGATGACAATCGCACTGTTTGGTAAAATACGGGTCATCGAGAATCGAGTATTGCGCTTCGAGGATCCAGTTTCCTACCATTTTACTATGAAATCCATCTCCCTTTAGATGATTTAAATATCTAAAATCATTGCTAAATTTTTTTTTAAAAATCTATAAAAAACCAATTGACAACCGCGCGCTTTCTCGACTATAAGAGTCAGGAAACTTCCTGACTATGAGGGTCAAGAAAGAAGAGCGATGCTGATTACGAAACGAAATCAATACGCCCTGCGAGCCATCTTCGAACTTGCCAAACACAACGGAAAAGGCCCTCAAAAAATCTCCGAAATTGCCCAGGCCCAGGCAATCCCCGTCAAATTTCTAGAAGTCATTCTCAACCAGTTAAAAGGCAGCGGCCTTGTGGAATCCAAACGCGGATTCTACGGAGGCTATTTTCTGGTCCGTCAGCCGAGTAAAATTGCGGTGGGCGAAATCATGCGCTTCATGGAGCGCAACCAGGAACAAAGCCAATGTGTAGCCCTCGTACCTGAAATCAACTGCCCGTTCAAGGGCGAATGTGCCTTTTTCCCCATGTGGAACAAAGTCAAAGACGCCATTTACAAAGTATATGATGAGACGACGATACAAGATTTAATCGACACCGAAAAAAAGGTGGAGAATTGCCAATAATGTTAACATGCCAATCGACAAGGATTTAAAGACATGCAGAAGGGAAAAGCACTGTTACGTGGCATCAGTATTATCGTTGCGGTAGCCGTGGCATCATTTTTAATTTATAGCCCTGTGGTTCTTGGCGTAAAAACGCAACCGAAGGTGGCCCTGGAAATGCGGGCCGATATTATTCAGATCGACGCCATGAAAGTTTTTGGCAAACTGGAGCGGCCGACCGTCACTTACCTACACCAGCGCCATACAGAAGCTCTGGCTAAGAAAAACAAGGACTGTGCGACTTGTCATTTATCCGACCCCGATCCCCAAAGCGGCAAACAGCGGATGTCCACTAAATATATGCGGTTGCAGGACACCGCGAAACAGGAAGTGATGGATATTTACCACAACAACTGCATCGGCTGCCACAAAGAAATAAAAGATGCCAAAGAAAAGAGCGGTCCGCTGGAATGCGGCGAATGCCACCGTCCGCAAGCCACCGTTCTATCTTCCTGGCAACCGATCGGTATGGATAAGTCCTTGCACTATCGGCATTCCAAAGCCATGGAACAAAAATGCGAAAAATGCCATCACGAATACAACGAAACCACCAAACAGCTTTTTTACGCCAAAGATAAGGAGGGCACCTGCCGGTATTGCCACCGGGCAAAAACCGAGGAAAACCGGATTGCTTTGCGTCAGGCCGCTCATATCGCCTGCGTCGAGTGTCATCGGGAAATTCATGCTAAAAACGAAACCGCCGGTCCTTATACCTGTGAAGGCTGTCACGAGCCGTCCCAGCAAAACCTGATCGAAAAGTTGAAAGATGTTCCCCGGATGAAACGCAACCAGCCCGACTATGTGTTCGTGAAAACCTCAGCTTCGGATAAGGAAAAGGCCAATCCCCTGACCCGCATGCAACTGGTGCCTTTCAACCACATGGCCCATGAAAAATACAATGACAGCTGCCGTGTCTGTCACCATGCCGCTTTATCTGACTGCCAGCAGTGTCATTCGCTGCAGGGAAACAAAGATGGCGACGGCGTTACCCTCGAGCAGGCGATGCATCGGCCAAATGTTGATCAGAGTTGTATCGGTTGCCACGAATCCCGGCAAGCCCAACCAGCCTGCGCCGGCTGCCATATATCGTTTGAGATAAAGCAGCCCCGGGGGACCGCTTCCTGTGCCAACTGCCATAGCGTCCCAAAATCCCAGATCATCGGTGTTGTGCAGAAGGATGAAGAGAAAATGATGGCCTCGCGGGCATTGGGTCAGCGGGATGCCATTACCCAAACATACACAGATGAAGATATACCGGAGACAGTTTCCATCAACACCCTGTCGGACAAATATGAACCGGTAAAGCTGCCGCACCGCAAAATAGTCCAAACGATGGTCAAGAAAATCGAGAACAACCAGCTGGCTAATTTTTTTCATTATGAGAAAGGGACGGTTTGCCAGGGCTGTCACCATAACAGCCCGGCCGCCAAGACACCTCCGAAATGTATCAGTTGCCATAGCAAACCGTTTAATGCCAAAGATCCCTTTAAACCGGGCTTGGTGGCGGCCTATCACAGACAGTGCATGGAGTGCCACGAAGTGATGGGCATTGCAAAACCGGTATCAACCAATTGCACGGCCTGTCACCAGAAGAAACTCTATTAGGTTGAAAACCGTTCAGGGTTCAGAGGTTTGGGGTTATACCGAATGAGAGGTTTCCCTCAGAATCGACCTGGATGTTGAGCTTTGAACAGAATAGATGCAAAAAAAATAAATCGCCCTATGTTTGACACTTATGCATTCATCAACCGTGAACGCTGAACCTTGAACCTTTGAACGATAGCGAGTAGAGGTAGTCTTATGTCCATTTCACGTAGAAAGTTTCTCGGCTGGCTGGGCGCTGCCGGTTTGGGCACAACCGTGGGTCCTAAAACGGCCCGGGCGGCATCCAACAAGAATTTTAGCGGTTACCCGCAAAGCAATGGCGTGCTGTTTGACAGCACCCGTTGCATTGGCTGCCGCAAATGCGAAGAAGGCTGCAACAAGGTCAATGAGCTGCCGGAACCGGACAAATCTTTTAGCGACCTTTCCGTTCTGGAAACCAGGCGTCGTACAACGGCCAAAGCCTATACCGTTGTCAACCGGTATGATGATACCGGCAGTGGCAAGGGGCCTTTGTACCGTAAGATTCAGTGCAATCATTGCCTGGAACCGGCGTGTGCGTCGGTCTGCTTTGTAACAGCGTTTAAAAAGACCGCCACGGGTGCGGTGACCTACGATGAATCTGTTTGCGTCGGCTGCCGGTATTGCATGATTGCCTGCCCTTTTGAAATTCCGGCTTACGAATATGACAACGCCTTTTCACCAAAGGTGATGAAATGCACCCTGTGCTTTCCGAGGATTTCCAAAGGCCAGCTGCCCGGCTGTGTTGAGGCTTGCCCGACTGAAGCGCTGACCTACGGCAAGCGTGAAGATTTGTTGAGAATCGGGCGCGAGCGTATTCGAACATTCCCGGACCGCTATGTGGATCATATCTACGGTGAAAACGAGATGGGCGGAACCAGCTGGCTGTATCTATCGGAGGTACCCTTCAAGGAAATCGGCATGCGCGAAGATCTCGGGGAAACACCGGCTCCCAAGCTGACCTCCGGGGCATTGAGCGCAGTGCCGATGATCGTCGGCCTCTGGCCGGTTTTGTTGGGCGGCATTTATGCCATCAACAAAAGAAAAGAAAAAATAGAAAAACAGGAAAAAGAGCAGGCCGTTGCAGCAGCAGTGGCCGCGGCCGAGGCCGAGGCCAAGGCCAAAATGAAAGAAGCAATGGAATTTCAGGAAAAACAAAAAGAGAAGGCCATCGAAAAAGCGGTCAGCAAGGCACTTGAAGAAGCGGCCAAAGCGGCTGAAGAAGCGGCCTCCGATACACCATCAGAGGATGCTGATACGAAGTCAAGCGAGGAGGATTCCTGATGTCTGATGAAGTTACGACCCCCGTCAAGTCTTATCTGACGCCTTTTAATATGGTAGCCGGCATCATCGTTATCATCGGTCTATTCGTTACGGTTCTGCGATTTACCCAAGGGCTGGGTAGCGTGACCAATTTGTCTGATTACAATCCCTGGGGTATCTGGATCGGTTTTGACCTGTTGGTGGGTGTTGCCCTGGCAGCCGGCGGATTTGTGACATCCTCGGCTGTCTATATTTTCGGCCTGAAAAAATACCACTCCGCGGTCAGGCCGGCCATTCTCACCGGGTTTTTAGGCTATGCCATGGTGGTCGTGGCCCTTAATTATGATGTCGGCAGGCCCTGGCGTCTACCGTATCCGTTTATCATGCAGCAGGGGACAACTTCCCTTCTATTTGAAGTGGCCGCCTGCGTGGCCCTTTATCTGACGGTGTTGTTTCTCGAATTTTCACCGGCTGCCCTTGAATGGCTCGGTCTGAAAAGACTACGCAATATCCTCATCAAACTCACCTTGCTGCTGACTATTTTCGGAGTGGTGCTGTCAACCCTGCATCAGTCGTCACTGGGGGCCCTGTTTCTCATCGCACCATCGAAGCTCCATCCACTCTGGTATTCACCCTATATCGCGGTATTTTTCTTTGTATCGGCGGTCATTGCGGGCCTCTCGATGGTCATTTTTGAGAGCACCCTGTCCCATCGTTATTTTGCCGACAAAATGGATGAGTCCCATTTAAAGGAAAAAGATGACATTGCGCTGGGTTTCGGCAAGGCCGCTTCACTGGTCCTGGCCGGCTATTTTATCATTAAGGTTATCGGGATATCCGAGGGCAACCACTGGCACCTGCTGGGGACATCCTACGGAATCTGGTTCCTGGTGGAATTAGTGGGTTTTGTAGCGCTGCCGTGCTTTGCGTATGCCATCGGCGTAAGGGAGAAAAACCTGAAGCTGATCAAATGGACGGCGGCCTGGACCGTACTGGGCATCGTCATCAACCGGCTGAATGTCGGCCTGATTGCATTTAACTGGCATCTTCCGTCAAGTGAGCGTTATTTTCCGCATTGGATGGAAATTGCCATATCCGTTTTTCTGGTAACGCTTCTGCTGCTGATTTTTCGGTTTATCGTCACCCGGATGCCGATTATGTATAGTCATCCGGATTATCCCGATGAGCACTAGAAGTGGCTTCAAAAGCTCATCTTGTGTCCGATGGCGGCGTTATCCAGCATAGCTGGATGGTGCATCTATAATATTTTTAAAGGTGCAGCTTCCCACAAATTGAAATGCTCACGTACTAACGTGTACGCTCCGCTTTCAATTCGCGGGATGCCTTGCCCTCGAACACAATCTAAGCTTTTGAACCCACTTCTGGTCAAAAA
>Ga0209536_100016410_pt1 | contig 10532 bp, 9 predicted proteins | sample DeeMarSeWOR28_12_FD_187461 | JGI IMG/M metagenome (GOLD analysis project Ga0209536, IMG submission 187461) | Marine sediment microbial communities from White Oak River estuary, North Carolina - WOR-2-8_12 (SPAdes) (version 2) | ecosystem: Environmental > Aquatic > Marine > Intertidal zone >...
AATGAGAACAAGAGTTACTGGATGGACAGATGGACGTATGCGAGCATTCATTACAAGTGCATTACGTAGTGCATTCTCACGCTATCCTAATAAGTTTAAAGCACTGAAGGCTGCTTTTGCAGGTAGAAAGAAGAATAGAAAGACAGGCAGGGATGCTGCGCACTATCGGTGCGCTCAGTGCCGTGATGTGTTTGCTAGTAGAGATGTTCAGGTAGATCATATTGAACCAGTTGTAGATAAAGTTGTCGGATTCAAAGATTGGGACACATACATTGACCGAATGTTTTGTGATGAAAATGGATTACAAGTGCTGTGTAAGAAGTGTCACCTCAAGAAAACTGCTGAAGAAAGGAAGAGCCGTGGACGAAAAACAAGCAAACGACGAAGCATACTACCACCAGACGATAGCGCACTTTGAAGACTTGTGCCACTCTATTGGTGTTGAACACATAGCCAATAGCTTGCATCCTGTTGTGGCATACAATCTGATGCTAGCACTGAAAGCGAGGGTAGATATATGAAAATCTTTATGCGTGATTGGGTAGAGAGGGTGTTGAATGTTCCTAAGAACAAAACCATAGACTGTGGCTGTCCTGTAAAGGAAGGTGGCATCCTGTCAGTGTGGTGTGAAGGGAATGTTGAACACTACGGAGTGTTGTGCGACAACCACTTTTATGAGTATAACGCACGGATTGTATCGGGGGTGGACAATGGCAGGGATTAGCATATGCGCTAGTTTGATAGGCGGTATTATGTTTGGTGTCGAAGTACTTTGGGGGTACAAGACACTTGTTGTAGATGTAGGTATTATTCGTTTTACATTTGAGTATATTTCACACGAAGACATAGAGGACATTAACGATGAATGAATTCAGAAGCAAGTTGGGAGAAAATGTTTTCCGTTTTAAGTATGCACAAGGGCCAGCAGATACGTGGTCACAGCTTGCAGAACGGCTGGTAGACGATGTGTGTGGCACACGAGGAGGTACAGACAGGGCACTGATGTCTGAGTCTGACAGGAAGCAGCTTGTACAGTATGTTAAAGAGTTTAAGTTTGTTCCGGGTGGACGCTACATTTATTACGCTGGACGCCCTAACAGCTTCTTCAACAATTGCTATCTGTTGCGTGCAGAGGAAGACACACGTGAGGAGTGGGCTAATGTAGCGTGGCGTAGCACTAGCTGTCTTATGACAGGTGGTGGCATTGGCATTGACTACTCCATTCTGCGTGGCAAGGGCAAGGCCATTACACGTACAGGTGGCACCAGCAGCGGGCCTATTAGCCTTATGTGCATGATTAACGAGATTGGTAGGAATGTGATGCAGGGCGGTAGCCGACGCAGCGCCATATACGCCTCTCTCAATTGGCAACATGATGATGTGCGTGATTTTATGGTGGCTAAGAATTGGTCTGACGAAATTAAAGTTCTTAAGAACAAAGACTTCAATTTCCCTGCACAGCTTGACATGACTAACATTAGCCTTAACTATGACGATGCTTGGTTGAATTCACCAGACCGTCATAAAAACCCTGTGTTCGTAGACAATTGTTTTCAGGCTATGTCTACAGGTGAGCCGGGGTTTTCTTTTAATTTTGGAGATAAGCAGAATGAAACACTTAGGAACGCCTGCACCGAAGTTACGTCCGAGGATGATAGCGATGTGTGCAATCTTGGTTCTATCAACATCGGGAACATTGACAGCATTGAAGAGTTCAAATCTGTGGTATCTTTGGCCTCTAAGTTTCTTGTGTGTGGAACTATTCGTGCTACACTTCCGTATGATAAAGTGTATGATGTCAGGGAGAAAAATCGACGACTCGGTTTGGGATTGATGGGTATACATGAATGGCTACTGAAGAAGGGGTATGGGTATGAAGTTAGTCCTGAATTGCATAAGTGGCTTTCTATCTATCGTGACGAGAGTGAGCGTAGTGCTAATGACCATTGTGATCGTCTGTTTCTCAGCCGTCCTGTTGCGTATCGTGCAATTGCTCCTACAGGTAGTATCGGCATTCTTGCCGGAACAACCACCGGAATAGAGCCGCTGTTTGCTGTAGCGTATAAGCGACGCTATCTGAAGGATGGTACACGTTGGCACTATGAGTATTGTGTTGACGCTACGGCAGAGATGCTAATTCAAGATGGCATCAATCCTGACAAGATTGAGACAGCATATAGTTTGTCTAACAAGTTTGAAAAGCGTATCAAGTTTCAAGCTGACATTCAGGACTATGTAGACATGTCTATTAGCTCAACCATTAACCTGCCTGCATGGGGTACTGACAACAACAACGAAGATAAGGTGAACGAATTTTCTAAGGTGTTGTCAAAGTATGCACCACGGCTTAGAGGCTTCACTGCATATCCTGACGGTAGCAGGGGTGGTCAACCCATCACTGAGATGGACTATCATGAAGCAATTAAGCACAAGGGTGTAGTGTTTCAAGAGAATGACATTTGTGACATTAGCGGAAAAGGAGGAAGCTGTGGCGTATAAAACACCTAAGAAAAAGTATGTGTATTTTGTATTTTCCCCTGCACATTCTAGCAGGGCCGATCATTTCCACAGTGTAGTACTTAATAAGGAGGATGCAGTTCGTGCAGTAGCCTCGCTAACTGTCTATCCGTACGACATGGCATGGGCACGTAGAGTAGACCTTCAAACACTGTTAGACGACGTTGGTGATGTGGCAATGTATGAATTTATGCACACATTTGACCGAGGAAAACACTGTGCAGTGTAATAACGATTGTAATCAAGGACGCACCTGCACTTGTAATGTCGATCACCCACGCCACTACACGCAACATCCTAGTGGTGTGGAGTGCATTGATATTACAGAACACATGGGCTTTTGTTTAGGTAATGCTGTTAAGTATATATGGAGGGCCGATCTTAAGAACGACGCCATAGAAGACTTACGCAAAGCTATCTGGTACATTGAACGAGAGATTAACAAACGTACAACGCCTCTCTAGCTCAGTTGGTAGAGCAGCCGCCTTGTAAGCGGCAGGTCGTCTGTTCGAGTCAGACGAGAGGCACCAATATAAGGAGAGTTAAATGGAAAGAATTACATTTACACACGAAGACACCGAAACAGGAAGAAAGGCAACGCTAGAAATAGTTAATGCCGTCACATGGCCTGAACAAGCAGATTTGTTCATGGACTTTCTACGGGCACAATCGTACGTCATCGGATACGATGTGCTAGGCACCTACTTTACAAAGGGCTGGAACGACCGAATAGATGCAGAGGCAGCTAGTAAAGACAGTGAGGTTAAGGCAGGTCTCACTGACTAACGCCAAGACGCCCCGCGTTAAGTGGGCGTCATTTTAAAAGGAGTAAGTATGTATACAATTACACGTAAAGGAAAGGCACTTCCCACTGTTCTTAAGAACAAGACGTTCAAGACGTATGACCAAGCACGTAAGGCTGTACGTGCATGGCTGTATGCCTTGTTCAAGAAGCAGCCTAAACTTCGCAAGACCATTGATGTACGCAATCGCACTGCTACCATCGGTTTGTACGGATTTGCTATTTCTAGTCTGTAACTTTATGCCCCCGAAAGGGGGCTTTTTTACGGCATTGCTGTTTGTTCTAAGTTGGGCTGTTCTACAGGAGTAGGTGTTGGTGCAGGGGTAGGAGCAGCCGTAATCTCAGGTTGTTCCTCACTATCAAACACTGCCGCGTGATGTTCAGCCTTCTTCAAGTAGTCAGCAGTTTGTTTACTAGTCGGCATCATGTTCTTAAGAACGTTCTTAGCTTGCTTCCACCCGCCATTGTAGTCAGCTATAGCAGCAACAATGTTACCCTTATACTGCTTGTGCAGAGTGTGGTTTAAATAGTCAGCAGCAAACCACACGTTCTCTAACGGGTCAGCAGCGTTATGTTTCCACCTATTCTCCATTAGCTTCATTGTAGCATCCGTAAACTGCATAATGCCACGTGCTTTAGCCTTGCTAACGGTGGTGCTGTCGTTAGTGGTGTTCAGTTGCACCTTACCGCTTTTGTCAATAAAGCTATTCTCAGAGTAGAGTAGAGTACGCAAAGCATTAGCAGGCAGCATAAACTGTGCCTCTACAGCACGCACATAGTCAAGTATTCTAGGGTCGTTCCACTTGAGCTTAGTGCGCTGTTCTAGCGGAAGGTCAGCTAACTCTTTCCAAGTAGGCATGTCAACTATCCACTTTGGTGGAGGAAGGTTTTTCAGCCCTTCCTGCAAGGATGTCTGCAATAGGACGACGCACAAGCTGCTCAATAATAGACCGATCAACGCCAGCATCCAACAGCACTTCTGCTTTACCTTTGACAGTTGTTTGTTTGTTGTATGCATTAAGTTGTTCTTTTGTCAGTGAACTTGTAGGAGTAGGTTGTGCAGCAGGTGTTGTTGACTGTGATTCTTGACTAAGTCTCCACTTCCGTAGGTTTTCTAAAACACTAGTAGACTGCCCAACCTGAGTAGTAGTGTTAGTAGTAGCTTCTCCTGTAGTTTGTGGAGCAGGACGTATGGGTTTAGTAGGTGTTTTAGGAAGCTGATACAAATCTTCTACTGTTTGTTTAGCCTTAACAGTGGAACCAGTAAACTTGTTGTACACTTGCAACAGTTGATTGGCTTTTGCAATCTGAGATTGCAGCATTCCCATCTGTGCAATTTCTTGAGGCGACGTAGGTTGCTTACCTGCCAACGCTAGTTGTCCGTTTTCTGTAGGTATAACTTGTACTCCGGGAATGCTTCTAACAATATCTCGGAGTTTGATTGAGTAGGACTGAGCGTTGTTTGGCCCCAACCAAAAATCAATACGCTGCACAATACCGGCTTTAAATTGTTCAGAATCTACTTCATTAGGAAGTATAGTATTAATCTTATCACTCATTGCTGTTTGATACAGAGTGTTCCAAGAGGATTCATTTGGAGTAAAGTTTTTAGCCAATGACACAACAGCACTAACACCAAACTCAGTTGCGGGAGCATCTTGTTTTAATACGTCAGCACCTTTGGCACTGTGCAATTGTATCACCGCAGCCTTTGCTCTACGTCCTTCCGGTGTGTTATCAGCATCCATTGCAGCAGCTCTTGCCGCCGGAGAAGCAGCTTTGCTAAACAATCCTTCAGCAATCATTGACATGTTTTGCATGTCTTGTGAAAACGAGTTTTGCCGTCCTTCAAACATTGCCGCTAATTCTGCTACTGCCGGATTGTTAGGATAGTCTGCAACCATTTGCTTACGTGTACGCGGGTCTTTCATTTTTGCAATGAGGTCTTGTGACCAAGTGTTCCTAAGAACAACATCATTAACTTGTACAGCTTTTAAAACTGTATCAGCACGTACATTGGCAGCAGTGTAGCTTTGTTTCAATTCAGACAACATGCTGTCTAGATCAGTAGTAAGAGGAGTGTTCTTCAATCTGTCTTCTATACGCTTTACTGTATCATCAACTACAGTGCGATCCATATTAGGATTGGCACGAAGTTTTGCTGCCAGATCATTCTGTGCCGCCAACAAACTATTCCTTTCAGCAGTTTTCATTGTGCGATAGGCATCTTCAATGTCTTTACGTTGTGCCTCTGTAGGACTTACCATTTCATTAATGTTAATTCCTTTTTGTTCCAATCGCGCAAACACTTGCTGTGCAGCTTTAACTCTGGATGCGTGTGCTTCAATATTAGTCGCACTATAAAACTGATTCATATCACCAGACGTTTTTACTTTGTTAGAGTTTTCAATTAGGTTTTGTGATTGAAGCATCGTACCCATACGCACACCAGAATCGGTTCCTTGTGCAATGTTCGCAAACACTTCCGCACTACTCTTCATTTTAAATAGACTACCAATTCCAGATTCATAAATCCTCTTAGCGTCATTCTCAAGAAGACGCATTTGTGCTTTCTGAAACTCGTCTGTCTTAGCTTTAGCAGTGAGGGCAGCTTCAATGGGGCGAACGTCCCAATCCCCCCTACCAGTAACTTCATTAAACACTTTACGAATAGCTTGTGCTTGTCCCGGATGTGTTGCAATCAACTTACGCATATCTGCACTAAGACGAGATAGTGCCTGATCTTGCGTAAATGTTTTTGCAGCAACGGCATCAGCAATACGTTTAGCACGTGCTTCATAGTCTTTTACAACAGCAACATTTCCACCAGCAGCAGATAATTCTTGAGCAAGCTCACTGCTTTGATCTTGTATAGTGCGCTGTGCTTCCTCACCTACATATTGAGGTGTAAATAGATTCTGCGTAACTTTAGTAGCAGCTTCTTGTGCTTGTGCCTGAACATATCCAGAGTAGGCAGCTTCACCAATACTTGTGGCAGTTTTAATTAGCTGTGCAGTTGATTCTCCTGCTATTTGTGCAGCCTTACCACGTGCTTGTCCAGCCTGTATAAGTAGTCCGTAGTCTGCTGAAGCCGGTGCAGGTGCCAGCGAAAGGTCTGGACTCATAAATCCAGTAGATTCTTGAACTGCTGTCTTAGCCATTATTTATTCTCCAACGGTTTAGATTCTGTAAGACCACGGCTACGTGTAGTTACAACATCTTTCAAATTCCAACTACCTTCAAGATATTCTGCCCTAATCTTAGTTTGATTATCAATGAAGGGTGCAGTTGCATACACACCTGTAGGTTTCTCAACAAGTTGCCAAAAGTAATCACGCTCACCAGAAGGAAGCGGTGAATGCAATGTTGTCATATAATCAGTGAGGGCTTTATAACGCTTACTCTCACCTTCGTTCTTAAGAACTTCAAGTGAAGTCTTTTGTACTTCAAGATAGGTTTTAGCAAACTCTTTAATTGCGTTGCGGCGTTCAGAAATTGAAAGTTTTAGTCTCCAGTACTCTTCGTAAGCAGCACTTCCAACACCTATTGCCTGTGCAATTATTTCAGGTTTGCTTAGTGTAACTTGAACAGTGTTATCCTTACTCACTAATTGACCATCGTGCAATTGAGCATAGTAGGCTTTGCTAATGTTTTTCCAGCCACTAAACACTTCTTTACCTACACCATTAAATGCATCTATGAATGCATTAGCTGACAAGTCTTGCCTTACTAGTGGTGCTACTAATGCTTTCATTGCGCCTAGTCGTGTTGCGCTACCATACGATGGGCCTAATACCACCGACCAGAAATCACTGTTTCCTTGCATCATTGTCTTAGCAGTTTTTTCATACCATTCAAACGCACCAAGTCTGCTACCAACAGCAAGTTTCAAGTCTTGTCCTGTAGCGGATTGACTCATCTCATTAATCAATGATGCAATAGCGCCTTGACTTATTGCAAGTTTTTCATCATCAGTAACTTTTCTACCGACAAGTTTTTCATATCCACCTGTAACTTCATCATACAGAGACATCAATCCATTACCTGCAAGACCATAAGCAGCTATGTGGAATGCAAGAATGCGAGTTGCATCATCCATACTATAACCACGATAAACAGGGGGCTTACCAGTTGCAATTGACTTAGCCCATGATGCTCCTGCACTAATGATGTTTGCACCAAGTTTAATGTTATACTGCAAGAACTGTCCGGGAATAGACACTGCACCACGTTGATAGAATGCCAAATTAGCACGTGTCATGTTTTGTGTAAGGTCGTCTGTCCTTGACAAAATATCCCTAAGAGCAGCATCGGTTGTCCATACCGCATTAGGATGTGAAGCTATCCAATCCCTACGAGCAACATCAAACGCTATAAGGCGAGTAAACTCTTCACCACGGTTAAAGAAAAAAGCAGTCTTTTCACCAAGTTTATTTGCCATACCTGTAAACAGATTAAATCTACCTGTTTCAGCACTGTGCATTGATGTAGCAACAATACCATCTAACAACCCTGATCTACGAATAGCTGCAACAGTGGACACAAACTCTTGTGTGTTTGACATTCCCAACGTTGCCATTTTCTCTAGCGTAGCAACTTTGTTCCAAACTTTAGGGTTGTCACTCATCAGTGCTACACGCAACAGAGGAGCAGTGAACGCTGCTTTGGCACCGTGTAGTGGAGACACAGCTATTGCATTGATTGCACCTGCTGACTGAACAATAAGTTGTGCAGGATTAAATGCAGCAAGCATTGTAAAGAAGTTAAAGCTACGAACAAACTGTAGCGGATCAGCGTTCCTAAGAGCGTGTCCAGCAGTAATTAGTTTGTCGCCTACTTCTATACCTGCTATCTTTGCATCTTCACTAAACGAACTTGTAAATCGTTTCATAGCTGATTCAATAAGGCGTTCGTCTAGTGTCTTAACACCAAGTTGAGAAAGGATATATTTGCGTTGACTCTCAGCAAACTTGCCTAGTTGATCGCCTTTAGTGTATGTTGACAATTGGAGAGAGGGGTCAGACATCACTGCCAACGGAGACTTGTATTTGTTCTTAAGAGCATCCGGCAATGTGTCAGAGAATGTATTCCACCATGTCTGTACCCACTTGTCACGCCACTCATCTATGTTACGATGACGAGCTACGTTACTAATCTCTGCCTGAATAGCTTTGATAGGATCGAGAATGTTGTTCTTATCGCTATCAATAGAGCGCAAACGAATGCCCCTACCATCCTGTTTATACAGGTCATCGTCCCATTGTGCTTTAGCTAGAGTGTCCAGATAGGCATCAGAAGACCTATCATAATGGTTTCCAAAAGAAACGTAGTTGTCCCACTCTCCACGATTGATTGCTTGCATAACATCAGCAGCATCTTCAAACCTACCCAACTCGCTTTCAACTATTGTGTGCGTAATACTTGCAGGATTTGCCTTATACATTTTAAGAAGACGATTCATTCCTTCTGACCATTTAATAATGTCTTTGCCACTATTAGATGTACGCAGATGTAGTGTGTCTTCTATAATCTCCCCATTAACAAGACGATTAATTTTAACATCGCCAAAATAATCTTGTGTATAATAACGCCGGAATGTTCCCGGAGCATTAGGTATTTGGTTACGCAGTCTTCCAAAAGATACAGTAGAAGAATCACCAATGATACGTGTATATTCTTGCCCATTAATAATTACTGGTTTAGCAAGATCAATTACATTTAGTCCGGTGTGCTTTGCTGCACTAATTCGTTCTTGTGTTTTAGACAAGGTGTTGTATGCCAGCCTACCTTCATTGTCAGCAATTGATACCACTTTAGCAGGAGCAAAATGTGTTATCAAACCATCTTTAATATATCCTTGCTTAAAGCCTCTACGTGTAAGGTTTTCTTTAATCGTACTATTCTTAATAGCCAAATCAAGATTGGATACAGTGCGATAGGTCATGTACGCACGTTGTTCTTTATCTGTTGTCAAGCCACGTGCAATTAGTTCGGGAACACCAAAATCTCTACCGAGTGTATCTCCTTCTTCAAGAACACTGATAACACGTTGGTGTTGTTTAGATGACAATCCTTTAAATCCAGACTTTAAAAGTTCAGTGATTGCTCTCCTATCTTTTTGCTCTTGTGCAAGAACAATGAACCTTTCGTGTACAGCTAAATCAGATGCACGATGGAGAGGGTCTAACCCCAATCCAAACCTACTTGCAATTTCATTAGATGTATGCACCATAGGTGTGCCAGTGTGTTTAACATACCAGCCATGAGCAAGAGGCGCAGCTTCTTTAAGAGAGGTTTCAAATATCTCTGTCATTCTTTCTGTAGAAATACCTTGCTTAGAAAGACGATTTACAAGCATTTGTTGATCTGCATCTACACTTTTAATCAGTCGAACAGACTGTTCAACAAACAAAGAATAGGCATCAGCTTGCTTTGGTGTCATACCAAGAGCGCGTAAGAACACCTTTGTAAAGGCATCCCATGCGTTCTTAAGAACACCAATCATGCTGTCGTTCTGACGAATTTGGTCAATTGCTTCTTTGCTAAGTTGTGTTTCTTTTAGCAATTCAATAAAGTTACGATTGGTAAGTCCTTCACTAATCATTTCATGCACATCATAAAATCCGTATGCATCACCATAACCATGACTCAACTCACCATTAGCAACTTTCTGACTAATCTGATAGGTTACATCTTTGTAAATTTCACGAAGGTTTTCCACAGAAGCAACTTGTTCGGGACGAATTCCTGCTGCTTTACGTGCTTTAGGACCGCCAACACGAACAACATCTATTACTTGAGATATAGCTGCATGTAGTGTTTCATGTAGTGCCAAACTTCTAGAAGCAGCAAGGTCTTCATGCAAATAAATAGTATTGTTTTTCCAATGATATTTACCTTGATAAATTTTAGCTTCATCAAGCTCTGTCATTCCTAGTGCTTTAGCAAGTTCTTGAGGAGATGAAAATGTTTTAACCTGCACATTATCCAATGCAGGAATTTTAGCCAATAGTTTAGCTAGTTCTTTTTGATCTTTACTTGCCGCTTTACTTTGAGAAATAGTTTCAGCTATTGATTGTGCTGTCAACCGTCCGGGACCAAACGGATCAAACAATCCTGTTTTACCTTCGTCAATCAAAGTTGACAAATTACCATCAACATCATCTACTACTTCTCCAAAGTTAAAACGAGATAACTTTGTCGTTGCATCATC
>Ga0209536_100016411_pt1 | contig 10532 bp, 10 predicted proteins | sample DeeMarSeWOR28_12_FD_187461 | JGI IMG/M metagenome (GOLD analysis project Ga0209536, IMG submission 187461) | Marine sediment microbial communities from White Oak River estuary, North Carolina - WOR-2-8_12 (SPAdes) (version 2) | ecosystem: Environmental > Aquatic > Marine > Intertidal zone >...
TGCCGGGTTATTGTCGTTACAGTCCACGGCCGTGCCATTTGGGCACGTCGGGTGACCATTGGCTCCGTATCCGTCTCCATCCACATCGATACAGCCCTGCCCAAAGGACGGCGCTGCCATTGCCACCATCAGCATTACAACTGCTAACAGCACATAGAATAACGACTTATTCCCTCTCTTCATTGTGTTACCCCCTAGGTTGATTTTCATGAAATTTAGATTTTTCTAATTTAGATAAGATAGAAAATGATGATACAACTGAAGGTGCGAGAGAACTAGCATGTACTGCAGGTGAATGTGAGTTATAATAAGGAATGTAATTTAAAAAGGAGGATACTGTGAAGCCAATTTATTTAACACCAGTAGCTTATTGGTCATATGAGATTTCAGATGGGCATCGTGAACGTGCAGATTTGCATGAATTTAGATCTAAAGTAAAGATAGAGTTTACCCAAGAAAGTATAGATAAACTCTTAGAAGAGGTGTCAGCTTTCTTAGCTGAGAAAGGAAAGGAGTTCTCAAATATAAGATTAGATAATATTAATTTAGTAAATCAAACTAAGTTATCTATTAATTATTTTGAGGAGAAGAATAATGGGGAAGACGATACGCAAGCATCCAATAATGAAGATAAGGAAACAAACAGTTGATCCTGGCTATATAATAGGTAATTATAAATATTGTAAAAAAGATAGGAGACATAATAAAGAAGAACTTAATAGAGAATTATCTATGTTAGAACAAGAAGCACTAGAAATAGAAGAGGATTTTAACTGATGAAAATTAACGATGAACATGTAAACAGTTGGCATGAAGTGATGAAATATTGTTGGTATTGCAAAGAATTAGTATGGCCTTCGGTAGTTAGTTATGACGTAGTAAAGTCATACGAAGAAGCAGAGGTGTGCCCATATTGTGAAGGAATATTATCAGATGTAGCTTATTGGGAATATGATAATAAGTAAGGAGGAATTATGTATCAAGTGATAGAAGGGATAAAATCGTACATAGCATATGTGCAAAATGATTTTATATATGATTTTCTGCATAGACTGGATGTATTTATAGTATTTGTGCTGACATTTACTATTGTCTTTTTGATAGTAAATAAACTATTACGATCCAAATAGGAGATTATTATGAAACATAAAGACAGTAAGCTTGTTGAACGATATTATTTTGTAAAAACACGAAGAGGAAAAGTACCTATTGGAACTGTTTATCTTATGAAAAAAGGAGAGGAAACCTCACGAGGTTTTGCTCTACTATCATTTCGAGATGCTCTATCAATAAAACAAGGTAAAAGATTTGCAAGACGGTATGCATTTGCAGGTTTATATGGAAAAAAAGATAACGAAGAAATAAAACGCAAGGATGCGTTTGATATGCTAGATGTGCTCGATGTTCCTTTCTATAAGAATAGAAAGAGGTTATACAAAGCAATGTACAACCCAAAGCTATCAGCGTTCGAAAAAAGCTTGTTAGCAGCTTAAGGAGTTGAGATAATGCATAAAGCTAAAATGATTGTTGATACCTTTAATAAACATAAGAGCTGGTCTAATAGAACTATAGCTCAAGTATTAGGGGTATCACGAAGATACGTTAGACGAGTTCTAAATCCAATACGACGAGGACAGCAAGCTTCTTCTGTAAAAATAAAACTGCCAAAAATATTATTGTTTGATATAGAGACTCTGCCAATGTCAGTATATGTCTGGTTTCTTGGTAAACAAAGAATACATCCCCAGAATATAACTGATGAGTGGTCTGTAGTAAGTTGGTCTGCCAAATGGTTATTTGAGCCAGAAGTTATGTCACAGGTAGTAACTGCAAAAGAAGCCATAAAAAGACAGGACAGTAGTATATTACAAGGAATCTGGGACTTGTTAGATCAAGCAGATATAGTTGTAGCCCAAAATGGAGATCGATTTGATATTAGGAAACTAAATACTAGATTCTTGAAGTATGGATATATACCTCCTAGTTCATATCAATCAATAGATACACTTAAGGTAATGCAACGCTATTTCTCATTACCTAGTTATAAGTTAGATTATGTTGCAAAATTTCTTGGATTTAGACCTAAAAAATCCACAGATTTTTCATTGTGGAAAGATTGTTTGATGGGTAAAGAAGAAGCACTCAACTTTATGGTTGAGTATAATAGAAATGATGTTATGATGTTAGAAGATCTTTATCTAAAGATAAGAGGGTGGATAAAATCTCATCCTAATTGTGCTCTATATATGGAAACTGTAGATTCTGTATGTGCTAATTGTGGAAGTAATAATATTGAGGAGATTGGACGATACTATACACAAGCTGGAAGATATGCTTCTTTTAGATGTTTAGATTGTGGAGCTATGTGTAGATCACGATATGCAGATTTAGATAAAGAAGAAAGAAGAGCTCTATTGGCTAGTTCAGCTAAATAACTTTAAATATTAATCAATAAAAAAGGATGTTAGTTTTATAAGCTAACATCCTTTTTTTATATTAACTAAATAAGAAAGTGATATGATGTATTTTTAAGATATTACTGATGCAGTTAGTGTTGCTTCATTAGAGACTTTTAACCTATGCTTAGTTCCATCTGGTGAATATAGTACAAAACCATATGGAGTTGCATTTACTGTTATATCTTCTGATGCAGTGACTGTTAGATTCACCAAATTTCTTAATGCAGCATCAACTTTGCGCATTGCTTTTGTGTAGATATATTGAAAGTTAATATCATTTAGTCCCATTTCTGGGAATAAATAATGTGCTGTATACTGAGTAACAATCATATAAGGGGCAGAAGTAATAGAACCTCCTGAAAAATATGATGCGGTCATATTAGCAGTTGCGTCAATATTTGTTCCTAAAGAAACAGTCCAAGCCCCTGTATCATAATCTATAGTACCAGAGCCTGCAGGTGATCCATCTCCAGTAAGAACTCCTCCACCATTATCAGAGAATTTTTCTAAAGATGCATTTATAACAAAGCTATTCTGTATTACAGGATAATAACTTACAGTACCAGAATATTCAGTAGAAGCAGCTACTACACTAGCTAAATTCTCAGGATTACGAGACACTATATAAGCATTATCTGAATATCTACTAGTAAGTACTAAGTGAGTTGCTGTATTAACAGATGCAACTTCATACCATGTTCTATAATTTCTAAGTTTAAAACAATATCCAGTACCGATATTTGCTGTGAAATCAGTACCATTACCAATAACGTGAGCACTACCAACAGTTACACTTACTGAACCAGTATTATATGCTGCCATTTCTACACCTCTATCTTATTTTTCTTAATTCAAGTTTGATTAAGCCTAAAACTGCTTTATATAATAATGTTAAACTATTACGTTGCTGAGCAGTTAATTGACTAAAAGTATTATCTACATGATTTTCTACATCAGATAATGACATCTGTGCTATAGATATTAATTGTTTATAGAATGTATTAATATCTATATTGTTGACTGTATCTAATTCTGGAATTGTATTTGAAGTAGTTGCTAGATCTGTCATAAGTTTGTTATAAGTTATCTGTCCTGTAGTAGGCTCTATTGTTTCTACTACATCATCTTCAGTCCATTTCAAATCATAAAGATGTGGCTTCAAGCCAATTATTTTTCTATCCCCAATATAGTCACTTCCACGTCTAAGACAGTCTCTAATAAAATATTGAATAGTATTCTTTCCTTTACGTGCTATTGCAAGATTCATATTATATATCCTTTGCTGTTACTGTATTAGAAGTGCCAAGATCTGTTATTGATACGCCAGCATTAGCAGTTATATTGTCACTTCCTTGATTAAAATTAGACTGTGCATTAAATAACATACCAATATCTGCAGAATCATTATTAGTCAAATCAATATTATTTCCAGAAATAATATTTCTACTAGATCCATAAGCTCCACCGCCAGTTAGGTGTATGCCAATATGACTTTGATTGGTTGCTGAAACATCTATAGTAATGGTATTACCAGCAAGTGTACTATAATCAGTCTCGTATAGATAAATACCATTTACTGTATGAACTGTAGTATTATTAAGAGTGATCTTATTATTTGAAATAGTAAGATTATTACCTTCAGAAACATAAATACCATTAATTTGTTGTGCTGGATTATTATTTGAAATAATAGTATTATTGGTAACCATTAAGTTGTTACATTCATTTATATACATGCTAATATGTTGATTACCTGTTATTCTATTATTATAGACATATCCTCCAGTATTAACAGCAAATAAATTGAATGGGTATGATGCTACATTTGTAAAAGTATTTGAGGAGATATTTAAGGCAGAAGCGGTCATTGTGATTCCAAACATCATATCATCGCAGGTATTTCTATGAAAATCCATTACTCCATTAAAATCCCAACAATAAACTGCCATTAGGCTTCCTTTGATTGCACAATCTAGAATCTGTTGAGGGCCAGTATGCCCATTATCATACCAATAGAAAATATCACCAGTATCTGTAGCTGCTTCTCCACTTCCAGATTGACCTAAGCTTGCTATTACATTTTGTATTGCTACTTCTGCTGTGTTATCTTCTATATCATCACCAGTTATTGAAAAAACTGAAGACCAATTTGAAGTAGCTGTATTTTGGCTGTGTATGGTAAAATCATTGAATCGATATACTTTGGTTTTGTTAGAACTATTAAACCAATTATCTCCTGGATTATTTTTTATAATAACAGAATCTTTAGATTCGCCAAGTATAGTAACAGAATAATCAGGTAATGTTAATCCATCACTATAATTTGTAGCAGTTGTTTCATCTATTAAATCATATGTCCCTGCTCGTAATAATATTCTAGTGTAATTAGATGTAACGTTATTTAGTGCTCTTTGTATAGATTGAAAATGTCCTTGTCCAGCTACAGGATCTACAATATATGTAATATTTAAATTAATACAGGTAGTTGACGCAGATTCTATATCAGAATACTTATCAAAGACGCTAACAACTCTAACATCTATATATATTGTACTAGTTCCACTACCTTGAGCAATAATTTCATCTTGAGTTAATAATCTTGTAACAGAAGTACCAGTTGTCTCAATCCATTCAGACCAATCGCCAGCATCAACTTTTGTTCTATACTCATATACTTTAAAAGAAGTGCTTGTAGTATAATTCCATGAAAATATAACACCATCTTCTATTGACGTAGCTGTTAGATTTAATACAGTTTCTGGTGCAGGATTTGTTACATGAAATGTAGCTGGTGCTCCATCAGAAAATCCTTGCGCTACTGCATATATTACAAAGTATAAATCATCATTTGGAGTTCCATTACCATCAAGAACATTATTTTCATAAGAATATGTATATGCTTCATTTTTTATAAAAGTAGTTCGTAGTAAATTTGTAGATTGGATAGACGTATAGTATACTTCTACCATATAGCCAAATGTTGGTATTGTATTAGCTATATATGAAACACTTACCGGATTCCATGCTAAGTTTATATCTCTACCACTAAACTGAGAAGAATTTGGATCTAGGTCTGTCAAATAGATCCCAGTTACTTTTGGAAGCACATAATAAGAACTACCTAGTTCAACATTTCGTACTTCTCTTGGTTGTCCATTTTTGTATGCAGTTCTACAAAATAGTTTGAAATGATAGATATTATGAGGAGGCAAAACATGTAAATAATTATTTGTATATCTTACTTCACTTTTATCCATTGGAAGAATTGCAATAGTTTCCCATATAGGATCAGAATCAGTGCTTAATTGTATTACAATATCTTTTACAATATTTTCATCTTCTTGTTGTGGTTCAGCATAAAATGACCACCCTATGCCATAAATTGCATCTAGTTGTGAAATTCTAATAGACCTAGGCGGTCCTGGAATTTCTAACCCACTTCTGACTACAGTATAAGGATCATCTACTAATGTAAGAGTTGTAGCTGTATATATAGATGCATTGTGTTCTACGCCAATAAATGAAATTTCATTTATATTTGTTCTTTCAATAGAAAATAACCTAAATGGTTTAACATAAGAAGATGATACACCTAATGCATAGACAGCATCAGTAACTGGAGCTCTATCTAATGCTTTTAATTGCACAACATTTGTATCAGTTCCGCTAGCTGTCAAGGTAGCTGTGACAAAAATATTTCCACTTGTTTGATACTTTATCAAATAAGAAGCAGTTGTATTGTCCCACGTATATTCTTGATCAATTGTAATAAGATTTCCAGATTGGGCTAATACCCTTCCACCTGTTCCCCAAGATGGTAATTCATTTTGTACATTTATAATTTGCCCCGCCCTAGCATACAAGAGATCAATTCCGCACTTTACTGATATGCTATGCGTATTATTAGTAATTCGATTAAGTTTAAATCTTAGTTCTCGTTCTGCTCGTTTTCTTTCGCTTAAGCCTTTTAATCCTATAGTTAATTCATTTAGCTTATTAAGTGTAGAATCAGCAGATCTAGCTATTAATGAGCGCATCTCATACTTTCTATCTGCATCTGCAAATTGGCCTATCATCTTATAAGGTATATCTGAAAGAGGGGTAAAGCTCTGCGAAAACTCAATTGTATTTCCAGACGATATCGTATGTACAGGAGTTTCGTCTTTATCAATTACAAAACTATACATACCACTATAATACACAGGCCAACATCTAAAGCTCTCACATACTTCAGCTAATGCTACTGGTGCAGCTTGTGGACTATCTATTACTCCATTAAATGTATGATTATGTGCACTATATGTTGCTGTTGGTGTAATTGAAACACTAGTTACTGTTCCTGTAAACGCAACTGGGGGAGAATCAGATAATGTGTCTAACGTTATTAATAATTTATCTATACCTGCAACTGTAGGAGTAATATTAAATTCTGTTGTTCCACTACTGACAGCCTCCTCACTATATAGTTGAGTATTAGTACGGAATACAGAATTTCCATATACAATTAATTTACAAGGTGATGACATAGAACTAAGAGTTATACTAAATAGGTATTCCTTATTTTTCTCTAATGGCGCTAGTAATTTAAGTATAAAACCATGTACTATTGCTGATGTAAGGTCAATCTCACTATTATCTGCATCTATACTTACATTGCTAACTGTAGGATAGGTAATATTATTACTAAAAATTGTACCACCTCTATTCCACCATGATAATAAATCAACAGTTGAAAATAGATATCCTTTATGGCATTCTTTTATATCTGTTATCATGCCAGATGTATTAATATCTGTAGTAGAAAAATATTTCCCTAATCCATATCTTTTATTTAAAAGAATATCTCTTACGCACAATATAGAATTTTCAGAGTATTCTTCTTCATATGTTTCATTATCCCATGTACGTTCGCTACCATTATATTCCCATCTATCATTTTCTTCGTTCCAAAAACAATCATGAAAATCTTCTGAGCCACTTAATGCTGGAACTTGGATCTTTTTTCCTCTAATAATTACATTTACATTTGGAGGAGAGCCTGATAATTGTCCAGTTGCTTTTATTCTTAAGCCTAATAATGCAGTATTTGGGTATATATAATTTCCTTGAATTATTTCTGTTACAGAATCAAGTCTAATATCATTCGAAATATCAAAAGAGGTAGACGCGCCACCATCAACTCGTACAAGCCTAATATCGTATACATTTAAGCCATCACCTAGAGCATTAAAGTCAAGTGTATATGTATCCCATATAGGATTTTTTGTTTTGCCTGTAAGACTAACTGTAGTAGAGTCAACTAATTGGTTTGCAGACAATGTCCAAGAGTTTCCAACAGCAGCATCATGCGATAATGTGCATACGTATTGCTCTACATAAAAAGTTTCAATAGTTTCTATAGTTGGTCCATGCCTAAAAGCATCTGGTCCATAACTAACCATATCCCAATACCAACGATATGTATAATCTACCTCAACCCATACCGGCTCGTCGTCGCCAGATCCAAAGTTTATATTAATCTCGGAAGTTCTTGATAAAAGACCATCTACTCTTATTGTTTCTAATAGGTTAACATCAGAGTCATATATATTTACCATAATATAATATGGTTTTTCCATAAGTCCTGTCTCATAACTGTAGAAGGGAGCATAGGTATTTTCAGTTATTATTAGTAGTCGTGTAGGCTGATCTTCATATACATAAATTCCGTCTATAAACCTAGTACAGGTTAGATATGCACCTACTGTTCCAGCTCCAGTTGTTTTTAAAACTGCCCACTTATAGAAGGTATAATCATTCCATGAACTTTCACCGTTAATCCTCCATTGCAATTTAAGAGAAACAGTAATTGGATATATCTCTCCAGCAGATATACTATATAATGATGGTGCAACTAGTTTTACAACTGTCATATCTACTGGTTTAGTTGTAGTATATACAATTCCTGCAGTATCTATATCTCTACCATCCTGTAATTCTACTTTTGCACTACTAAATTTTGGAATTGCATTTTGACTAAAAGGATAATATTCATCTCCAACACCACTAGTATTTGATCCTGTACGATACCACCATCTAATTCCTGAATAATAATCTATGGGCTGATCATCTAATTGGATTGCTGGAATTTTATAGTTTTCATCATTTGGATCAGAAGTAATACATACTTCAGAATGATCAGTTTTTGTCACTATTCCATCTATTTCTCCCTCTGATAATGCAATTAACATATATAGATAATTAGTTAGGCCAGTTGCTTCGGTAAAGGCACTAATCATATTACCAGCTATCTTGTGTGTACCATATACTATTGGAATAGGAGCATCTATTTGAACAATTGTTTTCATTCCAGCCCAATCATAGGTCTGTGATTTTTTACCAGCATCTATAGTTGGCAAACGTGGTAAATCAGGTTGAAATAGTAGAGATGAAATACCGCCTAGCATTAATGCTATGCCAGCATACCACAAATAAAATTGCCCAGTTATGTATCCTACTATTATAAAAATTGCACCTACTATAGCTTGTAATAAGCCACCTAAGTCATCACCTAGAGATGGAGTTATGATAATTTCATCATCTTTTTTTACTTTATAAAAATACCAATTATCTGGATGAATAACTTTTCCATTACATAATAATGATACTTCATTCTTCATAATAGCATCATATGTATCCTGCGGTTTACCAATAGCATATTGACGAGCAGCATGTACTATATATTGTGCTTCAATATACTCAAACTCAACCTCTTGCTCTGCTATATTTCTAAATGCTACTCTTGGCATTACTTATCATCCTTTTTATAACGTAAAACTTTATACAATCTATTTTTCCAATAATCATCAAGTTGGCTTTCCATAGAACTATATCTAGAACTTATATGTATAAATTTTTCATCCCCAGTACATATTCCAATATGATTTACAATTTCAGAAGTAGAACTTTTATAGAATAAAAAAAGATCATATAGTTTATATGGAGAGCATACTTCTTCCCATCTATCATATATATTTTCTAATATATGATTCTTTGTTTTATACCAATCTTTATCATATAGTAGTTCAGTAAAGTCTGGTAATTCTATTCCTCTCTTTTCAAAATATATTAACCAAGGAAGTCCATAACAATCAATACCGGCTTTATTTCTTCCAAGATTTTTATATTGCAAGCCTATATATTCTTTAAAATTAGTCATCTAAACTACTAGTACTCCTCCACGTGGAATAGCTGTAAAGCCTCCAAATCTATCAGAATTATTTCTCTCTCTGCAATTATCTAATGTATAATTACAAGTTGGGTATGTTCCAGTATCTAAACTAGCTGAAGGATCACATTCTGTTGCAGCATATGTCCAAGGGCATTCTAATTGAAATCTTCGTCCTGGCAATACAGCTCGTTGTAATGCAAACTTAGGTTTGCAAGAAAAGGAAACTGCAGTTTCATTAGAAGTTGTACTATCAATATAAAATTTCTCTTTTGTAACTGCATTTCTGTCAGGCGTTATTCCAACATATCTATAATCATCTGGATCAGTAACTAGCTCAATCTCAAATGTAGTTGCATTTTTCGCATTAAAGTTAGTATCAACATCATACCAGCCATTTGTATAGCCATTAGGAGTTGTAACAATAAACGCTCCAGTTGAACTTGGTGTTAATATCTGAGAATCACTTACATTGTCAACCGTATAATTACAAGCACCAAGTGTGGATCTTATAAAGTTTATTCTAGCTCCTGTAACACTATCTGGAACATAGTAATATAATGTTTTTGTGCCAACATAGCTAGCATTAGTATTGTTTATAAGAGCCTCACCACCAAGCTCTCTAGTTACTGAATAACGATATCCTAATGTTGTAATTGTTGTAGTAAACTGTAATTGTCTAAGCTGCCCAGGACTAACAGTACCTACTTGATTCATTGATAATGCTACAGATGTGTCTGCGGTATACATCCGGGCTCTTCCGCTAGATTCTGTTACATAATGAGTACCATCCTCATTTGTTACTGTCCAGTCAACAGGATCATCTCCACTCCAACTGCTGAAATTTCCATTGTCAACAATATCTG
>Ga0209536_100016412_pt1 | contig 10532 bp, 8 predicted proteins | sample DeeMarSeWOR28_12_FD_187461 | JGI IMG/M metagenome (GOLD analysis project Ga0209536, IMG submission 187461) | Marine sediment microbial communities from White Oak River estuary, North Carolina - WOR-2-8_12 (SPAdes) (version 2) | ecosystem: Environmental > Aquatic > Marine > Intertidal zone >...
GAGCAAGAGCACTGATAAACTTCGCACTTAGAAGAAAAAACTTTGAAGTTTTCACCGGCAATATATTGAACTTGAATTTTCCTTCCAGCGTCCACACCATGACCTCGGACGGTCGAGAATTCACCTACGGTTACAGTTCTGGAACCTATGCTAGGCTTAACCCGATGTTCAACCGCGTCAGCCTGCTACCACGACAAGAAGCAATAGATACGCTTGGTTCAGGAATTTCCAGAGCAGATTGGGAGAAACGATTCGAACTGGTGTACCAGCAGGCGCTCGACAAGGATGTAACCGCAACCATGGGCGTCACCCCTGTAATCCTAGCTTTTGCAAGGTATATCCAGCGCAAGCACGGCAAGAAGCCTACGGATTTGTGGAAGTTTAAAGCGTTGTTTTGCACGAGCGTGCGCAAGATACAGTTCAAGTATGCGCCCCTATTCAGAAAGTACTTCGGACCCGCACCGGTTGTGGAGATGTACACGGCGACGGAGGGCGTTTTCGCCCAGCAGCTGGACGACTTACCTTATGTTACGCCCAACTATGACGCATATTTCTTCGAGGTGGACACAGGACGCGACGTGAAAATGCTGCATGATCTTAAGCGAGGTGAATGGGGAAGCCTGTTAATCTCTTCCTGCATGTTTCCCCGTTACGACATTGGTGACATGATAGAAGCGGCTGGAAAAAACTACTACCGCATCTTCGGTAGAAGAAACAAATTAACGCTTCTGGAACACAGGTTGCACCGAATGTTTTTGAGCTGGCTACTCTAAGGAGACGGAGACCGCTTTCGGGCCGTGGTAGTATAGTATACTGCAGCGATTATGAATACAACGCCGACTATTAAGAGCACTATAGCCCAACTCATCCCTGAAGTCATAAAGCCTGCGAATTGGAGTAACGCAAAGAAACCGATTAGTACAAGGATCAAGCCGCCGACCAACCAGCCTATAAAGCCGTACTCGCCCTTCTCTTGCTTTTCGCCCTTTTCAGGCTCCTGCTTTTCACGTTTTTCCTGCTTCTCACCTTTCTCACCTTTCTCAGCTTTTTCGCCTCTTGGGGAAGCTGCTGGTGCAGGAGCTGCTTGAACTGGCGCTTCCATCTTTAACGGTGCCCCACAGCGTGGGCAGAACGTCATGTTTTCTTCAACTTTATTGCCGCATTTTGGACAATATGACATCAAACTCAGCCTCTCTATTCTTGTATTATAGCGTAAGTATTTAAAACATGCACCTCTCAGCCTCCAAAAAGGAAAGCTATATGTGCACCAGCCACAAATAGTCGAAGTAGGGAGAAGAAATTGAACGGAAAATCGAACATACAAGCTAGTGAACACAAGAGCCGAGAACGCATATTCTCTGCCATCTCTTTTGGTGCTTTCCTTGTCTTGATCGGAATAATTTACGTCATTAATCTTCCTGCCGACCTTTGGAACGCAATAGTCACATTCTTCGGAAGTTTCACCCTCGCCCAAGTTCCCACAACAGGAATATACCTGCCAGCACCGATTAGCCCGTCCTCTCATGCACTACTATACGGCGCCATCTTCCAGTTCTGCGTAGGCATAGGCATCTTCCAAATCATAATGCTATCACTAAGATATACTTCAAAGTCCTCCATAAGCAAAACAGCGGAGACCATGGGAAACCTTGTTTTTTGGTTTGGATCCGCTTATCTCGTAACAACGTATCTCAATAGCACAACCGACATGAGCAAATGGTTCGTATTCTGGGCAGGAACACTAATGATTCTGGGTTTATCGTTCATTACCAGAGCCTTCGTGCTCTTAGCTAAAAAATGGATGAGCACCTAAGCTACGGCCTTTTCAAGTGCCACCAAAGAGAGAGCAACTGCCAACCCATACTAAACGAGTCCTGAAAAAGCCTCACTTTCGTTTCACGTCCACCTTTCCAAGATACCGGAATTTCCTTTATCCTGTAGCCTCTGCGGTAACCCCTAACGAGAACTTCGGTGTCCCAGAACCAGTGGTTAGCTCTCACCTCGTCAAGCAAGACCATAAGCAACTCACGCCGGAAAGCCTTGAACCCGCATTGATGATCTTTAACCTTAGACCCCAGCAATAGTCGAACCATAAAATTATAAGTTTTTGAGATTATGTTTCTTGTCTTACTCCTTTTAACGTTGCTGTTGGGAAGCAGTCTAGAACCAGTGGCAAAATCGTAATCCTCAGATTCAACTGCCTCAACTAATTCTTTCAGATGTTCCAAGTTTGTAGCAAGATCCAAGTCCATATAAACAAGAACCTCACCGCTACTTTGCTTGAAAGCGTTTTTGAGGGCCGTGCCCCTTCCTAGACGCTTTTTTCCGTGAATATGCTTTGCGAAATTGTAATTCTTGACAAGCGCTGCCGCAATCTCATCACTTCCATCAGTACTTCCGTCCTCAGCGATTATTACTTCGTAGGAACGCGTAAATTCATCTAGGGCTTTAGTGACTTTTTCCATTGCAGGCTCTAACTTGGTCACCTCATTGTAAGCTGGGAAAACCACCGAAACTCTAATCGGGACTTTGGTTTCTGTGCCTGCGTCCATTCTCAGAAAGCCCATCCGTTAATCCATTTCAAGCTGTCAATCCAAGAGTTAGACGCGGGCAAACCAGAGATAGCTGGATAAAACAACGCGAACAGAGCCAAAACGCCTGCGAAATATGCTATAGATGCGAGTTTCGCCCACTTGTTTCTCCAATGCTTGCTAATGAAATACGCTGTCGCCAAGCTGAGAAACGGCACGTTGAGGTAAAAGTGGTAGATGAAAGTAACCCGAGAAATAAGCATGTAAGGAATCCATTGAAAAAAGAAGAATGTGATGATGAATATTTCAGGCAAACCCACGTTTATCCCAAGTTGCTTGCCAGCCGAGGCGACAATTTTGACAAGTGTGAAAGTTGAGATAGCAATTATACAGGCGAAGCCAATCCACCAGACTATGGGATTGCCCATAAGCGTAATTGTAGATATTGTATTGTAGGGTAAGATTGACACGTAGAGCCATAAGGGCCTCAGAATCAGAGGCCAAGTCCACCATGGAGATGAAAATGGGTGAGTCGCAGTCAATGTCGCATGATAATTGTACATTGACCCGGGAAGGTTTATAACACCAGCCAACGTGCGACCAGCAAGCAAATCTGGAATATACGTCAAGAAGTAAACAAGCACTGATATCAGCAAAAACCCAAGAATCACGGAGAACGGATGACTTGTGAAAGCATAAACTTTGTCTGCCAAGCCCTTTTCCAGTTTTAAAACCTCCTTAAGCCTGAGTGTGACAAGAAGAACCAACTGTCCCATAAAACCATAGAGCACAAACCACTTGGTCGAAAAGGCAAGTGCGAAAAACAGAATAGCCAAGAATAGGGGCAATACAGAAGTTTTCCACCCGTCCCTAAGCACTCTCTTAAGGTAAAATAAAAAGAATAGTTGCGATGCTATCGAAAAGAAGACCACGTACGTATCAACAGTAGCAATTCGCGCCATAGTGAAATGCATAAAATCAAAAGCTAGGAGAAAAGCTGAAGCGAAACCACCTACCCATGTTCCAAACAGCCTCTTGCCCAAAACGTAAATCAGCGGGATCATCAACGTGGCAAAGATGACGCCCATTATTCTCCATCCAAACGGGTTGAAGCCGAAAACCGAGATTCCAAAGGCGATAATCAGCTTTCCGAGAGGTGGGTGAGTCCATTCATATGGTACCTGAAGATTAAGGTACTGCTCGGCGCTTCTAACATAATATATTTCATCGAAATACGTTTCACCAACGTACGTGGGCGGAAGCGCAACCAGATTCTGTTCGTCAACCAGATTCGACAAATTCGGGTCAGACTCACCTTCACCGTTAACCGCTACAATAACAAGCTTCTGACTGGTTGAACTTAGGACACAGACTTCCGCAAGCTCAATAAAAGATTTCGGCTGAACCTCAAATCGCAAATACCGAGTTGGACTGTCAACTTCGATTTCGCTCCAGCTATAGTACCTAAATTGAATGCTTATGTTCATATTACTAGCATCCCAGCTTCCAGGCGAACCAGTGAAAAACTGAACGTCAGTCGCGCCATTCTTAACCAAGAAAAAAACGGTGTCGACGTTCGCGGACTCACCGAGGTCAATGTAGAACGAATTGTTCTCGTTTGTTTGCCAAGTGGTAACGGGCGCCTTTGTTAAACCTAGGTTCCAGACAGCAACTGAGAAGAAAACTAATGAAAGAACAACAATGGATAACCAATCTCTTTTAGTGAGATCTAATCTGATTCTCATTCTCCTTTGCCTCTGCGTTGATACTGCCATCCATTTTGAGGGGACTTGTTCTGAACCACGATCGCCCTTTCAGCTCATCCCACATCAACTTTAAAACGTATAGGAACGCTATAAGATTAATCAAACTTACCGCCAAGACCACTGGATCCCCAGTGAGATTTGGACCATAAGTGTAACCCATATCAGCATAAAAGTTAAGCCAATACAGAACGTAAGATATGTTAGCAAATAGTGTTGCCGTCAAAACCACGTATAATGGCCGTATCTTTTTAAGGAATAGAAACATCAAAGTCAGCATGCTTATAGCTGGAAACAGGTATCGCTCATGAATTCTTGTTGGAAGCATGAAAAAACCGAAGAAAAGAACTAACGCTGAAAAGAACACTAGCAGCTCCCCCGAGGCAGCAAATCGTTTATGCAAAAGGTACAATGCAATAGCAATTAAAGCTCCGAACATAGCCCATCCGAGCAAGAAAGTAGCAGATGTATCAGAAACCCATAAGCCGCCCAAAGCCCAGATATTAAACGCATTCACCGAAGTAAATGCGTATCTGCCGTAGCCAAAAAGGTAATTATTCGCAAGAAACGTGACTGGATTACTCCATTCGAAAGGAACAATAACTACAAAGACCGTTACAGCACCAGCTACCAGCGAAGTTACCAACCTCCGCCACCCACCTTTTCTAAGAATAAAATACGCAATTAAAGGTAGCAAAGCTACGGCCTGAGGTTTGGTTAGTACGCTAGCTGCATAAGTCACAGCGGAGAGCTCCGGTTTAGAAGCAAGAGCCAGCATAAGAGAAAGAACGAGGAAAAAAGAGTAAATCGCATCAAATTGACCCCACACCGCCGAGTTGAAGATAACCGCTGGGTTGAAAACATAAAGAGCAACTGCCACGAGTGCAATCTTGGAATTCAACTTTGACCTGATGAAGACAAAAATCAGAAATCCCGTCGCCACATCAAAAATCGCGGGAACCAACTTGACTGCGTAATTTATAAGAGGTGTTCCAAAAAGTGAAAAAGCTTTAGCTATCGAGCCGAAACCCCAGAAAAGATAAACGTTTAAGGGTGGATAGTCGCACTGCGTCAAATCATAAAAGGACCTAAGCCCATTATCTGCAGCGGTACGGAACCACGCCTCGAAAGTAACCATGTCATTCTTATATCCAGAAATCGGAAACAACAACCACCTGATGATAAACGATAATACAATTAATGCAACTATCATCACAATTTCGCGTTTTCCAAACGAGAAGTTTATGGTGGATTCCCCTTCTAAGAAACCTAATCATGCATTCTCCAAATAAGAGTTTTTTCAAATTCGGTACATGCACATTCAAGAAAATTATTAAAGCAAGGAATGTTTGCTTAGGTCTAGCATCAGGAGAGATAGGATTTGAAAAAGAAGCTTTCAGTGGCAAAATTCGGTGGCAGCCTTTTAGACATAAAGGGAAAAAGAATTCCAAAAATACTTAACCGCATAAAAGAACTCAAAACCCCTGATTCAGTAGGTCCCATAGTAGTGTTCTCTGCACCTATGGGCTGCACTGACGAACTGATCAGGATAGGAGAATCTTATGCGCAATCAACTCCGCTTTCACTAGAACCTGTTTTCGAAGTCTACAACCGCTGTGCAAATCTCCACGTTAAAGCAAGATATCTTAGACAAGTACAAGCCGAATTAGAAAATTATAAAGAGCAGACCCAGGAAGCCCTGACTTCTGTCAAAAAACGTTTCAGCGGAAACATCAAAGCAAAAATCCTTACTCTGGGCGGGGAATTAGCTATGTCTACGCTAGCAAAGTATATCTTGAAAAGCCATAGTGTTGATGCCACCTGTGTCTCTTTGCAAAACTGGCCCATAGTTACGGACGACAATTTTGAGGATGCTACACCAATTTATGAACTGAGCAAAAAACGAGCAAACACGTTGATCAATCCTTTGGAGGATGGCAAGGTTGTTTCTTTAGCGGGTTTCCTAGGCGTGACAACAGACGGGCTGGAAACCATTTTGGGAAGAGGTGGCTCAGACCTCACAGCTGTTTTCATTTCATGTATACTGAAAGACCGCTACCAGACGGAGACTCTCCTGTTCAAGGATGTGCCTATACAGAGTGCCGATCCAAAAGTTGTGAAAGGACAAATAACCGCGCATGTAGCTGCGCTTACCTACAACGAGGCTCACAAGGCTTCAATGATGGGCATGAAAATACTGCAGAGCCCAGCAATCGCAATGGCTAGACGGTTTATGCAAACTTTGCATGTGGTTCCAATAGATCAGCCTGAAAAATACTCGATAATCGAGTCTGAGACGAAAGTTGGCGAAATCGTTAAATGCTTGACTGGTAAAGCGGGGGTCGCAATCCTCTCGATGAACGATGAGAAAAGCCATTCCTTAGAAGATTCGCTGAGAATCTGGGAAAAACGCAATGACTTCATGGATTTAGGCGCTGAAACCTTGGAGACAGGTGAGAGAATTCGTGATTATCTTTTCTTAGATTCGGATTTTCTAAGAAAACATGAAGAAAAACTGAAAGGCTTTGACGAAAACATGCGTATAGAATACGGCTTAGGAGTAGTCACACTAATCGGTGATAGGATGAAGGACTCCGCAGGCGTAGCGTCTCTTGCTATAGGCGCGATATCAGGAATTAACATAAAACGTGGGATTTTTGCGCCTCACACATCTCAAATAATAATTGTGGTAGAGGAAAGAAAAGTTAATGCTACTGTCGCGGCTATTCACCGTAAAAAAGCCGAAATGAACAAATTGGTTAAATGAAGAAAAATCTTAAAGCAACGTAAAATCGCATTTTCCATCTGACAAGAATTAGATAAAAAAAGGTCTGAAGATCGTACTCACTCATAATGGTTCTGGCACTTAACAGATGGACCTTCAAAATATGACCTGTAAAATTCCAAAAAAAAGTCCTTGTGTTATCGGCGTTTGATAGATTATTCGTATCAATACGTAAAGTGTCCAGTCTTGATATAAATGAATTTTCAGGATAGAGCCAGTATCGAAAAAAGAAGCATTTCTGACCGTTTAAGGGCAAGATTAAATTGATAGATGCAACATCAAAAATAAATGTGAAAATCATAACGATACTAGGCGGAATTGCGGTTGCAGTTGTCTTCTTTTTAGCAGTGATTTTTGCGCTTGGGGCTTCAGTTCAAGCACCCCTAACAAGACTAATAACAAGCGGCTTTCTCTTTGTTATTGGAGTCGCAATCATTGTAGGCATTTATTACACAACTCGCAAACCGAAAACTGTCATTCAACGCCTCGAAGTTTCAGGACAAATGAAGGCTGCCTCAATCAAATGTCCAAATTGTTCTGCTTCGGTGGACGTCAATCGTATCAAAATTGTGTCAGGTGTGCCTTATGCTACTTGCCCCTATTGTGGCACCAATTTTGAGGTTACTGAGGAACCAAAATGGTAAGAAAAGCCTTCTTGCTGGCGGTTGTACTTGGTTTAACAGTAACATCTCTATCAGCAGGCTTGGCTAGTGCACAGGATAGAGTCTACACTCTTGACCATCAATGGACTCAAATCTTTATTAATCAAGATGGAACAATCGACCTAATTTACAACTTAACCTTAACGCTGTCGTCTGGCCAAGATATCAATTTCGTACAGATTGGTCAGCCTGAAGAAGATTATTCAGTAGGCCAAGCTGTCGACATGTTTGGTCGTCAACTGCAATTAACCAAAGATAACCAGGGCAACAATTATCGAGTAAGAGTTACTTTATCGGAGCCTTTAAGCGCTGGAAACACAATTTGGTTCACCGCAACCACCAACGTCGGTGGAATGATTTACAACGATACCCAGAACCCTGGCAATTATGGGATGGAGTTTGCTCCCCAATGGATGTCTGTGCCCATCAGTGATGTGCGAGTGCAGATTGTTCTGCCACCTAACGTTGCCATAAATGAAGTCGAAACTCTACCCGACAAATTCTGGAATAGCACCTCAACCGTAGAAGACCGAGTTGCGGTTTTTTGGCAATTGCCTGTTCTTCAACCAAACGAACAATACTTACTCGGCGTTTCTTTCCCAGCAAGTTCTCTGCCAAATTACAATCCAACCCAAACTTCTGGAGGAATTGAGTTGGACACAATTATTGCCTTGATCGTTTTACCGATAATCGCCCTCATAATAATCATAGTAGTTATTCAAGTAGCAAGAAAAAGCACGTATTCGGCCCCTAAAGTCAGCATGGAATCGCTGGGAATAAAACGCGGCTTAACCGCTGTTGAAGCATCCTATCTGTTGGACATGAAGCCAACGCATATCGTCACAGAAATCCTCTACAGCTTGCTCCAGAAAAGAGCCGTTTGGGTTGAATCAACTAACCCTGCGCTTAAGTTCAGGATAATGCCCACGTTCCAAAATAAGACAGGAACCGCAGAAAACACGTTGCGATATTATGAAATCGACTTTCTTAACGCAGTGAAAGATGATGGGACACTTGACGAAAAAAAGCTGGCACACACAGTCATGTTTCTGAGAGACACAGTGGAACAAAAACTACGTGGGCACAACCGAAGTGAAACAGTGGACTATTACAGAAAAATCGTCACTAAAGCCTGGTCACAAGTGGAACAAGCTGGCACGGTTGACCTAGCGTCCAAGGCCTACGATGAGCAGTTGTTGTGGCTTTTGCTTGATCCTAATTACCGCTCTCGCACAGAAACAACGTTCCGCGAGCACCCATTTGAGCCTAGTCCATTATGGTTCTGGTACTGGTACGGCTACAGTCATTACAATCCGCATCCTAGGTATAGACCAAACGTTGACGCGCCTGCCCAAGCTGCCAAACCTCCAACCATTCCAGGTGCCCAATTTGCAGATAACATTGCCACTGCCGTCGAGAAAACCTCAAGCAACATTGTAACGGATATTGAGAAATTCGCCAACGCCATAATTCCCATTCAACCTCAGAAAACGTCACACACTCCAGCCCGCAAAGAAGTCGGTTGTGTCTGCGCCTGTGCCGCGTGTGCCTGCGCTTGTGCCTGTGTCTCATGTGCCTGTGCTTGTGCGGGGGGAGGTGTTGGCTGAAAATGAGTTTTCTCCGCAAAGCTTTACGACCGCCTGTGATTCCTAAAGGGCGCTACACGTACCGTGGAAAGGAAGAGTTTACGGGAATGGCGCTTCAGCTTCGGATTGAGCCAAACGGTCTGGGGGTCATGGTGATAAACGCGAACACTGTGCTTCACTTAAACGAAACAGCTTCTGCCTATGCTTACTATTTCATGCAAGGTATGTCTGAAACCGAGGTTCTGAAGAAAATTCGCCAGCGGTACCGCGTAAAAAAGGCTAAGGCAAAGGAGGATTACGAAAAACTCGTTTATACTATTAGCACGTTAGCCCGAACCGAGAAGATATGCCCGGTTTCTTTTCTCGAAGTGGAAAAAGAGGAACCCTTCACTTATCAATATTCTGCACCGATACGAATGGACATGGCAATTACCTTCAAGTGCCAGAACGACTGCGTTCACTGCTACGCCGGAGGACCCCATGAGATAGTAGAGTTGGATACTATCCAATGGAAAAAAGTGATTGACCAACTCAGTCAAATCGGAGTCTTCATCCTAACCTTCACGGGCGGTGAGCCAACACTTCGCGAAGACCTGTCAGAGCTATTGCATTATGCCCAAAACAAAGGCATGGTCACGGGGTTGATTTCCAACGGAAGGAAACTGAAGGACAAAGCCAATGTGAAAGCCCTTGAAGAAGCTGGCTTGGACTTCGTGCAGATAACCCTTGAGTCGCACAAGCCAAAAGTTCACGATTTGATGACCTCGGCTGAAGGAAGCTGGAAAGAAACCGTGATTGGAATAAAAAACGCGGTTCGCTCGCAAATCTACGTTACAACAAACACAACGCTCAGCAAATACAATGCATCTGACTTCCTAAAAACCATCGACTACTTAAAAGATCTCGGGGTTGCCGCCTTCGGATGCAACAGCCTCATATACTCTGGGAAGGCAACCGATGTGAACCAAGATTTTGTTTTACCTACTGAGACCCTTAAGGAACTTCTTCCAGAGATTCGAGACAAAGCAAATCAGCTTAACATGAAATTCTTATGGTACACACCCACTCAATACTGCCGCTTTGACCCTGTCCAACTAGGTTTAGGAGTAAAATCATGCACGGCAGCGATGATAAACATGTGCGTCGGACCAAACGGCGATGTTTACCCGTGCCAAAGCTACTTCGAAAGCCTCGGAAACATCCTC
>Ga0209536_100016413_pt1 | contig 10532 bp, 10 predicted proteins | sample DeeMarSeWOR28_12_FD_187461 | JGI IMG/M metagenome (GOLD analysis project Ga0209536, IMG submission 187461) | Marine sediment microbial communities from White Oak River estuary, North Carolina - WOR-2-8_12 (SPAdes) (version 2) | ecosystem: Environmental > Aquatic > Marine > Intertidal zone >...
GAACTGGTTTCAGCTTGATCCGCTCGGTCAGCTCAAGAGCCAGGGTTTGAATGGACTCTATTACCCGCTCATGCAGCAGGTCTAATCCGGTTTGTCTGCCGACTTTTGTGGCTGCAAAATGGATCCGGGTCAGGATATCTGCACCAAATTCCAGTTGTCTGTTTTCCACGGCAGCCTGCTCCAGAACTTTGCCGCTTAAGAGGTCCAGCAATGAGGCCTCAAGATGTGTAGTGCCAAGATCAAGCGCCATGCCCAGCAACATGTCAGGGACTTGTCCCAAAAAATCTACAAGCTGGGGTCCGCCTGGATAATGAATTACCACAGCATGACCTTTGAAGCCTGATGACCTGAAAGCTTCTGCAACCGGGCCAAGACGTGAAAATGGCACGAGGGGATTCCGGCCTTGGAAATGCCCTGACAGGACTTTTTGCAGACGGTCCAGATCACCTGTATTATCTCCCAGGCTGGGCGGCCTTGCTTCTATGCCATACAATTTAACCAGAGACTGCATAAACATTCCTAAGCTTGTGACGGTAAGACCGGTTGGTACATCAGCAATGCTTTGCTTGACGGAAAAGACCCTGAATGGTAAGTGTAGCTCCAATTCTCCATATTCTTGATATCATTAGCCGGCAATAAAATATTTATGCTCAACATCTTAGCAATAATGGCAGGAGGGTCTATCGGAGCAGCTTGCCGCCACGGAATGTTTCTATTAGTGCAGCGTTTCACAGGACCGGTTTTCCCTGCAGGAACTCTTGCCGTTAATCTTCTCGGTTCCTTTCTCATAGGATTTATCTGGTGCCTGTTCGATGAAACCCACTGGTCCCATGAATGGCGCCTTTTTGTTTTTACCGGCCTTTTGGGCGGCTTTACAACCTTTTCTACCTTTACCCGGGAAACATTTCAGTTGTTCAGGATGGGCGATTGGAAAAGCGCCATGGCCTATATAACAATCAGCAATGTTTTCGGTATATTGCTGGTGTTCTGTGGCATACTCCTCTGCAAGCGGCTGATTTTTATTATGCGGTAAACACTTGCACCAAACTACCCTCTCTCCAGCTTATTCACATTTTTACCTCACAATTGCCCCACGGCATACAATGTCTTGAAAATAATGTCAAGCCGCAGGCCCGATACCTTAATATGTCTGATACTCGCATTGGTTCTTTCCTAAAAGAGAACAGATTTGAAATATGTTCCCATGTTGACATCTGCAGCTGCCGGCCTCGAACAAATTCCGGTAATTTGGCATTATCGATTTCAGCTGCCTTATGAGCATTCGAGCTCATGCCATTATGCTTGCACTGGACCCTGCGCCCTGTTACAGTATTTAAGTAAATAGTATCAATAAACCTGGGAAGTTACCGTGTAACACAACAAGTCCATACACTATAATCACTATTATGCAATATACTTTCCATGAACAAGGTTGCGGTTCTTCAGTTTAAACTCATTCCGTAAAAAGCATTATGCCCAGACTGCTCTATACATACCTGATCAACCAGGTCCTGGCCCCCTTTTATGCAAGCCTTGTTATCTTAACCTCTATTCTTTTTTTGAGTAAGCTTATCCCCATTCTCGATATCATCCTGGATTATAACATCCGTCTGGATGATTTTATCAGATTATACGCCTATTTTACACCGCAGCTCCTGCTCTTTGCCCTGCCCATGTCAAGCATGATGGGGGTTATTCTGGGCACGACCCACCTCAATAACGAAAACGAGATAATGGTTTTAAAGGCAAGCGGCATAAGTCTTTACAGGATGCTGCCGCCCGTTATCATCGTTGCCTTAAGCACTGCCTTACTTACAGGATTTATTTCCATATACCTTATTCCCGCAGGCAACAGGGCAAAGATGGAACTTGCCTTTCAGCTTGCCAAGGAAAAGGTCGAAAAATCCATGCATGAAAAACGGTTCAGCGAAAGTTTAGGTGATATTGTTCTGTATGCTGACCATGTTGACCAGATGACCGGGATATGGAAAGGTGTATATATCTCGGATATGAGAGACTCAAAGCACCCGGTCACCATTATTTCCAAGTCCGGTAAGATTTCTGCCGATTCAACTGTTGGCACACTTTCCATTTCATTAAACAAGGGCATTTTAAACCGGGCTACTTCTGATGCCGCGCAGACAATAGATTTTGAACGGTATGATATGACTCTGCCGCTGGAAGCTCCTCAAACAAACCCTCTTGCCAGGGTAGATGAATCAAACATGCTGCAGAGTGAATTGTTGGCCGAAGCGGACCGGCTTGGCAAAAACACCCAGAAAGCTGTTTATTTTATAAATGAATTCCACAGACGACTTGCCTTGCCTGTGAGCTGCTTTATCCTGACCCTTCTTGGTTTTCCACTGGGATTCCTTTCCGGGCCCCGGCACAGAACCATCGGAATCCCCATGGGTCTGGCCATTTTCATTCTTTATTATATTTTGTTCACTGCTTCCAAGATAATAAGCGAGTCAATGGTAATGCCTGCAGTGGTTGCCATGTGGCTGCCGAACTTTATTTTTCTTGTCCTGACAACATTATTCATCAAGAGTGTTGCACGGGAAACGTATACAGTTTATCTCGAGAAATTTTATGATTTCACCTATACAATTGCCGCCAAATTACCCTGGCGTAAAAAGAGGATGCAGTGATACTTCTTGACCGTTATCTCTTCAAAGAATTTGCCAAAAACCTGCTGCTCGTCTTAACAGCCTTGTTGACAATTTATTTATTGGTTGATTTTTTTGAACGTATTGACGATTTCGTTGAAAGAGACAAAGACCTCACCTTGGCGGCAAAATACTTTCTATTCAAAATTCCATTGATAATTGAACAGTTAAGCCCGATCATCGTGCTTTTGGGCGGTATCATTGTTCTGGGGATTTTAAACCACCACGGTGAAATTCTTGCATTAAAGGCGGTAGGGGTTCATACGTTCCGCATCACCTTCCCCATTACTGGCACTGCCGTTATTTTTACACTGTTGATCCTTGCTTTTGCAGAGTGGGTTGTGCCCCCGACCACTGCAACTACTAATGCTATATTATATGAAGAAGTACGGCAGGAAAAACCCAAGGGTATCCTCAGGAAGAACCGTTTCTACTATAAGGACGAACAGGGATTTTATTCCTTTGAGAAACATGATCAGGCTGAGAACCGTTTCGATTTTTTTATTTTTACCAGCTGGGATGAGAATTACAGCCTGGATACACTTCTGACCGCAGACTCTGCTTTCTGGAATAACGGCAGCTGGACATTTAAAGATTGTCGTATCAAACGGAAAAAAAATGACGGGGAATATCTTATCAGCAGTTGTCCTGAAACCGAATTTTCCCTTTCAGCTAACCCTTCGGACTTTTTCATACCTGAATATAAGATAAATGAAATGTCACTTTCTGAACTTTTTGCCCTCGCCAAGACCGATAAAAGCCCGAGAAAAACCGAGGCCGGGCTGAAGCTGCTTGAACGCATATCGTTTATATTTTTTGGAATACCGCTTCTCATGCTTGGACTCCCCCTCCTGTTAATTGCGCATCACAGATGGGGCAGAGATCTGTCCCTTGCCATACCCTTAAGTTGCGGGCTGGCCTTTGGCGCCTGGGGAGGTTGGTCTGTGCTGCAGTCTTTTGCCAAGGCAGAAGTTATCAATCCATTTATTGCAGCCTGGTCGGTGCATCTGCTGATCGCCTTGATCGGGACCTATCTCATTCTGCAGGAGGACAGGTGAGAAGAAAAGGGTTCAAGGGGAAGAGGGGAAAGATAAAGAAAGATATTGGAGTACTGGAGTATTGGAGTATTGGAGTACTGGAAATCAAAAAACAACTTTATTCACTTCTCTTTAATCATTACTCCAAAACTCCAGTACTCCATGATGAGAAATGCGTTTGACCTAATAGCCTTAAACATTTGTAACGAATTCCTATGGAGCACAAATTCAAAACAGTCGGTATTGTCGGTATGCCGCCGTTTGCGGTTATCAAGGAACTGAACGACCAAAAAGTAATAATTCATGACCTTGATACGCCGATGATCTCGGCAGACATCGAACTCACCGCTCCTTACCTGCCCAGGGTCTACTGTGCCATACTGCGCACCGTAATCTTAAATGTGCTCCATCTTAATCTTGATGCCATCTATATTGACGTAGGCCCCGGCAAATGCGACTGTGCCCTGCATGTAGCAGCAGTTTTGCAGGACATGCTTGCCATACCAATCATCAAGACAAAAAATGTTGATATGACCGGTTTTGGTACACCTGTGAGCCAGAGCAGAATGAACCTGATGCTAAAATTTGAACGTATTACCGCCGGGGTTCAAAATGCCGAAAAACCAGGTGACCCTCCGGCTGCATGTATTCCAACAGCTGGTTTCTGGGGAGTTCCGCCTAGAGATTTCTCCATACTTGACCTCTTCCCGGATACGACCCATATTTACGGCTGGACCAGATGCATGGAGAATAAAACACCGGCAGACCATGACCTGGAACTTGTTTATAACCCTGATATTCCCACTGTTTTTTATGCCCAGTCCTTCTGCGCCAAAACCGCCATTGCCAGGCATCTGGCCTTGAAACATCCCCATGGCCTATACCTGGACAGTGATGTCACGGCAGGAGGCAGTGCCAAAGCGAAGATACAGGCCTTTCTCGAACTGTCGGGGGTGGAACTGTAATAAAAGTTACAAGTGCCTAAAGTTACAAGTGCCTAAAGTTTATTGCGTTTAAAAGATTTTTAGATGAGGAAATTTAAAAATAAAGATATTTGCTATATGGAAATAAAAGCAAATTTTTGGACAACAAGATTTGTTCTCGAATAGTACGAACTTTTGTGATCGTATTAAAGAATTACTAAGAAAACCCCTGACGATTGATAGACCGACACCTATAACTTAAGGCACTTGTAACTTTAGGCACTCGTAACTTGTAAGTCGTAACTTTAGGCACTTTAGGCACTCGCAACTTATGCTTCTCGGTGATTTTGGCACATCATACAGCAAGTTTCTTGACCTGTCTTCCGCAGTTCCTGAGCCTTATATTATCCCGAGCAAACAACTGAGCGCTGAGCACAGGGTGACAATTGCAACGGGTCATAACGGCAAACGTTTCACGGATTGGTATGTGAACGAGCTTACAGTTCTGGCCCGTGGCGGTGAACAATTGATCGCTGAGAATGACTTTATACTGCTTGACTGCGGCAGCCGCGACATTAAATTCATCCACTACCTTGACGGCCGCTTACATGATATGGGATGGAACAGTGAGTGTGGGGCATCCATGGGATTCACCATCGAACTGCTGGCCCGCTACTATGACCTTGATTACCATAAACTGCCGATCCCGGACCGTCCTTTTTCTGTAACCTGCGGGGTCCTGGGCATGAGCCGTATTTTTGATGCTGTTGTTTCAGGAACTCCCGATTCTGAAGCGGTGGCCCGGTTTGTCATGGGTATCGCAATTAATGCTTACCGGTTTGCAGGTTCGCCTGCAAAACTCTATCTTTCTGGAGGGTTATGCGATAACCCTCTCTTTGTAAAAAGTTTCCCCTGCGAGGTTGTTCCCCTGGGGCGCTTTGTCCTTCTCAAAGGACTTGAAGCTATTGCCAGCACGAGGCAAAATAAATAACCGGAGCACACGCGGCTGCATGAGCTTGTGCAGCGTAACCTGCGATAAATCTCCTGAGAAAATTATGGCAATTTTTATCATATTTGCTCTCCGCAACATCATAGCCCGATAAACAAAATGACCGAATCGCACGACAAAGGTACAGTGTATAGATCCAGTTTCATTTCCTGGCAGGAAAGTGTACCCCGTCTCCTAAATGCAGCAGGCCTTATGAAACGGCTTACCTCTGCAAAAAGAATTATTATCAAGCCGAACCTGGTTGAACCGCAGCCCCCCCCTATAACTACCCCTGTAGAACTTGTTGCAGCTCTGGTTGCGCATATTCATTCATCTTCGCCCGGTATCGAAATTATCATCGGCGAAGGCTGTGGCTCTTCTTCCAATAATACCTGGCAGATTTTTGAGGCCCTGGGATACAATCGACTTGCGGAGCTGCCTCATGTCACCCTTATGGACCTCAATGAGGCTCCTCTAGTCCATATACAAAACAGCAACTATACCCGCTGGCCTGAAATGCACCTGCCGCAAATAGTCTTTGAAAGTTTCCTTATCTCCGTGCCGGTGCTCAAGGCGCACAGCCTGGCAGGGGTGACACTGACGATGAAAAACATGATAGGCCTGGCACCGCCGGCACACTTTCAGCAGGGGGGACATTGGAAAAAAGCGTCTTTTCATCAAAGAATCCAGGAGGCTATTTTTGACCTGAACCGCTATCGAACCCCTGATTTTACCCTGCTTGACGCCACCATCGGCATGCAGGAGGCGCATCTCTGGGGCCCGACCTGCGATCCGCCACCCAATCGCCTTGCAGCTGGTTATGACCCTGTTGCCATTGATTCTTATGGCTGCCGGCTGCTGGGTATCAAATGGCATGCAATTGGTCATCTTTCCATGGCTCATGATATTCTTGGCACGGCTGACCCCCTAACTGTACATGAAACCTTATAGTGCAGAACCTCTATGAATATTCCTCATGACTCCGGAACCCTTTAGCATTTCAAAATACCTGCCTGTATTATTTCTCCTTATTTTCCTGAGTTTTTTTGCTCATTTGGGGAATACACCTCTTTTTGATGCTGATGAGGGTGCCTACAGTGAAGTGACGCGGGAAATGATGGTTCACCAGGATTTCACTGTCGCCCTGCTAAATGGCATGCCCTTTTTCCATAAGCCGCCTCTGTTTTATTGGGCCCAGGCTGCAAGCATAAAGATTCTGGGACAGAATGAACTTGCCCTGCGTCTTCCTTCAGCCATTGCAGCACTTCTCTGGGTAATATCGGTCTTTCTTTTTGCCAGGCGCTTTTACGACACTGCCACAGCCTGGCATGGCGCCCTGTTCATGAGCGCTTCACTTCTTGTCACATTTATAGGCAGGGCTGCCACGCCGGAAGTTCTGCTCAACCTTTTTCTTACCTTAACCCTGCTGAATATCTACAGATTTTATCATTCTGGCAATAAGAGACATATTTACTGGACATTCATGTTTGCAGCCCTCGGTGTTTTGACAAAAGGAGTTATTGCTCTGCTGCTGCCAGTTGCTGTCAGCTTTAGCTTCTTCGGCATCAATAAAAGATGGAAAGACCTCATGGTGCTGTTCACCAACCCGGTGGGGCTTATAGTTTTCGGGCTTATCGTCATTCCTTGGTATCTGGGAGAATTCATGCTCCACGGCAAGGCTTTTTTAAATGACCAGCTCCTGCTGCAGGGGACTGAAAGCCTTAATCATAATTTTATAGGAGGATCGCTGCCCTATTACTCGTATCCATTCTTTATATTAATAGGGTTGCTGCCGTTTACCGCCATTTTTATTAAAGCTGCTTTTTATATAAGGAAACTGCTGTCTGATGATTTAATAAAATTTATGGTGCTCTGGTTTGTTATGGCATTGTTATTCTTACCGTTGTCTCCGCCAAAATCAGTATTCTCCATTGCCTATGGTTTCCCGCCCCTTTTTATTATCATGGCCAGAACAGCTGATATCTTTCACCATTCCATCATCCTTTTTATCGGACCGCTTCTGTTCATGGCCCTTCTATTGCTCATGCCTTACATGGCTCCATTTATTGCCGGCTCCATTCACCATGAGTTTACCAGAAACGCTTTATCGGATGGGGTGGAGCTCCTGGACACATTTTACCAAATGTGCCTGGGTGTGACAATTTTCCTGCTTGCAATCCTGGCCTTTATCAGATCTGTGCCGGCACCAGTAAAATTTGGCATACTGGCCTTGCTCTTTGTGAGTATTATTAACTTTCTTGTCCTGCCGATTATAGGCGACATTTTCCAACAGCCGATTAAGTCAGCTGCTCTTCTGGCAAAACAGGACAAACATAAAGTGATCAACTGGAGGATACGTCGGCCATCATTTAATGTTTACGCTGAAATGCTGACCGAGGAGCGGACCCCGGCTGCAGGAGATATTGTCCTTACAAAAACTGAGTTCCTGGGAAATGATATGGAATACGAAAGGCTGTTTGAAAAACAGGGTGTCATTCTTGTTAAAATCCTGGCGCTACATGCATCTGGAACCAATAGCATCCAGAGGAAGGAATCTAAATTATTCCGGAAATGAGCCCGGGGTGAACTTTACTTGAATTCTTTGTGGCAGGCCTTCATACGGTATTGAAGATCCCGTATCTCATGGAGCATTACTTCAAGCTGCTGTTCTTCAAAAGCACGGATAAAGTTTTCTAAATGATCCATATATTCATCCATGGCATCGCTCCACTCCGGTTCCGTTGATTCAGCAAAAATTCTTGACGTTGCCACAAAATCTTCAATGGATTTTTTTTCAGGAAAGACCCCATTCTCAGCAGCTTTCGTAATCGTCTTAAAAGATGATCCCATTCTTTTTTTGACTGTTTTCATTGACGCACGCCAATCATTTATCTGAGCCCTATCCTGCTGGTTATAGTCTCCAAGAGTAGACCAGCTCGAGTTAAGCTTAAACTGCATGCGTCCTTTTTTCTCTTTGAGCTGAATTTTTACACCAAACTTCTCTGGTATGGTCCACATGCCTTTCTCTGAAGTAATCTTACCGGCGCGAAACTGTTCTGCCAGGGTCGCCAGGTAATCTGCCAATTCATTTCTGCTGAACTGTTTATCTATTTTGTCGGCCATATCTTTTCCTTCTAACGCCTTGTTAAAGTGCACTGTCTTTAATAATCATTATTTTCTCCTGAAAATAAGTGCCAGCGATCTCCAACGGCTTTCACTCAGCCCATAATGAACAACAGCATCTTTTTTCCTTAGCTTCCCGGATGAACATCAATCCAAAAGCTTTCTCATTTTACGCAGCAGGGTATTGGGTGAAAAGGGTTTCTGAATGAAGGCATCAAACTGTTCTGTTGAATTACCGTGAGCCATTGATGGACAAAGGTACCCGGACATGAATAAAACATTTACATCAGGACAACTGTGCAACAAATGCTGTGCCAATTCCTGTCCTTTTATCCCGGGTAATACCACATCTGTTAAAAGCAGATCGATTTTATCCTCCTGCGATGCTGCCTTTTCAAGTGCCTCTTCACCGCTGGCAGCGGAAAGCACCTTATATCCCAAGGGCTTAAGGATTTCTTCCAAAAGATCAAGAACGATTGGGTCATCATCAACAGCCAGAATAGTTTCTGAACCACTTAAGCGCATATGACATCAACCTTGTCTTTATACATACAATCTTCGATACCGGTTAGCGTGATCGCTGGTAAACTCCTACCAATTCCGTTTCGGCAATGATATGCCCTGTAAAAGCCTGTTCCACTTCGACTTTGGTTGGCATCTCAAGGTCTGCCAAAACCGAATCCAAAGCATAAAGTTTAAAAAAATAGCGGTGCCTGCCAATTGGCGGACAAGGTCCCCCATAGCCGCTGCGGCCCCAGTCATTGATCCCCTCTTTTGTGCCGGCAGGCAGAGATGCTGCAGCAATATTTTCCTCCAACCCTTGTCCATCGACGGGAATGTTGTACAACACCCAGTGAACCCATGTCATTTTAGGGGCTGCAGGATCCGGCGCATCAGGATCATCAACTATCAATACCAGACTTTTCGATCCAGCTGGTATATCGGACCATGTTAAAGGGGGGGAGATGTCCTGACCGTCACAGGTATATCGAACCGGAATCATTTCGTTTTGTCCAAATCCCCTTGATTCAATCCTGAATGCCATAAGCGGCTGGCCTCCATTTTATTCTCACAGAATTTTGCAGCAGTAAACGAAACTATCCGCTGTACCCATTCATGCAAATTGTTTAACAAATTACTGTAATTACAGATAAAAACCCCATTTATCCACGCAGCTGAGGCTCCGTGAGTTTTAGGGCACCTTTTAATTTAATATTGAGTTTTACAGGTAATGGTTATCATACCCTAAAGAATGGAGCAATAAAATATTCCAGCGCAGAAGAAACTTATCAGCGGAAATGAAAATAATTGATTGGCAGGATACATGGAAAAGCGGTGGAACGGAGATTCAATATCAGACTTTACTGAGCAAATAATGGGTTGGATAACCCATGTAAATTTACTAAGAGACTCCTTACTTGGGAGGATATGATCGCGTCCTTATTGCTCTAATAATGCGTTAGGCAACCAGTTCCGAATTTTGCACGGCAAAGGTTGAAAGTGTAAGGACAGCAACCTGAAAGGATCAGGAAGCGCCGTAGCTGTGGAGCCCTGAAAGGAGGAAATTAACGCCGTAATAGGTGAATATAACCGCCAGGAAACCAATTATTGAAATCCAGGCAATGCGCTTGCCGCCCCATCCCCTGGTAAAACGGGCATGCAGGGCCGATGCATAGATAAACCAGGTGATCAGGGACCAGGTCTCTTTCGGGTCCCAGCTCCAGTATGTGCCCCAGGCGGAGTTAGCCCAGACAGCTCCGCTTATGATACCGGCACTGAGCCAGATAAAGCC
>Ga0209536_100016414_pt1 | contig 10531 bp, 6 predicted proteins | sample DeeMarSeWOR28_12_FD_187461 | JGI IMG/M metagenome (GOLD analysis project Ga0209536, IMG submission 187461) | Marine sediment microbial communities from White Oak River estuary, North Carolina - WOR-2-8_12 (SPAdes) (version 2) | ecosystem: Environmental > Aquatic > Marine > Intertidal zone >...
CCCCAAAATTTACTTTTTGTAAAATCACATTAAAACTTTTTAGAATATCACTTTGAACTGAAGCACTGTTATAAATTAGAAATGAATACCTGTCATCACCCAGTAAATCGCTTACAGATAAAACAGCACCTCCCCTGGTTCCAAAAACCGGATCGGTAGCAACAACACTTTGAGCAAAATCCAGCGAATACTCTTTTTCATATTCAACTTTTTTTCTCTCTGAAGGTAACTCTATGACATCTGCTCTCCATAGTCCGGGAGCAGTTTCCATTTCCATCTGAATTATTTCTAAAGTGTCATCTTCTTCCTTAGAATTATTCAGAACAAATAGATCAAATGAAAGATTTTCAAATCCTGAGAAAGTAATGTTTGCTGAATCAATATACATTGGATTGTACACGCTGGAAATAAAATTGGATATTTTTTTAATAGATGTGCCAAATTCATTTTTTTCTACTGGCAACTCATATAAATTACGAATTCCATCCAGCTCCGAGGTAAATAAAAGTCTCTTTTTATCTGGCGATATAACAGGAGAAAAAGTATTTGCTTCTAAAAAGGTAATATACTTAATTGAATATGTATTTAAATCGCAATTGAAGAGATTGTATTTTTTTTCAAATTTTCCATCCGTCCTGTCAGATGCAAAGACAATCTGCTGATCAGTTAAACCGAATGCGGGATCTTTATCATCGTAATAATCATTTGTAATTCTAAAAAGTTCATCACTCAATAAATCGAAAATGAAAATATCTGAAAATCCTTTTCTATCAACCGCACTGAATACAATTCTGTTTCCGTTAGATGAAAATTTTGGGGAAGAAATAAAGACAAGGTCACGATTTTGAAAAGTCTTTACCACACGATTCTCAATTATAGAAAAGAAATGAATTGCATCCGAGCCGCCTTTTTTGGTTACAAATACAAGTAGTCCTTCTTTTGAAATGTCAATTGTGGAGTTAAAAAGATGAAATGCTTCGAATTCTTCGGTTTGTCCGCCACGTAAAACCAGTTCCGGAGAATCAAGAGGAAAAAACTCCGGACCGATTTCAATTCTGTAAAGTGAAGAATAACCATCACGGTTAGCTATAAAATATAAAAAATTTTGTCGCTCATATTCAAAATAAACCGGTGAAAAATTAAAGCCCTCTTCAGTAATCTTTAATGAGCCAAACTCCGTAGGGTAGCTTGATTCCATCATCGGAAAATACTTTTTTCTAAGATGATAAAGCCACTCATTATCAATTTGTTCAAATGATTGTTTAAATGTCGTCTCCAACACCTGATTAAAAGAGGTAGACATCCAAAAATTATCGAGTAACAGGGCAATTTTATCTGCACCGTATTTTTTCGCTGCAAATTCAAGAAAACTTTGTCCTTCCTTATACATCAAATACGAGCCGTAAATTCTGTTCATGTCTTTAAGACTCACGAAATAATTATTCAACACCGCATCGCGGAGTAGCATTTCAGCCTGTGCATCCCATTCAGTTGAATAAAATTCCGCTAATCCCTCAACAAACCATAATGGAGGCATACGGTTTGTTGGAATACGATGATCTTTCAGCACACGATAGACTTTATTTGTCATAAATACATGAACAAGCTCGTGGCGAATGACGTGTCTGAAATCATACAAAGAACCATTAGAGGGAAGAACGACACGACCTTTTAAAAATTCAAAAAATCCGCCAACTCCTTCGGGAATCAAACCAGGGGTTGTGTTTGTCTGCTGGAAATCAATAGTAGTATTGTAGAAAATTAGCGGTACTCTCCGGGTTACAATATGATTCATCCTAACCTTGAGCTCATCATAAATCTCTTCAGCATAGAATGCACCAATCTCTGCAATCTTCCCCATTTCACCGTAGTAATAAATATCGAAGTGCTCAGTTCGAAGAATCTTCCAATCAAATTCTTCATATTGAACTTTGTTTCTTCCGAAAAAGAAAAACTGAGCTAAGGTTTGATCATGTACTATAAAAAGCAGCAGTAAGATGAAAAGTAGGTATTTTTTGGATCTGAAGAAAAATTCCGGCATAAAACTGATATAAATTAAATTTATTTTTCAACAACATCTTAAATCAGAGAATATTAAGCAAGCCGTTTTTTCATCTCGTGAATAAAATCAATCTCTGACGGGTCAAAACCACGCAATACAGCCAGATAAAAGCTTATCCAATCGCACAAATAAATCAAATCCATAATTCGTACCCGATAATTTTTTTCACTACTTGTTAGAGAGATTATCTCAACTCCTTTTGAAGCCGCCAATTCCGAAAAAACAAAATAACGTTTTTTAATCTGCGGATGATAATCATTATCAAATAAATAAATAATTTTTGAATTGAATTGCTTTTCTTTTTGTGTTTCCCATCCAATTATTTCGTTGTGGTTCATTTCCGGAATAGTATGCTGGAAGGCGTGCACTTTCGAATTTTCGTTCAACTGGCATTTAAATCTGTAACCTGCAGAAGACAGAAATTCTGACGAATAAATAACGGGAATAAATCCAATCAGCTTTTTTGCGATTTCAAGAGCAGAATTTTTCGGCTTAGAATATTCTTCACCTTTTCTTTTCCATAAATTAGAAATCGCACTTACATTTTCATCCTGCTTTTTTATAAGATTAAGTTCCTGAAAAATTCTTAGCACCGTAAAGAAACTTAATCCAAGTGCGTATCTTGGCTGAAAACCGGATTTGATTTTTATGTGAGGAATCGAATTTTTATTTGCTATTTCTTCAACTTCTCCCCCTGAAGAAATTGTAAGAATTTCATTTTTCAATGTTAATGCCTGTTTGAAACATGAAATTGTTTCTTCCGTATTCCCCGAGTACGAAGAAATAACTATCAGCCAACTTTTATTTACGAACGAAGGAAGATCATAATTCCTGTTAACGATTATTGGAACTTTAATCTCATCTGAAAGAAAATATTCAAGCAAATCTCCGCTGATTGCTGAGCCACCCAGACCGCATATTAAAATTGCACTAATCTTTTCACGATTAATTTTACCTAAATTGACTTTTGTACTCCATGCATCCTCAATTTGTTTATAATATTCCTTTAAAACTTTAAATTGATTTTGTGTATCGTAGTTTGATATGAAATTTTTCAAAATATTTCCGTTTAAATTATTTGGCGTGTTCTGGTAATATTGTTATCAGCAAAGAACTTCTGGATTTCTTCCTCAATTTCTTTTTGAGTTGTAAATTTTAAACACTTATCAGCAAGCTTTTTTGTTTTTTTATAATCACAATTTCTTATGATTCTTTTCGCATAAGGTATAGTTGCTGCCGAAATACTTAAATTTTCCAATCCCAAACCAATTAATAGCGGCATTGCAAGAGTATCAGCTGCCATTTCACCACAAATGCTTAAAGGTTTTTTAGCTTTCTTTGCATCATCAATAATATACTTCAGTGTGCGAATTACTACCGGATGGAATTCTCGATAAAGGTCAGAGACTAGATCGTTTCCCCTATCAACTGCCATTAAATATTGGATTAGGTCGTTTGTTCCAATACTCAAAAAATCTGTGTGCATTGCAAAATCTTTTGCCATAACAGCCACAGATGGAACTTCAACCATAATTCCCATTTCAATTTCATCATCAAAAGGTATTTTTTCTTCCTTGAGCTCATTTTTGCATTCTTGGAGTAGTTTTTTTGAAGTATGAATTTCATCTAATGTTGAAATCATTGGCAGCATTATTTTAATATTACGATTAACACTTGCTCTTAAGATTGCCCGGAGCTGAGTTTTATATAGAGCAGGATTTTCCAACAGAAGTCTGATTCCTCTCAATCCCAAAAATGGATTCGGTTCCTGATAATCTAAAAATCTAAATTTATCGCCACCAATATCAAATACTCTGATAATAATTGAGTTGGGATAAATACGAGATGAAAGTTTAGTGTAAATTGTTGTTTGCTCCTCCTCGTTCGGAAATTCTCCGGTCTCATTTAGTACCTGCTCTGATCTGTATAAGCCGATTCCTTTTGCTCCACTTGTAATAACAACATCAATCTCGCCCGTTACATCTACATTTGCATAAATATTTATTTCTTTTCCATCTTTCGTTACAGCGGGTTTATCACGTAATTCTTCAAGACCCTTTTGAAGTTCAACAAGTCGGTTATGCTTTTCAGTAAAAAATTCAATTTGTTCTTCCGTTGGATTATTAATAATGTATCCGTAAAATCCATCAACAATTATTTTATCGCCATCTTTTATTTTTGTAGTTGCATTGTGGGTTCCCACAACCGCGGGAATATTTAACGATCTACTAATTATTGCAGCATGAGACGTTAGTCCCCCATGGTCAGTAATGAATGCTAAAACTTTATTTCTGGAAAGCAGCACAGTATCAGCCGGTGTAAGTGATTCGCTTACAACTATTACATTGTGATCGATCTTCGATCCCCATCTTTTCTTTTGAAGATTTCGAATAATTCTCTGTTTGATATCCTCAATATCGAGTGCTCTCTCTTTCATGTAAGATTCGTGTGATAATATCATTTTGCTCTGATATTTTGCTATTTCATCATCAACAATGTACTCAGGCTGCTTCTTTTCCTCTCTAATTCTGGAAGTAATTGCTCCCAATAAAATCGGATCATCGAGAATCATCAACTGAGCTTCAAAAATTGCTGCACGTACATCATCCATTTTTTCCCGGGCAATAGTAAAAATCTTGGTTAATTCTTTTTTGGATTTTGCAAGTGCTTCGTACAGGTCTTCAATGGCTTTATCAATGTCATCAATATCAGCTTTACTTATCTCCAGTTTCTCTTTAGTAAAAAGATAAGCCTCGCCAATAATGATACCGGGAGCAGCAGCAATACCTGTAATTTTATTTTCCGATTTACGATATATTTCCTGGAAACTTTTCAAAGTTCGTCGAATCCTCTTTCAAAAAAATTCACAATTTCTTTTGCAGCATCTTCTTCATCTTCACCGTTAAAAGTAAGCAATAATTCAGAACCTTCTTCTGCGGCTAATGTCATCACACCAATAATGCTTTTACCATTAATATTCATTCCATCTCTCGATATGAAAAATTCACATTTATATTTTGCAGCCATTTTTACTATCGTTGCCGCCGGTCTTGTATGCAACCCGGCTTTATTAATTATTTTAACTGTTTGCTCTATCATTACCTCGTTCTCTTTATAAGAGCATCCGCAAGCCAATAAAATATTTTTCTTTGTTCAATATTGAATACTTTTAGTGAATCCAAAGCCTGGTTTGTATACTCTTTAATTTCTTTTTTTGCGCTATTAAGTACACCAAGTTTTTCGTAGAGAAGTTTGTAATTCTTTACCTGATTTTTTCTTATTCCTTTGTTCTCAATAACTTTTGACAAATACTTTCTGTCTTTACCTCTTGCGTTTTCTAAAGCTTTAATAAACAAATAAGTTTTTTTACCCTCGACAAGGTCACCGCCAATCGTTTTGCCAAATTCTTTTTCATCTGCACTAATATCCAACAAATCGTCGTGAATTTGAAAAGCAATTCCCAGATTTTTACCATACTTACTTAATGCATTAATTTTTGTTCTATTTCCACCACCAATTGTTGCACCAATTTTGCAGCACATTTCAGCCATAGCTGCTGTCTTCTTTGTAATCATAAATATATATTCTTTAATAGATACACTTTCTTTTAGCTCAAAATCAGTATCCATACTTTGTCCTTCACAAACATCAACCAATCCTTTAGTAAAAGCGCTTAAAACTTCTTTAGCATTTCCATTACAATCTTTCAGCAAATATTCATAAGCTACTGAAAGTAAACTATCACCAACAAGAATTGCTGTATTACTATCATATTTTTTATGAAGTGTTAACCTTCCTCTCCTTTTATCTGCATTGTCCATTATGTCGTCATGAACGAGTGTAAAATTGTGAAGCATTTCCACAGCCGCAGCGGCATTATAAACATTTTTAAATTGCCCGCCCACTGCCTGTGCCGATAATAAGACAAGCAACGGTCTTAATCGTTTACCTTCGCTGTGCAAAATGTATGAACCGGGTTCATACAGGGAGGCTGGTTTTCTGCCCTGAAGCGATTTCTCAAGAATTATATCTATTTTAATTTTTTGTTTTTGATAAATCTGAGTGAATTTTCTATTATTATTTTTCACTAGTAGATCAATTCCTTTCTAATTAGCTTATTCCTTTTCAATTGATTCAAATCTTTACTACCTGTTAAAAACATTATTTTCTTAATATCCTCAAACCAATTTTCAATTAATTTCTTAACGCCTTCAATTCCATTTTTATCTAATTCCTTTAAAACTGTTCTTGCGGAAGCAATCAAATCAGCACCCAGGGCTAAGGCTTTTGCTGCGCTTATATTTGAGTTTATCCCACCGCTACCGATGAGAATAAATTTATAGCTCTTTTTAAGTTTTGAAATTTCTTTTATACAAAATGAAGTTGGTAAACCCCAGTCCCAAAGATAATTATCTTCAGTAGATTTTTTACGCAGCATTTCAACTCCAGCCCAGCTTGTTCCGCCAGCACCTGCAACATCAATACCCTTTACTCCAACATCAAGTAATTTTTTCGCTGCACGAAATGATATTCCCGATCCTACTTCTTTAACAATTATTGGAACTTCAATATTTTTTGCCATTTTTTTTATATTTTTTAACAAGCCGTTAAAATCAGGATTGCCTTCAGGCTGAATTAATTCCTGTAACGGATTAATGTGGATTACCAACGCATCCGCTTCAATCAAGTCAACCAGTTTTTGAAATTTATCAGGTGACTTAAATTTAACTACTTCGGCTGCGCCGATGTTTCCAAAAACCGGCACATCAGGCGCATTACTTCTTATTATTTTATACGATTCTTCAAAATTATTATCTTCCATTACCGCCCTTTGGCTTCCAACACCGATTGGAATTTTAATCTCTTCCGCAGCTAATGCCAGTTGAGCATTTATATTTTCAGCTTCATTTGTTCCACCGGTCATACAAGAAATGAGAAACGGATAATTTATTTTTTTCTTGAATAATTTTGCCGAGAAATCGATCTTTTGAATATCAACCTCTGTTATTGCATAGTGCATAAAATCGTAGAATTCAAATCCATTTGTCTTAGTTTTGAAGCCGACATCCTCATCAATGCATAAATTGAGATGTTCTTTTTTTCTTCTTGAAGTCTCGCTCAATTTGTTATGTCCTAACTAAAAGAAATATATAATTGAAGGTGTTGCAAAATATTAAAAATTGTGCTAAAAAACTTTAGACGTCAAACTGGGGTGGACTAATTTCAATAAATTCATTTTCATCAAAGTAGATTCTATTTATGTTTACTTCACCACGCACAGAATTTACCATTTTAACTTCTTCTGCATTATATAAATCATTTATTGTAAGTGGGGTTTCGATTGTATCCGGTTGTGTTTTTAACAAATTACTTCTGAATATACCGGGAATAATGCCAGAATTTATCGGAGGTGTAAGCCAGGTCCCCCTGTTTTTAATGAAAATATTGGTGATACAACCCTCGGTTAATTCGCCTTTTTCATTTAAAAATATAACGTCAAAAAAATTTTTTGATGAAAACTTTTTGAATTCGTTTTCATATAGTTCACGATTAGTTGTCTTAAAGTATTGAAATTTGTTACGTGAGTTTACCTGTTGTTGTGAAACTATAATATAATTTTGGTCTTTTTGCGGTACATCTTCATTTATTTCTACAATTACTTTGCCCCACTTATCAAGCAGCAATCTTAATACAAATTTCTTATTTACATCTAATTGAAGAATTGATTTATTTATTTGTTTTATTAGTTTTTTCTCATTTAGATAAAAGAGGAAATAATCTGCAGCAGACTTTAATCTTTCAACATGTTCATCAAAAAATAAAATTTTACCTGAGTCGAACAGCATGGTTTCAATTATTTTAAAGTAACCAGAAGGACTTTTCAAAAAATTACTTTTGAGTAAAGTTTCTTCCCATTCCTCTTCCGGAACACTATCCCAGACGATTCCGGAACCAATACCCATCTCAGCTAATTTTGTTTTTGTGTTTATATTTAAAGTACGTATCGCAACATTGAAAGTAGCTTCTTTATCCATCATTAAACCGATAGAGCCGGTGTAAATTCCTCTTTTTTCTTTTTCAAGATGTCTAATAATTTCCATAGTCCTGATTTTAGGTGCTCCTGTTACTGAACCACACGGAAACATATGGCTTATCACATCACTCAGGTCTTTATTTTTTTTAAGTCTTCCGTAAACAGTGCTAATTAATTGATGAAGTGATTCATACTTTTCCGTAGTAAACAAATCTGGTGCTTTAACCGAGCCGTACTTGCAAATTTTTCCGAGATCATTTCTAATTAAATCGACAATCATCACATTTTCGGCTCTGTTTTTTTCACTTGTTGCCAGTTCCGATCTTTTAAGTAAGTCTTCCTTTTCTTCTATTCCCCGTTTAATAGTACCCTTCATCGGTTTGGAGTAAATTCTGCCATCAAAAAGTTTAAAAAATAATTCGGGTGAAAGTGAAATAATTATAGAATCCTTGTTATTAATGAAAGCAGCGTAACGAGCAGATTGATTGAACAATAATTTTTTATAAAATGATGAATAAGATCCATTCAATTTGAATTTTGCTTTAACTGTGTAATTAACTTGATAACTATCGCCATCTTTTAAATACCGCTTTATCTTTCTAATATCTCGATAATATTTTTTTTCGGTTGTGTTTAAATTAAATTCTGAAATATCGTAATCATTTTCATCTATAGAATCAAAATCAATTTTAGTTGATTTTATTTTTTGAAGATCTTTTTTATCGAAGAAAAATATTTGAATTAACTTTTCATTATTTCCTTCTAATAATGGTTCAAGTTTTGGTTCGAATAAATAACCGGCTTCGTAATTTATTAATGAGTAACCACACAACCCTTTATTAAAATGTTTATCTAAAAACCTTTGAGCGAGCGGTAAATCTACTTTTCCTGTTACAGAAATAATCTCCACAGGATTTGAAAACAATATTGAATAGCTTTTGGGATAAACTGGAGGCGTAAAAAAGAATGCAGAATAAGGCTGCTCTTCAACTTGTTTTATTATATCATCATATTTCATATTATTGCAGTCGCATCTGATATCTAAATTATATTGTCATTAAATTTTTCAGGAATCTTTCAATGACTAAACCCCGTCTTTCCTTTTGGCAAATCTGGAACATGAGCTTTGGATTTCTCGGAATACAATTTGGTTTTGCTTTACAAAATGCAAATGTAAGCAGAATCTTCGAAACTTTGGGAGCCAGTATTGATAGTATCCCGATTTTATGGATTGCGGCACCAGTTACAGGGCTAATTGTACAGCCTATAATAGGGCACATGAGTGATAATACGTGGAACCGACTTGGTAGAAGAAGACCTTACTTTTTGATTGGCGCGATTCTCGCATCCCTGGCAATAATTATTATGCCTAATTCCCCGGCACTATGGATTGCAGCAGGAATGCTCTGGATAATGGATGCATCAATAAATATTTCCATGGAACCTTTTAGAGCATTTGTTGGCGATATGCTTCCTTCCGAACAGCGAACTGCGGGATTTGCAATGCAAAGTTTTTTTATAGGCACAGGAGCTGTAATTGCTTCAGCTCTGCCTTACGTGATGACAAACTGGTTTGGAATCTCCAATGTTGCACCCAAAGGTGAAATCCCAGCTTCAGTTAAATTTTCTTTCTACATAGGTGCAGCAGTATTTTTTCTTGCAGTAGCATGGACTGTATTCAGCACAAAAGAATATTCCCCGGAAGAATTAAAAAAGTTTAGTGAGTCTGACGAAAGTCAAGCGTCAAAGGTCAAAAGTCAGATAAAAGAAAATATTGTAGCTAAAAAATTTTTTAAAGATGGAACTGTCTGGTTGCTGCTTGGGATTTTAATAACAATTGTTATAAGCTTAAGCATAAAAGAAATTGATTATGGATTGTACGTATTATTTGTCGGTGGCGCTGCATTTGGAATTTTACAAATCATAGCCGGATTTTTAACAAATAATAACCGAATTAAAAACGGTTTTGTTGTAGTTCTAAACGATCTTTACAATATGCCAAAAACCATGAAGCAGCTTGCCGTGGTTCAATTCTTTTCATGGTTCGCACTTTTTGCAATGTGGATTTACACCACACCATCAGTTACACACCACATTTACGGCGCTACAGACCCAACTTCCGCTTTATATAATGAAGGTGCAGATTGGGTTGGGGTTTTGATGGCTGTTTACAACGGTTTTGCTGCAATTATGGCATTCGTCTTAGTGTGGCTTGCGAAAAGAACAAGCAGAAAAACTGTTCACTTGATTAGTCTTGTTGCAGGCGGCTTAGGCTTAGCTTCATTTTTTTTAATAAAAGATCCCAACCTTCTTTTAGTTTCTGAATTAGGAATTGGTCTGGCATGGGCTTCTATTCTTGCAATGCCTTACGCAATTTTAGCTGGTTCACTCCCTGCAGAAAAAATGGGAGTTTATATGGGAATTTTTAATTTCTT
>Ga0209536_100016415_pt1 | contig 10531 bp, 11 predicted proteins | sample DeeMarSeWOR28_12_FD_187461 | JGI IMG/M metagenome (GOLD analysis project Ga0209536, IMG submission 187461) | Marine sediment microbial communities from White Oak River estuary, North Carolina - WOR-2-8_12 (SPAdes) (version 2) | ecosystem: Environmental > Aquatic > Marine > Intertidal zone >...
CTGTTTTCAACAACATCGGAAACAAGCGTGCCGAAATCTTTTTCGAGCTGAAACTGCTGTGCAAGTTCAGGGGTTACTGACTGAACAGAAACACCGAGCCAGCCCCTGATGACCCGGCCCCGTTCGATCAGGCTGTTCATGACGATTTTGACCATGTTGCTGGGAATTGCAAAACCGATTCCCTGATAACCGCCCGATGTACTGAACATGGCTGTATTTATTCCAACAAGCTCTCCCCTTACATTGATGAGGGCGCCGCCTGAATTTCCCGGATTAATTGCAGCGTCAGTCTGGATAAAGTCCTCATAATCGGCAATGCCGACATTAGCCCTTCCCACGGCGCTGACTATTCCCATTGTAATAGTCTGGTTCAACCCGAATGGATTACCGATAGCGAATACGATTTCCCCTACTTTCAGGTTGTCAGAATTGCCGAGCGGGATGGAAGAAATGTTATCAGCCTCTATTTTTATGACGGACAGGTCTGTTTTAGGATCATTGCCTATTAGTTTACCGACAAACTCCCTCTTGTCAGAAAGCACGACGGTTATCTTGTCTGCATTCTTGATAACGTGGGTGTTTGTGAGGATATAGCCGTCATCTGAGATGATGACTCCTGAACCGAGACTGATGGATTTGCGTGTTCTGGGAGTTTCACGCTGTCTGAACCTTTCATCAAAGAACCTTCTGAAAAAGGGATCGTTAAAGAATGGTGACATTTCCTGATCAGAGAGTTTCTCTGTTTTTGTGGTCGAGATATTCACGACGCTCGGCTTTACTGCTTCAGCAACCTCTGCCATGGCCCTGCCGGTCCTGGTGAGAAAATCGACCGAATCAGGCGATATCGCGGGGGCGGATATTTGCGATTCAGGTCTGTATCCGGCAAGCGCAAGCGCAGCCGAGCTTGACAGGAAGATTACCATGATAAAAAGTGCGATACTGAAATTTGCTTTTTTAAAAAACATAATTATCTCCTCGGCTTAAAATAGTATTTCCGTAGAATGTGTAATTGCATTATATATCCATGATGCGAATTGAGTCAATCGAGGTATATGCTGCATTTTTTCCTGTGCTGTAACGCTGGATGAGCGTTCCTGATAAAGGCCCCCAGGGTTTACAAACGCCGGTTCTTCAATTATTATTAATCATAATTTTGAGGGTGATGCTTGGAAAAGATAAGAATTGCACTTGCACAGATAAATCCCGTTGTCGGCGACCTGCAGGGAAATGCAAAAAAAATAGTATCGGGCATTAAAAAAGCCGGAAAAATGAAGGCAGACATCATCGCCTTTCCCGAGCTGGCCGTGACGGGCTATCCGCCGGAAGACCTGCTGTTAAAGCCCCAGTTTATTCAGGACAACAGAGACATACTCCAGCGTGTAGCCGCTGCAACGGAAGATATTACAGCGGTAATAGGATTTGTAGACAGGAATGACGGCATCTATAATGCCGCTGCCCTTGTCTCGAATAAGAAAATCATTGATGTATATCACAAGAAGCATCTGCCGAATTACGGTGTCTTTGATGAACAGCGTTATTTCAGGGCTGGTAATGTCTTTCCGGTTTACAGTGTGGCGGGGGTCAATATCGGTGTAAATATCTGTGAAGATATCTGGCACAAAAAGAGCCCGGCTGTTGCTCAGGCGATGAACGGCGCCCACATTATCATTAATATCAACGCGTCTCCATATCATACGGGGAAGGCTTTCGAACGAGAGAAAATGGTTTCTTCGCTGGCTTTGAGGTGCAGGGTGAACATCGCTTACGTGAACATGGTGGGGGGACAGGATGAACTGGTGTTTGACGGAGGCAGCTTTGTTGCCGGCCCTGACGGTGAAATCATTGTAAGGGGCAGGTTGTTCAGGGAGGAGCTGATAACTGTTGATCTTGCTGTGAAAAAGGGACGGAAGATGCCGGGCGCTCAGGACAGAAGCAAAATGGAAGCTATGACAGGATACGGACGGGTGAAGAAAATCAAAATAACCTCTGCTGCACTGAAAACAGAGAGGCCGGCGATCAAAAAAAAGATCCCGCAACAAATTCATGGTCCAGAGGAGGTATATCAGGCGCTGTTACTCGGGACGGGGGACTATGTGCGGAAAAATGGATTTAAAGGAGTCGTGATCGGTATGAGCGGCGGGGTAGATTCTGCGCTGGTTACGACTATTGCGGCGGATGCACTGGGAAGAGAGAATGTCAACGGGGTCTTCATGCCTTCACAGTACACGTCTGCAGAGAGCCGTGAAGATGCCTTCAGTCATGCCAAAAACCTCGGGATTGCCATTACTGAGATTTCGATTGGTACCATATTTAATGCGTATCTGAAAACGATGGAGCCCTTTTTTAAGGGGAAAAAGAGAGACATAACCGAAGAAAATATTCAGGCCCGGATCAGGGGGAATATTTTGATGGCTTTTTCGAATAAGCACGGCTGGCTGGTCCTGACAACGGGGAATAAATCGGAGATGAGCGTTGGGTATGCAACGTTATACGGTGACATGGCCGGAGGGTTTGCAGTCATCAAGGACGTACCAAAAACCATGGTGTATAAACTGTGCGAATGGAGAAACAGCAGAGCGGGCAGGGACCTGATTCCTGCGAGAATATTATGGAAGGAGCCGACCGCGGAATTGAAGCCGGACCAGAGAGATACGGATTCACTGCCGCCGTATCCGGTCCTCGATCCGATTCTGAAAGCCTATGTGGAAGAAGACAGGAACTTTAATGAGATCACCGGCATGGGATGTGATATACAGTGCACACGAAGGGTGCTGTCGATGATTGACCATTCTGAATACAAGAGGCGTCAGGCCCCGCCGGGGATTAAAATTACTGAGAGGGCATTTGGGAAAGATCGAAGATTTCCGATAACGAACAGATACAAAAATTATTAGGGATCGGGGCGCAGGGTTTTTTACTGACCGCTGATCCCTAACAACTGTTTTTTAAAAAATACTAGGGTTTGGGGTATAGTGTTCGGGGTTTTTTTACTAACCCCTGAGAGCTGATCCCTGACCGCTGTCTTAAAAGGGGGACATGGTGTCGAACACTAAATCGGTTTGTGCTTTTTTAATCATGGGATTATTCCTTATTCCGGCATGTACGGGCAATGACGGAGCTGACAGAAAACCTGTTTTTCAGCAGATTCCCGAACTGCAAGAGATTGCACCGGAGAAGCCGGTAAAGATAAAGCTGAAGCGTGGTGCATCCGGAAAGTATTCATGGGAAATCAGCGGGGACGATGCTGACAGGATAATAAAAGCAAACAAAACATTAAAGGAATCCGTTGAGAAGGACGAATAATGGATATAACTTTTCGAAGCTGATAAGGAGAATTGAAAGCTTGATAGAGGAACTTTTGGATGAAGGCTGAATTTATTAACGCTTTTTTAACCGCAGTACTGAACATTCTTTCTACGATGGCCAGGATGAAGGCCAAACCGGGCACTCCTGCCATCAAGGCAGATCAGATAGCAAAAGGAGATGTGACGGGCCTCATCGGCATGGCCGGGGATCAGGCCAGGGGAACGTTGGCTGTTACCTTCACAAAGCCGGTCATTCTGGCAATTACCGAGCGCATGCTGGATGAGAAACTGGACGAGATTGATGATACGGTCACAGATATGGTTGGAGAACTGACGAACATGGTTACCGGTGGCGCGAAAAAAATACTCAGCGAAAAAGGGTTTCGCTTTGATATGGCAATCCCTTCAGTGATTTCAGGGAAGGACCACGTTGTCATACATAAATCAAAAAATCCTATTGTTGTGGTCCCGTTTTCTACAGAGGCAGGGGATTTCTTTGTCGAGCTCTGCTTTGAGCAAATGAGCTGATTCCTTACTTCAAATTGTATCCGTATATACAGGTAGCTGCTGTCATTGTCCGGCTTGACCGGACAATCCAGAACGCTTTGGCAATAATGGATTCCCCGACTCGATCGGGGAATGACAGATTATATATACCCATCTACACAAATATCGTTCCCGATTTCTGTTACCGTCATGTTTTTTATTGGAAGCGCGTTTGTGAGCAGGAGCGGCGATTTTCCCCCTACTGACGGGACTGCGTCTGTTCCGCCGATTATTTTGGGTGCGATAAAAAACACGACTTTGTCAACGACCTTTTCAGAAAGTGCGGCAGCTGCAACTGAAGATCCGCCCTCGATCATGACAGCGGTTATTTCCATTTTACCGAGCTCTTTCATCAGACGCTTTAAGTTGACCCGCAGTCTTCCGGAGCCCGGCCGACCCGGCTGGTTCGTTTTTGCTGTGCCGGCTCCGCGGACAATGAGAACGGTATGCCCCTGTTTTCTGAGCTGTTCAATTTTCTTTTTCGGGGCCCGTACGGTTGCAGCAATAATCGTTTTGCCGTCCCCATGCTTCAATACTTTTGAATTCAACGGTATCTGTAAGGTGCTGTCGAGGATTATTCGATAAGGGTTTCTGCCCCCCTTTGCCCTGCAGTCAAGTGACGGGTTATCTTTCTTTACAGTCCCGATGCCGACAAGAACCGCATCGACTTCATTCCGTAACCTGTGAACGAGCGCTCTCGCTTCCGGACCGGTTATCCACTTTGACTCGCCCCGTGCTGTTGCTATCCTGCCGTCAAGGCTCTGCGCCATTTTGAGTGTTACAAAGGGCTTCTTCATTGAGATGTATTTTGTGAATGCCTCATTCAGTCTCTTCGCCTCTGGTTCCAGTATGCCAACCTGCGTCTGAATGCCAGCTGCCCGAAGCTCGGAAATCCCGTTCCCGGCCACTCTTGGATTCGGGTCAGTCATGGCAACAACGACCTTTTTTACTTTTGACCTGATAATCTCCTTTGTGCAGGGAGGGGTTTTTTTCTCAGTATGGCAGCATGGTTCAAGGTTAATATACAGTGTTGCATTTCTCGCATTCTGTCCCGCCTGTTTCAGGGCGAGAATTTCAGCGTGAGGTGTACCCGCCTTTTTGTGGTAGCCGGCACCAATGATTTCACGGCCCTTTACAACAACGGCCCCCACCATGGGATTGGGGCTTGTTCTGCCCTTTGCCCTGGCAGCAAGGGCAAGGGCCTTTTTCATATAAACTGTATCAGGTTTATTTTGAGACATTACAGTATTAAATGCTGTACCTATATTTTATTCCGTCTGAGTGCAGACATGTGAACAACTAAAACGAATAACGAACAACTGATGCGTAATTTTAACAGAAAGGAGCGAAAATAGAGTAGAGGATATGAATTTTAGCGAAATCGAGTGACGTTAAGGAAGCTGTCCCCGGACCGGAACGAGATAGTATCCCGGTGAGATAATGTATTTCCCGATGAGCATTGACTCCATGGTATTGAGTTTGCTCGCATCCGGCATCAGTTCAAGCGTCAGGTCCATGTTGCCCTTCGTAATCGTGCCCTTCAGCCTCGCGTATCCTTTCTCTCCATCGAGACTTACGGAGTCAACCTTAAGATTGTTCCCTGCCAGAGACAGGGACCCCTGCATTTTACGGAAGCTGCTCAGGAGGGGGATGACCGTCATAACAGAATCACGGATAGTAAGATCAGGAATCTGGAATACCGCATTCACCGAATCTGTCTTCACCGATATCTCTGATGTCATATTTCCGTAAATGTCAATTCCGGTCCTCTTGAGATACGGGATTTCGTTCAGTTCAGCCCGTTCAATGTGTATTGTTCCATCCAGGGGAAGTTTTATGGTGCCGTGTACCTTCCCGTCGCCCATTTCACCGTTTATTGTAAAGGCAAGACGAAACTCCGAGAGATGGCGGGGTGCGATGTTCATTCTGAAATTCACAATTTCGAGGGCCGGCTGCTGATCAAGAACGAGCGTGAGACTATCAGCGGAGAGGTCTAAAAAAATCCCCTTTCTCAAACCGCTTACAGAGAAGCTCAATGATCCGTCTCCTGATGAAGCTATGGCGTCCTCAATTCGCTCCTGAATCAGGCTGGTCGGAATGGCAAAAAGCCAGACGAGACTGAAAAAAACCGGGACACCGATAATGAGATACAGGACGGCACGAATTTTCATTTTTACGACGTGCTTAAGAGTGCGACGTTCAGGTTCAGGATAAATTTGTCCGGATCTTCGAACGTGGACTTAATCGTTGCGCTTTTGACTATGAACGGCACCGGAGAGTTGTCAATGTTAAAAAGGAAATTGACAATACTGTTCAGGTCGGCATTGTCTATCTGAAGTTCGGCATTTTCTTCTGTAAACCCGGTTGTCGTTTTCTTCTCGAGCGGTTTAATCGTACTTGCCTCGATACCCAGGGGTTTCAGGACCTGTTCAATGGCTGAGACAACACCCGAAGCCCTGCTGATGGATATTTTTTTCTCTTTGGACTGAACAATGCTCTTCAGCATGAGAACTTCCCCTGACAGGGCCTGCATTTCGGATATCTGTTTAGTAAGAGAACTGTTTTGAAAACGCAGGTCACCGGCAAACAAGGATATCGTGACAATGTAGATAAGGGCGGATATGATCAGAAGCAGAAGTGTGAGCGTGGTCCGGTCAAATGAAAACAATTTCTTCAGAGAAGTATTCATACGGTTTTTTCCTGCATGACAATTGTGAAGTCGATTTTATTGTCTGCGGTCGCAGATGAATCGACCACCTTTACATTGAGAAATAAGGCTGAAAGTGAATTTTTTAGTGACTCAACGTTTTCAAACGAGATGGCGTTCCCCTTGATCCTGATGGTTTTGCCGTCAGAACCGAACTCATGAAGCGTGATATTTTCGACCCCCTGCAACGCTACATTCTGGAGAATATCGAGCACGGGAATCCCACCGAGTGAGGCCTGCCTCTTCTTCAGACTGCTCAGGTTTCCCTTAAACTGCCGTTCAGCGCTGATGATTTTTTTGTCTTCGGGGAACACCCCCCGGTAGATCGCATTAATCTGTTTTTCGAGCACCTCGTGTTCTTTTTTTGCTGACATGAAATGGAGCGATGAATAAACTCCGCAGAGCATTACAAAAATCAGGACAAGCACTGACGTATATCTGATGCTTTTTAGGAACCTGTCCATATCTCCCGTATATGCAAGGTCGCCCCGACGCATATTAATCGAGGGACTCATCAGTTCCTGTTTTGCTGTTTCTGCACGGAGATTTTTATCGGAAAGCGGTTTCCCGAGGGTATTTTCAGCATTTCCTCCGTAGAGCCAGAGATCGATGCAGGTGATCACGTTCGGGTCCATCCCGGCCGATGAGAACGTATCGATAATTTCCCTGAGTCGTGATTTTTCGATGCAGACCGCAAGCACACGGCTGCCGGTGTCCGTGGTTTCGGTCACAATATGATCAATTGAATAATCAGCAGTGGTGCCGAGCAGCAGGCCTTCGAGTTCAAATGAGATGGTATCGCTGATTTTCTGTTTATCAGAAAATGGGAATGCGTGCTCTCTCAGTGTTAACTGGCTGAGGGGAATACTAAGGCAGACCGACTCAACCCCTCCCTCGGCCAGGTGCTGCAGCAATGACGGGTCCGGCTGGTCCTCCAGCGGAAATGACCGGGAGTCTGCAAGCTCGTACCGGTCCCCTTTTCTTTCAAAGACATAAAAATTTATAGTGCCTTCTTCCCAATCAATAAATCCTGTTTTCACTAACCTTCTCTCCAGAAATAAATATTCATTGATGAATCAACAACACTTTCAATAACACGCGTAATTTCACCTGCCGTTGCCTGTGAAACGATTCTGAAGTCTGCCGCCTTTACAGTAATTCTGTCAAGCATATTTATTCCTTCTGCTTCGAGTCCTGTTACTCTCACAATATGATTTTTATTTTCAAAGGGTGAGTTCTTTCTGTAATCTATGATGCGGTTTGCAAGTTCCTCTGTCATATCAGGCCCCAGGCTGAGCAGCACCGGCACGTCTGCAGTATTTATGTTTACCTGATTATTGCCGAACACGGTTATATAGGGTCTGAGTTTATGGAATGTCTCTTCGTCAATGCCATCAATTAATTTCAGCTCATCCGTGCTCCATAGAAAGTCGTTTTTTGAGCTGTTTTCTGAATCAAAGCCCCTTGGCTCACGGTCAGGGTCTATCCAGTCCGCAATGATCAGGGCCTGATTTGGGTTAATATTAAGGTATTCAACAAGCTTTTTCAAGGATTCCAGGTTTTTTTCATTGGTTGTGCCGTTCTCATAAATGATGCTGTTAACATTAAACTTCGAGTTTTCGTCTTCGATAGTGATCGTGAGATTAACATTGGGAGCAAAATATTTTTCAGCCGGGAGTTCTGTCTTCTGCTCATACGTGTATGCTTCACTGCTTATGTCGGATATGAACTGTGCACTGAGGTTCTGTCCGGACCTGGCAATAAACGACGCTTTCTGGGCATAGCTCCAGTTGGAAAGGGCCGACATATCGATCTGGACTTCATACACGAAATTTACAACAAGCGACACGAGAATTGTGACAAGCAGTAACGTGATAATAAGGGCTGAACCAGAACTGTCAGATTGTTTGAACCGCTTGAACTGTTCGAACAAGGTGGAATGATCCCGGCGGTTTTCTCTCCTGACCCCCGACCCCTGACCCCTGACTGCATTCTTTTTCATCACAGTTGTGTCCCGACCTTTGGTTTTGCATACTCTGAGAGGGTGACGACCTTTCCGTTGTCATCAAACTCTATGCTCAAACGAACAATTTCCGGGAGCTTGCCCGTCGTTGCGGTGTCCCACGTTTTTACCCAGGTAGTATTAAAAAGTGTTTCTACCGTAAAACCTCTGATGTCTTCCATGAAATCAAGCGAGTACCCTTTTTGCTGAAGGCCCGGGGGAGACTCTTGTTTGATCAAAGAAAGCGTTCCGTCTTTCATCGTTACGAAATAAGAAACCGAAATGAGGCTGTTCCCCCTGAACGAGTATGAAGTCAATTCGAGCGAAGAGGCGCTGATTCCTAGAATGTCGCGGTCTTTTATTACAAATCCTGCCGTTACTTTGTTTTCATCTTCACTCCTCGGGTTTTTAACGATCGCGCCTTCGATTTCGCGCCTCATTATGTCCAGCGCGGTCCTTGCCTCGTGGTATTTCAGCGACACATTTTCAAATCTGTCGAGCGCACGATGGACCGAAAAGAAAGACGTGTACACAGCCCCCATGACGATCGTTAAAAGCGCAAGTGCGATAAGGACTTCAATCAGTGTAAAGGCGGAAGAACAGCGAATGACCCATGACTTTTTGTGATATTTAATGTCCAGCTTTTCCATTCTGACCCCTGACCCGCTCACTAACGGCCACTGAATTGGTCCTTTCCTTTGACCACCAGTTCGGTCAGTGAAACTTCTTTGCCCTGCCCCGTGACCGTTGTCCTGAGTTCCAGTATTTCGGAGTCTTCGACTCTGGTGACCTTGTTTTCAAACGCATAAACCGGACCAAGGCTGCCTTTTGCATTTGCACGGGTCTTTTCCAGTTCATGCATTTTTTCCTTTGCCATCTGGTACATCTGTGTTGTAACGGTATTCTGATACATGATCTCAGCGTGATAATTTACGGTATGGAGCACCACGGCAAGCGTAATGCCGATAATCGCAAGCGCAATCATAACTTCCAGCAATGTAAAACCAGCTCTCCTTTTTCTGTCATGCAAGGGTAGAATCGAGAGAAAAATCTGATGGTCTTTGCCTGTTCCTCGTCCCTGGTTGCTGTCTGATTTTTCCATCTCGTTTACTGTCCCCTGACCCCTGTCCCCTGATCCCTGGTTTCTAATCCCTGGTCCCATAGTGTATACCCCTCGTATACTTTCGCACGTCCATTCATGTGATTGAACATGACGGTATATTCGACTTCATCTTTCATCAGGTGCAGGATAACAGGTTCCTCAGGCCCTGTGGGTCCGAACTTCAGGGCAATCTCACCTAAGGAAACTTCTCCCAAAGAAGGGACGACAATATCTTTGAACATGACATCATCCTTCATGGTGAAGACTCTGGATTCCGTATCACTGTCATATCCCCAGGAGCTATCGTCGAGGTTGACAGTGATCACATAGTCCTTTTTCTTTCCGGCGGCCTCGTCGTAAATATATCTTATCGTGTTTGCGACCCGCTGTGCCTCTGATTTTACGGCGCGTTCTCCTGTATCCCATAAGTTCGGCATAATAAGAGCGGTGGTTAAGGAGATGATAAAGATAACAATGACAAGCTCGATAAGAGTAAAAGCAGAGGCAGTTTTGCCCGCCTTTTTTTTTCTGATCCCCGACCTCTGACCCCTGACCCCGGTCTTCATCCCTAGTCAGTATCCAAATTGGTTATGTCAGCGTCATACTTTTCTCCGCCCGGTTCTCCGTCCGCTCCCAGAGAGATTATATCGTATTCGCTGAATTCACCGGGGGAGATATAGACATACGGGTTATCCCACGGGTCGGCGGGAAGGGATTTTTTCTCAAGGTAACCGCCTTCCCTGAAGTTCTGGGGGATTTCTCCGGACAGGGGGGGGGCAACGAGCGCGCCGAGTCCCTGGTCGGTTGAAGGGTAAAAACCGTTGTCCATTTTATACATCCTGAGTGCTGTCTCAAAGTTTTTTATCTGT
>Ga0209536_100016416_pt1 | contig 10531 bp, 9 predicted proteins | sample DeeMarSeWOR28_12_FD_187461 | JGI IMG/M metagenome (GOLD analysis project Ga0209536, IMG submission 187461) | Marine sediment microbial communities from White Oak River estuary, North Carolina - WOR-2-8_12 (SPAdes) (version 2) | ecosystem: Environmental > Aquatic > Marine > Intertidal zone >...
GGAGCCACTCGTGTACTTCGCGATCCTGGCCGTGCTGCTCGGATGGCGCTGGTGGAAGCACAAGGAGCGGGTCGCGCGCGCCACGCGGGCGGAACGCAGCGCGTCGTCACGCCCTAACTTCGAGCCCGGGTGGCCGCCAGCAGGATCGCGGCCAGCACAAGACCTCCGCCCAACATCGTCAGAAGGCTGACCGGTTCGCCGAGCAGGAACCAGGCGAGCGTCGCGGCCAGGACCGGCTCCCCCGTGAGTGCGATCGCGACGAACGCCGGCTGCAGATGCCTGAGCGACCAGTTGTAGCCGCCATGTCCGATGAGCTGGGAGACGGCCGCCATCGCGCCCAGCACCAGCCAGGTCTCCTGCGGGAACCCGCTCCAGGGCGTGCCGGAAATCAGCACGGCGGCCCAGAGGCAGGACGCAGCGGTGCCATAGGCGACTGCCACGTAGGCCAGGTAACCAAGGCTGCGCTGCGCCTCTCGCGCAAGGACGAGATAGCCGCCCATCGCCGCGGCACCGGCCACCGCCAGCAGGTTGCCGACGGTCGAGCCGGCATCGTGCAGGTCCCCTGCCGCAATGACCGCGGCACCGCCTACCGCGAGACCGACGGCTGCCCAGGTCCTTGCCGTGGGACGGTCGCGGCCGCTGAGCCAGGCGATCAGGGCCACGAACACCGGTGCCGTATTGACGAGCAAGACGCTGCTCGCCACGGTCGTGTACTCGAGCGACGTGATCCAGGTGGCGAAATGCAGCGCGAGCAGCCCGCCCGCCGCAGCGGTCATCGCCAGCGCATGCCGGGGCGTACGTGTCCAGCTCCCGCCGGTCGCCGCCGCCATGGGAACGACGACCGCCGCGGAGAAGGTCATTCGCCACAGCGCGATGGCGAGGGCGGGCGCCGCCGCCAGCCGAGCAAAGATCGAACCGAAGGAGACGCCGACCAGCGCCACGGCCAGCACCGCGAACGGCAGCAGGCGCGGCTTCAGATCGGCCACGCCGCGCGTCTCAGGCCGTGCCCGACTTCCGCCCGGCCACCCGCGCGAATCGCGGACTGCCCTGGAGCTTGTGGTGCAAGCCGAGGAGCAATTTCTCGGTGGTCGCCCAGTCGATGCAGCCATCGGTTACCGAGACGCCGTACTGCAGCTTCGAAAGGTCCGCAGGGATCGGCTGGCTGCCGGCTGCCAGGTTGCTCTCCAGCATCAACCCCACGATCGATTCATTGCCTTCGAGGATCTGGTTGGCGCAGTTGTCGGCCACGAGCGGCTGCAGGGACGGATCCTTGTTGGAGTTGCCGTGACTGCAATCGACCACGATGTTGACGGGCAACCCTGCCCCCGCGAGCGCCTGCTCGCAGAGCGCGACGCTCACGGAGTCATAGTTCGGCCGGCCGCCGCCACCACGCAGCACCACGTGCGCGTAGGCGTTGCCACGCGTGCGGAAGACCGCAGACTGGCCCTGCTGCGTGATGCCCAGGAAGTGGTGCGGGCTGCGAACTGACTGCAGCGCGTTGATCGCCACGGTCAACGTGCCGTCGGTACCGTTCTTGAAGCCCACGGGCGTGGACAAGCCGGAGGCCATCTCGCGATGTGTCTGCGACTCGGTCGTGCGTGCACCGATCGCAGTCCAGGTGATCAACTCCTGCAGGTACTGGGGCATGATCGGGTCCAGTGCCTCGGTGGCCGCCGGCAGGCCCGACTCGGCCAGTTCGATCAGCAGCCGCCGCGCCAGACGGATTCCCTTCTCGATGTGGAAGGAATCATCCATGTCGGGATCGTTGATGAGACCCTTCCAGCCGACGGTCGTGCGCGGCTTCTCGAAATAGACCCGCATGACGAGATAGAGGGTGCGCGAGACCCGCGCCGCCAGGGCACTCAGGCGCCCGGCATACTCGCGCGCGGCGTCCATGTCGTGGATCGAACACGGCCCGACCACGACGAACAACCTGGGGTCACGCCGGTCCAGGATGTCGCGAATGACGTCGCGGCTGTCGAGCACCGCCTGCTCCGCCCTGGATGACACCGGCAGTTCCTGCTTGATCTCCTCCGGGGTCGGCAGGAGCTCGCTCGATGCGACGTTGACGTTGTGCAGTCGATCGGACATGAGATTCGCACCGCCCGCCTGAAGTGGCGCAGGAGTATAGCAGCCGCACGGATCTGGCCGAGGCAGGAGAAGCCGCCGGCGCTACCGACCGGCGGAGCTAGCCAATGGCCCAGTGGGGCACGTACCGCCAGCCCGCCGACAGCTCGCGATCCAGCGCACGCCAGCCCGGCTCGAGCCGCTCCACCAGCCGCCAGAAGCGGCGCGAGTGGTTCATGTGAACAGTGTGCGCCAGCTCGTGCACGAACAGGTAGCGCACGACGTCGGGCGACTGGAACATCAGGCAGGCGTTGATGCTGATCGTGCCGGTCCTCGAGCAGCTACCCCAGCGCGTGCGCTGGCGGCGCACCTGAGCGCGGCTGAACTCCAGCTCGTGGTGCCCGGCGGTGGCGCTGAGCCAGGGCACCAGGTTGTCGTGCGCCGTGCGCAGCAGCCAGCGCTGCAGCGCATGGCGCATGAGAGGGGTTCGATCCAGTTCGCCGCGGATCGTGAGCACGCCTTCGGACTGCTCGAGGTGTGGTGCCCCGCGGCCCGGCAGGTAGGCCACGGCGTATTGCTGGCCGGTCGCACGAAAGGCGACGGACATCGGCAGCGCGTCCTCCGGCTCCGTGCTCAGGTGCCTGAACTCGCCGACCTTGCGCTCGATCCAGCGGCGATGACGTGCGACGAACTGCTGCACCAGGCGCGCCCGCGTACCGACCGGCACGACGATCTCGACTCGACCCCCGGGAAAAACGCGCACGGTCAGTCGTCGGGCCCGCAGGCTCTCACGCACCTGCCAGGTCGGCTGGGCCTGCGCCGGCTCGAGCAGCGCGAGTTGTGACTCGGGAGAAGCTGCCATCGTCCTCAGAACGACGCGGCGAGCCGCGCTCCCTGGTCGATCGCGCGCTTGGCATCGAGCTCTGCGGCTACATCCGCGCCGCCGATGAGGTGGGCGGAGCGGCCCTCTCCTGCAAGCTCCGCATGCAGGGACCGCAGGGACTCCTGGCCCGCACAGATCACCACGTTATCCACCTCGAGCAGGCGCGGTCCGTCCGGCGTCGAAACATGCAGGCCCGCGTCGTCGATGCGCTCGTAGCTCACTCCGGCCATCATCCGCACGCCGGCGCGCTTGAGCGCCATACGGTGTATCCAGCCGGTGGTCTTGCCGAGGTCCCGGCCTGGGGGCGTGGGCTTGCGTTGCAGCAGGTAGATGGTACGCGCTGCGGGTGGCATCTCGCCACCGTCGGGCAACAGGCCGCCGCGCCGCTCGAGCGTCGTGTCCACGCCCCACTCCTGCATGAATCCGGCGACCGGGTCCTCTACGGCATGCTCACCGGGGGGACGAGCCAGGAATTCGGCGACGTCGAAGCCGATGCCGCCAGCGCCGATCAGCGCGACCGAATCGCCCACGACGGCGGAGCGAGCGAGGACGTCGACGTAGGACAGGACTTTCGGATGATCAATGCCGGCGATCGCCGGCGTTCGCGGGGTCACGCCGGTCGCCACGACGATTTCGTCAAAGCCCTCATCGAGCAAAGCCCGGGCGCTGGCCGCGACACCGAGGCGCAGTTCCACACCCTGCAATTCGACCTGCCGCCGGAAGTATCGCAGCGTCTCGTGGAACTCTTCCTTGCCGGGGATTCGCTTGGCCATGTTGAACTGGCCGCCGATCTCTGCCGACGCCTCGAACAGTGTCACGCGGTGGCCGCGCTGCGCTGCGATGGTCGCGCAGGCGAGCCCTGCCGGACCCGCCCCGACCACGGCCACGCGCTTCGGCTTGCCAGCGCGCGCATAGACCAGCTCGGTCTCATGGCTGGCGCGGGGATTGACCAGGCAGGAGGCCTCTTTCTGCTCGAACACGTGATCGAGGCAGGCCTGGTTGCAGGCGATGCAGGTGTTGATCTCGTCGGCCCGACCTTCAGCCGCCTTGCGCACGAACTCGGGGTCGGCCAGCAGCGGCCTCGCCATCGACACCATGTCGGCATCACCTCCCGCGAGCACGGCCTCGGCCACTGCCGGGTCATTGATGCGATTGCTGGTCACCAGCGGAACCGACACCTCGCCCTTGAGCCTCCGCGTGACCCATGTAAAGGCTGCCCGCGGCACCATCGTGGCGATCGTAGGAATGCGCGCCTCGTGCCAGCCAATGCCGGTGTTGATGATGTCGGCGCCGGCGGACTCTACCGCCTTTGCCAGCTTGACGACCTCCTCCCAGGAACTCCCGCCCTCGACCAGGTCGAGCATCGACAATCGGTAGATCACGATGAAGTCCCGGCCGACCTCGGCACGGATCGCGCGCAGGATCTCGATCGGCAGCCGGATCCTGTTCTCGTAGCTGCCACCCCATTCGTCCGCGCGCCGGTTGGTGCGCGCGGCGATGAACTCGTTGATGAAATAACCCTCGGAGCCCATCACCTCGACGCCGTCGTAACCGGCTTCGCGCGCGAGCCTTGCGCAGCGCGCGAACGCGGCAATCTGCCGCGCGATCCCGAACTTCGTCAGCGCGCGCGGCTTGAACGGCGAGATCGGCGCCTTCAGGCGCGAGGGGGCTACCGACAGCGGATGATACGCGTAGCGGCCCGTATGCAGGATCTGCATGCAGATGTGGCCGCGCTCCGCGTGAACGGCCTCGGTCACGAGCCGATGCCTCGCCAGTTCGCGGGCGTTGGTCAGCTTGCCTGCAAACGGCTTCGCCCAGCCTGCTATGTTGGGCGCGATACCACCGGTAACGATGAGCCCGACCCCACCGCGGGCACGCTCGGCAAAGTATGCCGCCAGCCGCGGGAAGTTTTCCGCGCGGTCCTCGAGACCGGTATGCATGGAGCCCATCACGACGCGATTGGCAAGCGTCGTGAATCCGAGGTCCAGCGGTGCAAGCAAATGGGGATAAGGCGCGGGCGTCACGGCGGCGATCATACCAGCCGGCCAGGTCGCATTCGATCCGGCAATTCGCTCAGCCGGCGGATCGCTCCGCGATTTGCCCCACGCGCAGCGCGAATCCGTCTGTCACCCAGCGCGACCAGGCCTCGCAACCCGCCGGCCCCGGGTGAAAGCCATCGCGCGCGAAAGCTTCGCGCGCCAGCTGCGACGGAAAGACGACCACTTTCATGCCGCGATAGCCGCTCAGTTCGACTGCGGCCCGTTGCAAGGCCGCGGCGCGCTCGCCGAGCAACCGGGAAAGCGGCCATGGCAGGGCCGGAAAGCTCTGGAGAGGTGGGAGGCCGCCGAAGACAACCGACGGTCGACGCGGCGTCGAGGTCAGGTGGCCGACGATCGCGCGGATGCGCTGCTTGAACTCGGCCGGCGGCACGCCGCCGACCGCGTCGTTGACTCCGATCGACAGGACCACCAGCTCCGGCTCCGCGCGGATTGCCTCGGGCAGGAGCTTGTCCAGCACCAACGCCGAGGTCGCGCCGGAAAAGCCGACGGCGTGCCATTCGACTGGCCTGCCGGATCGCTCCGCCACGCGTGCCGCCACCTGGCCGACCAGCCCCTCGGCCTGCCGTTCAACGCCGATTCCCGCGATGATCGAGTCACCGAGGCCGACCAACCGGATCGCGCGGCCTTGACCCCCGGTACTGCCGATCCGGTCGAGCGCCGGCGGCAGACGCGCGGTCGCGAGCCTCGCGAAAAGCCCCTCGGCGACGAGCAGGGGCGCCCAGGGAAGCCAACGCAGTTCATGGCGCGCGAGCATACCGGCCAGCCCCCTAGAGTTCCCTCAGCCCCTGGGTCACGGGCTGGCGCGCGGCCCGCAGGCCAGGCAGCAGGCCGCCGATCAGACCGAGGATCATCGCGTAACCGATGCCGAGCAGCATGATCGTCGGCGTTACGTTGAACGCGAAGGTGATCTGGCTGAAGCTCTGGAAATTGAGCGTCGACGCTCTGAATCCGTTGAAGGCCGCGTAGGCCAGCACCGCACCCAGGGTCCCGCCGAGCAGGCCGAGCAGCATGGCCTCGACCAGGACCGAGGCGACGACCGGCGCGGCGCCAAAACCGAGCGCGCGCAGCGTGGCGATCTCGCGCGTGCGCGCGGAGACGGCCGCGTACATCGTATTCAGCGCGGCAAAGACTGCGCCAACACCCATCACGATGGCGATCAGGCTGCCGATGGTGCGCACCCCGGTGACCAGGATGCTGGACTGGCTCTCGAGGAATTGGCGTTCCGTCCTGACCGTCATGTTGAAGCGCGGGTCGCGCTTCAGGTGCGCCTCGAGCCCTGCCATGTCCCGCTCACCCGGCAACCGCACGCGGACCGACTGGAACGAGGTGCCACGATTGTAGGCGCCCTGCAGCACCGTAGCATCGGTCCAGATCTCTGATTCGCTCACGCTGCCGCCGTCCTCGAAGATGCCCGTCACCGTCCAGGGCGTGCGGCCGAAGCGCACGACGCTGCCAACGTCCAGCCCGGCGAACTGACTGGCCGCCCCACGGCCCACGATCACTTCGTTCAGGCCGCGCTCGAAAGGACGCCCCTCGACGACCTGAAACGCCTGCCGGATGGAAAACGCGTTCGGACCCACTCCGCGCAGCGGCACGTTCGCCTTGGTGCCGCTGCCGCGGGAGGGCACGTCGACGATCACGTACAACTCGGGCGAGGCGAGCGGGCCGTCAACCCCCTCGACGATACCGGGCCCATCCATGACGTACTTGACCGCCTCGAGTGACAGTCCGCTCGACAGCTCGTCGGCCGAGCCGCCGCGCAGGACGATGCCCACGTCCTCGCGCCCCGAAAGCGCCATGGCAGCCCTGAAGCCCTCACTGATCGACAGCGCGGAGACCAGCACCGCGACCACGCCGCCGATGCCGACGATCGCCACGGCGGCCGTACCGAGCCGGGCGGGCAGGTTCCGGAGGTTCATCGCCGTCACGGCGCGGGCCTGCCTGAGCTGTCGCGTGACGTCCATGGTCAAGCCTGCCGCAGTGCCTGCACGATCGGCAGGCGCAACGCGTTCCAGGCCGGCACGGCACCTGCCAGCAGGCCGAGCGCCAGCGCAAGACCCAGGGCCTGCAGGCAGGACTCCGGAGTCACGGTCCAGACCGGAAGGTAGGCGCGAACGATGGATCCCGAACCCTCGACCGCGAGGTAGCCCCCGAGCATCCCGAACACGGCACCGACGATCGTCAGCAGGGTGGACTCCGCCAGCACCAGCATCGTCACCACAGGGCCGGTGAAGCCGAGCGTCTTCATCACGCCGAGCTCGGCCGTGCGCTCGCGCACCGACTGGGCCATCGTATTGGCGGTGACCAGCAGCATCGTGAAGAACACGGCCGTGACGACACCCTGCATGATCACGCCAATGTTGCCGATCTGGTTGACGAAACCCTGCGCAAAGGCCTTCTCCGTGGAAGTCTCCGTCTCGTAGGGGGAATTCGCGAACTGCGCATCGATTTCCCGCGCGACCCGCGGCGCCTGCGCCGGGTCCCGCACCTTGACGATGTACCAGCTCACGAGGCCCTTGCCGCGGCCGCGGGACTCCTCGAAGTAGTCGTAGTGCATGAGGATGTTGCGCGGGTCGCCACCCGCCTCGGGCACGTCGTAGAGCGCGCTGATGTTGAGCTCCCAGGTGTCCGAGCCGTCTGCCCGGCGCCAGATGTTGGAGCGCACCGGGACGGTGTCGCCGACTTTCCAGCCGAATTCCTCGGCGATCGGCCTGCCGACGATCGCCCCGCGCTTGTCTGCCAGCCAGCGCTGGCGGCCTTCCGGCGGAACGACGTACTCGGGATAGATGTCGAGATAGACGGCGCCGTCCACTGGAAAGGTCGGGATCTGGTTGCGATCGTCCTGGTAGACGCCACCGAACCAGGTCGCCGAACTGACCTTGTCGACTCCGTCGATCTGCCGGATCCGGGTCCCGTAGCTCTCGGGCAGCGGCTGTACCAGCGAGACCTTGTGGATCACGAGCAGGCGGTCCACGCCAGCCAGGTCGGCACCCGCGCTGAACGCGCGCGTCATGGCGCCGAGCACCGCGAACATGAGGAACGCCACGACGATCGAGCCCAGTGTAAAGCCGGTTCGCAGGGGGCGGCGCCTGAGGTTCGCGAGCACCAGCGGCAGGAACCCGATCACCGGACCGCCTCCTCCACCAGCTTGCCCTTGTCCAGATAGAGCGTGCGTCGGGCACGGTCGGCCGCATGCGGGTCGTGGGTCACCATGATGATGGTCTTGCCCTGCTCGTTGAGCGCCTGCAGCAGGTCGAGGATCTCGTCGCCCGACTTGCGGTCCAGATCGCCGGTCGGCTCGTCACAGAGCAGCAGCCGCGGATCGGTCACGATCGCGCGCGCGATTCCCACTCGCTGCTCCTGGCCGCCGGACAGCTGGCCGGGCTTGTGCCGGCCGCGGTCGGCGAGCCCGACGAGGCGCAACGCGGCGCGCGCCCGCCGCAGTCGCTCTGCGGCCGGCAGGTCGGATAGCAGCAGGGGGAGTTCGACGTTGCGCTCGGCAGAAAGCACCGGCAACAGGTTGTACATCTGGAAGATGAATCCGACATTGTCGGCCCGCCAGCGGGCGAGCGCGCTGTCGGCCAACTCGGTCAGGTCGAGTCCCTGCACCTCGAGCAGGCCGGTGGTCGGACGATCGAGCCCGCCTACCAGGTTCAGGAGCGTCGACTTGCCCGAGCCCGACGGACCCATCAGGGCCACGAAGTCGCCGGCCGGGATCTCCAGCGAGAGGCCATCCAGGACGTGGACGACTTCCGGTCCACGGCGATATTCCTTGTACAGGTCGCGGATCCGGACCAGGGGCTGTTCCACGCCTGTGGCCCGCTCAGGTTCCGCCGCGTGCGACGACCCGGTCGCCGTCGGCGAGTCCGGCCGGCGGTTCCAGGACGACGACGTCCCCGGGCGCGAGCCCGTCGAGCACGCCGCGCGCGCCTTCCGCTTCCTCGGCGACGCTCACCGCAACACGCTTGACCCGACCGTCATCGACACGCCACACGGCCGCGCCGCCCTCGCCCTCGACGACAGCACCCGAAGGGACGCGCGCAATTGCCGGCGCTCCTTCTGCACCAGGCTCGTCGAAGAATCGCACCTTCACGCCCATGTCCGGCAGGATGCGCGGGTCGAGCTCATCGATCGCGATCCGCACGCGGACGGTGGCCTTCTGGCGATCGGCAGTCGGCACGATGGCGATCACGCGGCTCGGGATACGCCAGTCCGGATACGCGTCGAGGATGGCCTCCGCGCGCTGCCCCTCGCCGACCCGGTTGATGTAGGCCTCGTTGACGTCGACCTCGATCTCGCGCGAGGCCATGTCGACTACGGTTGCGATGCCGGTGCGCGTGAAGCCGCCCCCCGCGGAGATCGGCGAGACCATTTCGCCCGGCTGCGCGTCCTTGGAGATGATCACCCCTGCGAACGGCGCCCGCACGACCAGGTCGTCGAGTTCCTGCGCGCGGACCCGGACGGTGCTGTCCGCCACCGCCACCTCAGCACGCGCGGACGCCAGGCGTGCCGCCAGCGCGCTCGCCTCTGCCTCGGCCGCATCGAGTGCGCTGGCGCTCACGAGATTCGAATCGCGCAGCGAGCGCAACCTGTCGCGCTCACGCACGGCCTCGGCAAGCCGGACCTCGACCTCCTTGAGCCCGGTGCGAGCCGCGTCCCGCTGCCTGAGCGCCACCTCGTGCGCCGCGCGCGCCGTCGCGTCATCGAGTCGGGCCAGCACCTGGCCGTCCTCCACCCTTGAACCTTCCTCGAAGGCGACATCGACGATCCGCCCGGTGACCTTCGAGGACACCGTGGCAAGGCGTCGCGCCACGACGTAGCCGGAGGCGTTGAGCACCGCCGTGGCGCCCGGTTCAGCGGGTGGTTGCACGGTGGCGAGGCTGACTTCGAGCGGTCGGGACCCACCCAGAAAGAACCAGCCGGTGGCCAGCAGCACGACCACGGCGCCAACCATCAGCCAGCGCCTGTGTTTAGCGGTGGCGCGCGTCCGATAGCGGGCAACCGGAGCCTCGGCATCCTTGCTGAGCGTCGCCAGCGCTTCCTTGTCCAGGGTCATGGCTATCCTTCTGTCGCGGTGATCAGGCCGCACGGCAAGCTGCTCGCCAGAGATCTCAGGGGTGCGGCCATCGGCCAGGCTCTGGGAACGCCGTGCGTCACTAACGTCTGGATTCCCGATGGTTACAAAGACACGCCGTCGGATCGCACCACACCAAGGCGCCTGCTACTCGAATCCCTGGACGAAGTCCTGGCCGAGAAATTGCCACACAACCTGGATGCGGTGGAGCCCAAGCTCTTTGGCATCGGCTCAGAGAGTTATGTGGTGGGTTCGATGGAGTTCTACACCGCCTATGCCGTCAGCCGGGAGGTGTTGTTGACCCTCGACTCTGGTCACTTCCATCCTACAGAGACCATCGCCGATAAGATCTCATCCCTGCTGCTCTATCTGGATAAGTTGTTACTGCATGTCAGCCGCGGCGTGCGCTGGGACAGTGATCATGTCGTTACCTTCAATGATGATCTG
>Ga0209536_100016417_pt1 | contig 10530 bp, 10 predicted proteins | sample DeeMarSeWOR28_12_FD_187461 | JGI IMG/M metagenome (GOLD analysis project Ga0209536, IMG submission 187461) | Marine sediment microbial communities from White Oak River estuary, North Carolina - WOR-2-8_12 (SPAdes) (version 2) | ecosystem: Environmental > Aquatic > Marine > Intertidal zone >...
AAAGCAGAAGTGTCCCCTTTAGGGGGACACTTCCCGATTGCGGTGAGAACCGTCCCTGAAGATATGAAAGGCATATTCGTTACTTTTGAGGGGACGGAGGGCTGCGGCAAGAGTACGCAGTCGCTGATGCTTTACCGTTATCTGAAAAATAAGGGGTTGCCGGCAGTTTATCTGCGTGAGCCGGGAGGGGTAAGGGTGAGCGAAAAGATTCGCGATATCCTCTTGGACCCCCATAATAAAATTTCACCCCTGTGTGAAATGCTGCTTTATATGGCAGCCAGGGCGGAGGTGGTCAGCGCGGTGATAAAACCGGCTTTATTAAAGGCAAAGATTGTGGTCTGCGACAGGTTTCTGGATTCCACGGTGGTCTATCAGGGTTTTGGCCTGGGGGTGGATATTTCCGCGATTAATTCTGTTGCCAGAATCGTCACCTCGGGTATTAAGCCGGATTTAACCATTTTACTGGACCGGCCGATAAAAAAAGGTTTGAAATGCAGGCAGGGGCGAATGGACCGTATCGAGAAGAGAAATTTGGCTTATCATCAAAGGGTAAGAAACGGATATTTACGATTAGCCGCAAAGCAGCCTTCGCGGATTAAGATCGTAAAAGTAGAACACCGGATGCATGATACGCAAACTAAAATCCGCCTTCTAGTGGATAATTTTTTAATTTCAAGGCATGTCATTTAGAGATATTAAGGGTCAAAAACAGGCAATATACGCCTTAAAGCAAGATTTAGAGAGGCAGCGGCTTGCCGCGAGTTATCTTTTTTTGGGTCCCCAGGGTATAGGCAAAAGAAAAACCGCTATCAATCTGGCCAAGACCCTGAATTGTCAAGAAGCGCAACTTGATTCTTGCGATAAATGCTCTTCTTGTTTAAAGATAGACGCCCAAAGCCACCCGGACATATATTTTATGAGTCCGGCAGGCAGCGATAACATAAAGATTGAAGAGATTCGTCAGTTGAAAAAGGAAATCAGTCTCAAGGCTTATGAGGGCAGATGGAAGGTTTTTATTATTGATAACGCCCATCAGCTTACTGCAGAAGCAAGCAATGCACTGTTAAAAGTACTGGAGGAACCTCCCGGGAAGGCCTGTATTATTTTGGTCAGCTCGAAATCTAATCTGCTTTTTAAAACTATAGTTTCTCGCTGCAGAATTGTTCGTTTTTATCCTTTGGCCAGATCGGGTTTAAGCGCAATTCTCAAACAAGATTACGGCCTGGATGCCGCGCTTGCGCATTTTTTGGCTTACTTTTGCGAGGGCAGGCTTGGCTGCGGTATTGAGCTAAAAGATACGGATATTTTTAAGGAGAAAAATAAGGTAATCAACGAATTTACGCTATCTTCTCGGCCGAATATGGCTTTGGCAGCAACACAGCGTAAGGCCACTTTGAAGAATTATCTGAATATTTTAGCGAGTTGGTTTAGGGATATCTATATGGTTAAAATCGGACTGCCGCAGGCAGAGCTCATCCATTTAGACCGCCATGCCGATTTACTTAAAGTAGCTCAGCGCTATAATTTTAGCCAGCTAGAGGAGATAATGAATTTTATCTCGGATTCCCTGCTTTATCTGGAAGAAAATATAAATCCCAAGCTTTTATTATCAAATTTGAGAATGGAGTTAAGCAAGACATGATTGCTATAAGACTAAGAGATTTCGGTCAGGTTTATTTTTACGCCGGCAGCGACCTTAATGCCAAGGACGGCGACTATGTGATTCTTGAGCATGACCGCGGCACGGATTACGGCGTAATAGTGCCTTCGGCCAAGGAAATCACCCAGCACGAGCAGAAGAATTTATTGAAAAAAGTAATTCGCCGTGCCAGCCCCGAAGACTTAAAGCAGATCGAGGATAATAGAAAAAAGGCAAAAGATGCTTTCGCAACCTGCCTTAAGAAAATCGAAGAGCATAAATTGGAGATGAAGCTGGTGGAGGCAGAATATTCTTTTGACCGCTCGAAAATGATTTTTTATTTTACGGCAGAGGGCAGGGTAGATTTTAGAAATTTAGTTAAAGATCTGGCCAAGATTTTTAAGGCGCGTATTGAATTAAGGCAGATTGGCCCGCGGGATGAAGCCAAGCTCTTCGGGGGTTTTGGACCTTGCGGCAGGGAGCTTTGCTGTGTAAAGTTCCTGAAGGATTTTGAGCCGGTAACCGTAAAAATGGTTAAGGAGGAGGGGCTCCCGTTGAATCGACCTAAGGTCTCAGGGCTATGCGATCGGCTGATGTGTTGTCTGTCTTTCGAATACGAGACTTACAAGATGCTCTCCGTTGGTCTGCCCCGGGAAGGGGAACGTATCAATACCCCGCAGGGTAAGGGCAAGGTTACCAGCGTCAATGTATTTAAACGTATTGCTACCGTCGAACTTGAAGACGGCAGCCAGACAGAGATGATTTATAAATAAAATTATGGAGAAAAAATTCTATATCACCACTCCTATTTATTATGTTAACGCCTCTCCGCATATCGGTCACTCTTATACTAATATTGCCGCCGATTGCGTTGCGCGATATATGCGACAGGTTCTAGGTCAGGATAAGGTAATGTTTTTAACCGGAACCGATGAACACGGTCAAAAGATACAGAAGGCGGCAGATGAAGCCGGGCAGACACCTCAGGATTTTGTGGACAAGACGGCATTGAAGTTTAAAGAGCTCTGGCAGGCCTTAAACATCTCTTACGATGATTTTATCCGTACTACCGAAGAGCGCCACATTCGCTTTGTGCAGAGAGCGCTGGATATCCTTTATAAAAAAGGTCAAATTTATTCCGCAAAGTACGAAGGATGGTATTGCGGCCCTTGCGAAACCTTCTGGACCCAGACGCAGGCAGTGGATCAGAATTGTCCTGATTGCCAAAGGTCGTTAGATAGAATCAGCGAGACAAATTATTTTTTTAAGTTATCCCAGCATCAGGATTGGCTTATTGATCATATCAAGGCGCATCCCGAATTTATCAAGCCCGCATCCAGACTGGAAGAGTGCTTAAGCTTTTTGCAACTTAATAAATTAACCGACCTTTGTATCTCCCGGCCAAAAGAAAGGCTTAGCTGGGGGATACCGCTTCCTTTTAGTCCGGGGCATGTCACTTACGTTTGGTTTGATGCCTTAATAAATTATATCAGTGCCGTAGGCACCTTTGATGCCGATGGTCGTTATATATCGAGTTGGTGGCCGGCGGATGTGCATCTGATCGGCAAAGATATTCTTAGGCAGCATGCGATTTATTGGCCGATTATGCTGCATGCCCTGGGAATCCCGCCGCCTAGAGGCGTATTTGCCCATGGCTGGTGGCTGATCCAGGATACAAAGATGTCTAAATCCAGGGGCAATGTAGTAAATCCGATCGAGATGGTTGCCAGCTACGGGATAGATGCTTATCGCTATTTTCTTTTGCGCGATGTACCATTTGGTCTGGATGGAAATTTTTCAGAGGAGGCGGTAATCAAAAGGATAAACAGCGACCTGGCCAATGATTTGGGAAATCTGGTTTATCGCACGCTTACGATGATTGAAAAATATTTTCAAGGCCAGATTCCCAAGCAGGATTTAAAGACAGAAGATGACCGGGCCGGCGCCATAAGAGCAAAGATCAAGGAGTTAGATGAAAGAATCGCCGGTAATTTAGGGGTATCCGGGGATTATAATTTTAGCGCTACCCTGGAAGGTATCTGGGAACTTATTAATATAGCCAATAAATACATCGAAGACACTAAGCCCTGGAATTTAGCCAAAGCGAATAAGATTCCCGAGCTAGGCGTATTTATTTTGCTTTTGGTAGAAGTTATCAGAAAAATAGAGCAGGCCGTTATGCCCTTTATGCCTGATACTGCCGGTTTGATAAGCGCGCAGTTTAAAAAAGATGGCGTAAAAAAAGACAAACCTTTATTTCCTCGCATAGATTTAAAAGCCGATAAATAAACATCGACAGCTATGTTTGCTGACACACACTGCCATCTGGATTTTCCGGAGTTTAATCCCGATAGAGAAGAGGTCATTGCCCGCGCAAAAAGCGGGCAGATAGACTTTATCGTAAACATCGGTTCAAGCCTTAATGGCTCGAAAGTGTCTCTGGAATTAGCCCGGCGGCACGATTTTATATATGCCAGCATCGGCCTGCATCCACATGAGGCAGATAAATATGACCAGAGTATTCACGCCGAATTAGCAGGGCTAGCCAGCAACGATAAGGTGGTGGCTATCGGAGAAATAGGCCTGGATTATTACCGTAACTATTCAGAAGTAGACAACCAAAAAAAGCTCTTTCTATCTTTGCTAAAATTAGCCAAAGAAAGAAATTTGCCTGTGATCATTCATAACCGTCTTGCCCAAAAGGATACTCTAATGATTTTGCGGCAGCATCTTCCGCTTAAGGCGGTAGTGCATTGTTTTTCCGGAGACGAAGCCTTTCTCAAAGAATGCCTGGACTTAGGGTTCTTTGTTTCCTTCACCTGTAACATTACTTATAAAAAAGCAGATAACCTCAGGCATCTGATAAGTAAGGTGCCCCTGGAGAGGCTGTTTTTGGAAACCGACGCCCCGTTTTTGCCTCCGGAGGGTTTTCGCGGCAAGAGGAATGAACCGATTTACGTAAAGTTTCTTGCCCAGGAGATTGCCCGGATAAAAGGAATAGAGGTCCGAGAGGTAGCCGAACAAACCACCAGAAACGCCAGGGATTTTTTTAACATCTTATGCAGGGAATAGTTTCGCTGGTAAAATGTAATGACTACACACCCGCCTTGGTAGAAAAGGCGGTGAGGAAAGCCATAGGCTTATTAGGTAGCTTCCAGGATTTAATCCGGCCGCAGAGTAAGGTTTTGGTCAAACCGAACCTGCTCATGGCCTGCGAGCCACAAGGCGGTATTACTACGCATCCGGAGGTCGTACGCGCAGTAGTAAGGGTTCTAAAAGAGCATGGCTGCCAGATTTTTATCGGTGACGGTCCTAGCGTCTGGGGAAACCAGATTGAAAGGATTGCTGAGGTCCATGAGCGTACGGGCATTAAAAGAGTTTGCCAGGAAGAAGCAGTAAAATTAGTGAATTTCGAACGTTGGCGTTGGAGGGGTAAGTTTCCTTTATCCTCATGGCTTGATGAATGCGATTATCTGGTTTCTATACCTAAGTTTAAGACGCATGAATTGACCATTTTGACCGGCGCGATAAAGAACCTTTTTGGTCTGGTTTCCGGCCCTTACAAGACGGCATTGCACAAAAAATATTGGGACAGTAAGGCTTTTTCTTCGGTTTTGGTAGATATTTACGCGGAGGCTAAGCCTGCGCTTACGCTGGTAGATGCAATTACGGCCATGGAAGGTGATGGTCCGGCTTCAGGCGGAAAATTACGCCAGGTAAATGCGGTGCTCGCCGGTAGCGATGCCGTAGCAGTGGACAGTATTTTAGCTGCTATTATGGGGCTTGCGCCGCAGGATATATTGTCCAACAAGGAAGCGCAATTGCGTAAAATGGGGGTAGCGGATTTGGATTCAATCTCGGTTTTAGGTGATAGCCTGGAAGATATAGTAACAAGTCCATTTTTGTTACCTAAGACCAGCGCACTTAAAAAAATTCCCCTGCCCATACTTAAATTAGCCCATAAATTGATTCGTTTCTATCCTCAAATACTACACGATAAATGCAGCGTATGTCAGGCTTGTATAGTGGCTTGTCCTGAGAAGGTTATGGGCTTGCGCTCTAATCGCGTGGTTATTGACTATAGACGCTGTATTTCCTGTTTTTGCTGTCAAGAGGCCTGTGGATTTTCGGCAATTAGGACAAGAAAGACTATTTGGGCAAGGTTGGCCGGATTATAGCTTTTAATCTTTCACGATGAGTAAAAACGGTTTTCTTTGCAGGTTAAGGCAAGAACTCGATGACGAGATTACTTACGGACAAAAACGTAAGGCTTTAAAACTTGCCCGCCAGGGCTTAAAAGAGGCGAAGGCCCAGGATTTAGCCGGTGAAAGCGAATACTTTAAAGGTCAGCTTGCGATGCTCAAAGATAATTTCAGCCAGGCGATAAAACATTTTGATGCCGCTATTAAATATAATCCCAAGGACGGGGCAGCGTATAATGACCGGGCGCTGTCTATGGTAGAATTAGGCATTATTGATCCGGCCTTATCTTATTTTGATCAGGGAATTCAGGTCGAACCGGATTACGCCAACGTCTACCATAATAAGGGCTGGCTTTTGAATAATATCGGCAGGCACAACGAGGCCATTGCCTGTTTTAAAAAAGCGCTTCAGCTTGAGCCGAACAGGCCGGTGACTTACGATAACCTGGCGGATGCACTTTTTAATCTGGGCGATTATCAGGGGGCAGAAGAGGCATACAATAAGGTATTGCTTCTTTTAAGGCCCGGTGGCTTGCCAGGCATTAGAAAGCAAATCCAGGCAAGGATTAAGTCTATCCGAAAAAAAATCAATCCGGAGAAAAAATGAAGACAATAGAGTTCGTCAGAGGAAAAATTAAAATTATCGACCAGACACAACTGCCCACGCGCTTGAAACACGTCTACATTAGTAATTTAAAAGAGCTCCGTAAGGCCATAAAGACGATGCAGATTCGGGGAGCACCGGCATTGGGGGCGGCCGTAGGGTTAGGTGTTTTTATAGGAGTCAGAAAATCAAAGGCGAAAAATTTTACACAGTTTAAAAGGACCCTGGAGGCCACAATAGGTTATATCGGCTCTATCCGCCCTACAGCAAGAAACCTTTTCTGGGCGCTGGAGCGAATGCGGCAGGTTGCCAAGCTGCATTGCAGTAAGCCCATTCCGGTTATAAAAGGCATGCTTTTGCAGGAGGCAAAAAAAATTATTGCAGAAGATAGAGAAGCTTGTAGAAAGATCGGATATTTTGGCGCAAAACTAATCAGAAACAGGGATGTGATATTGACAGTTTGTAATGCCGGAATTCTGGCTACAGTGGATTATGGCACGGCCCTGGGGGTCATTTATCGGGCTAAGCAGGAAAAAAAGCAGGTTAAGGTATTTGCCTGCGAGACCAGGCCGATGTTGCAGGGCGCGCGCCTGACTACTTGGGAACTTCAAAAAAACAGAATCGATGTCACTTTGATCTGCGATAACATGGCGGCAACCCTCATGGCGCAGGGAAAAATAAAAATGGTTATTGCCGGAGCAGACCGGGTAGCGCAAAGCGGGCATACGGCAAATAAGGTAGGCACATATGCCCTGGCTGTTTTAAGCCGTTATCACGGCATTCCTTTTTATATTGCCTGTCCGCTGTCCACCTTTGATTTAAAGATAAAAAGCGGTGAGGATATTCCCATAGAACAGCGTTCAGCCAAGGAGTTAGGCGAGTTGTTTTTTAAGCGCCCTATTATGGCTTGCGGCACCAAGATTTATAATCCGGCTTTTGATATTACTCCGCCGCATTTGATCAGCGCGTTTATAACCGATCAAGGGATTATTCGGCCACCCTATAAAACAAAACTCAAAAAATTATTAAGAGCTTAGGATATGCGCGTTACGCAGTTAGGCGAATTCGGTTTAATAGAGAGAATAAAGGCTAAAATCTCAAATGATGCTTCTGTCAGGAAGGGGATCGGGGATGACTGCGCGGTTTTGGCTTATAATAAGGATAAATATTTACTTTTTACCTGTGATACGATATTAGAGGGGGTGGATTTTAAGTCCCGCGAAGATCCCTATCTGGTAGGCAGGAAGGCAATCGCGGTATCCTTAAGTGATATTGCCGCCTGCGGCGGACTTCCGCGTCATTGTCTGGTTTCGCTGGGCATGCCCCGAAATACCTCGGTTAAATATTTAGACCGTTTATTGGCAGGGATGCTTGATTTAGCCAGGAAATACAGCTTGAATATAGTAGGCGGGGATGTAAGCCGGGCAAAAGAGGTTATTATTGACGTAAGCATGTTAGGGCAAGTTGAGAAAAAACGCCTGGTATTGAGGAGCCAGGCGCGTTTAGGCGATATTATCTTTGTAAGCAATACGCTGGGCGGCTCTATTAAAGGAAAACATCTTAGATTTACGCCCCGGATCAAAGAGGCGCGATTCCTAACGCAGAAATTCAAGGTTAACTCCATGATTGACATCTCGGATGGTTTGGCGCAGGATTTATCGCACATCTTAAAAGAAAGCCAAGCCGGCGCATTCGTCTATGCAGGCCTTATCCCTTTGGATAAACAGGCCAGAAATTTAGAGGATGCCCTATTTATGGGCGAGGATTTTGAGTTACTTTTCACCCTGGCAAGAAAAGACGCAAAAAAACTTATTTCTATGCGCCAGAATGTGTTCTGCCCCATAGGTGAAATCGTAGATAAAAAATTTAAGTTACGAATAGTAGATAAGAAAGGAAGGCCACGAACCTTACGCATAAAAGGTTTCCGGCATTTTTAAAAATGCGATTGATATCGGATTCTCCCAAGAGGACCCGCCAAATAGGAAAAATTTTAGCCGAAAGTCTTAAGAAAAATGATATAATTCTCTTATTCGGTGAACTAGGTTCTGGTAAAACCGTGCTTACCCAGGGTATTGCCATGGGATTGGGGATTAAAAGGGGATTAGTGGTTAGTCCGTCTTTCGTGATTATCCGCAAATATACGGGCAGGAGGCTCTCCCTGAATCATTTTGACCTCTATAGATTGCAAAAGACAGGCGATATTTTGGCTTTGGGATACGAAGAATATTTTTACGATGACGCCGCCACGGTGGTGGAGTGGGCGCAAAGGTTAAAAGGGCTTCTGCCTAAGGAACACCTAAAAATAGAGTTCTCTATAAAAGGCGATACCAAGAGGGGTCTTAAGCTTAGTGCCTTTGGCCGACGTTACCGGGCCTTGCTAAGCCGAATACAGAAAGTTCTGGGTGATAAAAAAATTTCCGGATATATGGCATGAAAGTTTTAGGCATTGATACCTCCACTAAGTTTTTGTGCTTAGGCCTTGCGGATAACAGGCGCTTTTATGAATATAGGATAGAATTAGACAGGCGCCATCTTAGCCTGCTTGTGCCTACGATTAACAGGACGCTGCAGGCCCTGGGATGGAAAGTTCAGGACTTGGATTATTTTGCCGTAGGTCTTGGGCCGGGTTCTTTCACCGGTTTGCGCGTGGGTCTGGCCGCTATTAAGGCTTTTAGTTGGGCACATAAAAAGCCGATAGTGGGCCTATCTACCCTGGATATCATTGCGAATAATTCCCGTAATTGCGATAAGCCGGTGGCGGTGGCGTTGGATGCCAAAAGAAATCTTATTTATTGCAGCATATACAGAAGAAATGGCGATGACTTAAAGAGGGTCTCGCCCGATTATCTTCTGCAAAAAGAGGAATTTATCAAAAAAATCAAGGACAATACCCTGATTTTCGGAGATGCCCTGGGTTTGCATAAGGATTTCTTTTTGGAGCGCATAAAGGGGGCGGAATTTCTGGATAAAGATTATTGGTATCCTCAGGCACATAATATGCTCCTTTTGGCTTTGGATAAAATTAAGGAGAAAAAGTTTTACAGCGCCTTTGATATCAAGCCGTTTTATCTTTATCCCAAGGAGTGCCAGATTAAATCGCTAAACTAGCAAAAAAGATTAACCAAAAGGATAGACAAACGATGCGTTACTATAGGCCGACATGGGCAGAGGTAAATTTAAAAAGAATCGCTCACAATTTCAAAGAGATAAAGAAACTAATAGCGTCTAGGGTAAAGGTGATGGTTTGCGTAAAAGCCGACGCCTATGGCCACGGCCTTATCCCGGTGGCTAAAAAGCTAGTTTCCTGCGGCGCAGATTATCTGGGCGTTGCCTCTATTGATGAAGGTATTGCCTTGAGGGAAAACCATATCCGCACCCCGGTTTTAATTTTAGGGATGATACTAAGCAGGGATATCGTGCCTTTGATTAGATATAACTTGACCCCGACGGTGTGCACTAAAGAATTAGCCCAGGCTTTAGATTCCCTGGGGCGTTCGATAGGCAGAAGGATTAATGTGCATATAAAGGTGGATACCGGAATGGGCAGGCTGGGAGTGCTTTATAAAGACGCTATGGGTTTTATCCAAAGAGTTCAACGCCTGCGCTTTGTTAACGTCGAAGGTATCTTTACGCATTTTCCCTTGGCCGATTCGGATTCGCGTTTTACATTTCGCCAGATTGAGATGTTCGCAAAGTTGGTAGAGAAATTAAGCCGCGCCGGAATACGCATACCCCTGGTGCACGCCGCTAACAGCATGGGGGTGATTGGCTATAAATCCAGCCATTTTAATATGGTCAGGCCGGGTCTGGCCATTTATGGTCTTTATCCGCGGCCCGACTTGAAAATAAAGCTTAAAGCCGTTTTGAGCTTAAAAACAAAAGTAATCTTTGAAAAGAATGTACCGGCTAAATTCGGCATAAGTTACGGCCACGATTATTTCACAAGAAAACCGGCAAGAATCATTACTCTTCCTATCGGCTATGGCGACGGTTATCCGCGCAATCTCTCTAATCGCGCGTCCGTATTGATCCGCGGGAGGCGTTTCTTAATCTGCGGCAGGATTTGCATGGACCAGATTATGGTT
>Ga0209536_100016418_pt1 | contig 10530 bp, 10 predicted proteins | sample DeeMarSeWOR28_12_FD_187461 | JGI IMG/M metagenome (GOLD analysis project Ga0209536, IMG submission 187461) | Marine sediment microbial communities from White Oak River estuary, North Carolina - WOR-2-8_12 (SPAdes) (version 2) | ecosystem: Environmental > Aquatic > Marine > Intertidal zone >...
CATAGTGTCCATAGTCTATTCCGTCTTTGAATTTACTCAAGTAGTCACCTGAGTAGACGTTATCATAGCAGATTGTCTGGATGCCACACTGAGCTGAAAACGTCTTGGCAAAACTATCCACTCCAATCACCAAGTCAGAACCATGAATGAGCTGAAGCGTTTCTTTGAGTGGTCTGAATTGATAAGGAGTGTCCTCTACACTGACGTAGTGGTAGTCGCCCTCCTCTCTGAGTTTCTGAATGTTTGAAAGCGCTGGCTGAATCAGAATTCGCTTCTTCTTGCCACCCTCTGAACTAGATCCACGGTACTGCACGAAAAGTTGCTTCTTATCTGGCTCCCGTTTCAGAGGGGGAAACAGGTGTACGAAATCTGGAAACTCCTTTACGCCGTACTCCTTGAAGATGTTCACCTTGTACCAATTTCCATAGTTCAAATCCTTTGGGAGGATTCCTGTACCTACGCAACTTGGATGCTGGTAGAACTCTTGAAGCCAATGCCACTCGTTTTGAATAATGAGCTTCTTCTTGAGCTTGGGGAAGCAGTCAAAAAGTTCCTTAATGGACTTTGGCTCATTAGCCAAGAAAATGACATTGGCTTCATCAACGTCATCGTAAAAGGTAGAGAGGAAAATCAGGGCATCCCCAATGCCACCGTTTCCTAGATAGAATTTGCCGACTACATCAATGTTCATCTATCGCTTCCATCACCTCGTATCACATCACGCTTCTGGCGTGACTTCAATTTCTTAACGTTCATCTTAGCTATCTCATCCATATCAAGGCCAAGCTCGGAACACAAGTTGGCAACGTACCATAACACATCACCAAGCTCCCCCATGAGCTGATCTTTGCGCTTGCCACTCCATTCATTGTCATGGTCACGAATGGTCTTCTTAACAAGCTCCGATACCTCACCTGCTTCTCCTGCTAGGCCAAGGGTCGGGTAGATATATCCATCATTTGTCCCTCTCTGAGGATAGATGGCTGTCTTACGTGCTTCCTTTTGAAACTTGTAGAAGTTCATAGAGCTTCTCCGATTAGTGGTAGGTCATGCACCATTGCATTCACATCATTGTAGTTTCTATCCAAGAAGATGAACACACTCCACTTGCCGTGATAGTTGTGATACTTGGAATACCAAACAGTGTCTGTCCTATCTTTGATGAGGTCTTGTATCTGGCTCGTTGCATAGATGTCATGGTTTCCATGAGGTACGTTCCAGTCGTCACAACTGATGATAGGTTGTTTGAGCTGGCTTATGAGTCGTATCTCGTCTCTCAATGGTTCTGGATTCGGGCTTCCATGTGAGTGTGCATCGAGATAAAAAAAGCACCTGTCATCTTCTGTGAACTCACCCTCGTCAATCTTATCGCGAAGCCAAGCCACTGAGTCGCCATGTGCTATTTCTACGTTAGTCTGTTCTTGCCATCTTGGAATGATATATTGATCGAGGTATTCCTTTTTGACTTCGACTTCATAGATACGCTGTCTACCTCTGTTGCCTTGCTTCCACGGACCTGTATTGAATTCTTGTCCAAAAAGTTCTATGAACCAATCTTGAACAATCACGAGTGAATCACCCATGAAAGCACCTGTCTCTATGAACTTGTTGACACCAAAGAGTTTGATGATGTCTTTGGATATGTGATTTATCATGGTTTAGGCTGATGCGCCTCCCACTTTCTTATCCATGACTTGTGATACTGCTCCCGCACATTGGCAAGCTCTTTGTCCTCTTCATCTGTCCGCTGACGTATCCGAAGAAGAACTAGCATCCGCTCTATGAGCTTCCAATCATCCTGCAGCTCGCTCTGGGTCGGAACTCGCCACTTCTTTTTTTTCACCGCACTCTCTTCCCACGGGATATTCCAATTTCCAAACTCTGAAACCAAGTCAGCAGCAAGACAGTCGGTCTTCAAATCAACACGCTCCCCTAACTCTTTTGATATCACATTCTTAGCAGTGTTACGAACACCGTTTATTGAATGTGTAAGTTTAAGAAGCTTGTCTTGATCTGTACCGCCCTGCCTTGCCTTTGACTCGTTCTCCCAAATGAAGCGGTTTGATATAGCAATAACAATGATGGCGCGAATCATTTTGCCTGTGATGACTTCAGAATTTTCTCCGTCCTCATCTGGCTTAAGACCGATTCGCGAGAGGATCTCATCAATGTCGTGGACAATCAAGTCCATCTCCTTTTCGTAAGCGAGTGCGTTTTCTGAAATGAAGATTGCTTTGAGCTGTACGATAGAAAGTCGGTCTATCAGCTCCGCTAAAGTCGGAAGATATTTACGCATTGTTACTGTTTTGTTTGTGTATCGTTTGTTGTTGTTGCCTCGTTTCCGTCCTCGTCTAGGTCAAACTTACGACCTAGTGCTATGTTGTATGTAGAAGAGTCGCCACTTCTGATATCAGCCACTAGAGCAGAGGTATAGGAATATCCTGCTGACATTCCCTTTGCGCCTTTCATTGTGACAGGGGATACAGCGTGCTGTACGAGACCCTGAGCAAAGCTAGCGAAATCGCTAGACAAGAAAAGAAAGTTCCAATCCTCTTTCTCTTGGTTCTTGAGCATCTCTTTGAGTTGCTCATATGTGTACTCATGGCTGGAGTTCTCTTGCCCATCGGTCAGTACCACCATAATGACAGTTGGACTGTCTTTTTTGTACTGCTCTGCTATGCGCTCTCTTGCGTTCTTGATTGTCAAACCCATAGCATCATATAGCGCTGTCATACCTCGCGTATAGTAGGTCTTGTCGTCAAGCTCTTTAGCTTTCTTGAGGTCCACGTTGTCGTAGAGGACTTCATATTGATCGTCAAAGAGCACGACGGTGATTTTGCAATCCCCTGCCTTCAGATTTTTCTGTTCCTTGAGGAAATTGTTGAAGCTTCCTATGGCTTCATTAGCGATTCCCTCCATGGATCCAGAACGGTCAAGTACACAAAGGATTTCGGTTGGATTGGTTGTCTTTTTCTGCTTAGACATAGTTTGCTCCTATGTTTTGATAAGAAACGTATCAAACTGTTCACTTACCACCTCGTAACTCAGCTTCTTCATGCAGGCGAAGGCATCCTGATTCTCACATCGAGTGACAAATGTGATACCTCCTTGCCCATTATCGTTGTAGAACTGTCTGCCTTTGCAATGCAGACAATCAAGCTCTCGGTTTGCCACCTCCCACACCAAAGGATGTCCTGCAGTAGTGTAGCGTGGCAAAGCTGCTCCTGCTATAATGAATGCTCGGTTCCCAAATGCTAATGCCACGTGCATAGGTCCGTTATCAGCCCCCATATGAAAGGTAGCATTCTTGAGAACTGCAAGCATGACTTGGAAGTCGTTTTTTTCATTTACAAAATCACCTTCCTGCCACACTTCAGGCTGTTTGAAGTTGCTTGACCATGCTATCTTGTAGCCAGCCTTACGGACTTTCCTTATGAGCTTTCCCCAGTTCTCAATTCCCCACTCTTTGCCTCCCCAACCAGAGCCAAGAATTTCCACTGAGACATACTTGTCTTGAATCGGAGCCGGTGCATCAAATTCAAGCTCTGGAAATTTCTCTCTGGAGTCTACGGAGGGAGCGATACGGAGCTTGTTGCTTTCGTCAACGACTACCGTATCATTGAAGCCAGCCACACGGAAGTAGCCATCAATGTAGGGGAGATTTGACCTAGACTCATAGGCAAGATCGAAGTCTAGTCGAAGGTCATAACCCTTTTGATCATACAAATAGTCGACTGTGATAGGTTGCTCACCAAGCCCTGCCATCGGTATCACATTGGGCTTGGATTTGAAGAGTGTAGCCACCTCTTTTGCTCCTCTTGACTCGCCTACGAAGAAGTCAATCTCTGCATTAGGGTATTTCTGTTTGAGCTTTCGAATGACTGGCTCTACAAGGATAACATCTCCCATCCCAATAGTGCGCTTGACTGCAATCTTCTTGAATTCCTCGGGCTTCTTATCTTTGAGTCGCTTCCAGATGGCTTGATTGTGTCGGAGAAACTGGATGTTGCCAACAATTGTAGGAGGCTCTGAAACCACTTCCAACTGTCCGTCTGGTCCTTCCACCACATCCTCAAATGGGTTCTGGTTGCTCTTAGGCTGGCCTAAGACTACCTGTGGCTTCTTGGTTGAAATCCACTGCACTACGGTTATCTCATCTGGCAGTGCAGCTTTGTGTTCTTTGAATTGGTCAAGGATGATTCCGGGTTGAAAGGCCTTGTTGTTCCCATGTTCGATAACACAGGTCTCCCATTTGGGAATGAGCTTCGTAAGATGGGATAGCTCGTCCAATACGATCTGTTCAGGTTTGAGATTCCTGTCCATTCTCCAGCCTACACTGTCAAGAGGCTGTCCTCGTTCTTCCAGACTCTTCATCTCCAAAAGAGAGTAGCTCCAAGCAGAGTTCCTCTGTGTATTGTAGCACTCAATGTGGTGTTCAATATGGCGAGGTAGCCACTCAGCAGGGTTCACTGTTTTGTAGAATACGACATCACCAGAAACCAACTTCAGGGCATCTGTAACAAGGGCAATTCCATCATTTGCCTTGACCCAACGGATGTTGAGCTGTGTACCAGGGAACTTCTCTTTGAGCTGGTCTATGTCCTCCCTCTCAAAGTGAGATACAATAATCTCAAAGTCGTCATATGTTTGTTCTAGAACATTTCTGATGGCTTGCGATACGTTATCCGTAGGAGCACGCTCGGCAAGCACAATAACACTTGCGCTTAGTTTTGCCATGTACCTTTGACCTTTAGTTGACCTGTGCTAGATTTTGTATTCCCTCTAGTTCTGTATCTATGCGTAGCAACCCCTTGTTCTTTTGAGTTAGGAGGATGCAGTTCTGATATTCATTCCATTGTATGATGTGGTTCTTGTCAAGGTTTCCGTTGTTTTCAGCCTTGACAATTTCATTCAAAGCATTGAGTGTGTATAGCGTGTTGGTCTCCCTTTTCCTCTGAATGTTGATGGTTCCTCGTACTTGAGAATCGAATCTCACCTTTGAGGTCTCATCAAGGAAGATATTGTATGTGAGTATGAGCTTATCTTTCTGCTCTTTGTTGCGGAGTACAAAGACCTTTGAGTTCACAATGACGAAACTCTCTTTGATCTTGGCCAGTGTAGTCTCCAGTTCACTCCTATCTATGAATGAAGCCAGTAGGACAGTTTTTTCCATGTACTTTACTTACGTTGAATCGCTGTGTTAAAACAAGTCTTGTCCGATCTTCTCGTAGACCTTCTTAGCGATTTCTTGTTGACTGAGAATTCTGAATGTTGATTGACGTTTGGGTTCTTCTTGTTGCTCCTCTACTTCCGTTGACGTTTCCACCTCTACTACCGAACCTGACGGCAAGTCCTTGATCTTGTGAAGCTGAGTAGGCTCGTTGTCTTGAGGCCCCTGAGCGTTCATTTCCTCAAGGTCTCCTAATACCAGACCCAGTACGTCATCCCAATTGGTGAACTCCACTCCTCTGTCGTCAATATAATACTTACAGATGGGCTTGCTAATGGAGATGTCATCAAATGGGATGCCATGTTTGTGAAGGAGTCCTTCGATATAGGACATGAGAGATTGGTGTTCCTCTTCTGGCGTTCCTGAGAACCTTGCTGTGTAGATAACGATGTCAAAGCCCTTGTTCTTGAGCTTCTGAAGTGCGTCTTTAGCTCCGTCAATAGGCATCTCATCCTTATCCATAATCGTATTGTCCAAGTCAACAGCGATGGTCTCGGGATCCTTTGGAGGTTGAATGTTGTAGGTATTGCCAAGAATGAGCGACGAGTCCTTTTCCTCAGGAACGTTCTCATCTGTCACCGCGGCAATCAGTTCACGGGCAATTTCAAGAAAAGCCTTTTTGAAGTCCCCTTTGTTCCCCTGAAAGTATATCTCATAGTCAGCGCTTTCACCATCAATGCGTATGACTCCATTGATGATGAGATACTTTGCGCCACTTTCTTCCACGCGTATTTTGTTGTCCAGTCTCTCCTCTAGTCGTCTCACAAAAATGTTGTACACATCCACATTGTCAATGTACTGGGAACGGATACGCCGTAGAAGCTCCTGTGCTACTTGGTAGTAGAGTCTCAGAACACGGGTCAGCTTTGCCATCGTATCAAAATTGCCGATGACTTGCTGTGGTTCTCGTTCCTGCAGTCCACTTTTCTGTTGATACCAAACATAATAGGACGTTGGGTTTCCAGTTTGGGGTATCATGGTTAAAATGGTCGCTCTGGTATCATGGGCTACTTTATGGCTCTACCATAAATATCATTTACAGCACAATCAAAGGTCACATAGGACCGGAAAACTTGGGGTATTGTCCGCTCTATGAGTGATTTCTTGATGGCTTTGTATGCTTGTTCCCTTTCACTCGGCTTAATGTCAAACATGAAGCTGTCGTATATCACAATCGGTATGGGAGTTGACTCCAGACCCTCAAACTCTCGCTGTATCTCTATGATGGCCCGCTTACAGAGGTCTGCCACTGTCATTTGAATTAGTCCAGAAAAAGCCTTGGTCTCCATGTTGTCTTTGCTGGTGAAAAAGCGGGTCTTACCCATAGGTGTAGTTACTTTGTGGAGCTTGGTGGCATCTGCAATCACCTTGTCCCTGTAGACCTTGAGATTTGGGTACTCCTTGAAGAGATCAATGTCGTCCTCTTCTCCGTACATGATTTTCATAATGAGGTCTTTGGCTTCCTTACGGGTCTGAACACCTAGTTTCTTCTGGAAGTATGTGTACGGATCGGCTTTCTCCAGACTGGCCATTTGTCTGCTCAATCCTAACGATACTCGGAAGTCAATGTTTCGCCAGTCTGCCAACCAAATTTCTCCCTTGTCAAATCGGCTTTTGAACTTCCCCCGTAGCTTGCTTCCAAGGGTCTGAAAACAAAAGGGCTTACGGTTTAGTAGCCTGCCAGTAATTGTAGTGTCGTATAGGTATTCAGGCACTAGAAAGCGGTGATTCTCGTCGTAAACTCCAATGGCTTCAAGCCTTGTGAGGTACAGTAAAAACTCCTGAAAGAATTCCATGTAAGAATTGAGGTTTGCTGTCCTGTACTGGCTCCAAGCATTTCCCATAACGCAAGCAGCCTTAGCAGCCTTCTCTAAGTAGACCATTTTGATAAGATGCGGGACGTACTCCCATCGCTCTTCTTTTTGAATATTCCATATTCTGCGAATTCGGTCCATCTCGTCTTTGAGGGTGATGCCGAAAGCCTCCTGCGCTATCTTGGCAACGTTGATGTCTAGCTCGTTTTTGAGATTGTAGCGAAAGGCTCTGATGTCAAAGAGTTTGAGTTGCTGAAGATAGGAGTTGCTCAGATGGGGGAAGGCTTTGTAAAAAAGTTTGGAGTCCAGCGTTGCTACTTCATCGTGAGTAGCGTATCTGTCGAGCCACAGCTTCGCTTCAGAGATGGGGAAGATTTTAGCTCCACTGTTCTCTGTATAGAAGCAGCCATAACCCTTATGCTCCGGTACGACTGAGAAACCTATCATCTGCTTCTGCTTAGAATATACAAAGTTAGTTCATATTGTCAAGTGTTAGGTGAAGTCTATAGGAATACGGAAGGTGATTGGCATAGACTTCGTTCGCCTCAAAGGTTGTGGCAGTTTTGCAACAGCGAGCAGGTTGTTATCGTCATCATACATACCCACTGTTGTTACATATGTAGGCTCTTGTGTAACACCTAGCAGGAAGTAGTTACCACGACTGGCGCTTGAGGAGTTGTTGTTGGCTCCCCACTGATAGCCTAGATTGTAGCCCGACAGCGCTGAGAATTTTGATGGATCAGAGGTCACAGCAGCTATGTAGTAAGCCGAATCATTAGTAGGGATATTGAGCTGATTGGGGCTTGCTGTGCAGAACACATTCATCTGCCATGTCTTATAGGTGGACTTGAATTGAGCATTGTTCAAGGCCGTTACGGCTGATATGTAACCCTCACTTGGACCATGAATGATAGCAACGCCAAGGTCATAGATTATGACACCTGCGCTTAGACCATCTGCCTCTAAGATGCCGTACTCGTTATTGGCACTCAGGGTATCAATGAAGTCAGTACTGCTACCCAGCACGGTCATGTTGGCTGTGAAACTGAGTGGCTTTATCCATTCCCCGTATTCGAGCTTCTTGAGTGCTACAACAGCAACATTCCCTATGCCAATTCTAGAGTCATTGAAAATGTCATGGTTGGTTGCGCCAGTGACATTGCCCTCTCTCCAATAATTGAGCCATGCTGAGATTGCACCTGATGGAGAATCACCCCATGTGTCTGTAAGACCTCTTGCGTTCAAAAGAGAATGAACAAAATAGGCAAAGGCAGACTCGGAACCAGAAGAGTTGGCATAGATACCGCTGAGTCCATCACCGGGCGTAACTGTCTGGTCGGAGTAGAGAATGTTCTCACTCCAATAGGTATCGTTCTCGCTGAGATTGATAAACCCTACGTTGGAGCTTGTAAGTGTTGCAAAAGATCCACGAGGATGATGCGACTCAAGCGCTGATATGGTTCCTAGTAGCGGGACAGCCATTAGAAGTCGAGTCTCACTTGTGCTTTAATGTTATGTTCCCCATCTTTGCGGATAGGCTTGTTGAGCTTGCCAATCGCCACTAGCTCATTTTTGTCATTATAGAAACCTATGGAGTTGACATAGCCTGCATTATCATCCAATAACTGATCTCCAGTAGTCTCCTCAATACCAGTTGGGTTTTGAGTGAAGTTCATTTCTGGACCTGTAACATTAACATTGACAGTCATGCGCTCAACATGATCATCTGCATCAAAGTTGATGCTCTTTACCCAGAACTGAGAAGAGGACAGAGATGCATTCATAGACATTCCAGAAATAGGGATGGTATCTATCAAAGGCAGATAGGTGTACTCATTATCGAATACGCAGATGCCCAGATCGTAATTGATTGTGCCAAGTTGTACTGTGTTGTCATTTTCATTGACGAATTGCAAGTAGCCAGTTTTGAACACTACACTATCTGGATTTCCCTTATCCCAAATTCTGTAGAAATCAACGTCATGGATTTCAGCTCCAAAGAATGCTATGGTATTTCCCGAAGCTGGGCTACTCTGCTTGCCACCCAAGTCAGTTCCAGCCCTGTCCCTTACTTGTAGGTCTCCCGTTGTTCCCCTATCGAATTCCCAGTAGGCTGCTATAGATTCGTGAACATCATCATTGGCCCATGCACTACCTGATATTGGATTGTAACTGCTTTCATAGGTCTGCCTTCCCGGAATATCCAAGCCGTAGTATTTATCAAGTAAAAATCCGAAAGTGTGAGCGGCAGTGGTTGTCAGCTTGGTTAGTTCCGGTCTTGGGTCTGTCAGAAAAGTAGCAATCTGTTGCATCTCGCCTTTTGCAGGCAAAGAAGCGTAGTGATGGAAAGGGTAGATAGTGCCAGCATACATGGCAGTCCTGATTTCACCGTGAAAAGTGTTCTTGACATTGCCTGTTACGCCTACTATGCTACTTCCTGAGGCACCATCAGGGTTTAGTTGGGCACCAATGCCTAGCCATGTGGTTCCGCTATCGTCAAAGTAGAACTCTATTGGAGTTTTCTTTCCCGGCCAGTTTGTAGGTTCAGGTGGAATCATGTAGCCATCCACAATGAGAAAACTCTTTGACATTGCTTCTGAAATATCAACTTGAAACACGCCATAGAGAGAAGCTGGTGCTCTTTTATGAGCATCAGTATGTGCCCAAAGATAAGGCCCTTGGTATGGTGCTATAGACCAACACCAAGTAATGGTGTGAAACCTTCCATCCATGATATTGATATACTTTTGGACAGGCCAGACCATTTTGGCAGAGTTAAGAGGTGGATCCTCAGTTTCGCGGGAGTCCTCGACGTATCCTATGATGTTACCGGTTTCTCTATCCCAGACAAGTTGGACACCATGTATTTCTTGTTCAAAATTTGACATTAGAGAATGCTTGCTGTTCTGGTCTTTCTGGTTTTGGCTGTGAGTTTTACTGGAACCGTTAATGGCAGGCTTGGGCTTCGTAGCCAAGGATGATTGTTGTAGACAACAATGTTGGCATTCCATTCCCTGTTTGTCACATTGGCATTTGGCTCTCTGGTCTGCCAAGTTTTGTCTGGCGTGAAGGCAGTTACTGAAGAGTCAACGTATGCAGAAATTGGAGTGGATGTTGCACTACCTGTAAGCGTTCCCGGCTGATATCCAATGCGTAGATTTCCTATATGGTAGTCAGCATTGCTTGGCTCTGGAATATCACTACCCGCCCAGTTGAAGAAGCCTATTTTGATATGTCCCTGATCTGCAACAAATGTTTGGTCAGGCCTACAATGAAATCTCATAGGCAACTCAACAGCACTCAGTGCAGCAGTCGCGGCTCCACCTCTCATAGCTACATAGGCACTAGATGACATCCTGCTATGGTAATCCAAAGCAAAGGTGTTAAATGCCTGAGGGTTTGATGCCGATACCGTAGGCATATCTCTGCGTAGCTGGACCTTCAAGATGTTGTAGGATGAGCCTCCGCTGTCTGAAGTCCCTAGAG
>Ga0209536_100016419_pt1 | contig 10529 bp, 10 predicted proteins | sample DeeMarSeWOR28_12_FD_187461 | JGI IMG/M metagenome (GOLD analysis project Ga0209536, IMG submission 187461) | Marine sediment microbial communities from White Oak River estuary, North Carolina - WOR-2-8_12 (SPAdes) (version 2) | ecosystem: Environmental > Aquatic > Marine > Intertidal zone >...
CCCTTCTCCGGGAGGAGTCAGAATAATGAGAAAGCTTTACCCCTTCGTACTGGCGCTCTTCGGCTTGTCGCTTGCCGGCTGTTTCTCCGATTCCGGTGATCCCGGCCCCGATCCGGCCACCGGAAGCACGAACATCGAGGAAGTCATCGGCGTCACGCCGGACGACGTCCCGACCGGTTTTTATGCTTCCTTCGACCCGCTCAAAGGCCTGGTGCCGTATCCCAACGATATCCTGGGATTCCTTGCCAACGGCTCTACGGACGGCTCGCTGAACCTGACCGATGTCCCGTTTCAGCTGGCAGCCAGCTCGGACTTTGGGGCGCCGCTGAATCAGCTCGATGGCTTCTCCATCTTCTCCCGGATGCAGGCCAATTTCTCCGGGCCGGTCAAGGCGGCGAGCCTCAATCCCGGTTCCGTATTCCTCCTGGAGGTCGCACTGGACCCAAAGACACGTGCGGTCACTGGCCTGTCCGACCAGACCCTCTGCAAGATCGCCGCGGTGCCCCAGGAGCTTTGTCCGCCAGAGATTTTCGGTACGGGTCCGTTCCTGGAACAGGGCGTGGACTATCAATTGTCTGTCGCACCGGACTTCGACGCGCTTGGCGCGATGATCCAGCTGGATCCGCTGCGCCCGCTGAATCCCTTCACATTCCAGCAATTCCCCCCCAATGAAGGGAAGATCAACGGTTACCTGATGATCATCACCAACCGGGTCACGGACACGGCCGATACACCGGCCGCGTCGGACGCCACCTACGAGCAGATCAAGCAGGCCTACCTGGCGGGCCTCATCCAGCTGCCGCCGCCGGAAACGGAACTTCCGCCGGACCTGCCCATCGACCAACTGCTCGGCCTCTACATTTCTGCCCATTTCGCGGTGGTGGAGGCTCTGAATGCGGGCGGCGCGCCAGTTTCTGTTCAGGACCTGGCCGTGACAGCCAGCTTCTCGCCCCAGGACACGACCACGGTCATGCAGACCGTGGCCGGGCTCGACATCTTGGACAACCGCCCGTCGCAGATCGCCCAGGCCGTGGTGCCGGTGGACGTGCCCCTGCCGGGCGGCGGCGTTCTGCCGGCCGGGACGCCGGTAACCACCGGTCTGCTGAAGGGCCTCCTCGGCCTGCCGCCCCAAGCGATCAGCGACAACGGCGACGTGTACTTCGGTGGCATCAACGTCCCCTACTTTCTGGAAACACCTTCGGAAGAATCCGGCGGCTACAACATCCTGACCGGCCACTGGGTCGCCGAGGCAGGCAAGAATGTGCTTGGTGATCCGGACAGCACGACGCTGACGCGCTGGAATCCGGTTCCCGTCAAGCGGGCGGATCTCACGATTCCCATGTTCATCTCGATCCCCAATGACAACTCGGCCTGGGTGCAATTCGCCAAGAGCCAGGGAATCCCGGTGCCGTTGCCCACTGGCTGGCCGGTCGTGATCTACCAGCCAGGTGTTACCCGCTTCCGAGGCGACCAGCCGCTGGTCGCGGAACCCTGGTTGGACCAGGGATTTGCGGTCATCAGCATCGACTTGCCCGGGCATGGCGTGACCGCCCTGGATCCGCGGGAGAATCCGTATGGCGAACTCCTTCGCGTTCCGGGCACAATCGAGCGCACATTCGATCTGGATCTTCGTAACAACGCAGATCTCGCTGATCTGACGCCTGATGGGCTCATCGATGCGAGATTCGTCAACTTCGCGAATCCGGCGCCCGACGGGATCCTGCAGACACGTGATGTCATTCGCGAAGCCGCAGTGTCACTGCTGGCGCTTCGCCGCAGCATCGACGTCATGGACCTGGACGGCGATCCGGCGACGACCGACTTCGACACCTCGCAGGTGCACTATGTCGGACATTCGGGTGGCGGCATTGTCGGTGGGATACTGATGGCGCTCAGCGACGAGTTCGTGACGTTCAACCTGGCCACCGGCGGCGCAGGCTGGGTCAAGCTGCTGCAGGAAAGCGACCGTGACGACGGATTCGGATTTTTGCTGACGGCCCTGGAAGCGGGGTTGACCGCACAGGGTATCTTCCCGGACAGCACCACGTACCTGAATTACCTGCGTGACTGGCAGAATGTCTGGAACGAAGGCGATCCCATCGGCTACCTGCGCCTCGCTCGGGAGAACCCGACGCCGATTTACGCCAATCTCGTCAACACGGATATTTCCGTGACACCGGCGACGAGCCTGAGACTATACGACGGACTCGGCCTTCCGCAGGTCACCACGCCGGGCGTTAACCTCGCGTCGCGCGGATACACCCGGATGCTTGCGGGTGAGCACGGCAGTTTCATAAGTCTTGCTGCCCAGCCGGATGCGACCATCGAGATGTGGACAGAAGTTGCCTTGTTCATCGGCGGCAATGCGCTGGCTGGAATACCAGGCAATGGTCAGGCCATCGTGATTTCCAACCCGGATATCGTAGAGACCGACTAGCTTTTCAGCCCCCAACAAGAAGGGGCGACTCGAAGGGCGGCCAGCAAGGCCGCCCTTTTTTTGAGGGCGCCGATTGCCAAACCCTCACCCTGGAAAACCGCGCTCGAAATCACACTGCCCGTGGGACGAAGAGATCGGAGGGAAACAGCGTCCCCACTTTCGTGGGTTGCTTTCCGGCAGGGTGCTGGTGCAAGCACTCCCCATGAACCCGGAGATGCCAGGATTCCCCTCTCACACGGTACCGCCCCGCATCGGTTACGATATCGTCCTCGCCGGATACCATCCATGTTCCGCAAGAAATCCACCAAACAAACCACGACCGAAGACGCTGCCCAGGAGAGCGCTGTGGCCCAGGAACGTCAAAAGGGCTTCTTCAGACGCCTTCGGGCACGCCTCAACAAGGGCGAGTCCTGGCTGACCTACGACCTGGCCCACCTGATGCCGGGGGGGAAGCCCAACGAGGACTTCCTGGAGGAAATGGAGACCCGGCTGCTCTCCGGCGACGTGGGCGTTGAAGCCACAACCCGCATCATGGACGGCCTGGACAGGAAGCTCTGGCGGGACGAACTCAAGGATGCCCGGGCCGTCGTGGACACCATCCAGTCATCCATGCTCGAGATCCTGGCCCCCTGCGAGGCACCGCTGACCATCCCTGATGCGCCGCGACCCTTCGTGATCCTGATGGTGGGTGTGAACGGCGCCGGCAAGACCACTACGATCGGCAAGCTGGCCCGGCGCTTCACGGATCAGGGGCTCAAGGTCATGCTGGCCGCCGGCGATACCTTCAGGGCCGCCGCCGTGGAGCAGCTTCAGGTCTGGGGTGAGCGCAACAAGGTACCGGTGGTCGCCCAGCAGACCGGCGCCGATCCGGCGGCCGTCATGTTCGACGCCCTGGAGGCGGCGAAGGCCCGGGGCATGGACGTGCTGATCGGCGACACCGCCGGGCGACTGCACACCCAGGACAACCTGATGGAGGAACTAAAAAAGGTGAAGCGGGTGCTGGGCAAGGTCGATCCGGATGCGCCTCACGAGACCCTGATCGTGCTGGACGCCAGCCTGGGGCAGAACGCGCTGGTGCAGGCGGCCCGCTTTCACGAAGCCATCGGCCTCACCGGCATCGTCATGACCAAGCTCGACGGCACCGCCAAGGGCGGTGTGCTGCTGGCGGTGGCCGAGAAACTCGGTGTGCCGATCCGTTACATCGGTATCGGCGAGGCGGCTGAGGACCTGGACGAGTTCCGCGCAGCACCCTTCGTCGAAGCCTTGCTGGGAGCTGGCGGGGAGGCACCCTCTTGATCCGCTTCGAGCAGGTCTTCAAGCGCTACCCCGGCGGCCGCGAGGCCCTGTCCGGCGTGGACATGTCCATGGAATCCGGGGAGATGGCGTTTCTCACGGGCCGCTCCGGCGCCGGCAAGAGCACTATGCTCAAGCTGATCGGCCTGCTGGAGCGGCCGACCCGGGGCCAGGTGATTGTGGACGGCCGCAATACCGGCGGTATCGGTCGCCGGCAGATTCCGGCGTTCCGCCGCCAGATCGGGATGGTGTTCCAGGACCACAAGCTGCTGCACGACCGGACGGTCTATGACAACGTGGCCCTGCCGCTGGTGATACGCGGCATGTCCGGCAAGGAGATCGGCAAGCGGGTTCGGGCCGCGCTGGACCAGGTCGGGCTGCTGCATACCGAGAAGGTGAAACCGATGACCTTGTCCACGGGCGAGCAGCAGCGGATCGGCATCGCCCGCGCGGTCGTGTGCAAGCCGTCGCTGCTCATAGCCGATGAGCCGACCGGCAACCTGGACCCGGATCTGTCCATGGAGATCATGCGCCTGTTCGAGCGCTTCCACGAGGTCGGCGTCACCGTGCTCATCGCCAGCCACGACCTCCATCTGATCCATCAACTCGGCCATCGGCAGATCGAGTTGAACGAGGGCCGCCTGACCGGCGAGGAGGCGCGCCTTGTCTAGGCCCATGGCCCGCCCGAAGACCCGGCGACCCAAGCGTCCCGCGCGACGTCCGAAGCCGGCGGCTCGTGTCAGGCGCGAGCGGCTCTCCGGCTTCCGGTGGCCCTCCCTCGGCGGTGCCGTCGTGGATCATGCACGCGTACTCGTTGCGAGCCTGGGCCGGCTCGCGTCCCATCCCCTTTCGACGCTGATGACCGTGGCGGTCATCGGCATTGCCCTGGCCCTTCCCGCCGGGCTGCACCTGCTGGTCTCCAACGGCCGGGCGCTGGGCGGGCAGTGGGACGGAGCGGCGGAACTGTCCGTCTATCTGCGGGAGGACGTGGAACTCGGGGCAGCCAGGAAACTCACCACGGACCTGGAGAAGGATCCGGACATTGCCGAGGCGCGCCTGATCGCGGCGGACGATGCGCTGGCCGAATTCCGTGAATATTCCGGCTTCGGCGCCGCCATCGACGCGCTGCCCGATAATCCACTGCCCCACCTCATCGTCATTCTGCCGGCCGAGAACAACCGCTCGGCCGAGGCCGTCGACGCGCTGCGGAAAAAGCTTGCGGACAGCCTTCCGGCCGATCTGGTCCAGGCCGATACGGCGTGGGTGGCCCGGCTGCAGGCAATGCTGGACCTGCTCCGTCGTTCGGTGCTGCTCGCCGGGATACTTCTGGCCGTGGGGGTCCTGATCATCATCGGCAACACCATTCGGCTGGATATCCAGAATCGTCGCGACGAGATCGAGGTGACGAAACTCATCGGCGCAACCGACGCCTTTATCCGTCGGCCGTTTCTTTACACCGGGCTCTGGTACGGCCTTCTTGGCGGATTGCTGGCGCTCCTGCTGGTGGCCGGTTCCCTGCTGGCCCTCGACGAGCCCGTTCGTCGCCTCTCGGGCCTGTACGGCAGCGGCTTCCGGCTGGTCGGGCCGGGCATGGTCGGTGCCATCGGCCTGATCGCCGCCGGCATCGCACTGGGATGGCTCGGTTCGTGGGTCTCCGCGACCCGCAGCATGCGCCGTATCGAGCCGGGCGGGCGTCAATAAGCCACTGTTTCTACTATAATTACATTGCGGAACTCTATGGGGAGTTAGCACTCTAATAGCCGGAGTGCTAGAATTTTCGGCCGCCCGTGGAGAGAATTTATCTATGACGACAGCCCTGGTTCAGCGAAACGCCCAATTCGTGCCCGTCGGTCCGGTCGGCAGCGTCGACGCGTATATCCACGCAGTGTCGACCATCCCGGTGCTCAGCCAGGAAGAGGAGCATGCGCTGGCAGTCCGCTTTCGGGCCGACGGAGACCTGGAGGCGGCTCGGCAGCTGGTGCTGTCTCACCTGCGTTTTGTCGTCCACATCGCCCGCAGCTACAGCGGTTACGGCCTTCAGCTTGGAGACCTGATACAGGAAGGCAACGTGGGGCTGATGAAAGCCGTCAAGCGCTTCGACCCCAAGGTGGGCGTGCGCCTGGTCTCGTTCGCCGTTCACTGGATCCGCGCGGAAATCCACGAATTCGTGCTGCGCAACTGGCGGGTGGTCAAGGTGGCCACCACCAAGGCGCAGCGGAAGCTGTTCTTCAATCTTCGCAAGGCCAAGAAACATCTTGGCTGGCTGAGCGCCGACGAAACCCGGGCGGTGGCCGAGGATCTCGGCGTGCCGGAGCGGGAAGTCACAGAAATGGAACAGCGTCTCTCCACCCGCGACATGGCGTTCGACCCGGCGCCGAGCGCCGGGGACGATGAGGATACCTACACCCCCGCAGCGTACCTGCCCAACGCCGATTCGGATCCTGCAGTGAAGGCCGAAGAGGATGACTGGGAAACGGCCACCTCGGACCGCCTCTATGCGGGCCTGGAGCGCCTGGACGATCGCAGTCGCCATATCCTGGAAGCACGCTGGCTCGCGGACGACAAACGCACCTTGCAGGATCTGGCGGACGAATACGGCATCTCCGCCGAACGCGTCCGGCAGCTGGAGGCCAACGCCATGAAGAAATTGCGCGGCATGGTGGCAGTCTGACGGATCGCCCTGCGCCACGTTTTTCGAAAAGGCCCGGCTTGCCCGGGCCTTGTTCTACCGTCTTCTAGCCGCGCCTCATCAGCCAAAGCCAGGAGCCGGTCAGCGCCAGAACCAGCAGAAGGACGGCCGCGGCATCCATCAGGAGTGTGCCGGGGGTGCCGGCGATTCGGCCGCTGTGAATGTCGAGTAACACCCGCTCCACGGGCATGATCCGGCCCCGGAAGTCGCGACGCAGATCGCCCAGCAGTGACGCATCGACCGGTTCGGACGCCGCCCAGCGTATCGTTCCCTCGCCGACCACAAGCTCGTCCCACGCCAGGGTGTCGACACCGGCCCCGTACAGCGCTGGGCCGGAGCGAAGCAGGATCCGGCCGGACTCATCGGCGCCGACAGCGTCGATGATTCCCGGAACGCCGCTTTCGGCACCGAGACGATCGACGATCTGGCCATCCATGTTGAAGATCAGCACACCGTTGTCCGCCGCGACGGCCAGCAGACCGTCTGCGGCGATGGCACCGGGCAAGGTGTTGAAATGGCCGGGCAGGATCTGGCGATCCAGGTAAAGCCGGTCTCCAAGCAGCGTGACCCGCACATCGCCCGCCGGAAAGCTCACGGCGTCGACGGGCGCTTCGATACCGTACCAGTCCAGCAGCCATCCCCAGGACACGTATCGGTCGTCCAGTCCGAGCCGGTCGGTGTGATTCAGCGCGAGACCCGTGAGACTCAGGACCAGCACGAGCAGGGCGGCCACGATGCCCACCCGCCGGTGCCACGTCCAGAACAGGCGATGGCGCGCAATGTCTTTAGGCAGACTCATTCCGGGCCACCCGGGCATCCAGGTAGAGGACCATTCTGGCCAGCCGCGTAATGGCATTGACCGACAGGGTGGCGCCGGAGATGCTGTCTATGTTCCGATCCAGCTGCTGATCCGTGTTCAGGGCTGCGCTGCGGAACTGATCGGTAAAGAAATCGTGCCGGACCTCCCAACCGCGGCTCTCCCTGAAAATCAGCACCTTGATCCTCTCGATGCGGCCCTGCTCGATGACGATCCCCGTCGTGATGGGCTTCTCCTTGCCTATTTCCTCCACAATCCACGCGGTTCGCTCTCCCTGGCGCCAGTAACGCAGGCGCATTGTAGCGGGGGGATGGCCCAGGATGTCGGTCACTGCCTCCCGAACGTCCGCCGTGAGCCAGAGGGCCTCGGGCGCGGGGGGCTGACCGGCAAAAGTCTCCTTGAGGAAATCCTCCGGCGCCTGATAGACGCCCATGGCGGCCACCGAAAAGGGCGCGATCACCATCAGCACCAACAGCCCCCAGGGCCGGCATCCGGGAATGCGGCGTGATCGTCCGGCCACCACCCTGGTCGAGGCAGATCGGTCCTTCTCAGAATGCATACCCGATACCGAGATTGAAGCCGTTGTCATCCTGGGCGCCATCGTTGTCCTGTTGCTGGACGTCGAACTTGAGGACCACCTCCGGGATGGGCCAGTAATTGACGCCGAAGTCCACCTGGGTGAATTCGGTGTCGTTGGAGGCGCCGGCGTTGTTGTCCCAGACGTTGTAACGCGCGAAGGCGCCGAACTCGCCGGGAATGTTCCACAGGCGGCCGCGAATGGAGGGTTCGATGTACCAGCCCTCCTGCTCGTCACGGCCCAGGGCTGCAGGATCCGAGGCATCGATTACGTCCGAGTCGTCCAGATCCCAGCGCGCATACAGGGCCCGGAGGCCGAAGGGTCCCTTGCGAATGTCCGCATGGGCCTCCAGCAAGGTCGCGCTTACACCCAGGTCCCCCTGGGTCACGTCGTTCTGGTACTGGCCGGAAACGGCCAGTTCGACACCCGGCATCCCGGTCCACTTGAGCCTGCCCGTGTAGGCCAGGTCATCGGCCCGGGCCTCGGAGCCCTTCTGCCGGCCATTACGGATCAGGAAGGCCCGGCTTCCCGACTGTGGCACGTCGAGACCGGAGGTCACCGCCAGGTCATACCCGAACCCCGGGGCCAGTTCCCCGTGCAGATCAGCGCCGGCCTCCCACCAGGTCGTGGGAATAATGTTTCGCTCGATGGGATTCCGCTCCACGCCGAAGAAGGTGTTCGGTTCGTGGATCTCGTTGAGGATGCCCACCGGCATCAGGAACAAACCGGCCCGGCTGGCCGTCGTTTCTCCGAGGGAAAAATTGACGTAAGCCTGCTCCAGCTCGATCTCGCCGTTCTGCCCGTCTCCGGCGATGGCGTGCTCCAGTTCCAGCTCGGAGACAAAATGGATGTTGTCGGTGAAATCGTGGTTGAAGTAGAGCACGAATCGATGCAGATCGATTTCCTCCTTGCTGTCCAGATTGTTGTAATGCAGCTCCCCGTAGCCGCCGATCCGGGTGCGCTCGGTCCAGCCGGCCGCTGCTGACGTGGCGCCGTAGCTCGCCTGTTCAATCATCTCGCCGGCGATCTCGACTTTCTGGTCGGTTTCTTCGACGCGGGCGGTGGTGCTGGCCAGCTTGGCCTGGAGTTCTTCAATCTGGCGTTGCTGCGCCTGGATGATTCGCCACATCTCTTCCGGGCTGGGCGTCTCGGAAGCCATGGCACCCGCAGCACAGAAGACAGTGACGATTCCGGTCGCCACGGCCCTGAGTCTGTTTTCCATCTGTTCATGCCCCTTGGTATGCGTTGGTCTAACGGACTGGTTCTTCCCTGGTGCAAATTTTAGGGGCTGCGAACGCAAATGACAATGATTCGCATTTAGATCCAGTCTTGATTCCCTCCCCTGGCGCTCCGGACATACGGCTGGTTTATCATTTTCCCCTCCATCGACACCCGGAGCCTGACACCATGGCCATCAAGGACGTTGACGCCTGGCTGGACGAATACGGCGAAAGCCACCAGAACCCGGTCAACAAAGCCATACACTGGGTCTGCGTGCCCCTGATCGCCCTGAGCCTGGTCGGCGTGCTCTGGGACCTGCCCGTGCCGCAGGCGTTCGGGGAGATCTCCCCGGCCATGAACTGGGGCATGCTCTTTCTGATGGCCGCGATCGTTTACTACTTCATCCTGTCGCCGTCCCTGGCGCTGGGCATGGTGCTGGTTACCGCCGGATTCGTGCTGGCGCTTTGGTGGCTGGACAGTTTTTCGATGCCCCTCTGGCAGATCTCGGTCGCGATCTTCGTCGCTGCCTGGATCGGCCAGTTCATCGGCCATGCCGTGGAGGGCAAGCGGCCCTCCTTTTTTCAGGACCTACAGTTCCTGATGATCGGACCGCTGTGGCTGCTCTCTTTTATCTACCGACGCCTCGGCATCCGTTTCTGAAGATGACCCGGATTGATTACCTCTCGGGGGTGCTGACATCTTGATCCCCCGCTCGGTGCTGGTTGCCTGGGTGGTCTTGCTCTGCGCAGCGGGGGCGGGGCACGGGGACGAGCCGGCCCCGGGCATGGACATCGAAATCAGCCTGACGGAGTTGGCCGAGGAGCCCGGCACCTATGATGCCGTGGCTATCGTCCATGCCGCCGAGGACGGCCGCCTGCTCGCGGCACCGCATCTGCGCATCCCGGGCGATCAGACCTCGGTCGTCGCGGTGGACAATGCTGCGGGCGATCGCATCAGTCTTTCGATCGGGCCAGTGTTTCGCAGCCAACAGGCCCAGTGGCTGGTTGTCTGGCGACGGAACGGCCAGACGATTGCCCGATCCCAGGGGCGGGTCAGGGTGTTCGGAAAAGACTAGCCCTCTGCCGCCGATCTCACCGCCGCCGCGACCGCCTGGTGGACCGCCGGGTCCAGGGCATCGGGCACCAGGTCGTCATCGCCGGCGGAATCCGCGATCGCCTCTGCCGCGGCCAGCAGCATGTCGTCAGTAAAACTTCGGGCCCGGGCATCCAGTGCGCCGCGGAACAGCCCGGGGAATCCCAGTACGTTGTTGATGCTCTTGCCGTCCGCCGCGAAGACCGCGCCCGCGTCCCGGGCGACGCTCGGCTCGATCTCGGGATCGGGATTGGTCAACGCCAGTATCACCTGGCCCGGGCGCACCATCTCGGGCTTTATCAGACCCCGAACGCCGGTCGTGGCAATGACGATCTCGGCCTCGGCCATGATCTGCTGCAGGTTCGACGCCTCGCCGCCCAGTTGCTCGAAACGGGCGACCGCG
>Ga0209536_100016420_pt1 | contig 10529 bp, 8 predicted proteins | sample DeeMarSeWOR28_12_FD_187461 | JGI IMG/M metagenome (GOLD analysis project Ga0209536, IMG submission 187461) | Marine sediment microbial communities from White Oak River estuary, North Carolina - WOR-2-8_12 (SPAdes) (version 2) | ecosystem: Environmental > Aquatic > Marine > Intertidal zone >...
CTCACCGGTGGTCAGCTACGTGCAGCCCATGGCCGCGGGCGTGCAAATGCCGGCTGCCGCCCCACCGACCGCGCCGGCTGCCCCGGCAGCTGCACCTGCCGCGCCAAAACCGCCGGCCGCTGAAGCCAAAGAAGCCAAGGCACCCGCTGCCGCCCCGGCCGCAGCCGTGGAAGGCACACCGCTGACCGCACCCATGCCCGGCATGATCGTCAGTTATAAGAAACAAGAGGGCGATTCTGTCAACGAGGGGGAAACCGTGGTGATACTGGAGGCCATGAAAATGGAAAATGCCCTGCCGTCGCCTGCCAGCGGCACCGTTAAAAGCCTAAATTTCAGCAGCGGCGATTCGGTGGCTAAAGGCGATGTTTTGGCAGTGATCGGCTAAAGGTACAGGATTCAAGGATTCATAGGTTCAGTGCTTCGGCCGCTGGCTTCTCGCTGCTCGCTACTGGCTAAAAGAATAAGTCATGTGACGAACTGCCAGCTGCCAGTAGCCAGCGACCAGTAGCTGTCGACTTTAACCTTTAAACATCGAATTCTAGAACCAAAGACGGAGCAAGAGAATATGAAGATCCACGAATACCAGGCCAAAGAAATGTTTAAAAAATACGGCGTCCCAGTACCGGAGGGTGGTATTGCATTTAGTGCCGATGAAGCGGTGGGCATCGCCCAAAAGCTAGGGGATTATCCGGTGGTTGTCAAAGCCCAGATTCATGCCGGGGGTCGCGGTAAAGGCGGCGGTGTAAAACTGGCTCAATCGGCAGATGAAGTCGCGAAAGTAGCAGACGCCATTATCGGCATGAACCTGGTGACGCATCAAACCGGTGCGGATGGCCAGCGGGTCCAAAAAGTGCTGGTCGAACAGGGACTCAACATTGCCAAAGAGCTTTATCTGAGCATCATTCCGGATCGCTCATCGGCCCAAATTGTGGTCATGGCCAGTGAAGCCGGTGGCATGGATATTGAAGCAGTGGCTGCTGAAACCCCGGAAAAAATTATCAAGGTACCGATAAATCCGCTGCAAGGCTTGCAGGCTTATCATTGCCGTGCGGTGGCTTTTGGTTTGAATTTGAGCTCGGCGGTGATGAAACCGTTCGTGGCCATGCTAAAAAATCTTTATCGGCTTTTTATTGAGGCGGATTGTTCTTTGCTTGAAATCAATCCGCTGGTTATCACAGCTGAAGAAACCGTGATGGCATTGGATGCCAAAGTGAATTTCGATGACAATGCTCTTTTCCGGCACGCAGATATTCAGGAATACAGGGATCTTGATGAGGAAGATCCGCTCGAGGTGGAAGCCTCCAAATTTAATCTGAACTATATCAATCTAGACGGCAATGTGGGCAACATGGTCAACGGTGCCGGGCTGGCGATGGCCACCATGGATATTATCAAACAGGCCGGGGCAGAGCCGGCCAATTTTTTGGACGTCGGTGGAGGAGCCAGTGCCGAAATGGTCGAAAACGGGTTTCGAATTATTCTAAGTGACCCAAATGTCAAAGGCATCTTAATTAATATTTTTGGCGGGATTCTGCGCTGCGATGTTCTGGCCAATGGTGTGGTAGAGGCCGCTAAAAAGACCGGGATCAAAGTTCCGGTGGTGGTGCGCATGGAAGGCACCAACGTGGAAGCGGGCCGCAAAATTCTGGCAGATTCCGGTCTGAATCTAATTACGGCTGCCAATTTAAAAGAGGCCGCCCAAAAAATCGCCGAAGTCGTCCAGTAGAGATTCCGAGGCCGCAGGCGATACTTAATTTTACGACATTTGGATCGTATTCGTTTTTAATAAGCCATGGAATAATGGAATGGTGGGTTAATGGAATAATGGGTATCCGAAGCTGATGATATTCTGATTTTACTTTTCAGCCAGGATCATCCATCAAGCAGTTGATCTTATTTTGTCAAACCCAGCATTCCAACATTCCAACATTCCATCGTTCCATTATTCCATTTATTTAAGCTAATGCTTAAATTAGGTTAGGAGTTCATTGTGAGCATATTTGCAGATAAAGAAACGCGGGTTGTGGTACAGGGAATTACCGGAAAAGAAGGACAATTTCACACGCGGCACTGCATTGACTACGGTACTCAGATTGTCGCCGGAGTTACGCCCGGCAAAGCCGGACAAAAAATGGATGATGTTCCGGTTTTTAATACCGTGCAAGATGCGGTTGATGCCAGTGGTGCTGACTGCAGCTTGATCTTTGTGCCCCCGGCCTTTGCCGCTGATGCGATTATGGAAGCGGCGGATGCCGGACTGCGTCTGGTCGTGGTCATTACCGAGGGGATCCCAGTTCTGGATATGATGCGGGTTAAAAGTTATCTGCAGTCCAAACCGGTTCGCATGATCGGACCCAACTGCCCGGGAATTATTACACCCGGCGAAGCCAAAATTGGTATTATGCCGGGGCCGATTCACAAAGCCGGTGGGTCCATCGGGGTGGTGTCACGGTCCGGGACCCTGACCTATGAAGTGGTCCATCAGTTAAGCCTGCAGGGCATCGGGCAGACGACCTGTATCGGTATCGGGGGTGACCCGATCTGTGGGACGAGCTTTATTGATTGTCTGGAGGCATTTGAGCAGGATGACGCCACGCGGGGTGTGGTCATGGTCGGAGAGATCGGAGGAACGGCTGAAGAGGAAGCCTCCGAGTTTATTGCCAATCAAATGTCCATACCGGTCGTGGGCTTTATCTCCGGTCTTACGGCGCCTCCCGGCAGACGCATGGGCCATGCCGGCGCCATTATATCCGGCAGCAGCGGAACAGCCCAGGCGAAAATTGACGCCATGAAAACCAATGAGGTTCATGTGTGTGAAGATCTGGGAAGCTTGGGTGAGTTCTGCGCCCAAGTCTTCAGTTAAGCAACGAATCGGCTGTAACATTCAGGGTCAGTTACCATTGCAAATGCGCCGTTCATGCGCAGGTTATTGGTTATCCGTTATTCGTTATTCCCAATAACCAATAACCAATAACAAATAACTGCTCCGACGAAGTCGTGGGCTGTTTTTTTTGGCGCCATAAATGACTATTAAGACGAAACGATAGGCGACAGAATGCACGAAATGGGTATTGCCTTGCAGATTGTCGAAATTGCCACCGCCTCTCTGCCGGCGGATTTAAGCCAAGCCCGGGTTGCTGCAGTCAATCTCAAAATCGGCAAACTGGCTGCGGTGGTGCCCGAAAGCCTACGGTTTTGTTTTGAGGTGGCGATCAAAGACACGCCCCTTGCCGGCGCCAAGCTGGCCATTGAAGACATACCGGTTGTGGCTAAGTGTAATGACTGCGATGCGCAATGGACGATCGACGAGCCTGTTTTCGTTTGCCAAAAATGTCAAAGCGGCTCTCTGGAGATTCTTTCCGGACGAGAACTCGACATCGAATCCATCGAGGTTGAAGAGGAAACACATGATTCCGGATGATCTATTAAAAATAAAACGCTATTTTCATCATAAAGAATTTGACAAATCCCACCACGACCACACCCAACATGCTCAGACAGGTGTCAGTACCCAAAAAAGCGGCACCCGCGAGATAAAGGTCGTGCGCCGCGTTCTGGATGTAAATGCCAAAATGGCCGAGCAGAACCGCCGGCTGTTTGCCGATAAAGGCATTTTTGTACTCAATGTGATGAGCTCGCCGGGTTCCGGTAAAACGACCACCCTTGAAAAAACCCTGACACGAATCATGCCTGAAATTAAAAGTGCGGTGATCGTCGGAGATATCTGTACCACCCATGATGCCGACCGGCTGGCCAATACCGAGGCGCCGGTGGTTCAGATCAATACCGATGAGTTCGGGGGCGATTGTCACCTGGTGGCGCATGTGATCGAAAAGGCGGCCGTTACGCTGGATCTTGACGATATCGAATTTTTGGTCGTTGAAAACGTGGGCAATCTGGTCTGTCCGGCTGAATTTGATATCGGTGAGGATTCACGCGTTGTGATTTTGAGTGTGACCGAAGGCGAAGATAAACCGGTCAAATACCCGCTGATGTTTAGGGAATGCGAGGCGGCGCTTTTAAATAAAATTGATTTGCTGCCCTATCTGGATTTCGACAAACAAAAGGCGATTGATTTTATCCATCAGGTTCACCCGCAGATGCCCGTTTTTGAAATTTCGGCTAAAACCGAGGAAGGCCTCGACGCCTGGATCGAATGGCTGATCGACAAAATTAAACAAAAAAATAGGTATTAGTTATCAGGTATTTGGTATTCGTATAGAACAAGCACAAACTTCAATAACATATCACAAATACCCAATACCGAATATCTGAATACCGAACTTTCTACCCTTCCATAGCTTGTTTCCAAAAAGGCGACAGCTCTCTGAGCCGCTCGATGATGGGCGGCAGCGTTTCTATAATCACATCGATTTCATCTTCGGCATTGTAACGGCTGAGACTAAAGCGGATGGAGCCGTGGGCTGCGGTAAAGGGAACCCCCATGGCGCGCAAGACATGTGAGGGTTCCAGCGAACCGGATGTACAAGCTGAACCCGAAGAGGCGCAAATGCCGTGTTCATTCATCATCAAAAGGATGGCTTCGCCTTCCACATACTCGAAGGCAATGCTGGTGGTATTGGGAAGGCGGCTGGTCGGGTCGCCGTTGACCATTGCATTGGGCACTTTTTCCAGCAGATTATGCTCAAGTTTGTCCCGCAACCGGCTAACGGCAGCGTAGCCGTCATTTTTAAGGTGTTCGGCGGCTATTTCGGCGGCTTTGCCCAGGCCGATGATCGCGGCTGTGTTTTCTGTGCCCCCCCGGCGTCCACTTTCCTGGTGGCCGCCGATCATAAACGGGGAAAATTTGGTACCTTTGCGGATATACAGCGCACCGATTCCCTTGGGCGCATGAAATTTGTGGCCGGAAAGCGAGAGCATATCAATGCCGCTTTCGCTGACGTTGATGGGGATTTTCCCCACGGCCTGAACCGCATCGGTGTGAAATAAAATCCCTCGGTCTTTGATCTCACGTGAGATTTCTTCAATGGGAAAAAGCACTCCGGTTTCGTTGTTGCCCCACATCAAGCTGACAACAGCCGTATCTTCACTTAAGCTATTGTACAAATAGTCTAAATCGAGTCGGCCCTTATCATCTACCGGGACGAATGTCGTGCGGTATCCCTTTTTTGACAGGGATTCATAAAGATTTTTTATGGCCGGGTGTTCCACTCTGGATGTGACAACATGTCTCTTATCTGGGTAGGATTCGATGGCTGCACGAATAGCCGTGCCGTCGCTTTCTGTTCCACAGCTGGTAAAAACGATTTCTGAAGGCGCGGCGCCAATCAGATGGGCAACATTTTCGCGGGCGGTCTTAATGGCCCCGGCAACATTTCCGCCGAAAGAATGCATGCTGGAGGGATTGCCGTAAAAGTCACTAAAATAGGGCATCATGGCTTCCAGCACTTCCGGCGCGACTTTGGTTGTTGCATTGTTATCAACATAAATGACTGTCATTACTGTACCTCCTCAACCACGAGGTCCGGTGCAACCAGCTCCCGTAACTTCGATTCAACGTAGTGCTTTAATGTTACCGGTGACTTGGCACAGGATGCACAGGAACCGCCCAGGCGGACCAGGACGCGATTGCCGTCAACATCGATCAATTCCAGCCGGCCGGCATCCTTTTTCAAGGTGGGATTGATCTCGCGCTCAATGCTCTCTTCAATCAGTTTTATTTTTTGCAAATTGGTTAAGGCCGGTGCTTTTTTGGGAACCGGTTTGTCTTTGCCCAAAATTGTGTCAATGATTTCCTGGATGCGGTCATGGCAGTTACCGCAGCCGCCACCTGCTTTGACATAGTCGGTAACATCTTCGATGGTCGAAACATGATTTTCGCGAACCACCCGCTCGATTTCACGGTCGGTCACACCGAAGCACTCGCACACAATTTCCCCTTCAACCTCTTTTTCGGGTTCATCTAGATAACAGCTGATGGCTTTTTCAAGCGCATCGCGGCCCATCACCGAACAATGCATTTTTTCTTTGGGCAGCCCCCCCAGGTACTCAGCAATGTCTTCGTTAGTAATACTTTTGGCCTCCTCCAGCGTCTTGCCTTTGACCATTTCAGTTAGGGCCGAAGAAGAGGCAATCGCGCTGGCACAACCAAATGTTTGAAATGTGGCGTCTTTAATTTTACCGTTTTCATCGAGCTTGAAATAAAATGTCAGGGCATCACCGCAGGCAATTGAGCCGACCTCTCCAACGCCATCGGCATCTTCAATGATCCCTACATTGCGGGGATTCAGAAAATGATCCTTAACTTTATCCGTATATTCCCACATAGAAGCCTCCCGTGAAATGATTATTTAAACAGCGCAAATACGCTGATGCTGCTAAACTTCCAGATACCATATTAATCATTTTTTTTTAAAAAGAAAGCGATCCAGCCCAGGTTTTCCATTTAACAACAGCTTTACACAATACAATATCGACCCATGCTATAGGGCGCTATTTAGAAAAGGGCATGGACAATTGCTTATTGATCTTTTATATTAAATTACAGACATTAAAAAGAAGTCCGTTTTATTTACGTCATCTATTCGCTCTAATTAACCGGCACACGGCGTAAGACCAAAGGCATTATCCGTTTGCACCAGAAGCCCATAGTCTAACATATTCGAATTTTTGCACTCTTCTCCGGTACCAGCCACATTCGTCATAACGAACCAAGAACCCCAAGCCTTTTGCCTTGAGCCTTGAGCCCGATATCAGGAGGACGGCTATGAAATCCACAAAACTCAGAAGAGCCGTATTCGCCGGCAGCTGGTATCCTTCAAGCCCGGCTGAATGCGAAAAAGAAATCAAGGGATTTCTGGCAGAGGGTCGGAATCTCGATCTTGCGAACGGCGAGCGGGTCGGCGGTATTGTACCGCACGCCGGCTGGTATTTTTCGGGAAGTATCGCCTGCAATGTGATCAATTGCCTGACATCGGATGATCCGCCCGATGTCCTGGCGATTTTTGGGATGCATCTTCATCCCAATGACCGCTGCGTGATGATGGCCGAAGGTGCGTGGGAGACACCCTTTGGTGAACTGATCGTTGAAGAGCAGTTGGCCGGTGAGCTGGCCAGGCAATTTTCCTTTACCCTGGAATCCTTCAATAACTTTTCCCAGGATAATACCATTGAGCTTCAGCTTCCCTTTATCAAGTATTTCTTTGAAAATGTGCGGATAGTCGCTATGGGGGTGCCGCCCGCCAAGAGCTCGTTGGCAATCGGCCGGGCGGTCGTTGATATCGCCAAACGTTTGGATTTGAATGTTAAGGTGATTGGATCGACCGATTTAACCCATTATGGTCCGAATTACGGATTTGTTTCTGAAGGCGCAGGTCCCCAGGCGGTTGATTGGGTTCGCCATCAAAACGACCGTCGCATCATTGATCTGATGATGGATATGGATGCTGAAATGATCATCAACGAGGCCCTGACCAGCCATAACGCGTGTTGCGCCGGTGCCGCTGCCACTGCCATCCAGACTGCAAAACATCTCGGTGCCCGCCAAGCAGAAACTGTCGCGTATGCCACCAGCTATGATAAAAATCCAGGGGATAGTTTTGTCGGCTATGTGGGCATCGTGTTCTAATTCAGATTAAGCTCTGTTGCAAAAGTGGATAATTAAAGCGGTATTGACGGTGGTGGGGTCTGTCATTAGGTTGAGCCGGTTGAGCCCGTTTGCCGGTTTATCAAGATAAAATATGATTCCTTTTTTAACGGGCCAACGGGCCCAACGGGCTCAACGGGCAAACCTCTTTAAATAAATATCGGGGTGGCAGCCTTAGACTCTCCAATGTGCTTCCCCTTTAAGTACTTACAACGAACTCACATCCGAAATCACCCCTACTTTTAACCCAGATCTGCTCTCCTCCGGCCGCTGTTAATGGCATTCCCGTCTGATTGGGAATAAATAGAACTGCGGCACGACAAAATCGACAAGCTGAAAGACATGCGCCATGCTTTCCGTCTGATTGACCGGAAAAAACAGGGTGCCGGTGATTTCGAAATGGGCATTTCAACCAGAAAACCTTGGGAAACTAAATATTCGCTTTGCTAGAGTCTGACCGGCAAACCACCCCGAAATCGGATTTTTGAATTTTAGGATTATCTTGAGGATATCACCCCCTCATCTGGATAATGTTGCTACCATAATTTATATGACAATTCAATAGTCAATGCGGTTTTGAGCTAAGGGGCTATTTTTTTTGCTGCTGGGCTTTAAGAATTTTTGCCCAGGTATCCCGCAGGGTGACAATACGGTTAAATACTAAAGAATCCGGTGTGTTATCTTTTGTATCGACACTGAAATAGCCCAGACGCTCGAATTGATAGCGATTGCCGGGCCGGGCGTCGGCCAAACTGGGCTCCACCATGCAATTTATCAATATTTCAAGGGAGTTAGGGTTTATATAGTCGGTGAAATCCTTGCCCTCCTCGACTGCATTGGGGTTTTCTTTCACAAACAGATGTTCATACAGGTTCACCTGGGCCTTGAGCGCATGTGCGGCCGAAACCCAATGCAAGGTTCCTTTGACCTTGCGGCCGTCCGGTGCGTCGCCGCCACGGGTTTGCGGGTCATAGGTGCAATGCAGTTCGGTTACTTCTCCGGTTGCCGGATCTTTGACGACATCGACACAGGTAATGAAATAGGCATAGCGCAACCGGACTTCCCGGCCCGGCGCCAGGCGGAAAAACTTTTTGGGCGGTTCTTCCATGAAATCATCCTGCTCGATATACAGCTCACGGGAAAAGGGAGTTTTGCGGGTGCCCATATCCGGATCTTCAGGATTGTTGATAGCGTCCAGTTCTTCCACCTGACCTTCCGGGTAATTGTCAATGATGACCTTCAATGGCCGCAAAACACCCATTGCCCGGGGTGCAATTCTATTCAGTTGCTCCCGGATGCAGTATTCCAGCAGGGCGATATCCACCATGCTGTCGGCTTTGGCCACCCCGATGCGTTCGCAGAAATTGCGGATGGATTCTGGGGTGTATCCGCGGCGCCGCAAACCCGATATCGTCGGCATGCGTGGATCATCCCAACGGGCGACATGGCCTTCTTCCACCAGGCGAATCAGCTTGCGCTTGCTGAGCACCGTATAGTTGAGGTTGAGGCGCGCAAATTCGATTTGCTGGGGATGGTAGACCTCCAACTGATCCAGAATCCAGTCATAGAGCTCGCGGTTGATTTCAAATTCGAGGGTGCAAATCGAATGGGTGATGCCCTCGATCGAATCCGACAGGCAATGGGTAAAGTCATACATGGGATAAATCACCCACATACCGCCGGTGCGGTAGTGGGGGATTTTTTTTATGCGATACAGGGTGGGATCACGCATCAGCATATTGGGGGAGGCCATATCGATCTTGGCCCTGAGCACATGTTCGCCTTCATCATATTCTCCCGCCCGCATGCGTTCGAACATATCCAGATTTTCTTCAATCGAGCGCTCACGAAAGGGGCTGTTTTTACCGGGTTGTGTCAGGGTGCCGCGATACTCCCGGATCTCATCCGAGCTGAGGCTGTCCACATAGGCCTTGCCCTTTTTGATCAGCTGGACCGCATATTCGAAGAGTTGTTCAAAGTAATCCGAGGCGTGGTAGAGACGATCTTGCCAGTCGTATCCCAGCCAGCGAACGTCTTGTTTGATGGACTCTACATATTCGACCTCTTCTTTTGCCGGATCGGTATCATCGAAACGCAGGTTGCACAGGCCGCCGTATTCCTCGGCCAGCCCGAAATTCAAGCAGATGGATTTGGCATGCCCGATGTGCAGATATCCGTTGGGCTCGGGCGGAAAGCGCGTATGGACACGTCCATCGTTTTTGCCGGCCTTGAGGTCTTCGTTGATAATGTATTTGATAAAATTCGGCGGTGGTGAAAATTCGCCATTTGTTTTTTCAGATTTAGCGGTTTTTTTGTCAGCTGAATTCATAGGGGCCATTCCTTGCACTTTACTGGAGTTTACAGTTCTCTACTAATTAGACTGCATTTTTAAAAAAATCAAATGATTTGAGAACGATCCATCAGCGCTTTCTTTTCGGCAGCGGGGATTATTACAAGAGAATATCATCTGAATTTAAAAATGTGTAACTTTTTTCGCTGATTTACGTTATATATCAAAAGTGGACAAATTCAGGTCGTTTTACAACCGATATAAAAATATGCTCTTTGCGTACCTGATGCGTACCAGCGGTGATTATGACCTTTCCGGCGACATCATGCAGGAAAGTTTTACCCGCTATCTTGCACGGTACGGTAAACGCGAGCCGAGTGCGCCGCTGCTGTTTAAGATCGCACGCAACGCCCTTACAGACCATCGGCGCAAATCAAAACGCAACACGCAACTTTGCGACGAAAACGAGCCTTCAGGGGGAAATCCGGAACATCATATGATGGTCAGGGATGAATACCGGCGCACGCTGGCGGCAATGCAGCATCTGGATGAGACTGAAAGGGATTTTTTGAGCCTGGTTGTCAGCAGCGATTTGTCCTACCGTGAAATTGCGGAAATTCACCACACCAGCGA
>Ga0209536_100016421_pt1 | contig 10529 bp, 9 predicted proteins | sample DeeMarSeWOR28_12_FD_187461 | JGI IMG/M metagenome (GOLD analysis project Ga0209536, IMG submission 187461) | Marine sediment microbial communities from White Oak River estuary, North Carolina - WOR-2-8_12 (SPAdes) (version 2) | ecosystem: Environmental > Aquatic > Marine > Intertidal zone >...
TCTTGCATCGGAACTAAAGACACCATAGGATGGTAGTCATACGAAACCGACACTATAACCCGGTCTCCACACTCCAACTCCACCCCCTCATCCACGCCATCTGCAGCATCACAAGTGTCAAATGCCGCAGGCACAATACCGGTATCAGGATCGGGGCCAGTATCGTATTCAATCACGATATCATCATCTTCCAGCGCTAGCAAAAAACCAACCCGCTTGGCTGTATCCCTGATCTCTGCACAATTCTGGTAATGCAATACATCGCTCTCATTCACCCCGTACGCAGTTGCGTATCGAACAGCTTCGCGGCTGGTATTTGTCACAGCAGCATACATGAAAACTGCGCGGCCCACTTCCAATAGACCAAAAATCACCAACATCAATATCGGCATCACCATGGAAAATTCAACCATGCCCTGACCCCGAGGGTGATAACGATTTGTTTTGACTTTGTTCACCATAATTATATACCTCTTGATTGTTAACAAAAAACCGACCTGGGTAGAAGGTCGGTTTCGCTATCGCTCGCCACAGGCTACGCCCGTTTCCGGGTTTTGCGACCAGATTTCGCCAGTGGGTCATTGCGCCCTTAGATTAAATTGATAAATATCTAAGTCTTAATGCTTTCTACCATGACGGAAAAAGTGTTTATTGGTTACTGTAAAAACCCACCTGTATTTATGTACCTTTTCACCTGCTTTTGGATAATTTATGCTTCATGTTTCAAAGAGATGGCCTGACGGGACATTTCCAACGAAGCCTGCTTCAAGACCATGCTGGCCGTATCCGTTGGAAACTTGGTGATTATAGGCATATGCAAGTTGTTGGCCAACGTGAAATTGCTCATCATATACGGCACCATCAGCTTTATATCAATCCCAAGCATTTTCTCCGCTTCTGCTTTCGTCAGACCTTCCAGCCCGACTGCACGATTAAGAATTGCAAAAACTTTTCCCAATGAAACACCTTGTTCCCTTAAGAACTCCCAAAGTTTCTTGGTGAGGGTCACTGTGCTTTGATCTGTGCTCAAAACCAGGACAACTAAATCCGCTTCCTCAATGATCGGCAAAGTGATCCTGGACAATGACCTGCCAATATCGATCAAAACATAATCATGACTTTTTCGTAAAGCAGAAATAATTGCTGGGATTTTTTTGATATTTAATTCATTTGCAGTAGCCGGGTCTGGCGAACCAGGAAGAAGATTGAACAACCAGTGAGTATCTATTTCAAATTTCCCCTTGAAATAATCCGGTGTAATGCTTTCTTCCGGCATATCTGAAACAGTGATTAGATTAAAAACTTCTTCATCGTGTCCAACAATTTGTGCAATTGAGCCCATAGGCAACACCATATCCATAAGCGCAACCGAAGCCGATTGAATATGTTGTGCAATGCTCATCCCAATATTTGCACACAGAGAAGAAGTTCCCGTACCTCCCTTAGCGCTCAGAAAAACAATAACCAATCCGTCCTGACCTTTTGCGCCAGAACGTTCGCTCTCAAGCACAAGTTTCGGAATCGATTCAACCAAGGTCACCATAACCATTCCGGACTTCACATAGTACTCGGCACAGCCAGCTTGTAAACAGATCTGCATCTCTTCCGGGTTGGAATGACCGCTTAAAGCAATACAGGGGATATTGGCTGTGTGCTGATTCTGAGACAGGTCGCTTAGAAACTCCCTGACAGTCAAGTCTGGCAAACTGGGTTCGAAAATTATCACGGATGGAGATTCTATACCGGCTTTTTTGAGCCCTTCACGGCCTGAAGAAGCATGGAAAACTTCATAATCCCTGTTTTTCAACATGCGTGATAAAAAATCACGGTTTGCCTCGTCTGGATCAACAAGTAGAACTTTTATCTGGTCCATATCAGCCAACCTTCCCGAATTATTTTATCCAGTTCCTTATGGCAGCGCTGTAACCACCCAAAAAGTCCCATCCGCCTCTTCATCGTTGTACAATACAATCAGCAAACTGGGCGTTGTTGCATCAGAAGCCAACAACGCCTCCATTGTCATTTCCTGAATGGAATACACATTAAAAACCAATACGTCAAAGTTGCTCATCGTCAATTCTATTTGATCGCCCGACTTCAAGGTTCTGAGAACTGCCTCTAATTGAAGACTCCAGGGCAAAGCCACCCAACGGGATATTTCCGTACCCACCAGCCATTCTGCTCCTTGAGGGGCCCATTTACCATCACTAACTCTTCCCTTCCCAAGGTTAAACTCCCAGCCCCCTTCCAGGGTCAAACGCGTTGGATGGACAATGTCGCTCAAATCCACCTCAACAGTGGGCGTAGGTGTAGGAATCGAGATTGAATCTACAATAATAAATATCCCGGAAAAAAGCAAAGCACCAACTGTCAAGATCCCGACAGCGATCAACAAAAACCTTTCAACCGGTCTTAACTCTCGAATTGTCCGACGAACATCTTCTTGTAGGGGCGGTCTTCGTTCCTCTACTTCAATTTTGGTCTCATCATATTCCTGCAAGGCTACTTCTCTAACAGCCTCAAAATCAATTTCGTCTTTATCAGATTTAACCGGCAGTCTGGGAACTTTCACCTTCTCTTCGGGCTTCAATTCATCAAGCGATTCTTCCTGCACCTCTGCAATTGCAGACACAGGCTCATCCATCACAACATCGGCCAAAGCCTCCAGATCAGAAAAGAATTCCTGGATAGCCTTTTCTTCCTGTTTGATACTTGCTCGTTTCTTCTTCTTGGGTTTTGGCTCGGCAACCAATTCCGGCACATCTTCTTGCGGTTCTGATTCAAATTCAAACTGTACCTGAGGCTCGACCTTTTCATCTTTAGCCTGAGATGGTTTTTTAAATCTGTTTTTGATACGCGCAAATATCCCCTTTGGTTCTTCTTCGATCTCTTCCTCGCTGGCTAACGTTCGACGGACCTCCGCAAGTAAATCTTCTTCCGATAATTCCGGTTTTTCTGGCGCTTCCTCAGGCGCTTCAATCGGATCCTCAACCTGCTTCGGTTTACGAGGTTTCGAAGATTTTCTTCGAGTTTTTTTCTGTGGCTTGTCCTGGGATTCGGTTTGTTCTATTTGCTCAAGCCGATCTTCAGGAATCTCGACAAATTGATCCTCGCGCTGTTGATCATCCTGCTGTTTCTTTGATTTTTTTGCCATAAAGTCTCACATCTCACAATCTTACGGGATGGCTGTTGGTAAGGTGGGTTGAATAAAGATAAATGTAACGGGCACCATACCCTGAACGGGAACTGTAATAGTTTCACTGCGATAATAAGCTGGCAGACTTACAGTAATTTCACTACCAATTTGGAATTTTGCCAATTCCAAAACAGCATTTCCGTTAACTGTTATCCCTGTAACTTCCGTACCGTCGCTTGCTCGCAATATGACTGTTATATTATTTAACCACTCCGAATCTTCTGGAATTCCATTCTGGTTTCTATCCAGAAAGACTCGAACCAGCACCTGTGCTGTAGACACTACAGGAGTAGGCAAGGGTGTACGTGTTGCGGCAAATTCGGGAGTAACCTGCGCAACCACTTGTCCTGATGCCGAATATCGGTACAGATCAAAACTCAGGAGATTCCCCCATACACCATCAACATATTCTTCACCACCATCACAGTCGGTATTTTCTGACAGAGTTTCCCAATCTAAAGGCGCTCCTTTAGGGCTTGCCTTTACTGCTTTTTCAAAACAACTAAGTCCGCTATGATATGTAAATAATGTAAATTTCCAAAAATCTGAATATGGGTCTTCAAGATCATCAATGTACCCGGCAGGCCGATTTGCGTCTGCAACAACTCTAACTGTCTCACAGTTCGCCTGCAGCACCTGAGCAATGAAAGATATGCTCTGCTTCGCAGTATTTAAATCTAATCCATATTGACAACTGGGGCAAACCGAACTCTGGGAATTCACAAAGGCGCCTCGTATCATAGCTTGATTTTGAGGGGACATTAAAGAGTACGGCATAGCACAATCGTCTAAAACTGTCGAACAAACTTGCTGGTATAGGGTCGGGTTTCTACGGAGTAAAACATCTACGCCGAGTTGATTAACTTGTCCAAGCCCAACCTCGTCTACATAGAATCGTTCATTTCCAGGCCAAAATTGAGACTCCACTTCAATAAGGGTTTTTAGAATCTTTGGCGGGATTCCGACATCTCTGCTTGCTAACCATATATATTCATCGTATTGATTTTGCCACTCGATCATGGCATCCCTGCTACGTTCCAAACCACAGCCAGTAGGCCAATTCAAGCCAATACTTAAACCCCCAGCCGGGCAACCTCCTACATCTACTATTCCATGGATTATCAGTTGGGTGGATAAATAATGCAAAGTTTTATTGGTATTTAATTGATAAGGGAATTGAACAAATTCCGCCCATATAGGATCGGTATAATCTTGAAATCTCCAGGAGCGCAAACAAGAGTCAGAAAAGGTGGCAAATTGACTGACAGTATCTATGTAAACATAATAGCCATCAGAGTTAAAGTCAACGCGTACCGTCGCCGACACCGTATCACTCGTTGCTCCTGCGCTGGAAACTGCCCTGAATGCAATATTAGAACTCGTCAGAACTGGCACCGCACAAGGGGAACCCCGGCAAATGAATTCATTAGAATTTAATGAACCTCTAATTTCTATGGACACATCTGGCACATCTTGAAATCCAATCAAGGTGACGTAAGGTTGAGCTAATGGTCCTTCAGGGGCCTGGATAAAAGCATAAAGTTCAGATGCAGGCGGCAGCGGTGTCGACTGAAGTACCGGTGTATTTGTCGAAGCAGGTACCCCACTCACAATTGCGGTTGGCGTTTGTTCGCTAACCGCTACGTTTGTCACAGTAGCTGATGATACTTCGACAGGAGGTGTATTTGCTGAGTTCAATAGATTTCCAAGAGGAGCACATGCCAATATTATCAGCAAGCCTAACACACCATACCCTGCAGTATTCTTCAAGGTCTGCTTCATTAAAAAACCGGCACTTTACTTATTTTCCCCAAGTCGGTTCGTCACACGTTTCCAGGCATCTGTAGGAGCCGCAGGAGGTAGGTTTTTATGCATTTCATGGCTAAGGATATAAGCCATATCCTCTATCGTTGTAGAAATTGACAGTTCCGGCTTCTTTAACAGAAATGGCTCACCAAAATTTACTGCACGAATGACTTCCTCGGGTTCATAGGGAATAACGAAATCAACGGGGTGATTTAGCACTTTTTCAATTTGGGCCCGCCGAATTCCCGCAATCGGAGAATTGCTATTCAATAACACCTTTATTTTTTCTGGTGGAAACCCTAACTTATCGTAGATATCCAATGTGCTCATTGCGGCACGAAGCGAGCTCATTTCAGGTGCCACCACGAGCACCAATTCGCTTGCAAAATTTAACATTTGAATCGTAATGTCTGCAAAATCATGCGCTGTATCAACTACGATAAATTCATATTGCTTTGCCAATTTACCCAGCACAAGTTGCCAAAACTCATCGCTGAAAGTATCAAGTGCAATCGGGGATCTGGGCGCAGCGATAAAGGAAAGTCCGCCAGAATGCTTGCCTACGATATCCTGAATCATGTCATCGTCAATGTTTTTGGTCTCAACTTCAGCAAAGTCTTCCCATGTATATCTGGGTTTTGAATTCAACATCATTGCAACTTGGCCTGCAGACAAAACGGCATCAACCAGTAACGTCTCCTTGGCCCAAATCTGATTAAAAGCCAGTGCTAAATTAACCGCTATGCTTGTAGTTCCAACCCCACCTCTCAGGCTGTGCACAGTCACAATCGTAGTAAGATTCTCATCGCTCTTTTCCATCTCACTTACTATTTTCATGGCCTTGCCCCGCCGCGCTAATATGCGCATGCGCGCCACCAGCTCCTCGGGCTGAAAAGGTTTTACAAGGTAATCATCAGCCCCCAATTCAAAGGCTTTCAACTTATCCCCCAATTCATTTCTGGCAGTAATTACAATTACCGGAATATTGCTAAATTCCGAATCCCGCCGCAATCGTTCCAAAATATCATGCCCGGAAATATCTGGTAGCCGCAAATCAACAATGATGACGTCTGGTTTTGTGGCTGAAACCTTGGCCAGACCATCTTTACCAGTTTTGCTGTACTCAAACTCATGACCAGCATCCTTCATTGGCTTGTTCAATAATTTGTAATAGAAAGGTTCATCATCGATTAATAAAACTCGCATACTTATTTCTCCAATTTGGATTTATTTATGATTCTCCAGTTGCAAGGTAGTCTCAGATAAAATCTTTTTTACCTCGTTTTGAAGCACAAAAGCGTGCTCCTCGATCTCTTCGAATGTCTGCTGAATTAATAACGACTCTCCATTTTGACATTCTTGATCTAATTTTTGCAACAAATAAGATAGTTGTTTTGCGCCCATACTTCCCGAAATACCCTTAAGATTATGAGCGCCGGCTGCAAGAGTCTCAAAATCGCCAGAAAGCAATGCTCTTCGGAATTGGTGTATTCGCTCAGGCAAATCATCCATAAACTCGTTCAGAAAATCTCGATAAATCTGAATATCTTTTCCAAATCTAGGTAATGCATCCTGGACATCCAACACCGGCAATACATCTGACTGCCCTGTTTCATGCAATTCATTTAATAAAGTTGGCCGCTTAGTATTGATTACATATGACTCAATTAACTGAAACAACACTTCTGTATTGAATGGTTTTGCAATACAATCATCCATACCAGCGTTCAAACACTTCTGCATTTCATCATCAAACAACATCGCAGTGAGAGCTACAATGGGAACATGCCTGTTTTCCGCTTCCCATTCTCGAATATTTCGAGCTGCATCAAACCCATTCATGATTGGCATCTGCAAATCCATCAGCACAATGTCATAGGATTGAGATTTCACAGCTGCGACAGCTTCAATGCCATTGGAGGCGGTATCATAATTATAACCTTTTTCGGACAACAAAAGCCCCATCATCCGCCGATTGAGTTCGTCATCATCCACTAATAATATTCTTGGCTCTTCACTATTCAAAGTTGCCTCAATTCAAAATACAAACGTCTGTTAATTCGAAAATAACTTATGATCCAATCGCCTCCCTGCCACTTCCAGGGCTTGCGAAAACGAGGGTCGCAAGCCAGTTGCACGGAACTCGCCAACGATTCGCCGATTTTCATCCACACCTGTTTGCTGGAACTTAAAAATGTCAGTCATTGTTACAACGTCCCCCTCCATGCCTACCACTTCTGATATGTTTGTTATGCGACGAGAACCATCCGGAAATCGGCTGAGTTGAACAATCATGTTCAAAGCGGATGCAATTTGTTTACGAATAGCTGAAAGCGGCATATCCAGTCCTGCCATCATTGACATAGTTTCTAAACGAGCTATTGTATCCCTTGGAGAATTTGAGTGAACCGTAGTTAGAGATCCATCGTGACCAGTGTTCATAGCCTGAAGCATGTCAATAGCTTCTCCACCTCGCACCTCTCCAACCACAATACGATCCGGGCGCATTCGTAAGGCATTGCGTACCAAATCCCTTACTGTAACCGCGCCTTCTCCTTGATAATCAGGCGGTTGTGCTTCCAGTGTAACAACATGGGTCTGATGCAAACTGAGTTCGGCTGAATCTTCGATGGTGACGATCCTTTCCAAATTGGGTATTTGATGCGTAAGGATGTTCAAAAAAGTCGTTTTCCCAGAGCTTGTATTTCCCGCGACAACAATATTTAAAGACGCCTGCACGCAAATAGAAAGGAATTCGGCGATCTGCGGCGTTAATGACCCAAGCTCGATCAATTCTTCGACTGTTAATTTATCCTTTAGAAAGCGGCGAATCGTGATACAGGGGCCAATTGGTGATGCGGGTGGAATAATAGCGTTAACGCGCGATCCATCTGGGAGTCTCGAATCGATCAGTGGGTGTTTGTTGTTTACATAACGTCCCATCGGGTTGATAATATGATTGATGGCAAAACGAACATGCTCATTATTGTCAAATTGCATATCGGTAAGTATTAGCTCGCCGTTGCGCTCTATAAAAATCTGATCAGCCCCATTCACCATAATTTCACTGATCTGCGGATCATTGAAATATTCCTCGATTGGTCCAAAGCTCGCCACATACGAAAAGAGATCATCAGCAAGTAATTCTCTATCTGCTTTTGATAGTTTTACTCCGTACTCATCAATAGATGCATCAATTATTTTTCGAAGTAAAATCTCGTACCGTTCCCCCACTGGCGGTTCTATATCTACTTTGTCATAAATAATTCGCAGAACAGCGGAACGGTTTACTTCTTCGAGCGGCATTGATTTTGCTGAAGAAGATGTCTTCTTTTTAGGCATATATACTCCTCATGAAAACAGGGATATCATAATATCCAAATTATTTTAATATAATATTTGTAATCCAAAATAACAATTGGATATTGAAAAGGGGCTTATTATATTTCCCCTCTCTAGCTTTATGGGCACACAGGCTGCAAAATTGTATCTGTCACGCTAGCATTCAACGTAATCTGTTGTGAACCAATGATAGTTCCAATAAACGGCATCGAAATAGGGTAATCATAAATCACATTGACTCTGATCTCATCCCCCTCGCACGCGCCTTCCGCTACCGTTACTATTACATCAACTAAATCCGTATCCGCCAGATCAACCGGATTCGATGATGCATTGCGCACCCTGGTTATAATCCCACCTTCATCATCCGGATTGATCGAACCATACAGCGCACCTTCCTGAGCTGCATCTTGCATGGCAGAAAATGAGAAGTAAGCAATAGAGAAGTCCACTGCGCCAGCCAGCAGCAGAAGGATGATTGTCAGGCTAATTGCCAGCTCGACCAGGCTTTGTCCACGCTCGCCCTGCTGTATTTTGGCAAGATCCCCGCGGGCAGAAGTCGGGCTTGTGGATTTATGAATATTAATCATTTGGTCACCTTATATTCAGAGCAAGCCAAAAAGAAACTAACTCGTTATGCTTCCTGCCTTTCTGAAGTTGCTGTTTTTGTCTGAATCACACATATTCATGACGATTAATATATGCTTTGGATACGCAATAAAATCCCTATTCACAGCTTGCACTCAGGAAAATTAAGAATGCACAAAAACAAAAATAGCTTCGCCCTCAAGTAGCGAAGCTATAAAGCATCTCAGGGAAAAATCTAATTTTATTATTTAGGCTCTTTAGTATCTTTAGGCTCTTTAGTAGCTTTAGGAGGTTTTGTAGGTTTGGCAGGTTTTTCGGGTTTATTAATATTGCCTGGGTTTCCCTGACCGGGCGCAGCCGGTGTTCCTGGCGTTTGGCCTAAGTGTAAGCCGCTATTTGTCTTAGTCTTTTCTGCAGCAACCTCAGCACCGGCTGTGCCTGCAACAACTGAAGCTCCATTAATATCAGTATCATCCAAAGACGCTCCAGAGGTTACAGTTGATGTGATCTCAACTGGTGGAGCAGCTTCTTCCAGAGCCAGGGGGCCGGGAAGCGCAGTGACAGTTTCAGGGGCGAGTGGCGAAGGGGAAATAGAAGGCTGAGAGTTATCTTCCTGAGCTATAACTACATTCCCCTGCAAAACATCAGTGATCTGATCACGATACGCGTACACAGCCAGGAGCATAGCCGCAACTATCGAAATTCCGATCAATGCCTGTAATACTCCCGGTCCTACAGCTCCGCCACCTAAGGCCGTTCCCGAGCTACCAGTGCCACTCTGCTGTCCACCCTGACCATTTCCATCAATTTTTATATTTACAGCCTGCTTGAGGAAGGCAGCTCTTTTGGCTGCCAACAGATCAGATGGATAATCCGGCGTTTCAGCCTTGAGTTTGGAAAGCAGATCAGTGATTTCTTTAGTGTCCATGGGTTTCTTAGAGACCATCACTCACCTCCATTTTCGCGGCTCATAGCTTCACGAAGCCTGTTGATACCGCGGTTTTGGAGGGCTTTTACAGCATTCACATTCTTACCAATGATTTCAGCCGTTTCTTTCAGGCTGAATTCTTCCTGAAATCTCAGAACAATCACGTTTCTTTGCTCTTCGGTCAACTCGCGCTCCATTGTCTTAGCAAGCTTCTCAAGTAACAGCTTATCCTCTGTCATTGATTGGACCGGCGTTGAATCTTGTTTGATAGTATCAGCCACATCTAGAATGGCTGTGCGCTGCCTATGCCGCGAATCATCTACAAGAAGGTGATAGGCCGTCTGGAAAAGGTATGACCGTAAATTCTTACGTGGACCTTTTCCTTCTGAAAATTTTTCTAATACACGTGCAAATACATCACCTGTAATTTGGTCCGCTTCTTGGGAGCCTGCTCCCAATCGAAGCAGATATTTATATAAAGCTGGCGCATATTCATCAAAGATCGATGCAAGCGCATCCTGATCTAAGGATGTAGCAGCCTTTAGCAGGGCGGATTCGTCCTTCATATTCCTTGGATTATCTCTACCCGTCAATTACATGACGGTTTAGGCTAAAAATAGTTACTATCATTATTGTATATTATTTCCACTGTTACTTACATTAGAGTAA
>Ga0209536_100016422_pt1 | contig 10529 bp, 8 predicted proteins | sample DeeMarSeWOR28_12_FD_187461 | JGI IMG/M metagenome (GOLD analysis project Ga0209536, IMG submission 187461) | Marine sediment microbial communities from White Oak River estuary, North Carolina - WOR-2-8_12 (SPAdes) (version 2) | ecosystem: Environmental > Aquatic > Marine > Intertidal zone >...
GGGGGCCGCGCTATCTCGCCGGCTCGCGGGAAATCGTGACGACGGGCGAGTACTCCGACTACGCCAACAATCGCAACTTCTTCATGCAGATCGGCAACACCGGCCTGACCTACGCCGTGAACGGCGCGGAGGACTGGCGCCTGGCTGGCCGAATCGAGGCCGGACGCGGTTGCGACGTCATCAAGATCTCGGCCGGCCCGGGGCACGGCTCCTCCCCTGCCCGGGACGTGATGTACCCGACCACCGAGGAGCTGCGCGCGCTGGTCGAAGCGGTCCATACCCTCGGCAAGCGGGTGCGCGCCCACGCGCCGTCCCGGACGTCGATCCTCGAGTGCGCACGCGCGGGCGTCGACATCATCGACCACGCCGATCGCATCGACGAGGAGTGCGTCGAGGCGATCCTCGACGCGGACGCGACGGTCGTCCCCAGCATGCTCTGGAGCGCGCGCTTCCTCGAGCTCGCGGAGTCCTGGGATCACGACGCAACCCCGCTCCCGATCAGCGAGGGCTTCCCGGAGAGCCCCAGCGAGGTGCGCGCCCGTATCGCGAGGGTGCGCGAGGACTACGAGTACACCTGCGAGGCGATGGTCGCGGCCGCCCGCGCCGGCGTGCGCATGGTGGTCGGAGACGACTTCGGGACGCCGATCATGCCGCATGGCGACTACATCCCCGAGATGGAGCTCTACGTGAAGCGTCTCGGACTGGCGCCGCTCGAGGTGATCCGCTGGGCGACGCTGCATGGCGCCGAGCTGATGGGGCTCGGGGAGGAGGCCGGGCTGATCGAGGCCGGTCGACTGGCGGATCTCGTGATCGTCGACGGCGACCCCACGATCGATATCGGCTGCCTGGGCGATCGCAAGAACCTGCGGGCCGTCCTGCTGGGTGGCGAGTGGTACCACGATCGCCTGACTCGACCTGCGGCGAAGGCATGAGCGGTGAGTACGACCTGGCGCGTGCGTCGTTCGCCGAGCTGCTGCGCCAGGCCGAGGCCGAGCAAGGGGATCCGGACGTTCTCGGGCGAGCGCTGCTGAACGAAATCGTCTCGTTCTGGCGCCAGAGCCGAAGCTGGAACGATGTCGCGGAGGAGCTCCGGTTCACCGCCGACAGCCTGGATCCCGACACCGACTTCGAATTCATGCGGCCCTGAGGCAGCTCGGCCCGCGCCGCTCGACCCGACTGATTCCACTTGTCCCCACATTCGCGCCAGGAAGGAGAACCCCGTGGTCCAATACAGCCCCGTGATGCCCGAAGTCTTCGAGGACCCTCTACCGATCTACAAGCAGCTCCGGGACGAAGCCCCCGCCTACTACGTCGAGGAGTTCGACTGTTGGGCGCTCTCGCGCTTCGATGACATCTGGGACCAGAGCGGCGACAACGAGTCGTACTCGGCTTCGTTGCGGGGCACGACGCCGGCCCACCTGATCACGAAGCAGATGCAGGTCTTTCCGAGCGTGAACATGATGGATCCGCCGGAGCACACGAGAAACCGTGCGCTGATCTCGGGGGCATTCAAGCCGAAGCGCGTCGCCGCGCTGGCCCCCGAGGTCGAGCGGATCGTCGCACGTCACGCAAAGGCCCTCGACAGGGGTGGCTCGGTCGACCTGGTCGGCGACTACATCGCGAAGATCGCGATGGAGGTCTCCTGCGTGCTGCTCGGGCTGCCGATCGAAGACGCTGATCTGCTCTATGGCTACGTGAACCGGTTCTTTGCGCGCGAGGGAAATCGGGCGGGCATGACCGAAGACGGGCTTGCCGCCGCAGCCGAGCTGAACGAGTACCTCGAGCAGCTGATTCGCGAGCGCCGCAAGCATCCGACGGACGGCGACGTGCTGCTGAACGCCTATCTGAATGCCGAGTTCGACGGCAAGCCCCTGCCCAACGACAACATCGCCTCGCAGATGTCGACGCTCGTCATCGGGAGTACGGACAGCTTCCCGAAGGTCTTCGCGAAATTCCTCTACGAGCTCTACAAGAGCCCCGACCAGCGGGCCGAGCTCATCGCAGACGCATCGCTGATCCCGAACGCGTTTCGGGAGGGGCTGCGATATGGCATGCCGACGCAGTTCCTGGGGCGAACGGTCGTGAAGCCCGTCGAGCTGCACGGTCAGACCCTCGAGCCAGGCCAGGCCGTGATCTTCCTCTTCCCGTCCGCCAATCGCGACGAACGCGAGTTCGAGGATCCCGATCGATTCGACATCCACCGCAAGTCACGCCGCATCCTCACGTTCGGGCACGGCAGCCACTCCTGCCTCGGCACGCATATCGCGGCCCTCGAGGGCGAGACCGCGACGCGCCATCTGCTCGCAAAGATGCCGGACTACGTGATCGACGAAGATCGCATCGAGATCCTGCGCAGCGAGTTCGTCGCGGGAATCGTGGGTCTGCCCGCCAGCGCCGACTGAGGTGGCTCGAATAGCCGCCTCTCCCGAAACGCAAGAGCCCTCCCCGGCGGCGCCCGCGTCGAGCGCTGCCGCGGGCGCGCTTGCGCCGCACGAGAGGCAGGCCTTCCTGACCGCGCTGTCTCGACTCTCGGAGCACGAAGAGGCGTTCACGGAGAGCCTCTATGCTCGCTTCTTCGCGCTGCGACCCGACGCGGCGGAGCTCTTCGGCGAGTATTCGATCAGCGAGCGGGAGGAGATGGTGCGGGAGACGTTCCGCTGCCTGCTCGCCTGGCTGGAAGGCGAGCCCTGGCTCGACGCGAATCTCCGTGCGCTGGGACGGAGTCACGCGGAGTACGGGGTCGAAGACGAGATGTATCCGCCCTTCGTGGAGGCCCTGATCGAAAGCGCCAGATCCGTAACCGACGCCGTGCCGGAGGAGTCCCTCGACGCTTCCACGCTCGCGCTGCTGCGCGGCGCCGCAGAGCAAATCGTCTCGACGATGCGAGCGGCAGGCGGGGGCTGACACGAGCACGAGGCAGCGTCCCGGCAGAGCGTCTCGAATCGCCCGACGGGCCGGTCTTCGCGGGGCGAATCATGCAGCGCGTCTCGGAGCGCTTCCTCGAGCACGCGCTGCGCGCTCGAGGCTACGCCTTCGCAGCCGCCACCGGGAAGCGGAGCAGAAAGCGCGTCCCCTTCCCCACCTCGCTCTCGACCTTGATCGTGCCCTCGTGGTCGAGGACGATCGAGCGGCTGACGACAAGCCCGAGTCCCGTCCCCTGGCCGCGCTCCTTGCTCGTGTAGAAGGGCTCGAAGATGCGTTCGAGGGAGCCCGCGTCGATTCCGTGTCCGGTGTCTTCGATGGCAATGCGGACCCATCCGTCCGAATCGCGATCGATCATCGCACGTAGCTTGCCACCGGTCGGCATGGCGTCCGCCGCATTCACGATCAGATTGAGAAAGACCTGCTCGAGGCGATCGCGATCCCCGAGGATCTCGCAGACGTCCTGGTCCCGACGCTCGATCTCGATGCCTCGAGTGCGCAGCTTCTCGCGAAAGAAATCCAGGGCATGATCGAGCACCTGATCCAGCCGCACGGGCTCGCGCACCGGCGTATGCGGGCGCGCGATGTTGAGCAGCGTCTGGAGCAGGTCGGTCACCCTGCGAACCTGCTCGGCGATGATCTCGGCCCGACGTTGATCCTTCGGGTCGGAGAGCGAGTCGCGCAACATCTCCGAGTAGCCCAGGATCACGTTCATGGGGGTCCCGATGTCGTGGGCGATGCCCGCGGTGATCAACGAGAGGGAAGCCAGCTCTTCCGCGGCGCGCGCCCGCTCCTCGGCGATTCGAAGATCGCTCTGATCACGAACGATTCCGGTGAAGACGCGGCGGTCGCCGTGGCGGCCCTCGCTGACAGCGAGGTAGAGCGGGAACTCCGTCCCGTCCTTGCGCAGGCCGGAGACGTCCCGGCCGCTTCCGATGATCTTCGGAACGCCGCTCGCGAGGTAGCTCGCGATATAGCCGTCGTGCTCATCGCGGTAGGGCCTGGGCATCAAGCGGTTCACCGACGTCCCGATCAGCTCCTCCCGCGAATACCCGAAGATGTCGACCGCTGCCTGATTGACCGACTCGACGATGCCGCGCTCGTCGATCGACAAGATGCCATCCACGGCAGATTCGAGAATCGCTTCCAGCCGTTGTCTTGTCTCGAGCGTTTCTTTGTCCATCGGTGCCTCAATGAGGAATCTAGGCACCGATCGCGGCCGAGCCAGCCGCGTGGATCATTTCTCTCGAATTGATTCGGATCAGTCCTTGGTGCTGCGCCCCTCCCGGCGCTCTTCGCGACGATAGAGGGTCCGCCGATTGACGCCAAGGATCCGGGCGGCCTCACTCTTGCGCCCGTGAGTCGTCTCGAGCACCGCTTCGACGTAGCGATCGCAGAGCTCCGAGAGCTTGAGGCCCTGCTGTCGCGCGAGCTGCATGATCGCGTCCTCGAGCGACCCGTCGACCTGCACTGGATCGTCCGGAATCAGGATGTCATTGGCATGGATCTCGCTGCCGTCGGCCAGCGCGAGGCTGCGTTCGATGCAGTTCTCGAGCTCCCTTGCGTTCCCGGGCCACGGTGCGCGTTGGAGCTTGCGGACGGCATTTTCGGAGAGAGTGCGACGTGCGCCTCCCGACTGGCGTTCGACGAATGCGTACGCGAGGGGTGGGATGTCTTCCGGCCGCTCGCGAAGCGGCGGGATGTGGATCGGGATCACGTTGAGCCGATAGTAGAGATCCTCGCGAAACTGGCCCTGCTCGATATCGGCGCGCAGATCGCGATTGGTGGCTGCAATCAGCCGCACGTCGACCTTGACCGAATGGTTGCCGCCGACGGGTCGGATCTCCTGGTCCTGCAGCACACGCAGGAGCTTGCCCTGCAACGCCGGCGACATGTCGCCGATCTCGTCGAGGAAGAGCGTCCCGCCATTGGCCGATTCGAAGAGCCCCTTCTTGTTGCTATGCGCACCGGTGAAGGCCCCGCGCACGTGTCCAAAGAGCTCGCTCTCGAGCAGGCCTTCCGGCATCGCGGTGCAGTTGATCGGCACGAAGGGCTTGTCCGCTCGGTTGCCGGTCACGTGGATCGTCCGGGCGACGACCTCCTTGCCGGTCCCACTCTCCCCGGTGATCAGGACGTTGCTTCGATTGTCCGCGATCTTTCGGATCAGCGCGTAGATCTCGTTCATGGCGAGGCTCTTGCCCACCAGATCACCCATCGAAGCAGCCCGTTCGACGGCCGCTCGTAGCCGTCGATTCTCATCCTGCAGCTCGCGCTTCTCGAGCGCCCGCTCGAGCGTCAGCAGCATCCGCTCGGACTCGAAGGGCTTCGTGATGAAGTCGTGAGCGCCGAGCCGCATCGCCTCGACCGCGACCTCGATCGTCGCGAAGCTCGTCATCAGCACGACCGGGGTCTCCGGATGCCGCTCGCGCATCGCGCCGAGCAGGGCCAGGCCATCCATTCCGGGCATCTGGACGTCGCTCAGCGCGCAATCGAAATCCCGAGCCGCGAGCGCCTCGAGCGCAGCCTCCCCCGACTCGGCGGCCACGGCTTCGTAGCCGTTCACCTCGAGCTGGTCACAGACCATCTCTCGCATCACGGGGTCATCGTCTACTACCAGGATCGATCGTTTCACGACGCAGCCTCCCGGCCTCCCCCAATGCAGACCCTGTGCCGGGTGAGGCCTGCGCCAAGCGAGGCTCGCCGGGCCAACCGTGTCACATTGACTCGATCGAGACAAATAGACTCACCTCGATTCGTGCCTGCGTCGCGTATACTGCGGCTGGTCGGGAGGCGCGGCGAGCTGCCGCGGGGGGCTCATGGATCCGGTCAGACCCACCCAGGGACTCGGCAATCCCTACGCGAACCCAGAGCTCTTCCAGTGGCTCGACAGCCTCGAGGGGGCCCCCGACCTGCTCGGGCCCGGCGAGACCGAGGCCGAGCGCGAGGGCTGGTCGCCCTGGCAGCGAAAGGCCAATCAGCTCTTCGGCTTTGCCGGCACGATCCTGCCGGGACTCGGACTCGCGCTCGTGATCGCCCTCGCCGGGCAGCTGCTCGCCGAGCTCCCGGCGCTGCTTTCGGGTCTCGACAAGACGCCCCTCAGCCCGATCCTGGTCGCGATCCTGCTCGGCCTGGTCGTGCGCAACACGATCGGCCTGCCCTCCATCTACGAGCCCGGCCTCCAGCTCGCGCTGAAGCGCATCCTGCGCATCGGGGTCGCGCTGCTCGGGATTCGATTGAGCCTCGCGGCGGCCGGCACCCTGGGGCTCGTCGCGCTACCGATCGTGTTCTGCTGCATCGCGACGGCCCTCCTGCTGGTGACCCGGATCGGCAGGATGGTCGGGTTGCCGCCGCGCCTCTCGACGCTGATCGCCGTCGGCACGGCCATCTGTGGCAACTCCGCGATCGTGGCGATCGCACCGGTGATCGGGGCCGAAGACGATGAGATCAGCTACGCGGTCGGCTGCGTCACGCTCTTCGGGCTGGTCGCGCTGATCGTCTATCCCTATCTGGGACATCTGGTCTTCGACGCGGAGCCGACCCTGGTCGGCCTCTTCCTGGGCACCGCGATCCACGATACGGCGCAGGTCGCCGGAGCCGGCATGGTGTATCTGGCGCAGTTCGGGACCCCGGAGGTGCTGGACGCCGCCACCGTCACCAAGCTCCAGCGAAACATGTTCATGCTCGCCGTGATTCCCCTGATGGCACTGTCGTCACGAGCATCGCGACCCAAGGCATCGCTCGCGGCCCAGGTGCACGCGGCCGTTCCCTTCTTCGTCTTCGGGTTCCTGGCGATGTGTCTGATCCGAACGGTCGGCGACGCCGGAGAGCGGCCCTTCGGATGGCTCGACCCGGCCACCTGGCATGCGCTGATCGATCTGGCCACCCAGACCGCCACCCTGTGTCTCGCGGTGGCGATGGCAGCGGTCGGGCTCGGCACCAGCTTCGCGCGCCTACGCGGACTCGGACTCAAGCCGCTGCTCGTCGGGCTGATCGCCGCGCTCCTCGTCGGCTTCGTGAGCTTCCTGCTGGTCGGCTGGATCGGTCCCTTCGCCAGCCCGGGATGAGCGCCCGCAGCGCTTCGAGCTGCCTCGCGCGCCCGGACCGGGGCGAAGGGCAATTCGACGGCCTGCAGCTCGAGCAGGCCTCGATCAGCCTGTGGAAGGCGTGTACCAGATCGGCGACGTCCAGGCGCGCTCCTGCTGAACGGGCGACATCAAGGGATCGGAGCAGCCCGACGGCCGGCGATCCTCGGGGAGCTCGAGGCATTGCCACGCGGAGTAGCGGCAGCTCGGGTTCTCGACCACACGCGCATAATAGACCGCCCGCCGCTCGGGCTCGAAGTCGGGATCGCGCCAGACTCCGCAGAGCGACTGGTGCCGTGCGCCCCGCGGCTCGCAGGTCGCCGGGTCGACGTCCGCGCCGCTCTCGCCGCCCGCGATGTCGACCACCTCTTCGTGAACCACGCCTTCGTCGTCGACCCAACCCTTGATCACCTGGATCCTCTGCAGCAGCCCGCCGGGAGCCTGCTCGGTCCCCACGTCGCGCATCGCCCACGCCGCGAAGACCGGGCCGCGGTCGCCCGAACGCGGCGGCAGATCCGCCCCCATCGGAACGCCCGCCGCCTCCGCCCGCGCCAACGCGTCTGGCGACGCACAGAGATCGTCGGGCAGGTCCCAGCCGGCGTAGAGGCGCGGCGCGATGCGGGGTCCGCTCGTCCCGAAGACCTCCTTGCGCCGCATCGCGTCGAAGATCGCGGCGCGTGAATTCTCCTCGGCCCAGACGCCGATCAAGCCGCCGGGCCCGTTCGAGTAGTCGCCCATGCGCTGGCTCTCGCCCTCCCCCGTGCCGCTCGACAGGCGCAGCGCGGGATCACCATCGGCGACGCCCAGATGACCGGGCCAGCTGCGCTCCTCGACGCCACCCGCCATCGCGTTATGCGTGTCGGTGCTCGCCATCAAGCCGAACTTGAAGGGGTTGACGCCGATCCGCTGCTCCTCGGCGAGCCCCTCGGCCAGCGCGTATCGGACGTAGCTGCGGCGCGACAAGCAGTTCGGACCGAGATGGGGCACCCAGTCCTGCAGGGGGCCTTCGTAGCAATCGGAAGGGCCCTCCTCGCCGAAGCGGCGGCGGAAGTTCATGTTCTCGAACTTCTCGAAATCACACAGCAGATCGTCGGTTCCGAGCACGCCCGAGACCCCGCGACGACACTCGGAATCCCCCTTGTGCTGCATGATCTCGACGATCGGCTCCATCCCGACCCGGAGCTTCGCGCGCTCGGCCTGCTCCTCGATCGAGTCGGCGCCGGGGTAGTCGACCGCGAACATCCGTCCGTTGCTGATATTCGAGTTATGCGGAATCGAGAGGACCTGGCAGCCGGTGCCCGACGCGTTGCACTGATCCTCGAGCAGCTGCCAGAGCTGCCACTCGCGCTGCACGTCCATGTAGCTCGCGGGTCGCTTCGGAACGACGCTGCCACGGAAGACGACGTTGCGATGCAGATTCGAGCCGAGTCGATGCGAGCTGTACTCGTAGGCGATGAACGTCGTGCGACGGCAGCCCGGCGACGTGTCGTTCCACTCTTCCGCAGCGGCAATGATCTCCTGCCAGGCTGGCTCGAGCGCCGCTGCGCAGGCCGCACCGTCCTCGCCGCAGATCTCGTCGTCGCGACTCGGAAACGGATTCATGATCTTGAAGCCCAGCGGCGAGTCGGTCGGCGCCGTCGCGTCGCGAATGCCCTGACATGTGTCGGTCGCATAGGCGCTCGAGCCGGGATCGGTGCAGAGCGCCAGCTCGCCCAGGAACTCGGCGTGGTCCGTGACCGCGGCGAAATCGAGGGGGCGGTCGATCTGCACGGGTCTCGTCCCGCCGCCCGTCGGGCCCTTGGGCGGCAGCAGGATCGTCCCGCCGAAGGCGTACTCGTAGGCGCCCGCTGGGCGCACCTCGAGATCGTAGTTCCAGGCGTCGGCCGAGAGCGAAGTATGGACGTGCAGATCGCCGAAGAGCGCGAGCCGCTGCGAATCGCGATGGGCACAGGCAGCGCGTGGAGGCTCCTGCGCCGAATCGGCAACCGCGAAGCGCGTGGGATCGACGGGATCGCTCCCGCAGCCGACGAGACCCGCGCATACCGAGACGACCATCAGCCCGAGCGCGGCGACCGCCCCCTTGCGATCGGCCCATGCGCGCTCCGGAACCTGCTCGTGCATCGTCGAGACTCCTTTCGACGCGACTCCTGCACCGGCGTCATCCATCTGCAACAGGACGCGCGACACAGGCGTCGCCCGCCTTCGGCCGTCAGCGACCGATCAACCGCCGATCACATCGGCGGCGCGACTCACTTCGTCGGGATCGCCCGAGGTCGGAACCAGGTGGACTTCGTCCGCGCCGAGATCCTCGATGCGTCGCAGCAGGTCGCGCAGACCTGCGGCATCGCCGGTGAAGCCGGCGCCTCGCTGGGCCGCCTCTCGCTCCGCTGGCGCGAGCCAGTTCATGTAGCGGCCGAGATGACCGGACATCTGGTCCCGGGCGCCCTCACCGAGCGCAAACCAGAAGCCCGTGATCAGCTTGGGCGTCTCGCGCCCGGCTTCCGACCAGGCCTTCCGCGCCAGCTCGAAGGTCGGCGCGATCTCCTCCGCCGTGGCACCCCACGTGAATCCACACAGCCCCTCGGCCCAGGACGCTGCCAGTCGAATCGCTCGCGGCCCCATCGCACCGGCCAGCAGCTCCGGACCGCCCGCGCGGAAGGGCTTCGGCTCGACGGGCCGCAGCAGGCCTTCGACCACCTTCTCTCCCCGCCAGACCCGCCGCATCGTCTCGACGTCTCGCGCCAGCGCCGCGTTGGTGCGGCGCGCCGGGTCCGCCCCGACCGCGAGCAGATCCTCCTCACGGCCCCCGATCCCGAGCCCCACCGACAGTCGCCCCTCGCTGAGCACGTCGAGCGTCGCGAGCTGCTTGGCGAGCATCACCGGCTGGTGGATCGGCATCACGATCACCGTCGAGCGCAGGGTCACTCGCTCGGTCAGCCCCGCGCAGGCCCCGAAGAGCGCGATCAGCTCCGGGTTGAAGAAGGCCATCCGCTCACCGAAGGCCAGCGTGTCGAAGGGCCCGGCCTCGATGCGCCGCGTCCACTCGAGCAGACTCTTCCGGTCGAGCCCCGGGTCCATGCCCGGTAGCGTCATCGCGATCTTCATGCTTCGTTCTCTCCCTGCCTGTCCCCGCGTTGAGCGTCCTCGCCGCGACGGGCGACCTCGTCTGCTCGCCGCGTTCCGGCTACCGTCCTCGGGGGCCGAGCCCCTGCCAGCCAGGACTCGGGCCGCTCGCTCGGACGATCGGCTCGACGAGCCCGCAGTTTGGCGAATCTCGAAAACAGAAGCTCGTGGCCTGATCGGCCTTCGATCTGATCGACTCGGACACGAAACCGAGTCCCAAGCGACGTCTGCGATGCGCGGACGAGAGGAAAGTCCATGCCCCCATTCGATCGAAGCGAAGTCGAAGCGGCCTATCAGAATTTCGTCGCCGTGGGCGACAGCGGAGATTGGAACGCCTGGGCGGACCTGCACAGCGAAGACGGCCTGTGGGTCGAGCACCATCTCGGCACCTTCGAGGGACGC
>Ga0209536_100016423_pt1 | contig 10529 bp, 9 predicted proteins | sample DeeMarSeWOR28_12_FD_187461 | JGI IMG/M metagenome (GOLD analysis project Ga0209536, IMG submission 187461) | Marine sediment microbial communities from White Oak River estuary, North Carolina - WOR-2-8_12 (SPAdes) (version 2) | ecosystem: Environmental > Aquatic > Marine > Intertidal zone >...
CCCAGCCGCTCACCCAGGACGAGCCATCCCCAGAAAACACCGGACAGGGGTATGATGTATGTCACCAGGCTGAGCCTTGTGGCTCCCAGTTCAGCCAGCAGCCGATAATAAAGGACATAGGCCAGAGCCGTGTTTGTCACAGCAAGGAGCACGAGGCAGAAGACAGCGGGGAGGTCAGGGGAAAGGGTCCAGGGCCTGTCTACAAGAATCATGAGCGGAGCGATGAGGAGGGTTCCGCCCATCATCTGTCCGGCAGCCAGAACGAGAGGAGCGTCCTTGCCCAGGCGTTTACCGTAGATGGCAGCTACCGCGTAGCTGGCGGCGGCTCCCGCTACGGCGGCCTGCCCCAGCACGTGAGACCCGAGCCCTTTGAGCGCCGAAGGACCCATGAGCAGGACGACGCCGGCCAGCCCCATGGCTACACCGGCCAGTTTCCGGCCGCTGAACCGTTCATCCCTTGTGGCAAAATGTGCGAAGACTACTGTGAAGAGCGGCATCAGCGAATTGAAGATGGCACCCAGGCCCGCTTCAATGTGGACCTCTCCCCAGTTGATGAGAGAATAGGGGATGGCGCCGTTGAGCAGTCCCATGATGAGGAACGACCCCCAGACAGCACCGGGCGGCGGCATCCGTCGGCCGCGGCGGCGAACCACGAAATAGAGGACCAGCCCGGCAAGGCCGGTTCTCACAAAAACGATGGTAAAGGGCGGAACCGTGGGCAGAGCAACCTTGATGAACATGAAGGAGGCGCCCCAGATCAGACCCAGAAGAAGTAAAAGACCCAACTGGCGAAGATTCAATTCGTACTCCTCGGACCGAGAACGCAGGACGCAGCACACAGCGCACAGAATGGAGCCAGATTCAGTGCACTAGTGCACCGGTGCACGTGGACGCTTTTAAACTTTGAGATCTGGGATATGAGATTTGAGATCAGCAGCACTTCACCTTTTTCCTCCTCCAAGTTCCCTTGCCAGCATCATCCTCTTGCGCGCGATCCCCCAGCGGTATCCTCCAAGCTCTCCGGTACTCCTCAGGACCCTGTGGCAGGGGATGAGCCAGGCAACGGGGTTGCTTCCGACAGCGCCAGCCACAGCCCGGACAGCCTCCGGGCGCCCGATGTTTTTTGCGACATCCGAATAGGAAACGACGGCCCCTTCCGGGATTCGGAGCAATGCCTGCCACACCTTGATCTGAAAATTCGTACCGCGCAGCATGAGATCGATGCGATCACTTCCGGACCTGCCTGGAGCGTGACCGAATATGCGGCCTACGATCTCCCCAGTTAACTCCGGCCCCTGGATAATGTCGGCGGAAGGCCATCTCCTGCGGAGCATAAGGAGGGCTTCCCTTCCGTCCTTCTCGTCCACAAACCTCAGATCGGAAAGACCGCCAGGTGTCCTTGCCACCATGGCCTTGCCGAAGGGAGTCTGGTGGAAACCGTAATGGATCCTGACTCCGGTTCCGCCGGATTTATACTGACCGGGAGTCACCGTTTCCACCGTTACGAAAAGGTCGTGAAGACGTCCAGGACCGCTCAGGCCGACATCATAAGCGGTTTCCATTACAGATGCAGAACGGCGCAGGAGATCCTTAGCGTTTTCTAATGTCAGGAACTGAAGGTAACGTTTGGGGCTCACGCCGGTCCACCTTTTGAAGACTCTCTGAAAGTGGCCGGGGCTCAAACCTGCGTGTTCCGATATTTCCTCCAGGCCCGGCTGCTGCCGGAAATGATCCTCGATGAAGCGTATCGCCCTTTCTATTCTTCTGTAACAAGAATCCACTTTAAGGTGCCCCTTTCCACTGTGCGTGTATTGATGTCCGGAAATTAGCACTCCTTGAGGAATGAAGCGACCCGATTCTTGCGCCCTTCAAATTCGACGATTTAAGGGGAGTACCGTGTTCCACTTTTCCGGCTCCAAACTTCATCCGCAGCCAGGGTTACGGGGGACATAGATCCCAAATTCCAGATAATGCTGCATCCGCCGGTATGGTATTGTCTTTCTCCTGTGCTCTGCATTCAGAATAAAAAAACAGCCCTCCGTTCAGGAGGGCCGCTTTTTTCCCAAACACTGTGAACCACCAGGCTTCGCCCAATGGCTTCGACGGACAGGATTGCGGATAATGCTTCCCAGATAATACGCACACCCAAAACCAGAAAACATTTAGGTGTTCCTGACAGGGATGAAGGGGATGGAAGGGATAGGATAATTAGTGCAGAGACCAAAGTACAGGGTGCAGAGAAACAAACAGTCCAACATCCAAATTCCCATGCCTTTTCATTGCGGACTTATCCATTCGCTGGTGCTCTATCCCCGACACTCCGAAACTCCCATACCCCCATAACAGCTCTTTTGATCCGTTTTATCCCTTTTATCCGTGTTAAATGCATTTGATTTTCGGTTCCAGGCGCCAGCGCATATATTATTCCAGGGAATCTATCTTTTAGCACTTATTCCTGATCTTCATCATACTTCCGCACGAACTCCTCCACCTGACTGACATCGTATTTTGAACCGGCGAAGAAGGGAACACGCTGGTGAAGATCCTCAGGCACAATGTCCAGCACAGGCATCGTGCCCGTACTGGCCGATCCCCCCGCCTGTTCCACCAGGAAGGCGAAAGGGGCGCATTCATAGAGAAGCCTGAGTTTTCCATCAGGTTTTTTAGGATCCTTCTTGTCGGCCGGATACATGAATATACCGCCCTTGAGCAGAGTCCGGTGCATGTCGGCCACCATGGAACCGATGTACCGCCCGCTGTACGGTCTCCCGCTTTCCTTATCCTTCTCCTTGAGAAAATCGATGTATTTGCGCACACCGGTGGTCCAATAGGGATAGTTGCCCTCGTTGATGGAGTAGGTCCTTCCCTTCTTCGGAATTCGTATGTCCGTATGTGATTCCAGGAATTCCCCGACAGATGGATCGAGAGTGAACCCGTGAAGACCGTTCCCGGTACTCATAACCAGCACGGTACTGCTGCCGTAGACGATATAACCGGCGGCGATGATCTTCCTGCCAGGCTGCATCAGATCCTGCTCGCACCCCTCATTGCCCGGAGTGATCCTGCGATGGACAGAGAAGATGGTACCGATGCTGACATTGACGTCGATATTGGAGGACCCGTCCAGAGGATCGAGCGCGATGGAATAGTTGCCCCTTTTGTAGCCTTCCGGTACGGGAATGACCTCCGCCTCCTCCTCTGTGGCCATGATGCAGAAATGACCCGATTTGCCGAGGATGTTCAGAAACACTTCGTTGGCGAATTGGTCCAGCTTCTGGACCTTTTCGCCCTGGATATTTTCTTCACCGGTGAGCCCCAGGATCTCAACCAGGCCGGCCTTGTTGACCTCCCGCGACACGATCTTGGCGGCAAAGGCAATCTGGTTCAGGATGCCGGTGAGGACACCTGTCGCTTCCGGGTGTTCCATCTGTTTTTCGTAGATGTGGCGTGTGAGGTTTATACCGATCTTTCCGTCAGCCATTTTCCCCTCCTGACTCCAGGGTGACAACGTTCTTCAGGTGAACGATCGAGGAAGATCATTCCCCGGGCTATTGGAACATGTGAACATAAAAAATTATAGCAGAAGAATACGGCTTGAAAAAACCTGAATCGGGGGCGATACCTCCATCTAATCTGTAAGTCCCAGCGCACCGATCCTGCCTGATGCCTCAGATGCCGTAGAGCGTGTTCGCGTCGTTGGGGAAGCAGCGACGGCGGATGGAAATTTCATCCCGCCTACACCGGCAGGACATATCTGTAAATGGCCAGGAAATGGCACACGCTGCCCGCCAGGACGAACAGATGCCATATGGCATGATGGAAGGGGAGTCGTTTCCAGATGTAAAAGAGCACGCCGGAAGAGTAGAAAAGACCGCCGGCAACAAGCCATGCCATCCCACCGGGTTCAATGGCCTCCAGAAGGGGTTTGACAGCGATAACGATGAGCCACCCCATAGCTATATAGGACAGGATCCTGGACCGCCCGAACCCGGAAACGGTCATGGCCAGTCCTAGAGCCGCAGCTCCCCAGACAAGGCCAAAAAGGGTCCACCCCCATCCGCCCCTGAGGGTGACCAGCGTAAAAGGCGTGTATGTCCCGGCAATGAGCAGGTAGATCGCCGCATGGTCAAGGAATCTGAAGATCCTTTTGGCTCCCGGGCTCTGGAAGCTGTGGTAAAGGGCGGATGAAGTATACAATACGACGAGGGTCAAGCCATAGATGACCAGACTTACCGTGCGCCAGGCATCCCCCGATCGTCCGGCCAGCACTGTCAGAAAAACGAGGGCCGTGACGCTCAGCACGAGACCTAAAGCGTGGGTGACGCTGTTGGCGATCTCCTCAGCCGGGCTGTAACGGTTTGCGGTTGTCAAGTTCATGAGCCTGTTACTGAATTGAGGATTCTAAATCTGGACTGCACAAAGCAAGTCCATATCTATAACCGTCAACCCTTAATTCCTAATTCGTAATGCGTAATTTGCGTTCATAGCCTCCGTCCCCTGTACTTGAGCTTTGTTGAGCGGGAACCGGACCCTACCGTGACGTGCCTGTTACGGTCGATCCAGTATCCCCATGGGACCAGAAGCCAGAGCAGCATGGCAGCATAAGCGACAGTTCTATAATCAGGCGGAGGAGGTCCCAGAACGTTCATAAAATAGGTGGTGAGCAGAAAGAGCACAAGGGCCGAAAGGGAAAACCTGCCTACCCGGTTGGCAGGACGGGTGACACTCAGGTACAGGACCAATCCCAGGAAAAACAACCCCAGCTCCACCACCAGTGTGCCCGAAAGGGAATTCCAGAGCCCCAACCCCACGGTCATGTCGCCGCCTGGATAAAGGGGAAGGTCCGGAACATGAGTCAGGAAATCAAGCATCCAATGGCTAAGGACGGCCAGCCACACGACCATCGTCCCCACACGGTTCCTGGTCAATAACCAGTAAAAGGTGGCGAAGAGGGAAGCCCAGACCAGGACACTCAGAAGACTGTGTGTGAATGGATACTTTGTAAAGTCGAGGGGAGTCACGATGGTCCTGCCCGGATCAACAACGACCTTCTCGACACCCATCAGAACAAGGAGGGGCCATACGATGTCAATGAGCTGCGACGCGGCGATAAGCGTCCCCAGGGATGTGTACGGGGATGCTCTTTTGGCCGCTAGTGCGACTGCGTAATGGCCGAGATACATAGAAAAAGAGTTCCGGATTATGGATTATGGATTAGGGCTGATTATAACCTCAAGTCTACTGAAAAGGGAAAGGGAGTATTCTTTCTGATACCGTGGGTTGAGCATTAAAGTACAATCCGACGGTTTAAGTGCCCGAAGGTTCGGCCAATTTGTCACATTATTAATTTTTTCCGGTATGGTAAGATTTAAGCAAAAACTGAAAGTGACCGTTCCACTTAACACGGGGGAAATTTAATGGAGGTTCAGACATGGGTAGAAAAACTGTAATCATTCTCACTCTTTTTGCCATGGTCATCTGTTCGGCAGCGCTGGTCGCATTGGCTCAGGGAGACGCTGCCGACGTTATCACCATCAACAAGGCTCAGGCGAAAAAACCGCCCGTTGTCTTTCCGCACAAGGTCCACGCGGAGGCCAACGACTGCACGGTCTGCCACCATAATGCCAAGGGAAAGGATGACGCCGGGAGCTGTTTCGAGTGCCACGGCAAGGATCCTAGCGCGCCGGATCCCTCGAGTGCCAGCGCCAAAGACAACCCATTCCACAACCTGTGCAGGGGCTGCCATAAGGAACAAGGTAAAGGCCCGAACAAGTGCGGTGACTGTCACAAGGGCTGATACGGGTCTAGATGAGTTCCAAACCAGACAAAGCCCGCCTCACGGCGGGCTTTTCCATGCTTCGTGTTAAAATTCCAGAGATTTGAAGCGAAATACCCAATGGTGAACGGGAACGTACGTGGAATAGTAAACCACGGGAACTTATATAGGGACTTCCCTGCCTCTGGATCTGATTGGTAGGGGAATTGTTCAGACTTATTTAGTCGTATATATGGTAGCAGAATTTTTTACATTTACAGGGATCGGGCTTTATACTGATAGAGTGATTTCTCCTAAATTAACGGCATGGAGTGAAGTTTCCGTCTCAGGGAGGTGAAAGTGAAAGTCCTTCTCCTGCAGCCGCCTAGTGGATCCCCTTTCAGCGACAAGGTTTTTCTGCACGAACCTCTGGCCCTTGAGTATCTGGCCGCAGGTATCAAGATGGATCATCACGAAGTCAGGCTCCACGACGCACGTCTGGATCCGGATGTTGATAGCGTTATCGCCTCCTTCGTCCCGGATATCGTAGGATTGACAGGTTATACCATCCAGCTGCCGGTGATCTGTTCTCTCGCTGACCGGATTAAAACAATCAGGCCGGAGGCCTTTGTTGTGGTGGGTGGACACCATGCTACCGTTCGGCCCCACGATTTTAATCGGGATTCCATCGATCTTGTCGTTATGGGTGAAGGGGTGACGACCCTGCGGGAGGTCCTCAGGGCTATCCAGGAAGGCAACAGCGTTGACGGGATCCCGGGGTTGGCCATACCAGGTCCCGAGATGCACCTCACCGCCCCAAGACCTTATACGCCCCTTGACGATCTGCCCATGCCTGATCGCTCACTGACCCGGGGGTACAGGCATCACTATTTCAGCGAGTGGCTCAAACCCTTGGCTTCCGTACGCACCTCCCTCGGATGCACCGCCCGATGCAGCTTTTGCGCACTCTGGGAGATCACAGGGGGCAAGTATCTGCGCCGGACGCCTGAACATGTTGTCGAGGAGCTGAAAACCATCGAGGAAAAAAATGTTTTTTTCTGCGACGATGAATCAATGTGCGATATCAGGAGGATGGATCGGCTGGCAGACTGTATCAGGGAAGCGGGGATTCGCAAGCGTTATTTCCTTTACGCACGGGGAGACACCATCACGAGGAATCCCGATGTTTTTTCAAAATGGAAAGACATCGGACTTCATCTGGTTTTCGTGGGGATGGAGACGTTCTGTCAGGACCGTCTTGACCGGATGGACAAGGGGCTCCTGATCGACGATCAGGAAAAGGCAGCCCAGATCCTGGGGGATCTCGGGATCATAATGTACGCCTCATTTATTGTGGATCCCGATTTCAAGCGGGAGGATTTTGCAGCCTTAAAAGCCTATATCCGAAGACTGAAACTCCGACACGCCTCCTATTCCATCCTCACACCCCTGCCGGGGACCGGCCTTTTCAGGGATATGGAAGGCCGGATGCTGCCCTACCAGCCGGATCTTTTTGACTTTCTCCATACGACCTTGCCGACCCGCCTTCCCCTGCGTGAGTTCTATTCCCTGTTTGCGGACCTTTACCAGAACGCTATCCCCCTTCACAGAAGCATCCGCACCCTGTCCCATTACGGCCCAAGACGTATTCCGGGAGTCCTTAGGCTGATCCCGGAGGCCATCAGCAAGATCAAAGGACACCACCAGGACCACCGCAATGTAACCTGGACGGGAACATCCTGTGATTGATCAGGACCAGGGCGTTGAGCAGGTAGATCCGGAAAAGAAACTCTGACATTTTTCAATCCAGAATCCAGGATCAGATCTATTTACCGCAGAGTTCGCCGAGGACCGCTGAGCAAATCAACAATAATGAAGATTAGCAGATTGCATTAAATGCTGTTCACCTCTTTCCAACCACTTCCATGTCAAAATCCATCTTCCTCCGCGATCCTCCGCGTCCTTTGCGGTTTAAATCGCCGCCTTTACAGAAACCGGACAATTTCATCTATCGATTTCCGTTTCTTGTTCCCTTTCTTCGTAAAGCCTTCCCTTGGGTAGCCCAGAGGCGTGATGGAATAAACGATCTCGTTCTCCTTGAGAGCAAGGGCCTGCCGCAGCATATCCGGGTCGTAGGCCCCCACCCAGCAGGTCGCCACGCCTTCGTACTCTGCAGCCAGGATCATGTGGTCCAGGGCGATGGTGAGATCGGTCTCGATGGAGTTGTACCCGTCCTTTTGGCGCACCCAGGCCTCATCCTTGAGACCCACGACAATCAGGATGTGAGGCGCATCGGAGAACCAGCCGCGTCCGTAGCACGGCCGTACCTTCGCCAGCATCTCCGGCGAGGAGATCACCAGGAAACGCCAAGGCTGGAAATTAACCGCCGATGGCGCCAGGCGCCCCGCATCAAGGATCCTGCGCAAAGTCGCATCATCAAGGGGCCTGCCCGGGTCGTAGTCCCGGATGCTCTCGCGGTTTCGGATGAGTTCGTAAAAATCCATGGGGGCCTCCAATCTCAGATCTCAGATCTTAAATCTCAAAAAAAATTAATCTTTGGAGCATAAACCTGTAACATTTTTTTAACAGGGATGAAGGGGATGGAAGGGATAGGATGATTAACTCAGGATCCTAAGTGCAGTGTGCAGGAAAATAAACAGTCCAGTATCCAGATTCCCGTCCCTTTCCATCGCAGCCCTGTCCATTCGTTGGTGCTCTTTCATCGATACTTCGACACCCCCATGCCAGCCCTTTTGATCCCCTGTATCCCCTTTATCCCTGTTAAACCTGCCTGGGACCAATCCTGATCAGTGTTAAGTGCTTATCTGTTCTTGTGCTGCGTCCCGGGTTCTTACCAATTACGAATAACGGGTCACGAGTCACGGCTTTTATTCTATCCCGTGATCCCTGAGCATCTCCATCACTCGTTCCGAGTCGGCCCTCGCTACATAAAGCATAGCCGGGGCGATGAATATTCCAACGCCCTTGCCCAGTTCTCCTTGAAAACTGTAGATGATCTCCTCGGCATCCAGGAGCGATCTTACCATCATAACGTCAGCAGGGTTGAAAGTTATATAAACTGGGATGAGATCGGCGGCGAGATCTTCTTCGCGGCTCAGCGGCTGCTCTACCGGCAGTTCGTATACCAGCTGCACGCCGCAGTCGGCGCACTCAGTGAACCCTGGTCTGTATTCGGCTTCGCATGAAGGACAGAACATGAAGGCAATTCCAGATTCCAGATTCCAAACAGATGCAAAAACCACCTGTTCAGGATAGAAAAGAAAGGCCAGGGGCACAAGTTGAAATTCACAACGGTTTTTCCATTCCTCTGTCCATGAAGCCAAGTCTGGGGATATTCCGTGAAGCCCTTTAAACAGCCGGGCTGTCCCGGACAAGTTCTGCTGCAGAGTGCACCCGGGGGTCATCAAGGTTTGGCCCGGTGCCTCCACATTCTACCAGGACATTTTTGCTGAAACTGTGATATATACCCTCCCCAGTGACAACCCGACTCGTCAAAAACACCATCCCTTTTATCCTGCTGGCAGCCTGCCTGGGGGTCCTTGCCCTCACGGTGTGGGGACTTGTCGTCAACCGTAAACTTCCCGATGTGAAGTTCCTGGCCGATCCCCGCGTTTCCCTGACTATCAGAGCGCCCGACTGGGAGGGCCACCCCGTGCCCTTCACCGTGGGCCCCGGGAACCCGGACTGGGTCCCATTGGAGCTCATTCCCAAGGATCTTCAAAACGCGGTCCTGGCCGGCGAGGATTTTTCCTTCTATTCCCACAATGGTGTCGACTGGTATGAGCTCTACGAATCGTTCAAGAGAAATTTCAGGGAGCACCGCTTCTCCAGGGGAGGCAGCACCATCACGCAGCAGCTGGCGAAGAATCTTTTCCTATCCCGGGAAAAGACCATCAGGCGCAAGATCAAGGAGCTGATCCTGGCCGATCGGCTGGAAAAAGCTCTCACCAAGGACCGCATCCTGGAGCTTTATCTAAATCTAGTCGAGTTGGGGGACACCGTCTACGGGGTGGGGGCGGGGGCACGCCGCCACTTCGGGAGAAGGCCGTCGGAACTGTCCCTACGGGAGAGCGCCTTTCTCGCGGCCATGCTGCCCGGTCCCAGGGTCTACGATCCGGACCATAACATGGACCGTGTCATGAACCGCTCGGACCACCTTTTAGGCGTCATGCTCAAAGCGCGGTGGATCACGGAGGACCAGTACCTGGACGCCCTGGTAGAGGTTCCTTACCCATATCGGAACGAGGAAAACCCTCCTGCCGCACAGGAGGAAGCCGGGGAACCGGCCACGGATCCGGCCATGGAAACGGAAGGATCAGTTTTGACGGGTAACGACGAACTTACCGGGGCCGTGGGTGACACGGCCGATTTGTTTTCGAAAGAAATTGATGACGGGAAGCCCCTGTTGATCCCGGATGAGGGCCCGGAGCCGGCCGAAGCTGTTCCGACCGGGGGCACTGGAGTTGAAAGGGCCGTCAGTGACACAACCGCACCATCCCCGCAAGAGGTTGTGCCTGCAGAGGGGGGTTATTCAGGCGCTGAGGGGATCATCGAGATACCGATTCGACGCGATTGAGAATTGCGGATCAAGGATTGAAGATTCAAAACACAGCGACTGTTTTAATTCGCAATGCTCCATTGAATTCCCTGTTCTTCCCTCCCACTCCCTCACACCGGTGATATACTTGTACACAGATCCCTTGGGGGGTGATCGTCTTCAGCGTCTACCTGTTTTTACCGCTCAAATCCATGC
>Ga0209536_100016425_pt1 | contig 10528 bp, 8 predicted proteins | sample DeeMarSeWOR28_12_FD_187461 | JGI IMG/M metagenome (GOLD analysis project Ga0209536, IMG submission 187461) | Marine sediment microbial communities from White Oak River estuary, North Carolina - WOR-2-8_12 (SPAdes) (version 2) | ecosystem: Environmental > Aquatic > Marine > Intertidal zone >...
ACGGTGGTTACTGCAGATTCGTTCATCCAGACCGACCATCACAAGGTACGCCTGTTCGATGTGGAGAACCGCAAGCTGAACAAGCGCCCCTTGCAGGAAGCTGACCAGGGCACGCTCTGGGAGTATCTTGACTGGATGCTGTCGGCGAGTTCCAACGCCGCCGCTTCGATGTGCATGCGCGAGGCCATGCTGCTGCGCCATTACGGCAAGGACTATCCACCGCCACAGGCCGAGAGCGAACGCTTTTTCAAGGAAACACCGAAGCAGGAACTTACCGCGCTGTTCGTCAGCACCTTTTTCGAACCCGTGACCCGCAACGGTCTCGACCTGGAGCAGCTGCGCCAGGGAAGCTTTTTCACGCATACCGGCAAGCGCCGGGTTCCGGGGGGCGGCAACAGCTATGGTACTGCCCGGGAGCTGATGAAATACCTGCTGCGCATGGAACAGGGTCGACTGGTGGACATCTATTCCAGCCGGGAAATCAAGCGACTCCTGTACATGACCGAGTGGCGGATACGCTATGCCTCGTCGCCGGCACTGCGGGATTCCGCCGTGTACTTCAAGTCCGGCTCACTCTACCAGTGCAAGCAGGAGCCGGATTTCAAGTGCGGCAAGTACATGGGCAATGTCAGGAACTACATGAATTCCGTTGCCATCGTGGAGACAGACAGCGGCGGCTGGCAGCTGGACTACATGGTGACCCTGATTTCAAATGTGCTGCGCAAGAACTCGGCCGTTGAGCACCAGACCCTGGCGACGCGCATCCACCGCCTGATCGAGAAGGAGCATCCCGTGCAGGCAGTAGTACCGGCAGCGCCGCTAGAAACAGTGGAACCTGCAGAAGCTGTTGAACCCGTACAGCCCGATGACGCTGTTGATCCTCCTGACACGGGCGACAGCCAGTGAGTTATGCAAGCCGCCCTTCGGCACGATTGCTTGAGGACCGCGTCGCGGTCAGGAGAACGCTAGTCCGATTGCTGCATATGCATGAGCGACTTCAGTTCCCTGACGATATCTCCCAGGGATCGCTGGCCATTGCGGCCTTCATGCTGTGACCCGAGGTGGGTCAGCAGGTCCTGGTACAAATCAGCCGGTAGTACGTTTTCAAGATACTCCAGTGCGGTACCACGCAAGTTGACGTCCTCGCTGAGTGTCGCCTGCATCGCGAGGTAGACGGCGTCCGGGTCGAGAACCAGTGCCAGCAGGGTAAAGACATGCTCGACTCCGCGATCGACCAGCGTGGTAAGCATTTCCGCATCCGGGCTGCCATCCCGTTGCAGGGCTCGATTGCGTGCCGCCCATTCTTCCGGGGTAGCCTTTAATTCCTTGCGAATTGCTGCGAACACCTGCTGCTGCGGTATCTTGAGTCCGCGGTTTCTGCTGCGCATGCGCGCCAGTGATCGCGCGCAGCTATAGCGCACATTGAAACTCTCGTCCACCATGCCGAGCAACAGGCCCTTGACTGAACGCGGATTGTGGCTGGCCTCGAGTACGCCCGGGAGGCGCTGGCGTGCGCGCAGCGGGATGTCAGGGTCCAGCATGGCGTCGGTCAACTGCCCGGTGATGCGCGGCACCATCCAGCGGAGTTCCGTGCGTACGTCGTTGGAAATGTCATCATTCGCCAGCAGCGGGATGATGCACGGGATCAGGCGGATATCCATCGCAGAGCTGCCAAGCGCCCTGTAGATGCGATCGGTGTCGCCAGAACACAGGTCGCTGACGGTGTTCGCAAATTGCAGCGAGGCATCGATCTCGCTGTACGGCAATGTCGAGCGATCCTGCATGAGTGCAAGCTTCGACAGCAGGAATTCGCGTTCTGAATAGGCATTGGACTCTGCAAGGATCTGCTGGGTCGTGGCATCCACGATATCACCTTCCTGGATATTGACCGCGCCGCTGCGCAGGCTGCGCGCGAGTTGATCGATATAGCCCTGGTTCAGCCGGGTGATGACGAACAGCACAGCCAGGGCGATCAGCACCGCACAGCCGGTGACCATGGCCGTGGGCAGTTGTGGTACCAGGAACAGCAACAGCAGCAGCAGGCCGCTGCCGACCAGGTCGCCCAGCCGGTCACTGGCGACGTCGATGATCGCCTTGGTCGGTCGCTTTTTATGCGGCGATAGCGGTGTGTACAGCAGTTCGAAAGCGGACCGGAACAGGGAGTTCACGAGGATTGCATGCCCGCCACGCAGCAGGGCCATTGACCACAACCGCGTGAATACTGTGCCGATCGTGCCGAACACCGCGATGGCGACCGGCAGGATCGCGAGTGTCGTGCCGATACCGAAGCGCTGCAGTATGCGCCTGCCAAGCAGCGTCTGCAGGACGAATCCGGCAAGGCCGGCAATGGCATAGAAGGAGGCAAAGAAAGCAACCAGCGATTCACTGTCCTGGTAACGCATGGCAGCTTGTGACTTGAGGGCATAGTCGAGCAGTGCCGCCATGACAGCGACCAGCACTAGCAGCAACGCCATCCATTGCAGGTAACGGGTGCGGGCGATGACGGTAAAGGCTGATCGTGTCTTCACCGCCTCGCCTGTCGGGACCGTGCTTGTGACCGGACCGCCGATACCGCGGGTCGCCAGCACGCAGATCACATGCAGGCCACTCAGAAACAGCAGCATGCTGCGCACATCCATCAGCGCGCTGACCCGGGCAGCCAGTACCCCGCCGATTACGCCACCCAGCGTGGCGGCAGCTGCGATGCGCGCCACCCGCTGCTTGGCTGAGTGGGGGTCGAAGCGCTCGTTGATGATCGACCAGAAACCGCTGATGAGGATGGCGCCGAATACCGCCATGTGCAGGTACAGTATCACGGACGCAATCCGCGGCTGGTAATCCAGCAGCACCCATTCACCGATAAACAGCAGCGCACTCAGACCGAATATGGAAGGCACTACCCTGATCGGGCTGATATGCGCCAGCAGGCGCGACATGACCAGTACGCCGGCCATCGAGGCAATGGCCGAGGCAATGACGATCTTTGGCAGGTTGGTGACATCAAAATTGGACAGGAACAGGGCATCGCGGGTTGCCTTTCCCGCAACCTGCTGCCCGATAATGACGGTTGCAGCCAGCAGTGCAAAGGTCATTGCCGTCGAATCTGAGCGTGTGGATGTTGCCATGGTTTGTTTTTCGGGTTGTTATCAGGCCTGGTGAATACTACTGCGACCCTTGCAGCATGTTTGCTGCCGTGGCCTTGCGATGCTCGCGCACCAGCATAATGCCGAATATCAGCCACAGCACAACGAGGGACACGTTGAAGATAAAGAATTGCTGCGTTGCCAGAGAGAGTAACTGCACACCGACCAGTACCGTAAGGGCAGCAAGTCCATCCCCCAGCCTGACATAGAGGGTATCGATGGCAGGCTTTGCGCGGAACTTCATGCTCGAGTCGACCGGAAGCCAGAGTACATGGCGTGACGTGTTATTGATCGAATAGTCAGTCGCATTCTCCGCAATCTTCATCATTTTCACGATAGCCAGGATCGGCAGCAATGCCATGGTAGTGTAGGACACCATTGCAATGACAGGAAGTATCAGCAGGATGGCTGCGAAGCCACCGTACTTCAGCAATCGCGAGGCCACCAGCGATTGCAGCAGCAGCGCAATGATATTCACCCAGAAGAAAAAGTTTCCATAAAACACGGTCGTGCCGTCGCGGGTGAATTCGAGAACAGCCCGGGGTTCCGTCACGCCCTGTTCGCTGGCCTGCACCGCCAGGGTCTCCTGGACAACCCGGAACAGCAGGTTCTCGCCGTTGGTATTCACCCAGTTTGTCAGCAGCGTGACAAGGGCGGCTGCCAGCATGAAACGACTGATGAAGACAAGTCTGGCGCCGCTGAGAAGAAAGCCGAGGCCTTTTTCCTCCGCCGCTGTTGCCGGCATCACGGGCTTGTCGTCCGGTGCCGGGACATCACTGCTGTATTGCGCATCGACGAAACGGGTCAGCATGATTGATGCCAGCAGAGGCAGGACCGCAACCAGCAGCAGCGCCTCCGCAGGCACGATGCCAGAGTCCACCAGCAGATCAACAATCCATGAGCCGGCTGCAGCGCCGGAAGTTGCCCCGATGGCAATGACAGGAAGGAGCCGTCTGCCGCCCTCGTCGGTGTAGATGTCCGCACAGAACGTCCAGAATTGTGCTACCACGAACACGCCGAACATGCCGACCCAGAGATAGAAAATGATGCCTGAAGCCGGCAGCGCCTCGAAGAAAAAACCCGGCTGGAGAAACCAGAAAATAACCATGTTTGAGATGCAGAACAGGGTTGCCCGCGTAATCAGCACGGAACGTTTCCAGCGACCGGCAAGACGCCCGTACCAGCCGACAACGAACAACAGCAGCACGCTCTGGGCAAAACTTGAGTAGGCCTTGACTTCCATTTTCGACAGACCGGAAATGTCCGAAATTGCGATCCACCCCTCGCGCAGTGGCTTGATGAAGTAATAGGCACAAAGGATGAGGAAGATGTTGGCGAACATCAGCAAAGCCTTGGTGCCTTCACCCGGCCGTACCTCGGTGAAGATTTGCAGTATTCGTTCAGCCTTCGAAAGTCGCATTGTGCTCATCGATAAGATTGCCTGGTCCTGTTCATCAACATTGCACGATAGTCCATCGTGAGGTCACGCAAAAGAGGCTTGATGTGTGGCTGGCCACGATCCAGCTGCATTTATGCATCCCGGGGGCCTGTTACCGGGTAATTTGGACTTTACACAACAGTTATACGGCCGATGTATCCATATCTGTGTCAATGCAAGGATGCAGGTTGTTATTTGCACCATGTGACTGACTCCATGCTGGACTTATGGCCAATAGGCAAGGGCCTGTTCAATAGTGATACTCAACATGGCAATACACACAATCCGCCAGCAGTGTTCCACGCTTGAGTGCCATTGTTTTGACTGTGACCGGATTCAAAGAATATTTCCTGCATTAATGTTTTGATGAATTCTGGGTTTTTGGTAGAATCGCGCGCCATGACTACAATCCGTGCAGTAGTATTCAGCTTCTTGACACTCCTTGTAGTGGCTCCGGTATTTGCCGACGCACTCGACGGATACCCCTCCCTGTGGGAAAGCACCGATCCCGGCCTGCAGAAGAAGCTCGACAATTCACTGAAGAAGCTTGGACTTGATGTCGCCGTGCGCAACGGGACCCTCGGTGTGGCACTGGTCGATATTACCAACCTCGATGAACCCCGCGTGGCTTCTGTCAACGGCGACAAGATGATCTACGCTGCAAGCCTACCCAAGATCGCGATCCTGCTGGGTGCATTTGTCGAGATCGAACAGGGCAACATGGTGCTCGACGAGGATACCCGTGCATCACTTACCCGCATGATCCGCAATTCATCCAACGTCGATGCCACCGCCATGCTGAACCGGGTCGGCAAGAAGCGTCTGCTGGAGATCCTGCAATCGGAAGAATACCGCCTGTATGACCCGCTGGTGAATGGTGGTCTCTGGGTGGGCAAGGAATACGGCAAGTCAGCTGCCTACAAGCGCGATCCCCTGCATAATCTTTCACACGGTGCCACGGCACTGCAGGCGGCACGCTTCTACTACATGCTGGAAACCGGGCAACTGGTGAACCGGAAACTGACTGTTGAAATGAAGCGCATGCTCGGAAACCCCGGTATCAATCACAAGTTCGTCAAGGGGCTGGCAGATCATCCCGAGGCAAAGATCTATCGCAAGTCCGGGTCATGGAACAAATGGCATGCCGACAGCGCCATCGTAGAGGCGAATGGCCACAAGTATATACTGGTCGCACTGGCAGAAAACCCCGAGGGCGGGCGCTGGCTGAGCAACCTCATCAAGCCCGTCCATGAGTTCATGGTACCGAGCAGGCTTGCCAGCAACGTCCACCGCTAGACATGCTTCATACAGGCAGTTTCACCGACTGCCATTTTTATTCACAGCTCCCCGTCCTTACCTTTTACCGGCTGCCGCTCTTTGCCTGCAGTATGTGCCTCGATGAGCTCATGCAGTCTGGTCGCAATTGCGCGGTGCAGTAGCGCCGCATCCTTGCGCAGCAGGTTTGTGTGCAGGCTGACCAGATAGTAATGCTGCGCCCCGGTTGCCGGTGACTCGATAATTGCAACAGAATTCATCATGTTGATCCGGTCGCCCCTGAATGGCGGGCAGGAACCTTGCCGTTCCGGTTTGCAGGCATACAGGGATCCTGACTTGTAGTATACGGCAGCATCGTACAAGGCGGGGGATGCCGCGTAACGCACTCTTTGCTCCGTGACATACAGCAGGCGTTTCAATTCCCGGCTGGAGAACGCATCGACGACCCTGCCCTGCTCCAGTCGGAGCAGGAACGCAAGCAGTTCGCGATCGGTCGCATTGCTGCCGCTGCCGGGCACCAGTTGCTTCCCGGCGCGTGTATAGAAGCTTCCCTGGCGAAGTTGTGTGGTGTCGATACCGCTGCGCTGCAAGGCCCTCTGCATGCTGCGCTGCAACAACCTGTGCAGTTCCTGTTTGGGTGTCTCCTCGAAAAAGCGCCGCGCCTCTGCGTCCGTTACCGGATACTGCCTGCCGAAATGTGCCAGTAACAGGGTCTGCTGCATGCAGACGGAGGCAGCTGCATTGGAACTGGCAGAAAGCATCCAGTCGAGCCAGTTCCAGAGTGTGGCAGTGTCACCGATTTGCAGTGGCCGGCGTGTCAGCGTGCGGCTCTCAGGGTCCCACAGCCTGACGTCGTGTGCATCCTCGAGGACGATTTCATTCGCCACGACCAGCGTGTCGCGCAGCACGGCGAAACGTTTTTCCAGGTCGTCCGGCCATGCGTCTGCCAGTGCCTGGAACAGCGCCGCGGCGGCGACGAGCTTGCCAACACTGCCCGGTTGATAGGGTATGGTGTCGCGATATCCCGCATAACGCGGACTGTCCGGGTCTGACACGTCCAGCACAGCGATGCTGATGGTGTCGGCATAGGAGTCCAGCAGCGACCTGATTTCTGCAGTGAAGCGGGGGTCGGGTGGCGGCAGCTGCAGTTGCTGTGCCTGTTGCAGGCGCAGGTCAACGGCATCCAGGGGCAGCAGCTCACCGGCCACTTTCTGCCGCCCGGGGATGATGCCCTCATGTGCCAGTCGTGCCTGCTGCAGGCGCAAAATGCCACGGTCTTCGCTGCCATACAGGGGATAGCCCGCCACCATGCAACTCCACCCCAGCAGGGCCAGCAGTGTCATCAGGATATATAGGCGTTGCGCAGGCATAACGTTATGATGGTACCGGATTTTGCGAACTGATATACGGCCTTGTAAACTCACGGCAGAAAACACCGGCCGGGTCAGACTATCCCGTTGTGACCGGGAACAAGCCTGGAATGCAATGAGCAAATATTTTCGTCCCGCCACCTGGTTGTCATGCCGCCCATGCATAGTGGCTGCAAGCCTGTCACTCGGCATGCTGGCCGGTTGTGCGAAGCCTGCGATCGATACCACGTCACATGAAATGCTGAATGCGACACTCTGGCAACACACCTCGGCGGAATACGAATCTGCAGTGCAGCAAGCCTATCGGCTGGCGACGGAAAACCTCGACAAGGCCCTGCTGGACGCTGACTGGAGTGCTGCCCTGGAACAACAGGGCAATGACACCGGCCTGCCTCCGGCCATCCTGCTCGACCTCGATGAAACGGTGCTCGACAACACGCTGTACGAGGTCCGCATCATCAGGGAACTTGGCCAGTACTCACCGGAGAGTTTTGCCCAGTGGTGCGAGTCTACGGATGCTCCGGCAATCAGTGGTGCCGCCGAATTCCTTGAATACGCAGCGAGCAGGCAAGTGGCCGTGTATTACTACAGTGCGCGCAAGGAGTACTTGCGTGGCTGTACCACGCGGAATCTGCGGGCGCTGGGCCTGCCTTTCGCTGATGATTCGCGCCTGTTGCTGGATGATGGCAGATCGAAGTCCGAGTACCGTGCGATGATTGCCTCGAGGTATCGGTTGCTGCTGCTCGTGGGTGATAACCTGGAGGACTTCGTTGCAGGGTCGAAGTCACATTCCGGATTGCGCCGGGAACTGGCACAGCGTTATTCCCGGCGCTGGGGTCGGGAATGGATCATCCTGCCGAACCCGATGTACGGTCATTGGGAATCGACTACCTATGACTTCGACTACCGCCTGCCACGCGACCAGCAGTTGCAGCGCAAGCGGGATGCATTGACAGGCCCTGATTAAACCTACAGTTATTGCGACTCCGGCCGGGGTGCCTCCTGTGCCGCTTCTTCCTCAGGCTGCATCAGCTCCTTGGTCTTGTCCCAGGCCTTTGCGCTGCCCTCTTTGGTTGCATCCCAGGCATCGGCGGAAACTTCCTTGGTCTTGTCCCAGGCCTTTGCGCTGCCTTCCTTGGTAGCTTCCCAGGCATCGGTGGAAACCTCCCTGGTCTTGTGCCAGGCCTCTGCACTGCCTTCCTTGGTAGCTTCCCAGGCATCAGCGGAAACCTCCTTGGTCTTGTCCCAGGTGCCGGGACTGGAGTCGGTTGCGGTTGCCCCTGTCTCACCCGTTGTAGTCGCGGTTTCAGCGTCAGCCGGTTCGATTGCGATAACCTGGCCAGGGATCAGTGCGACTGGCAGTATTAACAGAACAGAGGTTTGCAGTAGTGTTTTGAAACGCCGTGCTTGCATTGGTTTGCCTCGCTTGATTGTCGTTCAGACGTTCTCTTCAGGTGGTGGCCGGATCCAGGCCGGCGTGTCAGTTTCCGATTATGGCTACGTCGCCCATATAGCCCTGCAGCACATCGGGTACCCGGATTGAGCCATCGGCCTGCTGGAAGTTTTCCATGATGGCGACAAGGGTACGACCGACGGCAAGACCCGAGCCGTTCAGCGTGTGCAGCAACTCCGGCTTGCCGGTTTCCGGGTTGCGCCAGCGCGCCTGCATGCGGCGTGCCTGAAAGGCCTCGAAATTACTGCAGGAAGAGATTTCCCGATACTTCTGCTGGCCCGGCAGCCATACCTCCAGGTCATAGGTCTTGGCTGCAGAGAAGCCAATGTCGCCGCTACACAGTACTACCACGCGGTACGGCAGTTCCAGGGCCTGCAGGATCGCTTCCGCATGGCCGGTCAGTTCTTCCAGTGCGGCATACGAGTCCTGTGGGCGCACCATCTGCACCATTTCGACCTTTTCGAACTGGTGCTGGCGAATCATGCCACGCGTATCCTTGCCATAGGAGCCGGCCTCGGAACGGAAGCAGGGGGTGTGCGCAGTGTAGCGCAGCGGCATGTCAGCAGCCTCGACGATGACATCCCGTACCAGGTTGGTAACCGGTACCTCTGCCGTCGGGATCAGGTAGTAGTCCGGGTCGCTGCCGGTCTTGAACAGGTCTTCCTCGAACTTCGGCAATTGTCCGGTCCCGCGCAGGCTGTCGGCATTTACCAGGTAGGGTACGTACAGCTCACGGTAACCGTGCCTGCGGGTGTGCGTGTCCAGCATGAACTGGATCAATGCGCGGTGCAGGCGTGCCAGTGGACCCTGGATGACACTGAAGCGTGAACCGGTGAGCTTGGCGGCGGTCTCGAAATCCAGCAGGCCAAGTTGTTCACCCAGGTCTACATGGTCTCTGGGTTCGAAGTCGAATTCCGGCAAGGCTCCCCAGCGCCTGATTTCCCGGTTGTCGTCTTCACCGCTGCCGTCCGGCACCGAGTCGTGCGGCAGGTTGGGTATACCCATCAGTAAGCCATTCAGCTCTGCCTGCAGCGTGACCAGTTCTTCTTCCTTTGCCTTTAACTGGTCACCCAGCCCCTCGACTTCCTGCAGCAGGGGGGCAATGTCCTCGCCGGCGGCCTTGGCCTTGCCGATACCTTTGGAACGGCTGTTACGTTCTGCCTGCAACTGCTGGGTTGCGACCTGGATGTCCCTGCGCCGTTCATCCAGGGACTGCAGTGTGCCGGTATCGAGTGTATAGCCGCGTCGTGCGAGTTGTGCCGCGACCTGCTTGATGTCACTGCGGAGAAGTTTTGGATCGAGCATGGTTTTCCCGTGTGTTGTTGAATGTTACCGGTGTGGCTGGTTCGTGCTGCAGCGATCTTGTTACTAAACCAGCAGGGTTGCCGGCCAGCTGACGATATGGCAGGGCTCGACATCCGTGCAGATATGTTCGAGGATTTTTTCCACCTTGTCCGGTTCATCGAAGAACTCGATGACCAGCGGCAGGTCCAGCGACAGGTCGAGCAGCGAGGAGGAATGCATTTCGCCCGACTTGCCGAAGCCACTGATGCCGCGAAACACGGTGACGCCACGCACCTTTTCCTGGTCGTGCAGCCGTTTCAGCAGTCCTGCCATGCAGCCCTCGCCTTCGGTCAGGTAGATACGGACGAAACTGATCTCGATTGTATTCATAGCTGCCTCGCTGCCAGAACGCCCAGGCTGGCTGCGCCGATGCACAGTGTAACGCTGGCAATTATGTTGACCAGTGCCCTGGTGAGCTGGCCGGTTTCGACAAGGTTCAGGGTTTCCAGTGAAAACGTGGAAAAGGTGGTGAACGCACCCAGTAGTCCGATAAGCAGGAAGGCGC
>Ga0209536_100016428_pt1 | contig 10527 bp, 8 predicted proteins | sample DeeMarSeWOR28_12_FD_187461 | JGI IMG/M metagenome (GOLD analysis project Ga0209536, IMG submission 187461) | Marine sediment microbial communities from White Oak River estuary, North Carolina - WOR-2-8_12 (SPAdes) (version 2) | ecosystem: Environmental > Aquatic > Marine > Intertidal zone >...
GTTTCAGCCGCACCTGTTCACCCGCACCCGGGCCTTCGGGGCGGAGTTCGGTCACGCGCTGGCCGTGGCCGACGTGCTGTTCGTCACCCGCATCTACCCGGCACGCGAGCAGCCGCTGCCCGGTGTGACGGCGCAACTCGTGGTCGACGCCGCGCACGAGAAGATGGCGGCGGAGTCGGTGCGCTACGCCGATGACCTGGAGAGCCTGAGCGAAGCTCTGAAACACGAGCTTCGTGAAGGCGACGTGCTGCTGACGATGGGCGCCGGCGACATCACCAGCGTCTCGCATCGAATCTTCGCAGAACTCGGGCGGAGCAATGTGGATGCGTAGCGTGCCGCTGGCCGAGCTGACGCGCTGGAAGATCGGCGGTTCGGCCCCGCTGTTCGCCCGGGCATCCAACCGGGACGAGCTGCGTGCCTTGCTGGCCGAGGTCGAAGGTCAGGCGGTTCAGGTGCTGGGGTTGGGAGCGAACCTGTTGATCTCGGATGATGGCCCGGGCGGTCCGGTCCTTGTTCTGGAGGGTGTGTTCAAGGAGTTCGAGGTACTCGACGATACGATCCGCTGCGGCGCGGCGGCGACCATCAGTGGGGTGGTGCAGGCGGCGCGCCGCGGGGCGCGATCGGGCCTCTGGATTCTGGAAGCGGTTCCCGGGACCATGGGCGGCGCCCTGCGCATGAACGCCGGTACGGCCGACGAGGGGATCTGGGACCGGGTGCTGTGGGCCGACGCCATGTGGCCCGATGGCGATATCCGTCGCGTCACGAGAGTAGACGTACGACCCCGGTACCGTGCCATCGATCTCGAAGTCGAGGCCGTCTTCATCGAGGCCGAGATTTCGGCTCCGGCCGGCGATCGTGAGAGCATCGAGGACGAGCACCGGCAGCGTCGCGAAGCGAAGCTGAGCGCTCAGGTCTACGACGAGCCCACCTGCGGCTCGACTTGGAAGAACCCAGACCCGCCTGCGCCCTCGGCTTGGGAGTTGGTGGACAGCGTCGGGATGCGAGGAGAAGTGCGGGGAGGCGCACAGGTGTCGCCGAAGCACGCGAACTTCATCGTCAACACCGGCGGCGCTCGGGCGCGTGACGTGGTCGACCTCATGGCCGAAACGCGGCGGCGCGTTCTCGCCGAGACGGGAATAGCGTTGGAGCCGGAGATCCAGTTCTGGGGATTCCCGGACGAAGTACTTCGTGAGTTGGGGGTGACGGTATGAAGGGCCGAAGCGCGCTGCCGCGGGTGGCCTATCTGCTGGGGCTTCTGGTCGTCGTTGCTGGCGTCGCCGCCGCTGTTTGGGGGCGCGCGCTGCTGACGCACGTGGAGTACTTCAACGTGAAGCAGGTCGAGGTCGTGGGCGCGCGCTGGGCGGCCCCGGACTCGCTGCTGCAGCTGGCGGCGATTCGAAGCGATCGATCCGTCTGGGACGACTTCGAGGATGTGGAGAGCCGTCTCGAGGAACACGCGTTGATCGAAAAGGCCGAGATCAAACGGTGGGGCTTCCGCGGCCTCCGTCTGATCGTGGACGAATTCGAGCCGGTCGCCCTCGTCAGCGCGCCGGACTTGCGGGCCGTGCGCGGCGACGGGACGCTGTTGCCCATCGATCCCACGCGGACGCCCCTCGACCTGCCGCTGGTGGCGGTGGCGGCGGGGGTCAACGAGGACTCGACGCGTCTGGGCGACGGACTGGCGCTGGAAGCGTTGTTGATCTTCGCGAAGTTGCACGCTCTCGATCCAGGCTTGGCCGCACTCGTGTCGGACTTCGAGTTGGCCGCGGATCGAGGGCTGATGGTCAATATGGTCGAATCACAACCCGTGGAGAGTATCGTGCTGCCGGCCGAGTTCGATGAAGTGCTGGTGAAGCGGGTCCGGGCAACGCTGTCGGATCTGCGGAGTCGTGGTATCGACGCGGCCGTGATGGAAGCACGATACGCAAACCAAATCGTGGTACGGAGACAGCAGGCATGATCGCAACGTCATATCTAATCGGTGCGCTGGACATCGGGTCCACGAAGACCTGCGCGGTCCTCGGCGAGCTGGTCATGGACAGCGAGGGAACGCCGCAGTTGAAGGTTCTCGGTGTCGGGCAAGTCAGGCCCAACGGTATCCGTCGGGATGCGGTGAGCAATCTCGAGGAGACCACCGAGGAAATCCGCCAGGCGCTCAAGCAGGCCGAACTCATGGCTGGGGTCCAGCCCCGCGGGCTCTACGTCGGCATCTCCGCCGAGTACGTGCAGACCAGCATGTCCAACGGCATCGTCGCCATCGGCGAGGAAGAGATCGGCGACGACGATGTGGACCGCGTGCACGAGGTGGCCCGCGCGGTGGTCGTTCCTCCCGATCGCGAACTGCTTCACGTGATCCCGCAGGACTACTCGGTGGACCACCGTGGTGGCATTCAGCGTCCCGTCGGTATGCTGGGGACGAGGCTCGAGGCCGAGGTCTTCATCGTGTTGGCGGCGGGCGCTGCCGCTCGGAACCTGCGCAAAGCCGTATCGCGTGCCGGATACGAGACCGCCCAACTGGTACTCAATCCAATGGCGGCGGGTCTCTCGGTGCTCACCGCCGAGGAACGCGAAGTCGGCAGCGCCGTAGTATCCATCGGAGGCCGTACCACCGAGATCGCGATCTTCCACGAGGGCAAGATCCGCCACATCGGTGTCGTACCCTGCGGCGGAGTCAGCTTCACCAACGATGTCGTGAAGGGACTGGGGATACCCTACGTCGAAGCCGAGCGGGTCAAGGAGCGCAGCGGCATCGCGTCGACCCGGATGGTGGATCCGGATCAGTCCATCGAGGTGCCCGGCCCGGCGCCGGGAAGCTCGAAGCACATGCCACGGGAGCTGCTGGCGCACATCATCGAGCAGCGCATGGACGAGGTGCTGTCGCTGGTGGACCAGGAGATCGAGCGTGCGGGCTACGCCCACCGTCTGGGCGGCGGCGTGGTCCTAACCGGGGGCGCGGCCAGTCTTGAAGGCACTCTGGACGTTGCACAGTCGATCTTCACCATGCCGGTCCGCTGCGGCGCGCCGGGAGCCGGGCTCATCGGCCTGGCCGATTCGGTGCGACGGCCGAAGTTCGCCACAGCGGCCGGTCTGATGTTGTTCGGTTCGGAACGGATACGAGAGGACCTCGGCAACGGACGTCGGCCCGCCATGCGGGCGTTGGCCAGGGTCGGTGGTTGGTTGAAGGAGTTCTTCTAGTGATCGACCACAGTCAAAGACCGAGGTGCCGGAGGGCCGGCGGTGGGATCCTCTCGCTTCATGTCGCGCTGCGTCGGGCAGTGACCGAGCGGGGGCCACGGCGCTCCAAATGTCCGCTACGAGGATCCCAGAGCCGACCCTTAGAGTCATACCTGTTGATGACCGGGGTCGATAAGTAGCAGCAACACTGAGGTAGAAACGATGTCGAACGAGAGGGAGGGGACGAGGATGATTCGCTTCGAACTAGCAGAGGCGCGCGAGAAGAACGCAAAGATGCGCGTCATCGGAGTCGGTGGCGGCGGCAACAACGCCGTGAACCGGATGATCGAGGAAGACCTGCCGGGCGTCGACTTCATCGCCGTGAACACCGACAGTCAGGTGCTGGGCAACTGTCGCGCGGCGATGAAGATCCAAATCGGTAAGAAGCTGACCCGCGGCCTGGGCGCCGGCGCGCGGCCCGAGATCGGCCGTCAGGCCATCGAGGAAGACAAGAGCGAGATGGTGGAGACCCTGCGCGGCGCCGACCTGGTGTTCGTCACCGCGGGGCTGGGCGGGGGTACCGGTACCGGTGCCGCACCCGTCGTCGGGCAGCTGGCCCGGGAGCTGGGCGCGCTGAGTATCGCCATCGTCACCAAGCCGTTCGAGTTCGAGGGCAAGAAGCGCATGCATCAGGCCGAGATCGGACTGGCCGAGCTTCGCCGAACGGTGGATACGGTCATTGTCGTTCCCAACCAGCGCCTGCTGTCGGTCGTGGGCAAAGGCACCACGTTCCGTGATGCGCTGAAGAAGGCGGACGAGGTCCTGCTGCAAGCGACGCGCGGTATCTCCGACTTGATCAGCGTCACCGGAGATGTGAACGTAGACTTCGCCGATGTCCGCACGGTCATGGCGAATCGCGGGCCCGCGCTCATGGGTACGGGCCGGGGTCAGGGCGAGAACCGGGCCCAGGAGGCGGCTCAGGAAGCCATATCGTCGCCGTTGCTCGACGACATCTCGATCTCCGGTGCGAAGGCCGTGCTGATCAACATAACCGGTGGCTTGGATCTGACCATCGACGAGGTGACGACGGTCAGCTCGATGATACACGAAGCCGCCGGCGATGACGCCGAGATCATCTTCGGGACGGTCCACGATCCGAACCTCGAGCAGGAGATCCATGTGACCGTCATCGCCACCGGGTTCGAACCGTCCGAGGTCACGGCCGCGCCCACCAAGATCATTCGGCCGGACTTCCGTACGCGTAAGCCGGCCACCAAGACCGCAAGTGTGGCGTCACAGGACACCGATATCGTAGCGCTCGACGTCACCGACCCGCGGGAACTCGAAATCCCGACGTTCATTCGTCGGCAAATGGACTAAAACCAAAGGAAGGGTGTAGACATGAGACTGAAGCACAGACCGCTTTACGCTACGTCCCCTCCTTATGAGCGGAATGGGTAGAGGTCTTATTGTCTTCGCCCTCCTGGTCACGGGCGGCCTGACGTTACTGTTAGGTCGCCCGGCCAGCTCGCAGCGACAGGTCGCGAAGCTGGCGACGATCGTCGTGTCGGCGAACGAAACCGACGCGATGGTCAGGGTCGACACACTACGACGCGGCGAGGTTCTCTCGCAGGTCCTCGGCCGCCTGTCTCTCGATGGCAACGAGATCGCCCAGCTCGTCGCCGAGTTCCGTCACTACGCCAACCCCCGCTCGCTGCGGGCTGGAGTCACCGTCCGGGCTGAACGAACCGCCTGGGACAGCCTGGTCGCCATCTCGATCCAGTCCGATCCCGACCACGTCGTCCGATTGACCCGAGACGGTGGCGCCTGGATCGGCCAGGAAACCGAGCTCCCCATCCGGGTCGACACGCTGCTGTTGGCCGGAAGCATTAGCAGCAGTTTGTACAACTCGGTCATGGACCTGCCGGATCGAGCGTTGGGTCAGGCGGAACGCATCGAGCGGGTCATGTGGGGCATCTATCGGCCCTTCCAGTGGAGCATCGACTTCGGAATCGATCTGCGTCAGGGCGATACCTATCGCGCCGTCTACGAGCGGCACTCACGACCGGACGGGCCGGTCAAGGAAGCCCGCGTCTTGGCCGCCGAGTTCACGAACAGGGGAAAGACCTTCACCGCGTTTTGGCACGATGGGCGGCGTGAGTACTTCGATGAGGACGGGCAGTCGATGAAGATGGTGTTCCTGAAAGCGCCCGTCGACTTTCGACGTATCTCGTCTCGGTTCTCCCGACGACGCTATCACCCCAAGCTGGGGATCAACCGCCCGCACTTGGGAACCGACTACGCCGCGAACACGGGCACGCGGGTCTATTCCACCGCGGATGGCACTATCACCCGCGCCGGCTGGTGGGGAGGCTATGGTCGGGTCATCGAAGTCCGTCACGTTAACGGCTACCGCACCCGCTACGCTCACCTCAGCTTCATCGCCAAGGGCATCAAGCCGGGTGTCCGCGTACGGCAGGGCCAGCTCATCGGACACGTCGGCGCCTCGGGGCTTGCCACGGGCCCACACTTGCACTACGAGCTGTGGCACAACGGTAAGGCGGTCGACCATCGCAACATCAACCTGCCCTCCGGCCAACCGGTAGGAAAGGACCAGGTCGCCGACTTCCGGCGCAACCGCGACGAACTCATCTCCCTCTTGAGCCGTGCGAATCCCGCTGCTGCAAGGCGCGCCGACTAGCTCCCAGGGGGAGTTCAGCCTGCCCAGGCAGCTGCTCTCCAGCTGGTCGGTCTGGGTCGGTCTGGTCCTTCTGGCTTTGATCCTGGTGTTCTGGCCGTGGCAGCAAGAGTTCCTCTGGAACGACGGCGACGTAGTTTTTCCGGTGAAGGCTCTGCGCTATAAGGCCTTCTGGGACCCGCCCGCGGAAGCACGAGTCGACGTCGTTCGCCTTCTTTCTCAGGTAGTGGCGCTGGCCTTACTGATCTTCGTCGCGTTCCGTTTCGAGCAGGGCCGACGCAGTCCGGGCTGGCGTCCGCGCCAGAAGGGGATGCCGTACTCGGAAGCGGATTGGACCGCCGAAATCAAAGAGCGTGACCGCGGTGGTCCCTATCCCTGTCCCGCCTGCGACCGGCGAGGCTTCTACGGCCCACGCAGCGACGAGGACGGGCGTCGCTACCGCCTCTGCAACTTCTGCGGCTTCATGCAGAACGTCGGCGAAGCCTACGTCGACATGCGGCCCTGCGTGCACAAATGCGGCAAGGTTAAGGCGTTCGCCGGCGCGCCCTACGTCACCTGGGTGCGACCCGAACAGACCACCTACCTGTGCGAGTTCTGCGGTGAGGAAACCGACCTGGCCGACAGCCTCGACTCGAGCCCGGCCCTCGACCAACACCATCCCTGGTGGGCGGTGCCGCAGGAGTTCTCACGCGCCGAGTTCGTGCGTTTCTGGCTGAACAACGGCGCACCGGGAGAGGTATACTTGTAGGCGGTAGCGGGTGCGCGTTAGGGTGCTTCTCGTTGCTCTCTCTGCGCTTGTTTGGCATCTTGTAGTAGCCCCGTCATCGAACCTCTAGCCGCTATATGCCCTGATGTCCTCTGTGAAGCGGCTGATAAACGAGATCCATCACCGCTCGCTGTGGCAGGTGCTGCTGATTTACGTCGGTGGCGCTTGGTTCTGTTACGAGATTATCGACACGGTCGCCGAGCGCATGGCCCTACCGACGTGGCTACCCGTCCTGGCCATCCTCCTCTTTGTTTTGGGGCTGCCGTTTGTGATCGCCACCGCGTTCGTGCGAGAAGATGGGCCCACAGCCACCGTTTCTGACCCGACCTTGATTCCGGTGGACGAGGCTCAGACCGAAAGCGTACACAGACGTCGCCTCCTGACCTGGCGCAATGCGGCCGCGAGCTTTGTGCTCGCGCTTGCCGCCTGGGGCATCGTGGCGGCGGGCTGGCTTGTCTTCGGTGATCGCCGTGCAGCTCCGGTTTTGGTGGACAGATCGATCGCGGTGCTCCCATTCGTCAACATGAGCGGGGATTCGGCGAATGAGTACTTCAGCGATGGTGTCACAGAAGAAATCATCACGAAATTGGCCAGCATCCAGAGCCTGCAGGTATCTTCACGCACCTCGGTGACTCGGTTCAAGAACACGGAGGCCGATATTTCTGACATCGCGGCGCTGCTGGGTGTTAAATACGTGCTCGAGGGCAGCGTTAGAAGGGCCGGTGAAAAGGTTCGAATTACAGCGCAGTTGATCGATAGTGAATCGGGCTTCCACCTCTGGGCGGAGGACTTCGACGGGACGCTCGAGGACATCTTCGATGTCCAGGAGCAGACCGCGCTGCGGATAGCCGAAGCGCTGAACCTTCAGTTGACTCCGGAAGAGAAACAGGCGGTGCACCATCGTTACACGGAGAACACCGAAGCCTACGACGCGTACCTGCAGGGACAAGCGCTACTGATCTTCTTCGCGGATCGCGATAAACTTCTTGCAGCGCGGGAGCATTTCGAACTAGCCCTGTCGCTGGCACCGGAATACGCTCCGGCCCTTGCCGGCCTAGCCAGCGTCGAGGCACACACTTACCGAAACATTGATCCTAGCGAAGACCGGCTACGCAGGGGCGAACAGCTGGCGATGCGAGCCCTGGAGATAGACTCAGAGCTGGCCCGAGCCTTAGTCGCCCTCGGCGAGATTTGCGCGATTCGCTACGACTACGTCGGTGCCGAGGACTGGTTCCGTGAGGCGCTGACCGTAGACCCCAATGACCCGTACGCTTGGGACCTTCTGTCTTGGGCACTGGCCTACCAGCAGCCACCGAGGGGGACGGAGGCCGAAGAGGCCGCCCGTGAAGCGATTCGTCTTCAACCCGATTTCACCAGCGCCTACTATCACCTTGGCCGAGCACTCCTCTTACAAAGCAGGTATGAGGAAGCGCTCGGTGCTTTCCAACATATTCTCGATCGGGTTCCGGATTCCATGCTCGGGAGTTTTGGCCAAGCTCAGACCTATTTGGCCATGGGAGAGTTCGCCAGGGCAGAGAAGGCGGCCAAGGCTTCAATGCGGCAGGGCATGAGTCCGGTTCAACAGGTGATTCTCAGTTATGCATACGCGGCGCAGTCTAGGATGGACGAAGCGCTGGCCGAGTTAGAGCGTGCTCTGGAATTGGACTATCGAGATTTTGAGGCGCTCGAAGCCTCTCCTTACCTATCGGAGTTGCACGAGGATCCCCGGTATCAGAGAATGATCGCTCGTTATCGGATGCGCCAATAACTAACACAGACGTTCACCGGCGGAGGTCGGTGAGGGGCTGACAGTGGGCGGTAGGCTGTGCCGCGTCGTCGTTGCTCCGGTCGCATTCGGTTGGCATCTTTCTGTAGCCCGAATAATCCTCCCGCATACTCAAGAGGACATGCCGCAAGGGGGCTACTATGATTGAGACGATCGGTGATCGAAAGGCTGTCGTCATTACCGGTGCTTCCCGAGGGTTGGGGCGGACCATTGCCTTGGACCTCGCCGCGGATCGCTTCAACGTCTTTGCCGGTGTCCGGAAGGCCGCTGATGGAGAAGCGCTGAAAGAGGCTGGCGGTGAGCGGGTGATCCCGGTGATGCTCGATGTGACGGACTTGGCCCAGGTGAAAGCGGCGGCCGCGGAAGTCGTTGAGGCCACGGGCGACGGAGGCATCGCCGGCCTGGTCAACAACGCCGGCATTGGAGTGTTCGGGCCCGTGGAACAGGCCGCGATGAGCAAGGTCGAAGATCAATTCCAGGTCAATGTCTTGGGCGCTCTGGCCGTCACGCAGGCGTTCCTCCCGGCGCTGCGCAAGGGGAAGGGACGAATTGTCAACGTGACCTCGGTAAACGGCAAGGTCAGCTTCCCGTTCACCGGCATCTATTCGGCCACCAAGTTCGCTTTTGAAGCCATCTCGGATGCACTCCGAATCGAGCTCGAAGGTTCGGGAGTATCCGTTTCGGTCGTTGAGCCGGGGTTGACGAACACGGATATCCGGGCCGGCGCAATGGCGGATTGGGCCGCCCGTCAAGAAGAATTGCCTGACGAAGAGCGTCAGCTCTATGAGGAGCAGTTCCAGAAACTGACTGCGATAGTCGAAGGCTTGGACGCGACGGCTGCCGGACACGAATACTTCTCCCGCGACGTCCTCCACGCGCTCACCGCCGAGACGCCCCAGATCCGATACCAGACCGGTCCGGATTGGGAGCAGTGGGTGCAGATGCTCGCACTATCCGATGAAGATCGGGACGCAGCTTTGCGAGAGATGCTGCAATAGCGATAGCGGCTTGCGCCGACATCAGGCCCCGCGCATCCTCAGTGCGTGCTTACTAATGCGGTTTCCTTCGACCTAGTGCGGGCCTGAGGTGTCGCCCCTCAAGTGGATCTTACTGACAGTCGGTGGTGTCGCCATCGTCGCATACGCGATCTGGTGGTACCGCACCCGGGAGGATGCCATCAGAGGTCGCGGCTGGGCCGCCGGACTGCGCGCGGCGGCGCTCCTCCTCGTTTGGTTGATCCTCGTCAATCCGCTCCTGCCCGCGGGATCGAGCGCGCCTCAGCAGGCCGAGGTCGCTCTTCTGGATGCGTCACATAGTATGTCGCGGTCAGGCGTTGCCGACGGTGCTTCTGCTTGGATCGTCGCCCAGGATTCGTCCTACCGCTTCGATCGCGTTTGGCTCTTTGGCAACGCAGTGCCGAGCTACGTTTCGACGGACTCTCTGCCCGAAGGCCCGCTCCACGACCAATCGCAGCTAGCACCCGCGCTGCGGGCGGCGGCGGCAGCTGGGGCCGAGCGCGTGGTCGTATACACAGACGGCGCCATCAGCGACCCGGCCGAGTCCCTCGACCTGGTTCAACGCCACGGAATGACGGTCTCGGTGGCGAACCTCACATCGCGGTTCCCAGAGATTGGGATCGCACGGGTGAGTGGGTCGGCCTGGGTGCAATCCGGCGACACTGCCGAAGTCCGGGTCGAGATCGTCGCCTCGGGAATCGAGGGCGACAGCATGCGCGTCGAAGTCGTCGATGAAGACGAACGTGTACGCGCAGCGACGTGGGCCACGCTCCCCGCCGACGGCCGCTACGCGCCGGTCCAACTCGCCTTCCGCGTCGCGGGCCAGGCCGGCTACCGCCGCTTCGTCGCCAGGCTGGCAACCGATCCGGCCGACCCCGAACCTCGCGACGATCAACGCCCCTTCTATGTACGTGTGAGCGACGAGCCGGTGGGTCCGGTGCTCATCTCGCTACGGCCCGATTGGGAGCCCTCGTTCCTGATCCCGAACCTGGACCGCCTCACCGACGCCCCAACGGCGGCTTACCTGTGGATGGCGGACAGCCTGGTGACGCTGGAAGGCTACCGGCGCGCGTCGCTCGCCGTCGCG
>Ga0209536_100016429_pt1 | contig 10527 bp, 13 predicted proteins | sample DeeMarSeWOR28_12_FD_187461 | JGI IMG/M metagenome (GOLD analysis project Ga0209536, IMG submission 187461) | Marine sediment microbial communities from White Oak River estuary, North Carolina - WOR-2-8_12 (SPAdes) (version 2) | ecosystem: Environmental > Aquatic > Marine > Intertidal zone >...
GGCTTTTTAATAATCCAAAACATGTCTATGGCACAAACTACGTCTGCGGCGTTGTCAGACAAAGTGCTATTATACCCTTGTATCAATATAGGTTTTATATTACCTATGTTGTGTTTTTCAATCTTTTTCCTAACGGCCTCTATTGCTAGTTCGTGTATGTCTAGTGCGTATACTTTACCCTTTTCACCTACTATTTCTGCAAATCTGGTTGAATAACGACCTGGACCACACCCGTAATCAACAACAGTCATACCCTCTTCTATACCGAATTTTCTAATGCGTCTCTTAATATAAGGAAATATCAAATCAACAATTTTAAAAGTAAACGCCATCATTTTAAAAGCTGAGTCGGACATTTTCTCTGTTTGCCTTTTTTCAACCCTTTTCTTGACACCCATTTTTAGTCTCCATAGAGTGTTATTATTCTGTAATTAAATTATACTCGCCAAGTCAATACTATCTCCTAGTTAATTAACCTAATCACATTCCGCACTACCAACTTAGTTATCAACGCTTTTTGTATTGACATCCCACCAAATAGGACTATAATTGTATCACTTTAAATACCGTGTAATCGTGTAATGGAAATATAGAATGACCTCCAAAGATAAGATTAAATATTCAGCGCTCAGGACACCACTTATAATAATGGGTATTTTTTGGATAATTGGCATAGTCCTATGGCAGACCACTAATGGGATCTTCTATGTTTTCAACTTCGGATATATTGGTACTACCATTTTTATTGGCTCTGGATTACACTCGGCACTGCCAAAAAAGAAAAAGGAATGGGGGCGCAGGTTTACTCAGCTCTTGATTGGTGGTTACATACTCGTCTTCGTTGGCCTTGTCTACTTTGAAAATATGCAGATAGAGGGATTCTTTTTCTACCTGCTAGCTGGCTTCATCGCTGGGTCTGTTCTCCATTATTTAATTGCCAAAATTGTCGGCCCCTTTATATTTAATCGCGCATGGTGTGGCTGGTGTTGCTGGACAGCTATGATACTTGATTTCTTGCCTTATTATCGAAATAAGAAAGGAAGGCTGCCAACCAAGTGGGGAAACCTTCGCTATATACACTTTGCCCTTAGCCTGGCACTGGTACTAACACTCTGGTTTGGATTTGACTATAGAGTCCAATCAGGAAGTGCAACCGAGCTCTACTGGCTCATTGGAGGGAATGCACTATACTATATCACAGCAATCCCACTAGCTTTTATTCTCAAAGATAATCGTGCTTTCTGTAAATATTTGTGTCCAATAACAGCTGTTCTCAAAGTACCTAGCCATTTTGCCATGCTTAAGATAGCTGGCGATATCGATAAGTGCAACGATTGCGGCGCTTGCAACAAGATTTGCCCCATGGATATCAGAATTACTGATTACATCAAGAATGGCCAGAGGGTTCTTTCCACGGAGTGTATCATCTGTGAATTATGCATAAACGTTTGTTCCAGAGCGGCTTTAAAATTAAATTGGGGTTTTGACTATGGAAAACAAGAGTTACTTAATAAAAAATGACTGGCAGCGGGTGGATTCGAACTTAAAATAATATGATATAGATACGTAAGGAGCTATTAATTGAGGAAAGCCAGACTAATAATTGGACTCATTTGCGTCACTATTGCGATATGGATGTTCTTATCCGGTGAACTCGGCGAGAACCCAGCACCAGCAATAGTAGTTCTCATAATAGGGATAATCTTAATAGCAATCGCCAAACGGAGAAGGTAAAAATTACTGACAGCGGGTGGATTCGAACCGCCGACCAAGGGCTTATGAGGGCCAATGGCACTTAATAACTTCAATTAGTCAAAGATGTGTCTCTTGTGAAATGGCGCAGTTAAGAAGCGCCTCATTAGTTTACCTTTTGATAGCCAAGAGATTGTAACACCGTTCTTGCTATTAGCTAATATGTTCTTTGCCAGCCATGGTGTTACAGTTTCAACGCGATCAGACAAGATATTGAATATCTCCTTTACTCTTTCCCATTCTTCAGGATGACCTTCATATTGTTCTGTTATTAGCTTTGTTGCTACCATACCTGGTCTAATTCCTCCAACCAAAACAGGAGTACCTTGAACCTCTTTTGACATAGCCTTGGTAAGGTAGCCTAAGGCCGATTTAGTCGCACCATACAATGCCATCCCTCTTATTACCCTGCCATCACTACCTAAACCTTCTACATTGTAAATAGCACCAAAGCCTTGTTCTAGCATGCCTTTTATTGCCACCATTGAACCGTGCATGGCACCTATAATATTTGTTTCAACAACCTGTTTAACTTTTTCCGGTACATAATTATATATCTCAGTTTCAGGATGAGCCATGCCAGCATTATTTATCCAAATATCAATTCTGCCAAAATGTTCTTTTGCCGCATCCCATAATGTCTGTACTTGGCTACAATCGGTTACATCACAAGGGAAACCAAATACTTTATTATCCACATGTTTATTTGTTAATTTACTAGCAGCAATATCGATATTCTTGTGGGAACGGCTACTAATTGTTAAAGAACAGCCTAAAGATAGAAACGAGTCAGCAAGTCCATAACCAATTCCGCTTGTGCTACCTGTAATAACAACGCTTTTCATTATTAATTTAAACTTTATGTTGTACTGTATGCCAAGGGTAGAAAGCAAGCAGAGCAATCGCAAATACAGCATGAGTAACTATTGGTGCCAAAGCTTGAACTATAGTGATACTACCAAGAAGAACTGAATACAGTGGAGCAAATAAACTAAGGATGGCAAATAATATCGCGTACTTCACCCAGAGGATATGCTTAATCGGGTCTCTTGCTGCGATCAAAAGAAAAATACAGGCTGAAATGAAACTTGCGCCCAACATTGCCGTAAGAGCAGCTATGAACGTAGGTCCGGAATCGTAGCCAAGTATGGCACCTAATTGGCGAGGAATAACAATAAAGGCCAATCCTAGTAAAATACCCGATGCTGCATATAGAGCCATCGTTAGCTTGAGCGCCTTAATCATAAATCACCTCCGGAGTTCATACTGCATAGCTTATGAGGGCCAATTTGAACATCTCTTGTGGCTTGTTACTCCTTCCAGTCAAAAGGGAGTCCCATAAACGCCTTTTTCTAACATTTCAAAATAGAGTTCATATATTCTTTTCGTAATAGGGCCTGGTATTCCAGATGCAATTCTACGACCGTCTACTTCCACAACAGGAATTATCGACCCTGCTGTACTGGAGAAAAACACCTCGTCTGCATTGTAAATATCATACGGGCTGATACGAAATTCAATTACTTCTATGCCTTGTTGTTTAGCAATTTCAAAGACTGTTTCTCTGGTTATGCCAGCTAATATCCCCTCTGACGAAGAAGGAGTAAAAAGTCTACCTTTATTGACAACAAATACATTATAACCAGGGCCTTCATTAACAAAGCCATCTATATCAAGAATAATAGCTTCATCTGCTCCTGCACTCAAAGCTTCCATTTTTATCAGAACAAAATGCGCATAATTAAGATTCTTTGACTTATGGTCCATACACTGCGTAGGAATAGCTCTCATATTGCTTATCCTAGCTTTCACACCCTTTTCTAATACGTCTCCACTATCAGAAAGCCATAGATAGGGCCTCGAAAACACAACCACTGATGGATTGCATCCAACAGGAGAGAGGAGCGGCCGCGGACCTACTCCTCGTGTTACTATGCACTTAATGTACTGGTTTTTCTCTCTATTTCTTTGTACTACTTCAACTACTATCTCTTTCAAGTTTTCTTTGCTTAGTGACATATCTATTTGAAATATATTAAGAGATTTAAAAAGCCTGTCAATATGCTGATCCAATTTAAATATTTGCCGGTTCCAAGCACAAAATGCATCAAAGACACCATCTCCATACAGAACTCCGTGGTCGAATATGGATAACTTCGCCTCACTTTGGGGCACAAATTCACCATTGACATAAGCAATCCAATCTGTTTCCAGCATCATAAATATCTCCTTGTGACTATATTTAGTTTCTCCTGCTTCTTATGACATATGTTTTAGCTATACGATCTCCGAACCTCTGGTCTCTTAGAGAAGAGGCGATAAGAACAATCCCTAGGATATTAAACGCTGGCAAACCATCCACGAGTCTAAGCAGGTTTCTTATTATTGATCTAGAAAGACCGATCTTACCACCACTTTCATCAACCACTTTCATCCCTATTATTCTCTTACCTACCGTCCAACCAACATATGCCTCCATTAGAATTAGATAGGCAAAGATAAGAAAACAATACAAATAGGATCGCTGATACCCCAAAGATGCTCTTCAGGCCCCATTATCCATTTGCCAGAATATAGGTAGGTAGCTGGAAAGAAGAAAGTGGATAAGAATAAGATATCTAGTAACCAGGCTATGCCCCTTCTTATTACTGCCATGTATACTTCTTACCTTTTTTGCTCCAACCTACTATACAAGAATATACTATGTAGTAAATTTTATTATTGCCCCAACTACTGCGAAAAGTAAGGCAAGCATATATGATACGACAGATGAATAAAAGAGAGGTCCTACTTTTCCGGTCTCCTCTTCAGTGATTTTTCGATATTGATTAACGTATTTAATAATATAGATTCTAATAAGAAAATAGTTGATTTTGGTTCCACGCTTGGAAAGAAACGAAATTATCATGATAGAGGATACAACTCCACAAAGAACACAAACTATGGCTAGAACCAAAAAAACGTTACTTATAATTTCCACTGTCATAAGAAATTTCCCTCGCTAATAACAATTTCTATTTCCGATACATTATACAATTGCTTCCGTCAATTTTCAGGATTAAAATGTAAGTAGAAAACAAGGTTTTGCTGACAATGCCCATTTATGAGTACGAATGTCAAGCCTGCGGCGAGAGGTTCGAGCTGCTTCGCAGTATGTCTGACAGTGACGGGGAGATACAGTGTCCTAAATGTGGTAGAAAATCTCCCAAAAGAGTTATTTCGTTGTTTGGAACTTCATCTACGGACAGTATCTGCGCTCCAACAAGCCCTACTTGAAGCGTCAGATATTAGGGCAGTTGTCCATATTTGGAATGGTTAGGGAAAAGTCAATAGGAATGTCGGTATTATTTTAGCTTCAGAATTTAAACAATTATCGACTTCTGGTAGACTAACGGAAAAGTCTATTCAATTTCGCCAATGAGTAGGAGGTGTTAAATATGAGTATTACTAGGGCTTTGACAAGCGAGATCATTGAGAGGTTAAAGGGTGATGGAGCGAGATTGGTTGGCATTTCTAATATAGAGAGATTCGATGGTGCTCCACGGGGACACCATCCACATGATTTCGTTACCGGAGCGAAATCTGTTGTCGTCTTTGGTCTGCCTTTGCTGCACCTGACGCTAAACTGGGAAGAGCATCTGGTCGATTCCGAGTTTGTGTCCCCGAATTTGCGTCAAGAAGTACTTCAGACCTATTTCGGGTGGAGGTGTAGCCATGACCTAGTGGATGACTTTCTTGATATGATGGCTTTGCGCCTGTCGCACTTCTTAGAGGATCGGGGATACTTATCTCTGTTCTTTCCCTCCAATGGCCCGTATAGGCAATTGATACATGAGAAGGTTTCTCTTGGCCGAGGGCTCTTTTCACATCGCCACGCTGCTGTAAGGGCTGGCCTAGGGGAGTTTGGGCTAAACAATCTAGTGATTACACCTCAATACGGGCCTCGTGTAAGGTTCGGCTCTGTGGTCACCGAGGCAGAGCTTACCCCCAGCCCCCTTCTTAAAGTTAAAACGTGCCTAGGGGAAAGCTGTTCTATTTGCGTAGAGAGCTGTCCTGGACCTATTTCGATGCGCTCCAATTTCGACCCTAAAGAGGTATGGTACCAGACACCAGCGCAAACAAATATAGAAAGTTGTAGGAAATTACACCAAGAACATTACTGTTTGACTACTTGTATTAAAGTTTGTCCTATAGGAAACGCATCTTCCAAAAAGAAAGAGGAAACTTATTAGGCTCTGCGACAAATATAAATCACTGGTAGCGGGCGGATTCGAACCGCTGACCAAGTGACGTCTAAGCATCAACTTTAGACAATCTTGTCTAGCACCTCCCATTAACCCTCTTCAATCTATTGACATCCCACCAAATAGGACCAGATTCAACTCACTAATGTGAATAATCTGAATAAAACTTAGAGGTCAGCACTCAACAGTATTCTGATTAAGTTTGCCTTGCGTTTACCTTTTGTTTCTAACGCTAGGGTGGATATAATAGATTTATATCAAAAATAGGAGTGATGAAAATGAGAAACAGAGGGCGACTATGGGACGAGATTAATACACTGAGCGATAAATATTTGGAACTTTACGAGCAGGTTAAGAAATTGGAAGATGAAGCTTATTTAAATGACAGGATAACTAAAGAATCATTGAAGCAGTTCAACAAAATATATAAACAAATTGAAGAAATACGTTCCAAAAAACTAGAAGTTTTTAAGGAAATATATAGGGTAAGTAAACAAACTGATTTGTATGACGACTGAACAGTATTTAGTCATATGTACCCAAACGAAAGAGACTTAATAACTTATATCTCGTGACCAGCATTAATATTGACTTCACTCATAAAAGGAGTATAATAGCGCTTATCTTATCAATACACCTTTAAAAATAGCATAGTGGATTAGGGTGATAGGGATGAATATGGGGTGTCAGTGACTGTTGGTTATCTGACGGTGGCTGGCACCCTTTGCTTTTTAAAGGAGGTGATAATTGATGGGTAGAGAATGGCTATTGGTCAGTTTAATGCTATTACTGATGACTATGTTATTAGTTGGTTGTGGTATACCACAGGAAGAGTACGATGCTCTATTGGCTGAACGAGATACACTGGAGAAGAAAAAAACTAGCCTGCAGGCAACTGTGAGTGATTTGGAATCAGATGTTAATGAGCTGGAAAAAGAGATAGAAACCTTTGAAGATAACCTATCGGAAGCACAGACCGAGATAGGTAGCTTAAAGGGTGCCTTGACTGATGCTGAGACCCAGATAGAGACTCTAGAAGATAGCCTTTCGGATGTAGAGAGCAACCTAGCTAATGCTGAGATCCTGTTAGGGGACGTTCGAGATGAGTTGGCCTTAACAAAAGGACGATTATTCAGAATGGAGGAAGTATTCGGGGAACTCCTGTTCTTTGACGACTTTGAAGGTGGCGCGATGGAAGGGTGGGACTCTCATGGAACAATGGATTCTTGGTCAGTCGTCCAGGAAGCTGGTAACCATATACTCCAATCCTTGGGGCAGGATGGGAAACCTGCTCCGCTCATTACTTCTACTGGTGCAGTAGAGACACCCGTTGATGTCTTCATTATTGGTGCAAATGACTGGACAGACTACACTCTTGAATTCAAAATCAGGGTAGTCCAGTTGAGGCATGAGGGAGCAGCTTCGGTAAACCTTAAATTTATTCCAGGAATATCAATTATGCATCCTCAATCATACAATCTTATTATTGCACCACACCAGATATCGTTGCATAGAAGGTACGACTACAGGAGTGTACCTGCTAAACTTCCACAGAGCGAGTTTGAGTCTTGGTATGGTGATTGGATGGACATCACGGTAGAAGTGTATGGAGCCAACATCAAGGTTTACGTCAACGGAGTTCTACATATTGACTATACGGAACCTGAGCCTGTTGAAATAGCCTCTATCAGTTTTGGAACAGACTTAGAATACGCATACATCTATCTGGATGATGTGCTTGTAACAAGAGCTAGGTAGAATACCAAACTCTTTTTTCAAGGAAGTGTGATATGGGCAAGGAATGGTTATGGTGGTTAGGTGAGTTTGGGTTGGCAGCAACTGTTGCTGTGGTTGCTGGTTTCGTTACAAAGGATGTGCCCATCTCTATACTGTATGGTCTTTTTGTGGGGACTGTTTTCTTCGTCTTGAGGGAGCATAGACGTGTCGTAATTCAACACGAAAAGTTAGTTACTGAAATGGAAGACAAGGCACTTAATTTACCACCCACATTTACTCATCTAGAAATCCTCGAACCAAATGTGAGACATTTGATTGAGCGGGCTAATTATAGCACAGTGTATTAAGTTGTAAAGTAAGAAACGGGTTGATAGTCCCTTCGTTGGTGTTGAATCTATTGACATAGTCCTATACTAGGTTTAAAGTTACCATAAACCCTTTTTACTGAGTATTTAGATAAATAGTGGATACCGCTTGTTGATTGAGTAAATATAATGATTAAAACTATCCTTGTTGACAGCTCCACGAAACCAATTTCTCCAGAGATAAAACCTGGGGAATCTGTAGCGGCTTGGGCTATGTGGAATAGCGAGACAATGAATGATTCTCCAATTCCATGCGGAATCAGCTATTTCAAGCAAAATGGCCCAAATAAGACTTTTTATGAGGGGATTATTAGAGCCCTTGAGCAGTGTATGGAATATTGCTGGAATGATGAGGTTATTATCAAAGGCGATTGCCAACCTGTAATTAAGCAATTGAACAAAGAATGGAAAGTGGTAGCCTTGGACATGCAATATCGGCAAGTTCAAGGTTTAGTATCTAAGTATGAAAAGAAGCAGAATCAGGTCAAGTTCCAATATATAGGGGAAAATGATCCTGTCTATTCCAAGGTAGACCAATTGGCAAAGAAAGGTCGGGATTTCATACACAAGAATCTTTGTCGGTAATACACCTACCTAATGTATCAATCTATCCACTGGTGATGCTACAACATGCCTCTTAAACACGTTCTCAAGTTCTAGTACCGGTGTCTATACGCTTAACCATCAATGTTAGGCCGTTTACTTCCATAACCTCTACTTCTTCGTTACTTTCTATATATTCATGTAGGGATTTAGCTTTCCAGTGTTCACCTTTTACAATAATAATTCCAACTGGATTAAGTGGTTCTACAACTCTACCTTGCAGTCCTATCATACCTTCCTTACCAGTGACTTGCTTCCAGTGAAAACTTGGTATCACGGCAACATGTCTTATAAAGACAAAGATAACGAATGTTATGCCTGCCCCAATCTTAATCGCCAAAGTAATTGGTATCCCCAGAAAATGCAATATTAGTAAAATGACTGCTATTACTGCTGCTTCATCCAGCATTAATACCAGAACCTTACCCCAGTCTTTAATGGTCGGTAACATTAACTTTTTATCAATTTTCTTGTTCATCGAAAGTCACTATACACCGCTGAAAGGAATTAGTTTCTTATAGTTCTTTTTAATTATAGCCTACACACAATTTGATTGGTTAAAGTTAGGCTTAGAAAGCTTACTCTATTCAAATATTGGCAGTCTATTTTGCTAACCTATCCACCGGCGAAGCCACCATATGCCTCCACAACAATGACATTGTCTAGTGATAAAACGTATACTGTAAGTATGGATATTAATCAACGTCGTACTTTTAGATGCCAGCATTGTACATTCGTATGGGTACAATTCATGCAAGAGGACACACCAAAACCAAGTGTTTGTCCTAAGTGCAATTCACGGGATTGGAACAATTTCAAGAAGATTCCTGCTTCTAAATAGTTGGATTATTCAAGGACAATGCTCTCACTTTCTAATGTGTTAACCTGTCTATTGGTTATGCTATCATATGCCACTCAAACACATCCTCAAATCCCGAAGCCTGTGTATATCTCCTGGTCATTTCTAGTGTTGAATGCCCTGCTAGACATTGATTGTAAACCATGATAAGCTACACGACATAGTTCGAGTCTGGAGGCGCATATGGATACCAGTAGCCAAACTGTTAAAAAAACCTGGAAACCCACAGTTGCTGGGATTCTGGACATAGTTGGAGGAGCTCTGAGAATATTGGGTTCTTTCGCAGTATTAATAGGAATTATGTTCTTTATTCCGGTTGCTGTAACCGCAGGGCCTGGGCCAGTTCCCGAAATGGCTAGATGGTTGATTCCTGGTGTTTTGCAAACGATACTTATTATAGCTACAATCTTCCTTCTTATTGTAGGGATATTGCCAATAATTGGTGGTATTTATGCACTTCAAAGGAAGAAATGGGGATTAGCCCTTGCTGGCTCTATAGTAGCTATATTTGGCTCATCTATAATGGGTATACTAGCCACTATTTTCTTAGCAATATCTAAGGATGAGTTTGAATAGACCTACACTTGACTTTTACACCATAACCGAAAGCTACTAGTTAATAATACCCGAATATAGTTATTACCTCAGTCTATCCACCGGACTAAATCGTTTATGTGCCTCCACCGCATCATAACAACCTACCGCTCGGCAGTACCTGTTAGTCATCATTAATGTTGTATGTCCCAGTAACCTCTGTAACATTAAACTATCTCCACCATTCTTAAGCCATAATGTAGCAAACGTATGCCTCAATAAATGAGGATGAACAGCTATACCTGACTTCTTAGATAACTTAATAAACAGTGTTTCCACACTGGAATGCTTAAGTGTAATACCTTCACTGGTTATCCATAAGCTATCATTGTGACCATTAACTAATTGCCTAACCTTGAGATATTTAGATAAT
>Ga0209536_100016430_pt1 | contig 10527 bp, 8 predicted proteins | sample DeeMarSeWOR28_12_FD_187461 | JGI IMG/M metagenome (GOLD analysis project Ga0209536, IMG submission 187461) | Marine sediment microbial communities from White Oak River estuary, North Carolina - WOR-2-8_12 (SPAdes) (version 2) | ecosystem: Environmental > Aquatic > Marine > Intertidal zone >...
CCAGGGGACCGCCAGCCACGGGTAAGGTCCCAAACCGAAAATGTGGTTGATGGGCCCGGCAGGTGCCAGCATGGTCTTCCACATCAAGCCTGCGATGACAGGTGCCAGCATCAACGGCAAAAGCAACATAGCCCGCATGATCCCCACACCCCGCACCTGCTGGCTCAGCAGTACTGCTATCAAAAAGCCTAATACCAGTTCGACCACCAGGGCTGCAAAAGCAAACAATAATGTATTGAACAAAGCCTCCAGGAAAGCCGCATCCTGGAACAAGCGAATATAATTCTGCAGACCGACGAATTTATAGGCATCTGGACTTACGATACGGATATTCGTAAAACTATAGTAGACAGCAATCGCAAAAGGATAAAGTATCCCGACCATAGCCAGGGTAGCTGGCAGCGTCATGAGAAGCGGCAGCCAGTTCCTACGTTTGCGTGTTGGCGGAGCAGCTGCTGTAGTTTGTGACACAGGGCTTACAGCCATAGTTCCTCTCCTGAATTATTTTTTACCCTAAGCATTCTTCATTCCACCCAGTCGAATGCTCAATTCGTTCCGATTACCTTTACGTTGAAACAATTAATCTACACATGATATACATAACTGCCTGAGGAACTGAGTGTGGGGAAACCAATCCCCACACTCAGCTATAGAATTACGCTTACTCGAGCGTTCCTGAATCTATCAAAATTTGGGTATTATCCTCTGCTACCTGGTCCATGATCTCCTGCATGGATCCCTGGTCAAAGTAATAATCCTGCAGACCTTTGACCCAAACATTCTCAACAGCAGAGGCTTCGACCATCGGAGAGACCAACCAGGCAGTTTGCTCGGTCTGGATCTTGTCGAACACTTCGCGGAAGTTAGCATACTGGCTGGCTTGTTCCACCACAGCGGGGTCATTCCATACACTATCGCGCGTTGGCCAGGAACCCGTCTTGGCAAACTCGGTCATGCTCTCTTTATCAGAAGCCCACATGATGAACATCCAAGCGGCCTTGGCTTCGTCCCCGGTGGTCGCCGCGTTCATGCTGAAACCCCAGGTCCATACACTGGATAATCTGGTCCCGTCCGGTCCCGCCGGCGGTTCGGCAAAAGCGATGTTACCTGCAGTGGCGTTACCCTCAGCCTCGTACGTTGGGATGAAGTCCGCCACGTCGAATACCATGGCATACTGCCCGGAGGTAAAGCCTTGTTGCACATCGAACCACATCATATTGGGCCATTCGGTCGAGCCAGTTTCCTTTATGGTGTCCATATAGAGTTCCTGGAACGCTACCGATGTCTCGTTGTTCATCGCAGGTGTCAGGTCGTCGTTGAAGTCCTTTCCACCATAGGAATACAGGCCGGAATAGAATGGTCCACTCAAGGTAGTGATATCCAGAGCACCACGTTGGGCAACGGCATAGAAAGGCTTGCCATCGACTTCACCACCACTCTTCTCCATGATCTCGCGGGAAACATCAGCCCACTCGTCCCATGTTTGCGGTGGCTCTAGGCCCCACTCATCAAACAGATCTTTGCGGTAGGTTAATATATTATTGACTGCGTTGATCGGCATAGCCCACAGCTCACCTTGACCTAACCCTGCCGGACCGGGTGTCCCGTCCCAGCGGTTAGATTCCATCGCCCAGGTGTAGAAATCATCGTAATCCCAATCCGCGGGCGTTAAGCTTGGGTCCTCCAGGAACGGGTCCAGTGGTTGGATTTGGTTAGCCGCGGCATAGCCCCAGTTGATTGTGGGACCACTCATGAATACATTGAACTCGCCTGCCCCACTGGTCAGGTCGACCGTCAACTTGCTCCAGTATTCGTTCTCGGCCACTACCAGATACTCCACATCGATACCCGTCAGATCCAAGAACTCTTGCAGGTTTTCACGAATGGCAACTGCCATAGGAGTCTCAGACAAAAAGACCGTGATCTTGGTGCCTTCCAGCTGTCGCCAGTCGAACTCGCCCTCCGCGGGCTCCTCGGGAGCAGCGGGTTCCTCCGGTTCTGAGGGTGCCGGCTCTGGCGTCGGTTGAGCACATGATGCCAGTACCATTGACAGCACCATGGTCAACGATAACAGGATATATAAGGTTTTTTTATTCATTTTCCTCTCTCCATCTTACTTTTCTAATATGAACATCCGGTACGAACTTGAACCCTTTATATTCAACGATCGTTTCTATTCACCTCCTTCTATATACTTACTACTGCACCACTCTCCTCGCCATGCGGGTCGCATTGACTACACTCATGAACTCCTTCACCCTGGCTGGGTCGATCGGGTTCCAGGTATAACCATCAACCTTCAAGCTTGAGCCCACAATAACTCCATCTGCTGCCCGGAAGTACTCTTCGATATTGTTAGCCTTCGCGCCCGTATTTAACAGGACCGGGACATCCTCCCCCACTGCATCTTTGGCTTCTTGTACCTTCGAATAATCCGGTTCAACCCCTGCCATCGGCCCAGAAACCAGGATTCCATCCGCCAAAGACGATACGACGGCGCTCTTAGCTCGTTCGGCGACCGTCCGCGTGCCAAGCACCGAACAGAACTCTGGCGCTACATTGAAGAATATGCGGATATGATCCGCACCGATATTGTGCCGTAAACGTAGTAGTTTGTTGGCGTCCGGCTCCCACAGGCCCATATCCGATTCATACACCCCTGTAACCACCTCGCGGATAAACGAAGCGCCTGTCGCAGATGCAATACTTAACGCCGCGATGGGGTCCCACAGGAAATCAACCCCAAAGGGAATACTCGTTGGTCGCAGCTCAGTGACCACACGCGTGAAAACCGCAATCTGTTCAGGTCGGGCTGTGAAAGTATAAGGGCGGTCATCCTCATTGCAGAACATGATCGCATCAACACCCTCCTGAACCAGGATTTCAATGTCGCTCTGCACGCTCTTTATCAACCCATCAATCCCCGCTACAGCATCATAGCGCAGGGTTCCTGGGAGAGCGGGGATATGCGCCATCGCAATAACAGGATCTTCATGTCCAAATAAATCGGTCAACCAATGTCCCATATCAAACCCTCCATTTGAAGATAAGACAGATTATGCAATGATCACCTCAACACCATTCGATCTCAATAGCTGGATCGTATCCATGGAGCCGCTATCCTCAGTAACGAGCATATCTACAGCAGATAGCGGCGCGATATGAGCAAAACATATTTCACCCAACTTTTGACTATCAGCCACCACAATCACCTTTCCGGCGTTGGCGATCATCGCTTTCTTTACCAGTGTGTCTTCCAGGTTGTACTCTGTCAGCCCGGCCTCAGCATGAATGCCACCAACCCCAATAAAGGCCTTGTCGACGTGGAACTCTTCATAGGTTCTTTGCGCGATATGTCCGACGAGCGAGTGCTCTTCCTTGCGCACAATGCCCCCTGTCAGGATCAGGCGCACATTGGGCGCTTCTCTCAACACCGTGGCGATCGGAAGACTGGCAGTGATAACTGTTAAATTCGAAGTTCCAGACAAAGCCTTGGCTAACTCGAGCGTGGTAGTGCCAACATCCAGGGCGACGCTATCGCCATCTTGGATCAGGCTAGCAGCCCGTTGCCCAATGATCTCTTTTTGTTTAACCTGCTCGATCGCACGGATGCGGTAGGCAGGTTCGTAGCTGCGCCCGCGCCGGGATACTGCTCCCCCATTCACGCGCTCCAGCAATCCCTCGTTAGAGAGAATGCGCAAATCCCGGCGAATGGTCATATCGGAAACATCTAATATCCCGCTAAGTTCTGCGACGGATATCGAATTCCGAGTCTCGATCAGCTCCAGAATCTGCTTGCGGCGCTCAGCTGGGAACATCTGAATCATCCTATAGAAGCAATTTTTTATGTTCTATTTATTCAACAATACCAGTACTAAGGGAGTATCAATGACTTCTGCAATAGTTTGAATTATAACTAAAAAATGTTCGAATGTCCACAATCAAACATCGAAACATGACATTTACCGAGATTATGATGACATTAATCCATAGGATTTGGGAGTTGGCGCAACTATGTTAGTTATACAAAAACGCCAGCTCAGGAGAGTCTAACCTCTGAGCTGGCGTGGTTTCGTCCAACAGATCAGCAAAGCTTATACCAGCATTTTACCTTTCTCAAACACCTTGCGCCCGTCCAGATATATCGCCCCCTCTTCTCGCATATCCTTGATGATATCCCAATGAATGGCGGATTGGTTCTTTCCTCCACAGACCGGGTAAGAGCGACCCAAGGCGATATGGATCGTCCCACCGATCTTTTCATCGTAGAAGATATCTTTGCAGAAACGGTCGATACCGTAATTGGTGCCTATGGCAAACTCACCTAACCGGCTGGCACCCTCATCCGATGCCAGGATGCGCTTCAAGAAGTCCTCATTCTTACTCGCTGAAGCGCTGACCAGAACGCCATTCTGCCACTCCAATTGGATATCATGCACCAACCTACCCCCCAGCACACCCGGGAACTCAAAAGCGATCCTGCCATTGAGTGTATCATTGACTGGTGCGGTAAAGATTTCCCCATCAGGCAGGTTCATCCTCCCATCACCGAATAACCATTTGCGTCCTTCAACCGAGAACCGCAAGTCAGTATTCCGTCCGACCACTCGCACTTCCACCCCCTGGTTGAGTGCATCCGTGACCTTCTGCCAGCGCTTTGCCTCAGCAGCCCAATCCAAAATCGTAGAATCAAAAAACAAATCCGTGATCGTCTCGATATCGGTCTCCGCCTGTTGTGCGAAGTCCTCGTTTGGAACCCGCACAATACACCAGCGGGTTTTCTGCCAGCGCAGGTCAGAGATCTTTCCCATCGCTCGACGGTAGTTAGCCAGCCTATCCGCATCGATATCCGCAAATTCATACAGGTTGTGGGCACCTCGTAGCCCAAAATAAACGTCTGCCCATTCCATTCCCTTTGCTTCGATTTCCGGTGTATGCCCAATCTGTTCTGGATTACCATAACGCAATAGAGAGTGATCCATATAGTCGGAAAGGAACTGCACCTGCACCTGTGCCCCATTTATTACACAGGTTTCGTACACCGCCCTGACCAGCGGTAGGGTATGAGTCTCGCGCATGGCGATCATCACCCGTTCTCCCGCTTTAACTTCTGTTGAATAATTAACCAGGATATCAGCTAATTGGTACCATCGTTTGTCCATACGTCCTCCAATTAATAATAAGCTATCAGCTTATGCCAGATGTACCCTTTTTATGCCCATCTCCTTAATCCTGTTGAGAGGGCTTATTTTCTCACATTCTTCAGCCCCAAAACTGAAACACAGTCTATAACCCAAAAAAACTTGACAAAACCAGAGAAAACAAATATCATCATACAAACTTGTAATTACAGGATGATAACTTATCTTGCCAAGGCATTCACTCATTTCAATAATCGACCAGGACTCAAATATTCCGCTTTCCATCCAGGTGATTGATTCGCCAACTGATTTTAATGAATGTATCAGGTTTCTGCTAGGGTATCAAGTTCCAGCTGGGGCAGAACCGTGTCACTCCTTTGCTGTTAGTCACACCATAAACCATCAAGCATTAAAAGACCTTGAATATAAAGGGCCGATTTACCGAAAAAGGACTGGGGAACATTTATTGCCGAACCCAGAATTAATGGAGGCTTTGCCCAGGACATCACCGGTTATTACCAAGTTATGGAGTCTAAAAGGCATCGACGTGAGCTGGCTCCAAAACTAATCGAAGTATCGAATAAGCACAGAAATTAGTCCGTCTTGGCATATTTCTTATTTGTGTAAGGATATCAATATTATCAATCACTAACAGGAGAGTTTACCATGACAAAAATGAAAGTTGGTATTGATAGCTACTGCTTCCACCGGTTTTTTGGTGAAGTTTACCCTCACCAAACTGCACCAGAAAAAAGCATGACTATGGAGGATTTTTTGGTTTATGCCAAGGAACTCGATGTGGATGGCGTATCATTGGAATCATGCTTCTTCCCTTCTTTTGAAGAGGCTTGGTTCAAAGACATGAGGTCTCAATTGGATGACTATGGTTTCGATCGCGTCTATGCTTGGGGGCACCCTGACGGCTTGGAGGCCGGCAAGAACCGCGATGAGTATGAAAACATGGTTGCCCAAATTAAGAATGCCAGGCTGATTGGAGCAGATGTGATGCGCGTGGTTGCCAGCAGTTTAATGTTCCGCTTCGAACCCCACGGTCCGCAAATTGACATTCTGGTAGACTGGTTCAAAGATGCAGTCAAAGTGGCGGAAGAATATGATGTCAAGCTGGCTGTAGAAAACCACATTGACTATACATCCGATGAATGTGTTGAGTTTTTAGAGCGCGTTGACTCGCCATATCTTGGATTGAATCTGGACACTGGCAACTTCTTGCGACTGCTAGATGATCCGGTTGAGGGAACAAGAAAGCTTGCCGATAAGGTTTTAGCAACTCACATCAAAGATTTAAAGCCCGTCAAGGGGCTCAATGCGACTGAATGGTATTTCTTCTCATCAACCCCTGTAGGAGATGGCCTGGTAGACAATCAAAAAATTGCTCAGTTGCTTTATGATGCAAATTATCAAGGTTTCTTAGCAGTGGAAACAGACTCTCTCCACCCAGACTACGAAAACCAGGAGCATGAGGCGGTTGCGATAAGTATTAAAAATCTGAAAGAGATTGCCTCAAATGTAAAATAATCTCCGAACAAGAAAGCATAGTTGAGGACCGCATATAAGAGAAATCAAGGTGTGGCTGTCTAAGATAAGTAGCAGTACGCGGAAGGATTTAAAACGGGTTTTGCTTTCTCACTTCAACAACTGCGATAACCCTGCATTGCACTACTGCTTCCGTAAAGGTCTGACTGCTGAAAATAGCCTGATAAATGACGTCGCTAACACCCAACTGAAGAAATGGTCAGCTACGAGCAGGTATCCGATGAAGGAGTCGTTTACAATAGAAGCGAGTTTGGGATCTTTTACTTATTGAAAAGCCCGTTCTAAACCCGGAAGACGGATATTAAATGTGTATGGTGATATTTGATATTCGAATATCGCCACATGGAATTAATAAAGATGCAATTTGGCGCAAATTCATTTATCTGGCGATCACCATTTTCCACTAAAACCGATCTTGACCTGATCGACAAGGTCAAGGAGATCGGCTTTGATTTTATTGAAATCGCAGTTGAATTCCCGGACCTAATTGAACTAAGCACCCTGAAATACACCTTGCAACAAAAAGGCATGCAGGCTGTAATGTGTGGTGTATTTGGCCCAGGCCGGAATCTTAGCAGTCTGGAAGAAGAAGAGCGCGCGAATGCTGATTCCTATTTGAAATGGATGATCGATGCCGCCGCCGAGATGGAAACCAACTTGGTAATTGGCCCAATGTACTCAGCTGTCGGAAAGGCCCGCCTTGAAGATCCGGCAGACCGAGAGCAAGAGTGGCAACTGGCCGTTTCAGGATTAAAAGCGATGTGCAAACATGCCGCTGATCGCGATGTACGTTTGGCTTTTGAACCGTTAAACCGCTTCGAAACGGACATGGTTAATGTTGTTGAGCAAGGCTTGAAGCTGATCGATGATGTTGGAGAGCCTAACCTTGGTTTGCACATTGACACTTTCCATATGCACCTGGAGGAGAAAGATCCGGCTGCAGCCATTCGTGAAGCTGGTGATAGGGTATTTCATGTGCATGCCTGTGAGAATGACCGTGGAGTCCCAGGTACCGGCCAGGTAAATTGGGAAGAAATTTTCAAGGCTTTGAGGGAGATCAATTATCAGGGCATAGTTTCGATAGAATCCTTTACGCCTGAAGTCAAGTCGATCGCCAGAGCTGTTTGTATCTGGCGTACAATAGCCTCGGACCAAGATTCCATCGCCCGGGATGGCCTGGAATTTCTGAAATCTTTGCCAGGAGTAGTATAAACCGCGCCAAGTTTTGGAGATGTATTTGCTATGACCTCAGAGGTAAAAACCAATAACGTTCCCACTATGGAGGTTCGAAACATCGATAAGTCCTTTCCTGGAGTAAAGGCTCTGGATGATGTTTCAGTCAAGTTTTTTCCGGGAGAGATTCATGCTGTCGTAGGCGAGAATGGCGCTGGTAAATCCACTCTGATGAAGATCATGTCTGGTGCTTACATCCCGGATTCCGGCTCTATATTCCTTGAAGGCAAAAAGACATTCTTCTCTCATCCTCGGGAAGCACAGCAAAAAGGCGTCAGTATCATTTATCAGGAGTTCAACCTGTTACCCGAGCGATCTGTGGCGCACAATATTTTTCTCGGCCGAGAATCCTCCAGGTTTGGGACACTCGATAACCGAAAGATGAATAGAGAAGCAGTGGAGGTTCTGAAAGAACTCGGTGTTGAAGATATGATCTCTCCGACCTCCCTCGTAAGCGGCCTTTCTGTGGCTGAACAACAGCTGGTTGAAATTGCTAAAGCCATCTCCTTCAATGCAAAAGTGCTGATCATGGATGAACCAACTGCGTCTCTAACCTATACAGAGGTTGATCTACTCGTAAATTTGATCGGCCGGCTAAAAGAAAAAGGGATGACAATCATATTTATTTCCCACCGCCTGATCGAGGTTTTCGATCTTGCGGAAAAGATCACGGTGCTGAAAGATGGTATGCTGATTGGCACAGTCTCAACCAAAGATGCAACCCCCGAAGACGTCGTATTCATGATGGTCGGACGCACACTAGACCATTACTTCCCACCACTCGCTAATCCTGAAGACCTGGGTGAAGTAGTGCTGAAAGTAGAAGGTGCTTCAAACCAGGTGTTGACAGATATCAACCTTGAACTTCGCAAGGGTGAAGTACTCGGTGTTGCTGGACTCCAGGGATCTGGGCGAACTGAATTAGCGCAATCATTATTCGGCGTAATGCCATTCAAAACTGGTAAGGTCGAGCTCCACGGAAAAGCGATGATCGTCAAAAGCCCGGATAAAGGAATCAAAAATGGACTGGGTTTTGTGACAGAAGATCGCAAAGGTGAAGGAATCCTCCCCAGACAACCTATCAGGGATAATATGTTATTAACTGTGCGAGCGGCACAATTTTTATTCGGGTTAATATTACGAGATGGTATAAGGCATTCTCGAAAACTTGTCCCTACCTTAGGTGAACAGGTAGACATCAGGACCGATTCATACGATCGTGAAGCACAATATCTGAGCGGTGGCAATCAACAGAAGGTTGTTCTTGCAAAATGGCTGGCTTCGGATGCAGATATATTTATATTTGATGAACCTACCCGTGGTATTGACGTAGAATCCAAGGCTGGTATCCATGAAATGATACGTGAACTGACAAAAAAAGGTACGGCTGTGCTGATGATTTCATCAGAACTACCAGAAATTGTTGGCATGAGCGACCGAATCATCGTGATGGCAGATTACAAGATTGCCGGAGAACTGCCAGCTGGTTCTAGCGAACAGGACATCATGCTAATGGCTACAGCCCACGAGAACAGCAATGGTGTAGATAATCCATCGGAATCAGGAGAGGTTTGATATGGCGAGTATAACTGGTACTGATACTTGGTTTAAACGAACTACACGCACTGTTAATATCCCCCCGGTATATATATTCCTGATCCTGGTCTTTCTGATCAGCGGTGTTCTGGACCAGATACTTTCGGATGGACAGATATTTACGAATCCAGCTATTATGCTGAACATTATTGTCCGGACTGTAGCGCTGGGGATTGTTGCAGTGGGACAGACATTGGTGATTATTGGTGCCTCGATCGACCTTTCCGTCGCTTATACGATCAGCATTACAGCAGTCATGTCATCATACATTATGCAGGGTGAAACTGGGAACGTACCCATTGCGATCCCGGCTGTCTTCGGAATTGGATTATTAATCGGCCTGGCAAATGGTTTTCTGATCACAAAGTTAAAAGTTAATCCATTTATTGCCACACTCGGTGTCAGCTTGATCATCAAGGGCATCATTAACGCCACATTCTCCAACTATACTGGTAGCGTTCCGAAGAGTTTTGAGTTCTTTGGCTACGGGACAATTGGCTTCTTACCAGTATCGATCATTATTATGCTGCTGGTATATGTTATAGGATGGTTCATGCTTTCTAAGACAAAATTTGGAGCTCACTTATATGGTGTTGGAGGAAATTCGATGGTTGCCCGGCTCTCTGGTGTTAGAACTGCGCGGGTCATGATCGGCGCTCACATCATTTGCAGCTTAACCGCAGTGCTATCTGGACTGTTCCTGGTTAGCCAGATGCGGTCTGGAGCTCCATGGGTTGGCCCAAATGGATTGTACGATCTGAACTCAATTGCCGCAGCTGTGATCGGTGGCACCGCACTCTCAGGTGGAAAAGGGGGTGTCTGGGGTACACTTGCCGGCGTATTGATCTTCGGCATCCTGGACACAACCTTCAACCAGCTGGGTGTAAATCCATATCTAAAAATGGTTCTGCGCGGCGGTATCATCGTACTAGCGGTAGCCAGCTACACGATACGATCGAAGATAGAAGCAGCCTAAGGAGCGGATCGTATGACAACATCTTCC
>Ga0209536_100016432_pt1 | contig 10527 bp, 13 predicted proteins | sample DeeMarSeWOR28_12_FD_187461 | JGI IMG/M metagenome (GOLD analysis project Ga0209536, IMG submission 187461) | Marine sediment microbial communities from White Oak River estuary, North Carolina - WOR-2-8_12 (SPAdes) (version 2) | ecosystem: Environmental > Aquatic > Marine > Intertidal zone >...
ATTATCATCCGTATAAAGTGTGTCGCTCTGGCATTCCGTTATTTCCCGCCTGAACAAACCGTTTGCTTGTCACCTCTTTGAACATAATTAGGACTCAACTTTTCCCAGCCTCCAGAAATACCCCTGCCAGTTGAGTCCTAATCGCCCGATGACAGTTTAATCATACAGTTCATCGGGATTGTCCACAATCCTGCAAAGGTATGATTTCCTATGACCAAACTGCTAACCATTAAGAGCGATAGTAACTCTGGGGGATTACTTCAAAAGGGGGATGGTAGCAGGTAAGTATCTGGGCACGTGGAGGGCACGTTTTTCGAAAGTTCATGGCTAATAATTTTTCAGCTATGTTTCAGCGCCACAATAATGTTGTTTCCATGCGAAGCCACTTTTCTTACAGGTGGCATCTGCTTGAGCATAGACACTAACGGAATAGACTGATTCAACTCTAATTCCAGCCAGTTACTTCCATCACTGGAACCACCATCAGCCATCATTTGTAAATTTGGGATTTCGGCTAGTAGCTTTTCCAAATCCTTCTTCTGTTTAACATCTATTGGAGCTAAAATGGTAAGCTCTAATCTACCTTCATAATTTCTTTCTTCGTCTTTGGTTCTTGAAAACAGCATATTATCTTGAACCTCCTTAGTGAAATCAGGGCTGAGTTCTTCTTCTGGTACATTAACTATCTCAGAAGTATCGATATCAAATTGTTCTTTCTCAATTTGATCTGACACTTCAGTCATTATTCCGGTTAGTCTTTCCTGCGCACCGTTAATCAGAAGGGACGATTTTTCCAGCTCTGAGTTCAGTCTAGCCTTGATTTCACGGACAATATATTCTGCTTTGGACTTCGCCTCGGATAATATTTTTATCTTTTCAAACTGGGCTAGCTTCGTTGCTTCTCCAACAAATTCGGCGACCAAATTGTCACGTTCTTTGAGCGTTTCATTCTTGGCATTTGTTAGTAGATCTTCGGCTTCTTGCCGTGCCTTTTCAATAAGCGCTGCCGATCTATTTTCTATATCTCGTCTAGCCTCCTCACGAGCATCACTTATAGCGCTTCTAGCTTCTTCTTCTGTTCTTTTCTTCAGTAAATTCGCTTCGATTTCAGCCCTATTTTTAATTTCAGAAGCACTTTTCATCAGGCTGTCTGCTTCCTTTTTTGAATCTTCTGTTAACTTATTAGTTAAAATGTCTGCCTCTTTCTTCGCATTATCTATGGTGTCTTTATATAGTTTCTCGGTAGACTGTTTTGCGGCAGCGATAATCCTCTCCGACTGACTCCTGGCTTCTCTGAGAAATTTTTCCTCTTCTTTCTGTGTTTTATATCTAGCTTCTTTTTTGATTGTTTCTTCGGCGTCTTTAATTACTTGTTCAGCCCTGCTATTTGCCTTTGCTAGAGCAGTATCCGCCTCGTTTTGTGCTACGCTTACTATAGCACTTGCTTCATCATTAGCCTTTTTGATTGTATCTTCAGCGTCTTTAATTATTTGTTCAGCCCTGCTATTTGCCTGTGCTAGAGCAGTATCCGCCTCGTTTTGTGCTTTGCTTACTATAGTATTTGCTTCATCATTAGCCTTGGCTACAATCTCACGGGCCTCTTGGTTGGCTTGATCGAGCAACTTAGTTCTTACTTTGTCTATAGCTTGGCTAATGCCTTGGCGGTACTCCTTAAAGATTTCTTCGGTTTCATCAATTTCGGGCATTAGTTTATTGCTTATCTCAGCCATCTGTCTACAGTCCTTCTATTTACTAAAATTTCAAATAACAGCCTTGTAAGTAGTCAACACATAAATTTTAAGCATTGTCAGCACAATTGTGAATAGCAATTTTGTAATAGGTACGTATGATTATAATGAGCATGACCTTTTCGTAATGATGAACGTTTTGGACACTTCGCCAGGATAAAAGCTCTCCATATACTTGCCAGAGAAAGTCCGGGATTTACGTATAAGAAGATTTTTCGTGTCTGATCAAGCGGAATGTTTTTGCTATATTGGAGAGAGAAGAGGTATCGGCGTTAATATCAGCAGAGTTTATTCGTGTGTCCGGTAAAATACCGATGTCTCAGCTTACGTGGAAATAAATTAGGACCGAGTATATTTATCCCCGGTCTTACCTGATTTGTCAGCATCTGTTGTGGGGCTTGGACTTTTAGGCAGATTGACAGTATGTTTTTCAGCAGTAAAGGGTGAATATCCTTCAGAGATACGTTCCCCGTCCAGATATATTTCCAACGCGGCACCGCAATTTGAGCACACTTGATTACGAGGAAATTTCAGTGCCCATCCAACGTAACAGTATCCACACTTGGGGCATCTACCCTCTATCATGTCCGCATCCTCTCTTGTGTAGATTCAATCAAATAAAGGACCTGTATTCCAATTGTTATGCTGGTGCCCTCGTTATGATTTAAGTATATTTATTCTTATCGAACTGTCAAGTAATATAGTTCTAGTCGCTCATATTGATATACCTGAGAAAGGGCTTGCTTACTTTGACAAAAAACTCACCGTTATGAATAGTCCCAAAAAGGAACCGAAAAGAGCCCCTACCCAGGGGCTTGCGGTAATTCCTCAAGTGCTTCCTGAACACTTGCCCAAATATCCAACCGCTCCTCCAATGACAGCTCCAACCACAGCTCCAATGGCCCACCTGATTTCCATGATTTCTACGTTTCCTTCTATACCAGTCCTTTAATGGTAGTATATGCAATAGGTAGATAACTTGTATGCGACTTTTATCATACGAGGTGTGTTACGGCAAATGCAGTTGTATTTAATGTAATGAGCTAAACCTAAATGGGTGTCCGGACATGAGGAACATGGTGGAGCAAAACGACTTAAATTCGCACTTGAAAGAACGTGGCACATTAGTTTAAACAGCTGCTGTAATTCACTCATCGTAGAAGCCTAGTATCTCAATAAAACCGTCAATGCACTTCAGTAAACTCAAACCTCTCTCAGTTACATGATACTTCACTGATGGGTTGCCTGTTCCCATAATATTAAGATAACCCTGGCTGGTGAGGAAATGTAAATACTTCTTCGTCTGGCTATAGCTCAAGTTGGCGTTGTACATCATCTTTGTCTTGGGGGCGCCATTCTCGCCTATTCTTAGCATCTCAGCAATAATTTCAACATCGGAACGGCGTTTGTTCACCCTCATCAGTTGACCTTGTCACCATTTATTTACGCGGATTCATAATACCAGAGCCATCCTATTCAGGTGTCAAAACAAAATGCAGGCAATCTGGAGAAGTGTTTATTATCATCAACGCCGTGAATTTCTCTATTTTTCTAATTTTCAGCCTATTTCAGGATTATTATTTTTGAACTAGCTTCACTATAGGAATAAAGTAATACCCTTTTGGAAACCCTATTCGCCTTTTTGCATTTTATTAGCTTCAATATCGCTATCATTTGTAGGTCTCAATATATGACTAAAGTACTACCCCATTTTTATATAAACCTGTTGTATGGAGAGACCGGTCGAGATGGGCCTTGTGATAAGGTTAGGGAAATTGCGGCCTATCTTAGAGGTAGGGCGTGGAGAGGTATTGGGCTTAACTAAAGGTCGATTTAACCCCAGCAATAACTTACTGAGTTTTATTGTGTAAAGGCGAATGGTGTCTTGTACCATTGTTGACTTGGGATATATAAGACCTGATAAAATTGGTTAACGTGGCAGGGTGGGTTGTGGTTAGGTTGTTTATAATCGAATAAGATTTGGGAATTCATAAACCATTGGTCGACAGTTCGAATCCAGCCGCTGCCAGCTTGTTATTTAAGTCCTTCCGTGATTTCGTCATTCCTTTTTATTGGTTTTCGTCTTGCTTTGAAATATATAACCAAGCTGTTACTAGTTGCTATATCAAACATGATGAACCAAAAAAAACCGATGTAAAAAAGAACGTCTTCAGAGGGATGGAATATTAGAACCCCCAGAAGGATAGTGGTTAAAATCATTGCAAATGATATTAGAGCTACCAGCAGGGATGCTTTCAGCACTTTCAAAATTCTTTCGGCAGACTTCGGCTCTATCTTGTCATGAAAGATTTGAGTTTTCTTTTTCCAGGCCATCCATGCCAAGAATATAGGGATTGCTACGGAAAAAGGAATTAAAGCACCAATAGCCCACGCTATCCCAATTACAACGATGACAAAAATTATTCCGTTAATAATTTTTCTTTTCACTATCGCACTCTTTAATACCGCAAGGATTTAGCAGTCATTATCCTGATCCAAGTAAAAAGGGCACCAACCACCGCCTCTTATTCAGCAGTTACCAGTGCCCCTTTTTATCCCTACATCCTGACCTGATATTCTTTTTTAATTGCGTTTTACACCGAGTAAGCTCTATTATATTCCTTTAATTACTGAAGTCAATACTATTGCTGCTGACTTTTTGGCCTGAATTATCACTCTTTGACTATCTATGTACTTTGTGCTATTTTTCAAATTATCAAATTTTGTGAGGTAGAATCATGGCAAAGGTACTCATTGCATATGCCAGTATTACTGGGAACACTGAGAAAATGGCTGAATATATTGCTGAGGGGGTGCGTTTTGGTGGGTGTGAAGCGGTGACTAAAAATATCTCAGGAATTAAGGACTCAGATGCTTTGGAAGGGTTTAACGGGTATATATTTGGCTCTCCAACCTATCACCGTGATATGGCTGGTAATATGAAAACCTTTCTCTTCTTGGCTAAGAGAGCTAACCTGGAAGGGAGGTTAGCTGGCGCTTTCGGCTCTTATACGCACAGCGGTGATGCGCCATCACTTATTCTGGAGACGATGGAGTACGTCTTCAAGATGGAACCATTTGAACTTGGTTCATTTAACCTGAAAGAGGCTCTTATTGATACACCGGATGGAATACGTGCCTGTCAGGACTACGGGAAGAATTTCGGGCAAAAACTCAGATAATTATTTCCAGCGGTTCGAATCCCGGGGCTGTTTTTAGGCTTGTTTCAGTATCCCTGCTCTCTACTTGAACTAACATCATAAATTAACGGATTGTTAGGGCTAAGTTACAGCCTTGAGATGAGGCTTATCTAACCAGGTTTATCCACAACTTGGCCAATTTTTGGAACTTATTAAGCGAATCAGAGATTGTCAGGCCGTATCCTTTGCATTCAGGTATCTCATCGCATTTAAACTTATATCTAAAGCCATGTCCGTTGTTTATATCTTGCTTGGAAATCATCACCTTGGTAAGCCTGATAGTCAATCTGGGATAAATTTCCAAACTCTTCATAGACTATGAAATTCCCACGTGTGTGTTTGTGGAGCTTGTGTTAATAAAATTGTAGCAAGTATAAACTAGATGTAAATAGAAAAATGGTAACATGTGGCACAGGACGATTGTAGTAGATTAAACGTCATCGCCGCTGTTACGAATCCAGCTGCTGCCACTTAGTTTGTTTTCCTGCTATATGCAAATTCGTCTTTAGATAGAGCAATCAGTACTACGGCTGGTATACCGAGAATAATTAAAGACAATGCCGCGGCAATTGAGCCGGTGAGAGCCCAACGCCACCGCTTCCTCAATACGGCGAGTATTCCGCCTGCTACAGCGAGCAGGGCAATCAAGATGGACGGTATGGACATACCGAAAATGATACTCGGCACAAACGGAGGCATATCCCCTTTGGCAAATCCACTGCCAACTTCGCCAAAGCCAATAGTGTAGCTGAGGATTCCTGATAGGCCGAGGAGCCCAGAACAGATGGTCAAAATTCCTCCAATTATCTTTTTTTGGTCTTACTCATGATGATTTAAATCCACCTGCCGCTGCTTATTTTTTGACTTTAAGCCTTAACGCAGTCTTCTTAAACTACCATTATTATTCCACCAAGAACATGGGCTATTATTGCCCACCACAATGTACCAGTATTCTTAGTCAAATAACTCAGGATAAATCCCATTAACGCCGAGCCAGCCATTAAGCCTATTAAACCTATCACATTATCGTGAAAAACTGAACCGGGTACGTAGTGCCAGAGCGCAAACCAGATATTGGGCCATATCAGCCAGAAGAACATGTTGTTGGGGAAAAGTTTCACATATACACCTCGCCATAGCACCTCTTCAAAAAACCCGTTGCCGAAAGATGTTGAAAGTAGGAGAAGAAGTATCCATACGCTCTCTTTCTCATATCCCATCCCCGGCACAAATAATCTGGTAGCTAATGCGCCCCCCAAGGGGATAAATATGATTAGCAATATCTTTAAAGTTGGTTTGTGAGGCCGGATTAATTTCTTCAGTTTGTCTTTACCAGCAATCACAAGAGGGAAGGCTGCTCCCCAGATTAGCCAGTAGATTATCAGTCCGATATACCAGGCTATCCTGTCATTAGATAATACCCCCACTAGTGATTGAAAAATGGGATGCATGATAGCTACCAATATGGGGGGTATTGCAATAGCTATGATCTGGTTTCTATTCATATTAAAAGCCATCTTGGTCGCTGGTTCAAACCCCGCGGCCGCCGCCGGTTTTTATTTTAGGCCTTAAATTAATAATCCCACTCCCCGTATTCGGGCAAATGTTTCATATCTTCGTATATCCAAACCATTCTATCCAGATACCAGCTTTTCCCCAAATATGCTAAAGATATCCCCAATATTGCCGGCCATGTGGAGAGGGTGACTATTGCCCAGATTGAAAAGACCATTCCTGCTGAAGAGATGCCATTAAGAATATTGGGAACAGTTTTATGATAACCGGGAACGTCTACTTTGTCCCTGTTTGCCCACACACGTTCTCCCAAAACAGCTTTTGATGCCCAGCTCTTCGTCGACCTGGTTTTTCTGAAAACTACGGGATTAAAGAGCATCCAGGACAATGAAACTATTACTGGTATAAGAAACCACCATCCTATCCAGACTCTGCTCCAAAAAGCTATAACAATTAGTGGCAGCACTGAATATCTCGTCCATACACTCTAGGGATTTGCGTGTCTCATCCAGTTCTCATCTGTAAGTTTAAATAGGTTTGCTATTTTTCTTTCAAGTGTCATGTTTTACTCCTCTGGCACTCAATTCCGACAGACAATAACCGCTGCAGCTAGTTATTTGTTATTCTATTTCCTCCCGATATTATTGCTCACTATATCTGAGTAGGCAACAGAGTAGCAGCTTAAATTTACCAGCCCGTGGCAAATTTGAATGACGTAATTCGTTGTGGTATAATGTAATGTAGTTGAGCGGTTGTGGAGGCTTGGCTGGACGTGCGCGTTTTTTCCCGATCCCCAGTTGTCAGGTTCTCATCTTTTACATTCCTATCAACGCGTTTAACGTACCCTTTTGCCCATGGTGGCGGACGCTCATTTTTAAGAAAGGAGGCGCAACATAGAGATTCAGGCGGAATCTATAGGTAAAGGGAGATGGCAGACGGCCAGCCTTTTGGAAAGGTTTTTCGTGGTTGTTATTGTGCTCTCTCTCTTGAGTGGCGTTAGTATGCTGTTCTTACAGGCCACCGGTTTAACCGCACTCCTCGGGTTCTTGGGCTAATCCTGGCCTGAGAATCTAGGTGGTGCGGTTGTAAAATGTAAGCCTCGAAATTTTCCGAGGCTTAATTATTTTCGAATCGCTTCAATATTTTATCGCGAAGACACCTGAGCGTTCACCATGGATAGAAGCCGGTCACGCATTCCGTGAGCTTTCTCCTGCTCATGGGGGAATTCATGGTAATGACTATTGACATGAGATAATCGGTTATCCGGTCGACGATTAAAAAGTGTTCCTGTACGTATCTCCGGCCCCTTCTGCCTATTTTCTCGGCGGCCTGTCTGTTGTCCAGCAGGTAAATTATTTTCTGCGCTGTTATCTGCGGGTTCTGGTAGAAATAGCCTGTGTCACCTCCTTTAATCTGGAAGGGTATACCGCCTACATTGCCGGCTATAACCGGTTTGCCTTTCCACAGCGCTTCGGTAATCACCAGCCCAAAACCTTCTCTGGTTGATGGTTGCATTATCACACTCGCGGCGCGCTGGAGAGCATTTACTTCCAGGTAATTCTCAAGGCGGTTGTCCAGTGAAAGGTTTAATATGTGAATATCTTCATCTTCTTCTGTTCTGGAGTAGATATCATACAGAATTCGTTCACTTTCCGGGTCGTCAGAAGCGGAGCCTCCGGCTATCACGAGCTGACATTTCCTCTTTTTCCTTACCTGATGGAACGTAGCGATTGTTCGGTCCAGCCCTTTCCAGGGGTCAAATCTCCCGATTTGGGCGATTATGGGGACTTTCGGGTCTATTCTGTATTTGATGAGAACCTTCTGTATCTCCTCTCTGGTAAGTTCCCGGTTCTTTTCCGAAAGAGGGTCAATGAAAGGAGGGATTATGAACTTGGGAACGGGCCAGGGTGGAAAAACATAGCGGGCCGCTGAGAATATGGCGGCATCATAATCCACAATCCAGTCGTTGATTAAACTCAAGAGGCCATTTTTAGACCTTATTGCTGGTTCTATATCTATATGACATCTCCAGAACCAGAGTTCCCCGGGTTTTTTCAGGTACTGGCATAATAACATGGGCTGAGGGTCGTTTACGTTAACAATATCTGGAGAATAGTCGATAATATGGTTGCTGACGCACTCCTCAAGTTGACTGCGATAAGTCCGCTTCATTGCCGGCGTAAAAGAGCCCTTCATGCCCTGTAATAAATTGTGGAGCTTCTTGGTGCATTCGAAGTATTTTTTATGCCCCTGAATAATCTTCCATTCTGCCTCTATGTCCAGCATATTCAGGAATGGGATGGAGCTATACAGCATCTCGGCGACGCCGCCACCCTGGGCCGTGGAGTTAAGTTCCAGTACCTTAAGGCCTTTGAGTTGCTGACTTACGCTCTGTAGTCTTTCTACTTTTTCATTGCCTATGATGGAGGCATAGGTCTCCAGGGGATGGACGGAAAAAGGGCAGAAGTTTTTTCTTTTACTGTAAACGGTGCCATCTGCTAACGTGTAAGTATTATTCATTCCAGAAATAACCTGAGTATGTGTTTTCCCTCTCGCAAGAGTTATAAATAAAATTTGGCATTTAAAAATTATCGTATTAGGAAAAAGTTATTATGCGGTTATGTTTTGGTAAGAAGTTGGTTTGAACGTTAATCAGTACCTGTTACTAGACAAAATAACAAAGCCCATGGGTGTTTTGCGCTGGATAAATCAGTCTTTCCTTGTTGCCCAAAGGCAAAAAAGCAACCCGGCTAGGGATAAGATCGAAATAACATAACCTGCAAGATGAATGTTAAACCGAGTGTACGTTAATTTTTTGCTGTCTATACCTTGTGTCATGTATTCAAAATGACTATTAACTTATCTCCCAGCTCCTTTGCTTTATATAGATATTCAACATGCCTGGGCGTTAGTGGGTCGAGATGAGCGCAGTAAAATCTCAGCCTATCATTAAGCTCATCGATTGATGTGCGTAATGGTATTGTACATAATAGCGAGAAGGTTCGGCTATTTATTAGCCGAATAAATATAGCCCTAGTTGTTTGAAATTGAGTCGATTCTTCAAAAATAGCCAGCACAATAAGACCAGAAATAGCAGCGCCGATCAATAAGGGGAGTAAATGAATAAAATAATTTGAACCTAATATTTTATATTTGGAAATCAGAATACCGATGCAAAGCAATGAAAAGGCGGATATGAACATCGAAGATGTAATCCACGCATCATTGGGCGCATTCGCAGCGAATGTACTTATATTATTAGACATCCAGTTAAGGTCATGTTTTCCCATGTGCCCAATTAACATCGTAATGAGGGCCAAAATGGCTGAAATCCAACCTGCAATAACTGTGTATTTCATTTGCTTTTTATCTATTTTGTATCAGCATTTAACTCTTTCTATAATACTTTTGTGAAGTCTGCTGGATTCACAAATTCCTGCCTTGTTATAGTTAGCTACCCACTCACCAAACTCAATTGGAGTTACTTTCCCCGAACTATCAATATTCAGTTTACCGTGCCTTATAACAACTATTTTCATAAAACTTACTTTAATGATAGCTTTAGCATATTCTGGGTTTAGTGAAGCCATAATTCCTCCTCCAAGTTATCAGAACGAGTTCGGGTCTAAGCTGTTCCCATATGCTAATTACGAAATGACAGAGAGGGACAGCTTTGAGGTTTTCTTCAAAAGATATTTATCAATCCTGCCAGAAGACAATGCATTATTTGATCCGATCGATAACGGTTGTGTAACCCTCTATGATCCCCTTTATGATCTCCCCCGCGGGGATGATCTCCTTTATCATACCTACCCCCGAACCCATTGCCACCGCTCCTTCCTCAATGTGACCTGCGATAAACGCCCCCGGATACCTGCGCCACCCTCCTAGAGTAGGGGAGGTGCGTTCATAGTTGCGGATTTCCTCAAACGTTGCACCTGAAGCTTCGATCTCCTGGTGCTTTCGAGTATATTCGTTTTTCAAACACCGTGAAATCCCCGTTTTCCTACCGAATACTACCGTGCTGGTGTCCGTAGTCTCCAGTATTGCCTGTTTGACTCTTG
>Ga0209536_100016433_pt1 | contig 10525 bp, 8 predicted proteins | sample DeeMarSeWOR28_12_FD_187461 | JGI IMG/M metagenome (GOLD analysis project Ga0209536, IMG submission 187461) | Marine sediment microbial communities from White Oak River estuary, North Carolina - WOR-2-8_12 (SPAdes) (version 2) | ecosystem: Environmental > Aquatic > Marine > Intertidal zone >...
ACCAGGAATTCCTTTTGTGTAGTAAAAGTCTTGCGCAGTACATCACATATCTCACCCAGAGTAGCGTAAGCCTCCACACATTCAAGAAAGGCAGGCATGGTATTATCGTTGCTTCGGGCAACATCTTCTAATCGCCTAAGCGTCGAGTTGACATTGTTATTGTCCCTGTCTTTCCTAACCCGGGCAGTCCTTTCCTTCTGTCTTTTTTCCACCTCCGGCTTGACTCGAAGTAAGCCCACTATTTTAGGGTAGGGAGAGATGAATTGATTCACGCCTACCACGGTACGTTTACCGCTTTCGATTTCTTTCTGGTAGCGGTACGAAGAGTCCTGAATTTCCCTCTGTTGATATCCGTGCTCTATAGCAGCTACAGCACCACCAACACTATCAATCTTGGAGATATACTCACCGGCTTCCTTTTCCAGGCTGTCGGTCAGGTGTTCTATGTAATAAGAGCCGCCGAGGGGATCGACCGTAGCAGCAATGTCACTCTCGTAGCCCAATATTTGCTGAGTCCGTACTGCTATAGTCACTGCTTCTTCCGAAGGCGGGGCATAAGCTTCATCGAAGGAGTTAGTATGCAGCGATTGAGTACCTCCTAAGGTCGCTGCCAGGGCTTCCAGGGCTGTCCGCACAATATTGTTATGTGGCTGCTGTGCAGTGAGGCTGCACCCGGCAGTTTGAGTATGGAAGCGAAGCATCCAGGAACGTGACTCTTTGGCTCCAAACCTCTCCTTCATAATTTTCGCCCAGAGGCGTCGCGCCGCCCGAAATTTGGCAATCTCCTCGAAAAAGTTGATATGACTGTTGAAGAAGAATGATAACCTGGGAGCGAACGTATCTACATCAAGCCCGGCATTAATAGCTGCCTGGACATAAGCAATACCGTTGGCGAGGGTGAAGCCGATTTCCTGAGCTGCGGTGGAACCAGCTTCTCGTATATGGTAACCACTAATACTGATGGTATTCCAGCGGGGAACCTGCTCGGCACAGTAGGCAAATATATCGGTGGTCAACCGCATGGAAGGGCGGGGCGGGAAGATATGGGTACCCCGGGCAATGTACTCTTTGAGTATGTCATTTTGAGTAGTGCCGTTTAGTTTAGCCGGCTCGATGCCTTGTTTTTTACCCAGGGCAACGTACATAGCCAGGAGAATCGGTGCAGTGGCGTTTATGGTCATGGAAGTGCTTATCTTCTCCAGAGGTATATCTTGAAAAAGAACCTCCATATCCCGGAGACTGTCTATAGCAACGCCGACCTTGCCCACTTCGCCTTTAGCTAAAGGATGGTCGGAATCATAACCGATTTGTGTAGGCAGGTCGAAAGCTATGCTCAGGCCAGTTTGCCCTTGCTCTAAGAGGTAGCGATATCTCTGGTTAGTTTCCTCAGCTGTGCCGAAGCCAGCGTACTGGCGTATTGTCCACAGCCTACCTCGATACATATTTGGTTGGACACCCCGGGTGAAGGGATACTCTCCGGGGTGACCTAAATCTCGGGTGTAATCGAAACCTGCCAGGTCCTCCGGTGTGTAAACCGTGTCAATCTCCAGGCCGGAGCTGGTTTCGAATTTCTCCTGGCGCTCGGCGGCGCGCTTTAAAGCTGAAGCCAATATGGTTTCGCGCCATTCCTGTTTAGTTGTATCGGTCATAACTACCCCCTGAGTTAAGAAAATTCGCCCAATGGAGTTCCCTGTAGCCAGGTATTACCCTGGTATGGGAAGGTATCAATAACCCCATTTGCGATTCAAAGACGTTCGCATTTTGTCATCCTGATGGCTTCACTCTTTGCTTGTGCGAATACATGAGAAGTGCGTGAATCTCCGGGATTGCGTCATCGCCTATGATTCCTCACAAAGGTATGAATGAGAGATTGCTTCGTCGCCTTCGGCTCGTCGCAATGACAGAATGAAGGTGTCATTCTGTACCCTTCGCATAGCCCAAGATAGAGTATAGAGATTCCTCGTCGTCCAATTTCATTTGGACTCTTAGAATGACATTACTAAATGCCTTTGCCGTGTGCTATTGCCACGAATCATACCAGGCTATTTACTTTTCTCTGACCCAATAACCTTGCCCAAAAGGGGAGCTATTAAATCCATCGGCAAAGGAAACAGAATGACGTTGCTTCTCTCTGTGGCAATGCCTGCCAATGTCTGCAAATAGCGGAGCTGTAGAGCTGACGGCTGACTGGAAATAACTTTGGCAGCATCAGCTAATTTCTCTGCCGCCTGGGCTTCACCCTCGGCGTGAACCACCTTGGCTCTTCTCTCTCTCTCAGCCTCAGCCTGGGCTGCCATAGCCCTCTGCATTGTTTGCGGCAGTTGCACGTCCTTCACCTCTACCATGCTTACCTTTATACCCCAGGGATTGGTGCCTTCATCAACCACGCCCTGTATCTTTTCGTTGAGCCTATCACGCTGACCCAATAGCTCATCCAGCGTAGATTGTCCGACAACATTTCTCAAGGTGGTAGCGGCCAACAGCGAGGTTGCCTTGATATAGTCGAGAACCTTGAGAATAGCGTCTCCGGCATCGACTACCCGAAAGTAAATCACGGCGTCAACCCTTACGGTAACATTGTCCACGGTGATGCACTCTTGCTGGGGAACGTCCATGGTGATTACCCGAAGGTCAATTTTCCGCATCATCTCAATGAAAGGTATAATCACGACCAGGCCAGGTCCTCTGAGGCCCACGAATCTACCCAGTCGGAAAACGCCCCCTCTTTCATATTCCTTAACGACTTTGAGAGCTGCCGACAGAAGTATTACTACTACTATCGCGATAACAACATAAATAAATACGTTCATTTTTCCTCCTTGTCTTTAGATTTCTTGGTCACCCACAATTTCAATCCTTCTACTTTGGTTATTGTCACCTCCTCTCCGGCTTCTATTTTACTATCTTCGGCTATAGCTGTCCACAATTCTCCTTCAGCCAGAACCGTGCCCTTGGGGTCGAGGGTCGTTTGCACCACAGCTTCCTTCCCTATCATGTCTTCAACACCAGCCGAGAGTTTTAGCTTCTGGCCTTTTACGATGGCATAAATAATGAAAATGATAAAAGCGACGGCAAGAACTATCGCTATGATAATTGGGCCAGTCATTTCGAAATCCATAAAATCCATAAATGTCACCTTCCTATTCCTTTGATTTCTTGGTCACCCATAATTTCAATGCTTCCACTCTGGTTATTATCACCTCTTCACCCGGTGCTACTCTGCCGCCTTCCGATGCCGCCGTCCATAGTTCTCCCTGGGCGCGAACCGTGCCCGTAGGGTCGAGGGGTGTTTTGGCTATGGCTGTTGTGCCTATCATTCCCTCAGCCCCGGTGGCCTTGCGCCGTCTTTGCCCGCGAATAATAGCGCCGACGACAAATACAGCGAAGGCGGTCACCCCTACTGCAACCCCGGCAATTAGTCCCTTGTTTACCTCCACTCCTGGAGTATGGGTGAATAGGATTAGCGAGCCCATGATCAGCGAGGCTATACCTCCGGCAGTCAATAACCCAAAAGTGGTAGTGAAGTACTCGGCGATAAAGAGTCCCACGGCCAGTAAGAGGAGTGCTATGCCTCCCCAGTAAGCATCAAGCACGCCCAGGGAGTAAAACGCCAGGAATAAGCTGATGCCCCCGGCGACCCCGGGGAAAACCAGTCCCGGGTTGGAAATCTCGGTAATTAACCCTATTGTAGCCAGGGTAAACAGGATGTAAGCAATGTTAGGGTCGCTGAGGGTCTGCAGGAATTGTTCAATGGCATTCATTTCGTTTCTAGTTTGAACATAGTCCGCAGTGTCAATGACAACTTCCTCGCCACTGGCTAAAGTGACCTCCCAGCCATCGATCTGGGCAATAAGGTTTTCCAAATTGTCGGCTCGTAGGTCGATAAGGTTATATTCCAGAGCATCCACATCGCTGAATGATTTGCTTTCCCTAACTGCCAGCTCGGCTTCTTCCATGTTGCGCCCACGCTCCTCAGCTATAGTCCTCATCCACTTAGCCGAGAACTCGACTATTTTTTGCATCTGGTCTTCAGGTATTTCCTCTCCTCCACCAGCTACGGGATGGGCAGCTCCGATGGTCGTGCCCGGCGTCATCGCCGCTATATGGGCAGATAGGGTAATGAAGGTTCCCGCTGAGGCAGCCCAGGAGCCTTTGGGTGAGACGTAAACCACGATGGGCACGTCGGCATTCATAATGCTCTGGACTATCTCTTCGGTTGAGTCGAGAAGTCCGCCTGGCGTATCTAACTCAATAATACAGACGGTAGCGCCATTCTCCTCTGCCTGGCTGATACCCCGCTCTATATAGTCAGCTATCACGGGCACAATGGTGCCGTCAACGGTCAGGACTTCCACGGTGGCGGGGCTGGCGGCAGCGATCAGGCTGCCTCCTAAACCCACAGCTACGGGAAGCACAAGCAGAGCAAGGAAAAGACGCTTAAGCCACATCCTGTGCATCTATAATTAACCTTAGCTTAATTATAAACTATGTAATTAAAAGGGACAAAGTTGCTCTAGTTCATCATTGAAGCTGCATACAGCTTAGTGTAGAATAGGCTAAGGATGAAGAGCCAGAAATGTAAGGGGATGCGGGACCTGCTCCCCGAGGAAATGTTGCGCTTTCGCCGCATCGAAGACGTCTTCCGAACCAGTTGTAGTAACTGGGGCTACCAGGAGGTGAGGACGCCAACCCTAGAATTCCTCCACCTGTTTACTGCTACGGGGACACTTACTCCGAGCATGTTGAGCAAAGTGTACTCCTTTCTTGATTGGGATGGCTGGAGCGGCGAGCGGGTCGTGTTGAGGCCAGATGGAACTATTCCTGTAACCAGACTCTACATCGACAACCTGACCGGACAGGAATTAGCCAGGCTTTTCTATGTGACTAATATCTTTGCTTTTGAGGGAACAGGAAAAGAAAACAGGGAGCGGTGGCAATGTGGTGCTGAGTTTTTCGGTGGTGCCAAAGTGGCTCCGGATGTGGAGATTATTCTGCTGGCTGAGGAGGTTATCCGCAAACTCGGCATCAGCAATGTCCGGCTGCAATTATCCCACGCCGGTTTGGTCAGGGCGTTGCTCAAAAAGCTAAAGCTCAGTCCAACTGAGGAAGCTAAGATAGCAAACCGTATTTTGGAAGGAGACTGGCAAGCATTGACCAAGGCGAAAGCCGCCAGCCCCGAAGTACAGAGAATTATGGCTACGTTATTGAGTCTCAAGGGAAAATCGAGCAGTTTTCTACACAATGTGAAAGCTTCGTTTCCCAAAGCGTCACGGGACTTCAAGTCCAGTCTGGATGACCTCATAAACGTTGCGACATTGCTGGACAGCCTGGGTTGCAATTACAAAATTGATATCTCAGCGATACACGGGTTCGAGTATTATACCGGAGTTTGTTTTCAGTTCCTGGCTGCCGGGCGGAACATAGGTGGTGGGGGAAGATATGATAACCTTGTGCCCCTTATGAATGGAAAGGATGTCCCCGCCTGCGGGTTCGCCCTATATGTTGACCCCATGATGAAATTATTATCACTTGAGAAGGAGAAAGAGGTCAAATCCGGAATCCTGGTTAAAGGTAAGGAATTGACTCCAGAAATAGCAGAGACGTGCTTTACTGTGGCGGAATCACTGCGCAGTGCCGAACACACCGCAGAGCTTGCCTTCACTGATCGGGAAGAATCCGATTACAGGTGGGTCATCCTGGTTTCGGGAAAGCAACCCTCTCCGTTTGTGATCACCGATTGTGTACGGGGGCGACAGAGAGATGCTGCTTCTATGGCAGAGATTGTCAAGGTAGTGAATGAGGGATGATGGACTACCGGAACGGTTACATAAAACTCGCCCTGCCTAAAGGAAGGTTTCTATCGCCTACTGCTAGCTTGCTTGCCGAGATAAACCTGGGGTTCCAGGATTATAGTGATAAAACGAAGCAATATCGCCTTCGCTCGGCCAGGTTTCCCAATCTTTTCGCTAAGATACTTCAGGAAAAGGATATTCCAATACAGTTGGCGGTCGGGAATTACGACCTTGGTATTTGTGGTTTGGATTGGATTGAAGAGTTCCTGGTGAAATATCCGGCAGGTGCTCTGGTAAAAATAGCGAGTCTAAATTATGGTGAAGGCTTTATACACGTGGTTACCAGTACTCAGGCGGATATAACCAGTCTCGATGAACTATCGAACGGGAGAAATGACTATCGTATAGTAACCGAGTATCCTAATCTGGCTGAGGCTTTTGCATTAGATCTAAGAATGAAAAGATTCAGGATTTTCCCGGTGTGGGGAGCTGCTGAAGCTTATCCGCCAGAAAATGCCGACCTGGCTGTACTCTGGGGAAAGAGTGGATTGGATATAGCAGGTCAGGGGTTAATTCCTCTCAGAAGATTACTGCCCGTTAATGCCTTTCTAATAGCCAATAGGGAAAGTCTGGAGAGCAAGGATTTGAGCCAGATACTAGATTGTTTTAGCTCCCAGCTAACTGATGATGCACAGACGTCAATGGAAAATGAGTCGGACACATCCGAGGCTTTGAAGATTTCCGATACCTTGTGGCGGGCAAAGGAAATCAACCTGGCTTTACCTGACGGACACCAACAACCACCTACTTTGCAGCTTCTGAAGCGAGCCGGACTGGAACTGCAAGGCTATTCCGAGAACGAGGTCGTGAGCCGCCGTCCCTCTGCTGACCTAGATTGGTTAGGCATTAAAGTAATCAGGCCCCAGGATATGCCCCTGCAGGTGGCCAACGGCAATTTCGACCTGGCTATAACGGGCGAAGATTGGCTGCGGGAACACCTCTGCCGCTTCCCATCAAGCCCTGTGAAGAAATTGTTTGTTCTTGGCTTTGGTGCTGTCGAAGTTGTTGCTGCCGTGAGCCAGGAAATGCCCGTGGCCGATATTCATGAATTGAGGGCGCTAGTTCAGAGCAATAAGTTCGCTCCCCTGAAAGTGGCCTCGGAGTACATAAATATTGCTGATCGATATCTTCACGACAATCGCATTAACCCCTGCAAATTGATTCCAACCTGGGGAGCGAGCGAGGCTTTTATACCGGAGGATGCCGATATGCTTATCGATAATGTCCAAACAGGGAAGACCCTCGAGCAGCACAAGTTAAAGATTATTGATGTACTCTTCCAGTCTTCGGCTTGCCTGATTGCCAATAAAAATAGTCTGGCGTCTCCGGATAAAAAAGAGAAGACGGGATTCCTTGCACAGAAATTGCGAGCGGGGCTATCGTGAAAAGGGTCAAAGGATTTGATAAAGCCAGGGCATTACTGACCAGGGAAAATTACTGGGAGTCTTTTGCCACGCCACCGGGGCTAACGGCTCAAATAAAGCGAGTCTTTGGCGAGGAGCTTTCGGTTCAAGAAGTAGTTAGCCGCATCATTGGTGAGGTTCGGGGGAAAGGTGATAAAGCCCTCCTGGAATACACCGAAAAGCTGGACGGAGTACGTCTTGATTCCCTGGAAGTAGACGGACAGGAAATTGCTGCGACTTATGACATGACAGACAAAAAATTTGTCTCAGCTCTCGAGTTCGCAGCTAAAAGAATACGGGACTTTCATGTTGCCTGTGGACACAAAGCCGGTTTGATCCCCATCGACAAACATTTAAAGCAGCAGATTCAGCCCTTACAAAGGGTTGGCCTATATGTGCCCGGCGGCACCGCTGCCTATCCCTCTTCGGTACTGATGATGGCCATACCTGCCAGGGTGGCGGGTGTTGAGGAAATAGTCATGGTTTCCCCACCGGGTAGGGATGGCGCTATCCCGGCACCTACACTGGCAGCCGCCAATATTGCCGGGGTAAACCGCGTTTTTAAAGTTGGCGGCGCTCAGGCTATTGCGGCACTGGCTTTTGGTACCGAATCGATAGCCAGAGTGGATAAAATTTGCGGGCCGGGAAATATTTTTGTGACCCTGGCCAAGAAAATGGTTTATGGCACAGTTGCCCTGGACGGCCTCGAAGGCCCCAGCGAGATAATAATTCTAGCCGATGAAAAAGCTGATCCTGTCCTTTGTGCTGCCGACCTACTAGCCCAGGCTGAACATGACCCCCTGGCTTCGGTAATCTTAATTAGCACTTCGGCTGACCTGGTTGATCGGGTGGATAGGGAAATCGAGATGGAACTGGGAAAATTGAAACGGCGCTCCACTACTGGAACTGCAATTGAGCGTGGAATGCTCGTGCTCGTCGATGATATGGCTCAGGCAGTGGAGTTGGTCAATCTCTTCGCTCCGGAGCATCTCTCTATTATGACATCGAACGCTTCAACTCTAATCCCTAAAATTCACAATGCCGGCTGTATTTTCATAGGTGAGCATTCACCTGTCGTTCTGGGCGATTATGTTGCCGGTCCCAGCCATGTCTTGCCCACCGGGGGCAGCGCTCGTTTTGGTTCTCCTCTGGGTGTTACTGACTTCCTCAAGGTTAGCAATATTATTGCCTTGGATGAGCCCGCTATGCGAGAACTCGGCCAGGTTGCTGTGGAGATAGCTAAAGCTGAGGGTCTTGATGCCCATGCCCAGGCGGTAGAAAAAAGGCTGAAATGAATATCGAAAAATTTATCAGGCCTGAGCTTGTGACGATGAAGGGTTATGTCCCTATCGAGCCTACAGAAGTTTTGAGCCAGCGAGCCGAATTGCCTTCGAATAAAGTAATAAAGCTTGACGGTAACGAGAATCCTTACGGATGTTCCCCAAAGGTCTATCAAGCTCTAGCTAAATATCCCTATTATCATAATTACCCCGACCCGGAGCAGATGGAGCTACGGATTGCTCTAGAGAAATATACCGGCCTGAGCCGCCAGCACATTGTTTGCGGCATGGGCAGCGATGAGCTTATCGACCTTATCCTCAGGCTCTTCCTCAAACCCGGAGACGAAGTTATCAATTGTCCACCGACATTCGGTATGTATGCCTTTAGTACCGATGTTTGTGGAGGCAAGGTGGTTGATGTGCCGCGCACCGAAAATTTTGACCTTGACACGGCCGGAGTAAAAAAGGCATTAAGTAATAGAACCAAAGTCATATTTGTTGCCTCGCCCAATAACCCCACCGGCGGCACCACCACCGAGCAGGAAATTATGGAGCTTGTCGGGACTGGGAAAATTGTTGTCGTGGACGAAGCATATTTTGAATTCAGTAATGCAACCATGGCCAACTTGGTGCCCAGTTATCCCAACTTGATAGTTTTGCGTACCTTCAGCAAGTGGGCTGGGCTGGCTGGCTTAAGGATAGGCTACGGCTTTTTCCCCGTAGAAATTGCTGGTTATCTGATGAAAATTAAGCAGCCCTATAATGCTAATGCCGCAGCCCAGACCGCCGTGCTAGCTTCCCTGGCAGATATAGAGAATCTTCGTGCTAATGTTGCCAGGATAGTTACGGAACGGGAGCGGTTATTTGGCAAACTCAAGGAACTGGCCTGGCTAAGGCCTTACCACTCACAGGGAAACTTTATCGTCTGTTCTCTACCTGAAGGAAAGGCCAAGGAAATCTGGCAACAACTGCGCAGGAAGGGCATCTTTGTGCGCTATTTTGATAATTCCAGGTTGAAAGACTGCCTACGAATTAGCGTGGGCAAACCTGAGGATACCAATGCTCTGGTTAAGGCATTACAGGAGGTTAATTATGACTGAAAGAAAAGCAACAATTGCCCGTGAGACCGCCGAGACAAATGTCAGGGTGGAGTTCAACACTGACGGCACTGGGCAATTTCAAATCGCCACCGGCATAAGGATGTTCGACCACCTACTTAGTCATATAGCCCAGCATGGAGTATTTGACATAAAAATCTCAGCTTCAGGCCCCGACCAACACCATGTTGTGGAGGATGTGGCTATCTCGCTGGGCAAAGCTTTTAACCAGGCACTGGGGAAAAAGCAGGGCATCGTTCGCATGGCTCACGCTATCGTGCCTATGGATGAGGCTCTGGCAGAGGTAGCTGTGGATATTGGAGGTAGAGTTTACTGTGTAATCGAGGTAGATTTTAATGAAGCCAACATAGGCGACCTGGACGCTGATTTAGTCCGCCATTTCCTGGTCTCCTTTGCCTCCGAAGCTAAAATTAACCTGCACGCCAAAGTAGTCAGCGGCATCAATGACCACCACAAAGCCGAAGCTTTATTTAAGGCTCTGGCTCGAGCCCTTGACACGGCAACCCGGGTTGACGAGCGAATCGCTGGCAGAGTTCCCAGCACCAAAGAAGTTATCGAGGGGTAGAAGCAAATCTGTTGAGTCTCAGGGCTCTCAAAGGATGAAGCTATACAGAGGGTTCTATTATGTTTAAATTGCACACACAGAATATTACCTTGAAGGCATTACAGAAGCAACTGATGAAGGACAAGCCACATCTGAGGAAGGGCAAATAGGGAGGCAATACAGATAATACCTAGCTATGGCTCCCAGCTCAAGAACGGATAAGTCTCACCGTCAACGATATTCCAGATGTAGGAGGGGTTACGCGTGTCAGGACTGGCGACTGCGACTATCAACCATGTTGCTTCTAAGAATGTGGTGACGTCCTGCA
>Ga0209536_100016434_pt1 | contig 10525 bp, 13 predicted proteins | sample DeeMarSeWOR28_12_FD_187461 | JGI IMG/M metagenome (GOLD analysis project Ga0209536, IMG submission 187461) | Marine sediment microbial communities from White Oak River estuary, North Carolina - WOR-2-8_12 (SPAdes) (version 2) | ecosystem: Environmental > Aquatic > Marine > Intertidal zone >...
AGGTATACTACGTGTTCAAAAAACAGGGCAAAAATGCAATGGAGAGAAAACAAAGAAATTTCTCAGGTAGGAAAATAAAAATAGGGACTGCCGCGAAGCAGTTTAGTTCATGATGTGAAGATCTTAAATATTTTTGTTTTTCTTCCCTGACACCTGAAACCCTGAGATTTGTTGCTTGGGATTACGGATTGATCATGTCACTTTGGGCACTTCGCATTTGGCATCTTCTCATTAGGAAAGAGCCATGGATGCAGTTCAATGAAGTTCAATGTGTAATGAGAATTGCGAGATGAGAAATGCGCAATGCCTGATGCTGGAAGCTGGATTCTTGTCTGGTGGCCAATGCTTTGGCAGGCAAAGAAGCCGACCCTACTGGATGCTGGTTGGAGGATAAGATCGAATTCTAGTTTGCTTACTTCTATTTTGCATTAGTAGTTCTATCCGAAAAGCTACACTCCAGACGTCATTAAGAATTACCTCGATCCAATGTTGTTGACCGGTAGTTCATTCTTTAATATTATGCATTTGTTGAGAATTTAGCTGCCCTGGAATATTTGCCTAAGTAAGAAGGAGTAGCATTTTGATTCCTAAGGACCGTTTGCGCCGAATACTTGATGAGTATCACAGTGACCTTGTTGCGATTCTTGGCGATGATTTGGATATGATGGTTTTATACGGTTCGCAGGCCCGAGGAGAGTCTGTTGAGGAGTCGGACGTCGATGTTCTTTGCATAATGAAGAAGCCTTTTCACTACGGTGAGCTGATAAACCGGACCTCCCAGGCGACGGCTAGGATAAGTCTCAAGTACGATGTCGTAATCTCACGCTCATTCGTCACCAGTGATGCCTACAAGTCTCCACAGAGCCCCTTCTTGATGAATGTTCACAAGGAGCAGTTAGCTCTATGAACCCCGAGATAGAAGCTCTCATTACAAAAGCCAAAAAGAGTCTCGGACCAGCCAGGAGCCTTATTAAAGATAGCTACTTCGATTTCGCAGCTTCAAGAGCATACTACGCGATGTTTTATGTTGCCGAAGCCCTGTTAGCAGTCGTTGGTCAATCATACAGCAAGCATTCAGGAGTGATCTCTGCTTTCGGCCGAGAATATGCAAAAACCGGAAAGTTGGATTCCAAGTTTCATCGCTGGTTAATCGATGCTCAGGATTTTAGAAATATCGGAGACTACGGGTTGGAGGCTCATATTACCAAAGATGATGCCAATTTAGTATGTGATTGGGCTCAAGAATTTATAGAATCTGCAGAGGACTTTCTAACTGAAAAAGCAGATTAGCATCGGTGTTGCCGACGCTGCAACCACGGCAATAGTAAAAAGGATCATATCTGGTTTTTCCCATTCTTTGCTCATTCCTTGGCCTCAATTTCTCTCCGGGATGGGCTACCCGTGTTGTTGATCCCCTCTTTCACCTACCTGGTTAGACCCTCAACCCGACTGTAATGCAACGGTCCGATCTTGATCTTCACAAATTTAATGTTCTGGAAGTGAACCAAAAATGATAAACAGTAAACTGTTTACCCTTCACTGAGCGCTACATTAGAATTGTTCCTGAGAATGGAGAACGGTATGAGCCACACCAACCTCACTCTCTCACTGCTTGCTGACACTTTTGCCATTTGCAGACTGGAACCCGAGGCAGATATTCCCTCGTGGGCCCTGGCAAGGGATTTTTACTCCATTACCAGGACGGTCGAAGAACTCTCACTTGTATGTCTAGAGGAAGTCGTTCCGGAAGGGATTCGTGCTGAGAAAGGTTACCGTTGCCTCAAGGTGGGAGGTCCCCTGGACTTTTCTTTGACTGGAATCCTAACTTCTCTGACTATTCCTCTGGCCCAGGCAGGTATTAGTGTTTTAGCAATATCTACCTTTGATACCGACTATCTGCTGGTTAAGGAATCACAGGTTGATAGGGCCATCCAGGAGTTGGCCCGCGCTGGGCACCACGTGGATGAGTACACAGCGCAACGACGCGGGGACGCGGCGAAACGGCGAGACGGGAATTAGAGGTCAGAGGTCAGACGACAAAGGATTGAGGACTCACCTAACAATTTACAAATTCGCAATGCGAAATGCCAAATGCGAGATGATAAATGGCGCAGAGCGCTTTCCGCTCTGCGCTTTTACTTGGCTTCAATTGGATACTGAGCCCGGAACCATTCGTGCCAACCACCGTTTAAGGCGTATACTTTGCCGTATCCTTCACCCATCAGAGTTAGCGCCGCACGGGCACTTGTGTACTCGTTGGGTCAGGCGCAATAGAAGACAAAAGTCTGGTTTTCACTGTAACTACTCGCCCAGGATTCCACCTCTCGCGGATCGACTCGGACCGCGCCTTTTATCTTGTATTCGCTCGCCTTCCAGTCCTTACCTGTCCGAACATCAACAATGATCACTTCTTTATTGCCCAGCATGGATTTTAGTTCTTCTTTACTAATCCTGGGCGCATTGCCGGCCACGGCATTTATTGATAGCACCGCCACCAAAGCTAAAGCTAATACAATTCTGGATATCGCCGGGATGCTTTTCTTCATTTCTTCTCTCCTTTTCGATTTGCCTAAGAATAAGATTACTATCCTTTTTTTTAATCTCAACCAAAGGGTGCTGATAATGGCGAGGACAGCAGACACCACGACCATGAACTTTATAACCCCAGCAGAGTTGGGATCAGTCCATAGCAGCCATCTGAAACCACCCAACATTATGAGCAAACCAATGATTGATCCCAGAGGGTGCCAACTAACCACCGTGCGCTCTTTAAGTTCTAGCGCTCTGGATCTCACCGACTCAGCCGATTCATCGTAATCCCACAGTCGTAGAATCTAATCATTTATTACACCCAATCAACCAATGGCACTTGGGCGGTACAGTTCCTCGTTCTGGGATGAATTTTGCATTGAAATTGGGCCCGAGGTTATTGTTAAGTGGTTCGGGGAAGACCCTTAAATTCAAAACATTTGGCACGGGGCTGCCGCTGATTTCCACCGTAGGTGCTAAAAAAACCGGTTGAGAGCATAGACTTCCAGTGGTATTTAGATTTCTGCCTGTTTTAGGGTGACAAGGTTCCTTATGTATGATGTTGCTATTATAGGGGCTGGCCCGGCCGGGTCTACTCTGGCAAGACTCATTGGAGAGAGATATAGAGTTCTGTTGATTGACAAGAGGCAGTTCAAAAGGTCACCTGAAAGTCTCTCATCCACCAAGTGCTGCGGTGGACTTCTGGCTCCTGATGCGCAAAGAATGTTGTCTAAATTGGGATTAGGTCTGCCCAAAAACGTTTTGGAAGAGCCTCAACTTTTCGTGGTCAGAGCCATAGATATTCAGCAAGGATTGGAAGGATATTATCAGCGACACTACATCAACATGCATCGCGAAAAATTTGACCGCTGGTTGCTGTCAATGGTTCCTGCAAGTGCTGACATACGACTTGGCTGTCAACTTAAATCATTCACCTCAGAAAATGACTATTTTAGTCTAACCCTTATCCAAGACAATAAAACCTATGTGGATAAGACCAGAATCTTGGTTGGAGCAGACGGTGCATCTTCAAAAGTGCGCACCCAGTCACTCCCTAAACATCCTTTACCGCAAAGGTATTTCGCCATACAAGAATGGGTTCAAGCAGACAGTAATTTGCCATACTTCTCCTCCTTCTTTGATCCGGAAATTACCGATTATTATTGCTGGACTATTCCAAAAGGAAACCACATGATCATCGGGGCGGCACTCCGTCCGAAAGCGGAGACCACAGACAAGTTCAAACTACTGAAGAGAAAACTTAAGGATCACGGCTTTCAAATCGGCAAGACTGTTTGGAGAGAAGGGGCCTATATTTTGCGGCCTTCAAATATGCAACAGTTGTCCACCGGCACTAAGGGCATTGCTTTGCTGGGCGAGGCTGCAGGTTGGATAAGCCCCAGTTCTGCTGAAGGGCTTAGTTATGCCTTCAGAAGTGCTCTCATGTTAGCGGAGGCACTGCGCCCAACACTTGATGACTTCGAGAAGCGTTACCATCAGAAATCCAGGGCTTTAAGAAGAAATATATTTCTAAAGAATTTGAAGGCGTGTTTTATTTTCAATTCGAGACTGAGGAAAGTGATAATGAGATCCGGACTTCAGAGCATGGAAGTTTACCAGCCGTGAACCTCAGGTCTTCACCCAGAACGACCATACCCAGCCCAACCATTCACTCCAAGGAACTTCAATTATTGGACAGTCTGAAATTATGGATCATCTCCGAAAGAGTTGGTGGTATTTAATGAAACTAGCCGATGATCCCCGCTGTATTTGATAAATAAGTAAATATTTTAACCGCAGACCCGCCCGCCTCGCCTGAGCGCTCGCGATGGCGGGCAGGCACTCGCAGACAATAAAAACTTTTTGCCTAGGCGAGCTGCCCAGGCAAAAAGCTTCATGCCTTGCAGGCATAAGTATTGATAGTATCGCGAAGCGATTGAGGTTTTTGCCTCCGCAGGTCGCGGAGGCAAAATTTCTGCGTCTGTCGAGCGACCCTGAGCAACGTCGAAGGGGAGTGGGCGGCTAAATAAATAAAAAGGTATAATTAACGTGTTCAAAGGCGGGTCGAGGGGCCACTGAGCTCAGCCGTTGTGTGTATAGAGGAAAAAGGAGAGAAGATGGCTACTGATATAGATGAACTGAAGAAGGCACTGGAGCTTGATAGAGATGATGATTGGGATAGTGCACATAAGATTGTACAGTCCATTGAGTCAACAGATTCTTATTGGATTCATGCATATTTGCATCGAAAGGAGGGGGCTTTAGGAAATTCAAACTACTGGTACCGAAGAGCCAAAAAGACAATGCCTGAATATGATTTAGAGCAAGAATGGAATGAGTTGTATGAATATATCACCTCAAAGTAAAAACACATTTAATCTGTTGCTGCAGAGCAACCTGCGAGCTAGACTTAGCTTAAGGTACGGCGGGCAGGCAGCTCTGGGCGGCTTACCTCGGGCCTTATTTTGTCGATATTATCTAAGGGAGGTGTAGATGAAAACTGGACTGATTCTCGTTGATATTCAAAACGATTATTTCTCTGGTGGCCGAATGGAACTGGTCGGTATTAACGAGGCAAGCGCAAAGGCTAGAGATCTGTTATCATTGTTTCGACAAAACCAATGGCCGACATTTCACGTACAGCATGTCGCCGCCAGTGACGCTGCCCCCTTTTTTCTGCCGAATACCAACGGGGTGGAGATTCACCACAGTGTCAAACCTCTACCCGGCGAATTGGTGATACAGAAGCACTATCCGAACAGCTTTCGAGAGACTATCCTTGATGAACACTTAACAGAAGCTGGAATAAAACGAGTGGTGATCTGTGGTGCTATGAGCCACATGTGTATTGATGCCACCGCCCGCACTGCAGCTGATCTTGGCTACAAATGTATTGTCATCCACGATGCATGCGCCAGCAAAAATCTTGAGTTCGGTGGCAAGACCATTTCTGCGGAGGAAGTTCATGGCTCGTTCATGGCAGCGTTGGGATCCGCTTATGCAGAGTTATTGAGCCTGAGTGAATTCCTTTCTCGCCTTGAGGGCAGTGACTGACGACTATTAATCAACTAACATCGGATTCGGGCAACGATCCCCCCATTCTCTACTGCTTTTGTTTCGTAGCGAGGTTCTGCAATGAAATACTCAGAGGCCAGGACAGGACGTATTTTCGTTATGCGTCTTGAAGATGGTGATATTGTTCATGAAGAAATTGAACAATTTGCCCGCCAAAAGTCTATTATAGCTGCTACTTTGATCATAGTCGGCGGCGCCGACCAAGGGAGCAAACTCGTGGTTGGCCCTGAACAAGGCCGCACAACAGTTATTGCTCCCATGGAGCTTGTCTTGGACAATGTGCATGAGATAGCAGGTGTGGGAACACTCTTTCCGGATGATGAAGGTAATCCTATTCTACATATGCACATGGCGTGCGGCAGGGACTCGACCACTGCAACCGGGTGTATCCGTCAGGGTGTCAAGGTGTGGCATGTTATGGAGGTCATCCTTTTTGAACTGGTTGACACCACCGGGATACGCACAGCTGATTCGGAGACAGGTTTCAAATTACTCCAACCCTAAATACTTAAGAGGAATACATAATTAGCAATTGGGAGGCAGAAGATAAGATACACAAATTCAGAAGGTTAACGAAGCACTTGGTAAATAGAATAAACTGTGAGAAAAAGGTTTGTAGAACTTGAGAGGGATTTATGGAACACCTACCCATAGCCTGTGAAAACAGGCGGATACGAAAAATTAGCATGTCTATTGTCCTACCGGCAATATTGATATTGCTTGCAGCGCTGCGCAGCATGGTGCTAGCGGGGACAACTGTCCCGGACCAGTCTGCAGAGTTTCAATCTTCCAGCCCCCCTGTCATTTTAGATGCGGCGAATCAATCTACGACTCAGATTCAGTTGTCAAAAGGAAGATTTCTGGTCGCCAGTCGACAGCTGCTGGATTCCCAATTCTCCAAGACAGTGGTCCTCTTGCTTCAATATGGTAGACAGGGTGCCATGGGTCTAGTAATCAATCAACCCACGGAAATGAAACTCTCAACTCTGTTGCCCGAGATTGAAGCACTTCAGCAACGCTCGGATCCCATCTACCATGGCGGGCCAGTCGCTGAAAAACAGCTAATGCTCCTTATACGAACCGCTAGTCCACCTGAAGGGTCTCATCATGTATTCAAAGACATATACATCAGCTCAAGCCAGAAGGTAATAAAGCGAATGATTGAGGATCCTACCTCGAAAGAGAGATTTCGTGTCTATGCCGGTTATGCCGGATGGGCACCTGGGCAACTGGACATGGAGGTGTCACGAGGTGGCTGGCACATCCTGCGGGCTGACCCAGAAACTGTTTTTGATAAGTCCTCTCCGGACATCTGGCCAGAGCTCATTAGCCGGAGCTCGGCTCAATGGGTCCGGCTGCTGTGGCCACGTGTCACGGTGAAATGGGATTAAAATCATGGATCGATCTACTGGCCCGCATCAATTCACCATGGAAGGTTGGATTAATTGTGCACCATTTGAGCGATTGTTGAGCATGGAGATCGTTGAAGCTGCAGACGGTCGAGCAACACTCACCATGCCTTTCTTTGTCGAACTGGCCCAAGGCGCCGGGCTCATGCATGGTGGAGCTTTGGTTAGTTTGGCCGATACCGCAGTAGTCATGGCCATCAAGAGTCTGGTTTCCCCCCAAACTCACTTTGCTACGGTTTCTCTGGAATCGAAATTCCTCTACCGAGTAAAACAAGGGGTGGTTACCGCCAAAGCAGAGATCATCAAACAAGAAGGAAGAATCATCCAGGGACAAGCAACCGTTTACAATGATGAGGAAAGACCCGTGCTGGAGTTTGCTTCTACTTTTAAGGTGGCCAAGGACAGCATCATCAGAGGAGACGATGGCTAGCGTGGATGGTTCAAGGTTCACCTTTAGAACAACTCTACCTGAAAAAGGAAACCACTTTTCCCCCAGATCCAGCTAGCAACCCCGTTCGTGGAGGTGGTCGCTGTTAGTCATCGCTCACAGAGGAGCTTCAGCACAGTTTGCCGAGAATTCACTACATGCGATCAATCACTGTGCCACAGTGGGTGCTCATGCCGTTGAAGTGGACGTGAGGCGAACCAAGGATGGGCAATTCGTTATTTTTCACGATGCTGATCTCAAGCGAATTGACGGTACCAAAGTATCTCTGGAAGAGCTTTCCGTTCCAGAGTTGAATCAGCGACTGGTCAAGGCTAACCGCCCACCCGTTTTGACCCTGCCTCAACTGAAAGATGAATACAATCGCCAGCTTCCAATTGTGTTTGACCTGAAATTCAAGCACTTACCTGACTCTCTCATCGACATATTGGCTACGCTTCCCTTCTATTTTTACCTGGGAATAAGACGTTTATCTGCGCTGGCAACGGTGAACACTCAGTGGGATCGAGCCAGGATTTTTGCCCTGGTGCCGGAACCAGCTTCAATCGAAGAATTCGTCCAGTCAGGAGCAGGTATCATTAGACTTTGGGAAGATTGGGTGACCCCGGAACTGGTGATCGAGGTAAGGAAGTTGGAGGCTCAGGTGTGGGTGATGATGGGGCGGTCCGGTTCCGTTGGCAACACCGATAAAAAGTCATTGGCTCGCATTCTTGCTGCTGGGGTGGATGGAGTATTGCTGAACGACCCTGAGATGGCGCTAACTTGACAGCAACGGTGGATGAATGAATCAATGTTATAGGTGTCAGATACCAGGTTTCGGGTGTCAGGTGTCAGGACAACTGAGCATGGGGCATAGAGCATGGAGCATAGGGTAAATGCAGAATCGTTCTCTCTATACCTTATGCTATCGCAATGCCTTAATTCCTCAATTCTTTAATTTCCTCATTTCCAAATTCTCAAATCCGCAATCTGCAATCCACAATCGTCCTTTCTATGATCTCCTCCTTTGCAGAACAAATAAATACAAACATCAACTTGGGATGAATTTTGCATTCATCTTGCTCACAACAATTATGACCGGAAATTCCCGGTCTAAATGTCCCTATTAGGGCAATCCCTGACCATTTTTGACAGCAGTCCAAACTGGTCGGCTTTGCTCCAGTGTCAATCTTTTCACCCGGTTTTCTCCTGAGCTGCAGGAGGAAAATACTTGGAGGAATGCCGATAGAACCATCAGGCGCTTGGTGCAAGAAAGGAGTGTAAGCATGGATAGCGAGAAAACTTGTTCACGTTGTGGAGGTTCAAGTTTGGAGTCTGGAAAAATTCAATCCACCGGTCGGATACATTTTCATTTCGAGAATGCGCGTTTTCTTACTGCTCACACAGGGTATGTCCCCGTTTTTTCAACCATGTGTTTGGATTGCGGCACAATCGACTTGATTGGCGAAGTCACTAAGGCCCGTAAGATCACAGGACAAGAGTAATCCTGACAATCTGCAGTTCGATTAGAGTTGCATAAGTATCTCTCTCCGGCTAAAGGTTGGAGTTTCCAAAATTTCTTAAAAAATATGTCCTCCCCCTTGAGGGGGAGGACTAAGGTGGGGGTGAATCCTCATTTACCCTCTCCCCCTCACCCTAACCCTCTCCTCCAGGGGAGAGGGGGTTAAGGGATGCCATTCATCCCCGTGCGAAGCACGTTCCATACTGCCAATCTTCTTACATCTTAACAACTTGTCCGGTAGGCCGCGGCGGCTGAACCCCAACTTGCTTTTCAACCATCCCCCAAAATACTTCCTCTTGCTCTGATTAGATGGTAGAGTTTCCTGTATGCAGATCACACGACGTCAGTTCATAAAGAGCTCCCTCATCCTGGGTGGTTCGTTACTTCTTCCTCATCGCTCTCTTTACGCTGAACTCCAAAATCGGCAACAATTGTATCCCGCTTACGGCAAGTTGGAAGAGGAGGGCAGGCTGGCCGAGAGAGTTCAGCAAGCCTATTCGATCCTTGAGAACTGCGAGCTGTGTCCTAGGCAATGTGGGGCCAATAGGCAAAACGGCGAGCTTGGATTATGTCGCGCTCCTGCCAGAGTTGCTGTTTATGTGGCTCAGCCTCACTTCGGCGAGGAGATTTCGTTGGTGGGACAACACGGATCCGGCACCATCTTTTTTTCCAACTGCAACCTTCGTTGCGTGTTCTGCCAGAACTGGCCCATCGCCCACGAGGGACAGGGCACTGAGTTTGAGGATGAGGGACTGGCAGAAATGATGCTCTATCTGCAGAAAATAGGCTGCCATAACATTAACCTGGTCACCCCCACTCATGTAATGCCCAACATCCTAAATGCTACCAGAATTGCCTTTAACAAAGGGTTGCGGATTCCCCTAGTCTACAACACCAGTGGTTATGAACGCGTCGAGATCTTGAAGATTCTGGACGGGATTGTGGACATCTACTTGCCGGACATGAAGTATATGGACAGTGCCAAAGCGGCCAAATATTCAACCGGGGCCTCAGGCTATCCAGAAGTTTCTAAGAAAGCAGTTCTGGAAATGAATCGCCAGGTTGGACAGCACCAGATCGACAAGCGGGGAGTTGCCCTCCGTGGACTCATGATTCGACACCTGGTCATGCCTAACCAGGTGGCCGGCACAAAGAAATTTATCAGGTGGGTGGCGGATACTCTGCCGAAATCTACCTACGTGAACATAATGCATCAATATCGAGTGGATTATAAGGCTTACGAATATCCCGAAATCTGGCGTGCCATCACAGCGCAAGAATATCTGGAAGCCATGGATTGGGCTGTGGAGTATGGCTTGACTAATCTTGACCCCAGGTCGGTGGCCGTCTACGAAATTTACGCTAGGAAACAGAATAGGAAAACCAGAACAGCCCGATGAACCTATCTGGAGAGCGCCCTGGAGTAATGGAGCATTGAAAAATATCAAATTCCAAGCACCAAATTACAAACAAATCTCAAATTTTCACCCTGTGGAATCCTCCGGAGGAGGGCCGCCAAAAGGCGGCATTCCACAGGGCAGGTACTCAATGACCAAAACAAAAAAC
>Ga0209536_100016435_pt1 | contig 10524 bp, 1 predicted proteins | sample DeeMarSeWOR28_12_FD_187461 | JGI IMG/M metagenome (GOLD analysis project Ga0209536, IMG submission 187461) | Marine sediment microbial communities from White Oak River estuary, North Carolina - WOR-2-8_12 (SPAdes) (version 2) | ecosystem: Environmental > Aquatic > Marine > Intertidal zone >...
CCTCGACCGAGCCCTTCGCCGCCAGCTGCGAGTTCTCGACCTTCGCGCGCACCGACGCGGGATCGTTGTCGGCGATGTCGGCGCCGAAGAGCGCGTCCACCGCATCGAACAGGAAGTTCTGCGGCGCGATCCCGATGTTGTTGAACGCCAGCGTGACGCCCACCGAGACGCCCTTCGAGGTCGCGGAGTTGTCGAGCTCGGCGGCGATGATCGAGGCGTTGGTCGAGCCGATCTCGATGTTGCCGGAGTTCAGCGTGCTGATCGTCGCATCCGTCACGTGGGCGTAGGCATCGCTCAACACCACGTTGGTCGCGATCACCGCGCCGACCGCAGTGGAGGCGCCGCTACCCGTGATGCTCCCGCCGTCGGAGACGATCGTGCTGTCGACGTCGGCGACGATCTGCGCCAGCTCGTCGGCCGAGACCGCGACAGTCCCGGCCGTCGAAGTCACGACCGCGTCCTTGACGTAGCTCTCGACTGCGCCGCGCACCTCGTTCAGCGAGATCAGCGTGCCGACCGCGACCGCGTCGGAGTCCGAGAAGTTCAGCCGGAGGAACTCGCTGCCCGGGATGATCGTCGAGAAGTCGGTCGGGTCGATCTCGACCCAGTCGTCGTCGGCGCCGAAGTCGTGGCTGCCGAGATCGAAGCTCGCGTCCTCTCCCTCGTAGCGATAGAGCGCCTCGCGCGTGCCCTTGGTCTCGTCGTAGTCCGAGGCGATGCGGATCTTTTCGCCGGTCTTCACGTCCTGTTGTCCGGACTTCGTCGAGTACTGGTACTCGTTCAGCAGCGTCTCTGCGAAGTCGGCGAGCTGCGACAGGCCGGCCAGGTTCTCGGTCGTGGCAATCGCCTCGATCTCGTTGCTTGCGTCGATCTCGGCGCTGTCGTCGGCCGAGACCGTCACGTTGCGGCCCGCGCCGACGTCCTCGCCGGATGCGGCCCCTGCGTTGTCGATATAGGCCTTCGAGGAGCTGCTGAGCTTGTTGGTCGCCAGCGCCGCACTGGCCGCGGTGCTTGAGGCGCCGTAGAGCGCCGAGGCCGCCGCGGTCGACGAGTTGCTGAGCGTCGCGGTCAGATTGGAGCTGGTGTCGGCCTCGACGATCACGTCGCGCGAGGCGGTCACGTCCGAATCGGTGATCCGGGCCTCGACCGCGGCCGGGTTCTGGAGGTCGAGGGACTCGGAGATCAACCCTCCCAGCAGCGCGTCCAGCGTACCGAACAGGAAGTTCTGCGGATTCCAGCCGACCGTGTTGAACGCCAGCACCACCGTCACGCCGGTGTCGCCGGTGCTGGTCGTGGCCAGGGTGGAGGCCTCCAGGCTGGAGTCGTTCAGCGCGCTGACGATGATGTCGCCGGTCTCGGCGCTGTCGTTCGGGTCGGCGTCGGTCGCGGCGAGGGTCGCGTCCTCCGCCCAGGCGTTCGCGCTGGAGAGCAGCGAGTTCGTCGCGATCGTGCCGTTGACCGCGATCGAGTCGCCGCTGCCGAACGCGCTTCCCCCCGACGAGCTCGAGGTGTTGTCGGCGATCGCGCGCAGGGTCGCCTGCTCGATGGCCTCGATCAGGATGTTGCCGTCGGCGGCCGTGAGGCCGGCGTCCTGCACGTACGCCTCGACGGCACCGCGCAGGTCGTTGAGCACGATCGAGCCGCCGACCGCCAGCGAGTCCGAGTCCGTCACGTTCAGGCCCTGCGGTATCAGCTGCGTCTCGGGCACCTCGAACCAGAAGTCGAGATCCGAGTAATCCTCCAGCGAGAGGTCGCTGTCCGCGCCATCCGTCGCGTTCCCGAGATACATGTAGACGCTGCCCGGGTTGCCACCGGGCCCGGCGAAGTCGTCCGCCAGGCGCACCCGCCGGCCGTACTCGAGGTCTACGTTGCCGCCGTCGTCGGACTCGTAGTCGGCCGGCAGCAGGTCGTTCAACGTCTCCTGAAGCACCGCGGCGCCGCCGTCGTTCGTCGTGATCGAGGACGAGACGACCTTCGTATTCGAGTAGATGCCGGCGTCGTCGACGGCCCGGACGCTCACGTCTCCGCCCGCCGCGGCGCTGGTCGTGCCGCTCTGATCGGTGTCCTTGATGTAGGCCTGGGCGAGGCTGTTGACCCGGTTGCTCGACAGCATCCCGCCGATCGCGCGACCACTGGCGTTGAACAATGCGGAGGCGGCGGAGTCCGCTGCATTCGTGGTCGTCGCGTTCAGCAGCACCTCGTTGCTGGCGCTGACGTCGATGTCCGCGTCGGCAGTGACCGTGGAGTCCACGATGTAGGCGCTGACGAGCGCGGGCTGCGATCCGCCGAACGCGCTCGAGACCAGCGGATCGCCGAGGATCGCGTCGATGCTGTTGAAGAGGAAATTCTGGGGCTTCCAGCCGACCGTGTTGAACGCCAGCGTGAACGTGTAGGCGGTATCGCCACTCGAACCGGCACTCGACGTGGTCGCGTCGAGCACGGCCGTGTCGTGCGCTTCGACCTTGACGTGGCCGAGGTCGTCGGCGTCGCTGCCATCGGCATCGTTGGCATCGACAGTGGCTTCGTCGATGTAGGCGGTCGCCTCGGAGAGCACGACGTTCGTGCCGAGCTGGCCATTGATCGCGAGCGAAGTCCCCGTGCCGAGGAAGCTGCCGCCGGAGGAGGCCACGTTGCTCTCGGAGTCCACCAGCAGCCTGGCATTCTCGACGGCCAGGACACTGACGTCGCCGTCGCTCGTCGTCACCGAGCCGTCGGCGATGTAGGCCGTGACGTCTCCGCGCAGCTCGTTGTAGACGATCAGCGCGCCGTACGCGCGGGAATCGGAGTCCGTCAGGTTGCCGAGGTCCGGGAAGAGCAGGTCCTCGAAGTCGGCCGTCTGCAGCTGGCGCCAGCTGCTCCCATCGTTGTAGTCCTCCGCCGACAGGTCGACCGGCGTCGGGCTCGAGCCGATGTACTCGTACACGGCACCGTCGATGCCGTTCGCGGGGTCGTCGGCCGTAGTCGCGTCGAAGCGCACGCGATCGCCGAAGCTGGTCCGCGCAATCCCGCCGGGCGGAAGGTCGGCATCCGCAGGACCCGGCACCAGCACGACGTCTGGCGAGGCGGTCGTATACTGGTAGTCGTCGAGGCCGAGATTGGCAGCGACCCCCTTGAGCGCATCCAGGTTGTTCGTCGTGGTCGAGCTCACGACCACGCTGCTGCTGGCGTCGATGCCCGCGCTGTCGCTGGCGGACACCTGCACGTCCCCGCCGGCAGTCACCGTCGTCGTGCCGTCGTCCTCGGCGATGTAGGCCTCCGCCGCGCTGTTCACGCGGTTGTTCGCGAGCAGCAGCCCCCCGGCCATTCCGCTCTTGCCGAACTTCGCAGCGATCGCGAACGTGCTCCCGGCCTTGCTCACCGCCTCGCTGCCGATCGTCGCGGCCAGCTGGGTCGCGTTCTCGGCCGTGACCGTCACGTCCGCGTCGGTCGTGACGATCGAGTCGACGATGTAGGCCTTCGTCCGGGCGGGCTGCGCGTTGTTCAGGACGTCCTCGCCGAAGAGCGAGTCGCCGAGCAGGGTGTCCGCGGCGTTGGTCAGCAGGTCCTGGGCCTTCCAGCCGATCGTGTTGACCGCGAACGCGAAGCCGACCGTCTGCTTCTTGCCCTTCACCTCGCTGAGGGTCGAGGCGTCGATCGACGCGTCGTTCAGCGCATCGACGGAGACGTTGCCGAAGGAATCCGTATCCGCGGCATCGTCGTCGCGCGCCGTCAGCGTCGCATCCTGCGCGTAGGCCTTCGCCTCGGAGAGCACGAGGTTCGTCGCGACGATCCCGTTCTTCGAATCGGCCGCCTCCACGACGCTGTCGTCCATCGCGTGGATGCTGGCGCTCTCGTTCGCGTGGATCCGGATGTCGCCGTCGGTGGTCGTGACCACGGCATCGCGCACATAGGCCTCGACCACCGCGCGCGCATCGTTGCGCGCGACGAGGCCGCTGATGCCGCTCGCACCGCTGCCCGAGAGCCCCAGCGCCTTCAGGGCCGTGGTGGCGATCGCCTTCGGGACCACGTTGTCGTCGTTGAGCTTCTTCCAGCGCCCGAAATCCGTGTAGTCCTCGGCGCCGAGATCCGTGTTCGTGCCGAGGGCGTCGGTGCCCATGAACTGGTACACGGCCCCCGGCTCGCCCATCGCGACGTCGGACGCGGCCCGCACCTTGTCGCCGAAGGTCAGATCCTGGCTGCCGGACTTGCTCGAGTACTGGTACTCGCGCAGCAGCGTGCCGACGAGGCTGTTGAGGATGCCGGCGCCGAGGTCGTTCGAGGCCGAGGTCGAGGACGCGAGCCGGGTCGTCGCGTCGATCAGCGCGCCGTCGACGGCCTCGACCGAGACGGTCCCGAACGCGTCCACCGCGTCGCCCACGGCTGCATCGGCGTTGTCGATGTACGCCTTCGCCAGGCTGCTCACGAGGTTGCTGGCGAGGATGCCCGTGTAGCTCGTGGCGCCGGCGCCGAACAGCGCGGCGGCGGCCGCCGTCGCATCGTTCCCCACGTCGGCCAGCACGCTCGCGGAGTTCGTGGCCTGGAGGGTCAGGTCGCCCGCGGCCTCGACGTCCGAATCCTCGACGAAGGCCCGGGCCTCCGCCGCCTGCTCGCCGTTCATCGCCTCCGCGATCGGGTTCCCGATCAGCGCGTCGATGGTGTTGAACAGCACGTTCTGGGGCACCCAGCCGAGCGAGTTGAAGGCCAGGATCACCCCCACCGCCTGGTCGCCGGTGGTGGTCGCCTGCTTGGTGGTCGCTTCGATCCGGGAGGCGTTGGTCGCCTCGAGCGTGACGTTGCCGCGGAACTCGCCGTCGTTCGGGTCGGCGTCGTTCGCATGCAGATCGGCGCGGCGCGCCCAGGCCCGAGCGGACGCCAGCACGTTGTTGGTCGCGATCGTGCCGTTCTTGGCGGCCACGGTTCCTTCGCCGAAGGCGCTACCGCCGCTCACCGTGACGGAGCTGTCCGCGGTCGCAACGAGCATCACGCTCTCGTTGGCCTCGATCCGGATGTCGCCATCCGTCGTCGTGACGTCGGCGTCTTCCACGAAGGCCTCGGCGAGCCCGCTCGCCTCGTTGAGCACCACCATGCCGCCGAGCGAGGAGGAGTCCGAGGGCGTGAAGTTGTTGCCCTGCGGGATCAGCTGGGTCTCGCTGACCTCCTTCCAGAAGTCCTGGTCGGTGTAGTCCTCCAGCGACAGGTCGGCATCGAGTCCGCTCGCCGCGGTGCCCAGGTACTCGTAGATGCTGTTCGGCGTGCCGTCCGCCGCCGAGCCCTCGACCACGCGCACGCGATCGCCGAACACCAGGTCGGTCGGGCCACTCGCGTCGGAGTCGTAGTTCGCCGGGGCGAGGATTCCGATCGCGCTGTCGAGCACCGCCGCGCCGCCGTCGCTCGTCACGATCGAGCTCGAGACGATCTTCGCGTTGGCATGGATCTCGGACGCGTCGCTCGCGAGGATCGTCACGTCGCCGCCGGCGTTGGCGTGCGTCGCCACCGCATCCTGGTCGTCGTCGTCCACGACCTGCGCCCGCGCCCGCGTGCTCAGCTTGTTCGAGGCGACGATCGCGCTGGTCGCCATTCCCGTCGAGCCGAAGAGGCCGTCGCTCACGCTCTCGGCCGCGTTGCTCACCGTGGCGTTGAGCTTCGCCGCGGCGTCCGCGCGCACCTCGACGTCGCCGGCCGCATCGGCGGTCGAGTTCTCGATGGTCGCGAGGACCTCCGCCGACATTTCGGTACCGAGGCCGGTGCCCAGCAGGGTGTCGAGCGTCTGGCTGCCGACGTTGTAGCTCCAGCCGATCGTGTTGAACGCGATCGACGCGCCCAGTGCCTTGCTGCTCGCATCGAAGCTGAGATCGAAGGTGTCCGAGGTCGCGCTGGCGCCCGAACGGGCATCGATCCCGGAGGTGTCCACGGCGCTGACGGTGATGTCGCCACTCGTGAGCGTGTCCACGTCGCTGCCGTCGGTGATCGACGCGCGCGTGCTGCCCAGCAGGCGGTTGGCCGTGTAGGTGCCCCCGAAACCCGTCGCATCCAGGGTTCGCAGGCCGCTCGATCCGAGCGAGGTCGTCTCCGCCTTCGCGCTGATCTGTGCGTGCTTGAGGGCGCTGACCACGACATCACTGGCGGTCGCGAACACGTTCGAGCCGGAGATCTTCGCGTCGACGTTCCGGTTCAGCGAGTTCGTCGCGAGCGCCGCTCCGATCGAGGGAGGCGACGATTCGCCCGAGCCGAAGCTGTAGACCCGCTCGGGCGCGATCGCGCTGAGCGAGGCGAGGTCCTGCGCGAGCAGCGACACCCCGCCTGCACCGGCCGTGACGCTGCTCCCGACGATCTCGACCTTCACGTCGCCCTGGAGCTCGTTGCTCGCGAGGATCGCCTTCGCGACGTAGGCGGTCTCGGCGGAGGCCATCATCGTCAAGCCGGCGACGGTCAGCGAGCTGCCACCGCGGACCGTGGCGCTGGCGGTCTCGCTGAAGGTATTCGACGCCGAGGGCGAGATGTCGAGCGCCACCGGGGAGGTCGCCTCGAGCGAGACGGTCCCGTGGCTCCGGGCGGTCATGGTCATCGCACCGCCGGTGATCGTGGCCCCGTCGACGATGACCGTCGCGCTGGTCGTGCTGTCCGAGGAGAGCAGGAGCCCGCTCTGGACCAGTGCGTCGCGCTCGACCGTCGCGCTCAGGGCGATCGCGCCGCTGGCGGCGAGATCGCCCTCGACCAGCACCGAGGCCGAACGATCGACGATTCCGCTCTCGGACGTCACCTGCGCGGCGTCGGAGTCCTCGGCCGTGAAGGTGATCGACGCGGCGTTGCTGACCGAGCCCGTCGCCTCCACCTGGATGTGCTCGGCCTCGATCCTCAGCTCCTCTCCGGCGAGGTCGAGCGCGCCGGCGATGGTCACGCTGTCGCTGCCATCGTCCCCGAAGATCCAGAGGTCCGCGGCGAACGAGCTGTCCAGCGACGCGACCTGAAGCTCGTCGACCGCACCCCCTCCGAGGTGGACCTCCAGCCGCGTACTGGGGTTCACGAAGGTGACCGTCTCGATGGTCGCGAAGCCGGTCTGGTTCCCGAGCCTCATGCGACCGGCCGTGGGGGAGTCCTCCAGGACCAGCATGTCGGAGCGGGGATTCGGGGTGCCCAGCAGGTCGGTCTCGTCCCCCTCCGCCGGCAGCGAGACGGGAACGAGGTCGGCGTGGATCTCGATCACGCTCGCTGCAGCGTCGAGCGTGATCGGCTCGAGGCCGAGATAGTTGATGCGCGAGCCGTCGAGCTCGACGTAGCCCGAGGTCGGACCCGCGGCGCCGAAGGTTACGTGGTCGTAGCTGCCGCCCTCGATCACGAGCGTGTCGAAGCCGCCGTCGCCGCCGGCGATGCCGCCGCTGATGGTGCCGAGCGCATCGAAGTGGAAGGTGTCCTGGTCGCCCGCAGCGCCTTCGAGGAACTCGAAGCCCGAGAACTCGAAGCCGAGCACGCTGCCGGCGTTCGGGCCATCGATCGCCCAGAGCGTATCGAGCTGCGGCTGCATGAAGAACGAGACGTCCGAGAAGTTGACGTGCCCGTCGCCGTCGAGATCCGCCGCCCAGTCGTCGGAGTAGAAGAGCGAGGTGAGCGTTGCCAGGTCGCCGTCGTCGACGATCCCGCTGGCGTCGAGGTCGAGGTCCGCGGCGACGTGCAGCAGCGTGTCGCTGCCCTCGCCGGCCGCCAGGTCCTCGATGCCGGTGAAGCGCACACCGGCCACCGTGCCGCGATGGGAACCGCTGACCGACCACGCGCTCTCGACCTGCGGCCCCGCGACGCGGTCGGTACCGCGATCGCCGCGGAAGATCGTCGAGATCCCGCTGGTGGCGGCCCCCGCACCCACTGCGAAGCTGTCGTCGCCTCCGCCGCCGTCGACCTCGAGGCTCGCGAGATTCGTGAAGTGGAGGTCGGCGCTGCCGTTGATGCTGAGGTGTGCCCGTCCGGGCTCGGACGAGTCGTAGCCGTAGGCGTCCGCCTCCTCCCCCCCGACGACCTCGAACGCGGCGAAGCCATCGATCTCGATCGGCTCGACACCCGAGAGCGACAGCTGGAGGGAGCCGAAGGTGAGGACGGTCTCGCCGCTCTGCGGATCGACGAGGAGTGAGCCGACGCTGCTGCCGTCGCCGTGGACCACGACGCGATCACCGCCGGCACCGGCCGCGTCGAACGAGATGAACAGGGGCTGGGCGAGACCGTCGAGCAACGAGCCGTCGATGTGCAGAACGTCGTCGAGCTCGGATCCGGTGATCGAGACCTCGCTGGTCGCGGCCAGCGCCTGCTCGGCCAGCACGGAGGCGTCGCGATCGACCAGCTGCAGCACCGGCGTTCCCGATGCGTCTCCCAGCTGGAGGGTCAGCTCTGCGGCGGCGTCCTGATCGACGACGACGGAGAGCGGGTCGGCGGAGAGGAGCAGGCGAGGTTCGAGAGTCTCGAACAGCGGTCGCCGGTCCGAAGGCATGTGTTCTCCAAACGGTGGTACAGATCCGATTCAGCCCTGCCGCAGCTCAGCGTTCCGGCCTGGAGAACTCCGTCGCCTGGCGATCTCCGGGTACGGGGCCGGCCGGCTCTCTCGCCGGCAGCTCACGCGCGGCCTGATGGCCGAAGCCGTCGTTTTGTCGACCCTATTTGTATTCCTGGTGGATTCTGGACCCATTGCGGGGCGGTTGTATAGAGCCAAGTGGACGGCGGCATCGCATTCTGCCGACTACGCTGCGATGGGCGTGACGAAGACGAACCGGGCAGATTGACGCGCGATGGCGGCAGCGACTTCGCTGGGCGAGATCGTCGTCGCCGGCGGCGGCACGGCCGGCTGGATGTCGGCCGCCTATCTGCGACGGCGGACCCGGCAACCCGTCACGCTGGTCGAGTCGGCCAGCATCGGGACGATCGGGGTCGGTGAAGCGACGATCCCGGCGCTGATCGACTTCATCCAGGGCATGAAGATCCCGGAGGAGGAGTTCCTGCGGGGATGCCACGCGACCTACAAGCTCGCGATCCGCTTCGAAGGCTGGACGCGAGAGGGCGTCGACTACTGGCATCCGTTCGGCCTATGTGGCGGCCGCATCGATGGAATCGACGTCTTCCACCACTGGCTGAGGGCCGCCCGGGCCGGGCACGCTGTCCGCAGCTACACGAGCTACTCGCTCCAGGCCGAGCTCGCCGAGCAGAAGAAGGCCCACCGGCCGATCGCGGGCCAGCCGGTGGTCCCGAACTACGCGTTCCACCTGGATGCTGCGGCGTTCGCGGAGCTGCTGAAGAAGATCGCGCTCGCGGACGGTGTCGAGCACGTCGTCGCCGACATCGCGGCGGCCGAGGTCGATCCGTCGGGGACGATCCGAGCTCTGCGGACTGCCTCGGGCCAGCGCCTCGCAGGTGATTTGTTCATCGATTGCACGGGCTTCCGCGGTCTACTGATCGAGCAGCAGCTCGGCGACGGCTGGCTCGACTGGTCCGATACGCTGCTGTGCGACCGCGCGGTCGTGCTGCGGAGGCCGGCCTCGCCAGCGATGCCCCCGTACACGCGCGCGACTGCGAAGAGCGCGGGCTGGGCCTGGGAGATCCCGCTGAGCCACCGGACCGGCCACGGCTACGTCTACTCGAGCCGGCACCAGAGCGACGAAGCGGCAGCGCACGAGCTGCTCGAGCAGGCCCGCGCGCCGTCGGAGACCCGCGATCTGAGCCAGCTGCGGATGCGGGTCGGACGCCGGGCTGCGGCGTGGCGGGCGAACTGCGTCGCGATCGGGCTCTCGGCGGGCTTCATCGAGCCCCTCGAGAGCACGGGCATCTTCCTGGTCCAGCGCGGGCTGGAAGAGCTGATCGAGTGCTTTCCCACCCGCTCGCTGGAGCCCGGCCTGCGGAGCCTCTACAACGAGCGGATCGCCCGGGTGTACGACGACGTGCGCGACTTCGTGCTGCTCCACTATCTACTTACCGGCCGTGACGAGCACGCGTTCTGGCGCGACGCGCGACGGGTGGCGATTCCCGACTCGCTCGCTCGGCTGCTCGAGCTGTACGACGCGAACGGGATGATCCTCGAGTCCGAGCGCAATCCGGTATTTCGAGAGACGAACTTCCTGCACATCCTCGTCGGCGGGGGGAGACTCCCTCAGCACGAGCACCCGCGGGTGGGCTGGTCGGACCCGGATCGGGTCGTCGAGCTGCTCCAGCACATCCGCCGCCAGAATGGCCAGGTCGCGAGTCAGCTCCCGCTCCACCGGGATCTGATGGCCGCGATCCACGCCGACGGGTAGCGGGAGCCCCACCCCCGGCATTCGGGGTCGATGGACCCCAGCCCCCGATTTCGCGTAAGGTAGTGAGCCCCGGGGGCGGATCCGGGCCGCGCCCGACGGGCGGCCAGCTCCGTCGATCCGGTCTCGTTCCGTTCGCCGGGGGCGAGGACATACGATGACCAACGCGCGCGCTCAGGAGAGATAGGGTTGCAGGACCCGAGTCCGACAGCGGGCGACGGTACGGGTCTGTCCGAGAAGCCCGCGGCGCGGGTCACACCGCTCGAGTCGGCGCTGTGGAGTC
>Ga0209536_100016436_pt1 | contig 10523 bp, 6 predicted proteins | sample DeeMarSeWOR28_12_FD_187461 | JGI IMG/M metagenome (GOLD analysis project Ga0209536, IMG submission 187461) | Marine sediment microbial communities from White Oak River estuary, North Carolina - WOR-2-8_12 (SPAdes) (version 2) | ecosystem: Environmental > Aquatic > Marine > Intertidal zone >...
TGGCAAATGAAGAAGGTACACTTCATGTAAGGATTTTGATAGATGGAATAGTTGAAGCAACAAAAACTTACACGTTAGCTGCAGGTAAAACAGATGTATTAATTGAGTACTCTGTTACTGCTGGGGACGGCCCCACAGATGGAAAGGTAAAAGGTTACAGGGTTGAATTAGTTAACCTAGGTAATCAAAACAACACTTTAGTTGGATATTTCCAAATTGCTCCTGACGGCTTTCATACACTTTCTATTAACAGGTCTGGGGGTGGAAGTACACCAATGATATTTACACTTAACGGAGAAACATATGAATCTCCTTACTTTAAATTGTTACCAGTTGGAGATTATAGTCTGAGCACAGATAGAATCGTTCAACTTCAATACGGTGTAGTAGAGTTTTCGCACTGGAATGATGGGGTAGAAACTGAGTCTAGAACTGTTACGTTGGATAGACAGTTATCAATACTAGCAAATTACATTGTAATTAGCGGATATGCATCCTGTCCTTCACTGTATATTTGGAATGGAACCGATTATTTCTACATTACTGAAGTTTCAAATGCTGGTTGGCTGGGATATATAGATTACATCACCGAAAACGGAGACATAGTGTTCGGCGGAGGCAACCCATGGGATCACGTTAAACTGGACAAAACTCAACTACAGCCAAAGAACGAAGGTGATTATGAGTATTATGATGCGGTACTCTTTCAACAGTGGGATGAAATCTTTTACACAGATTCAGCATACCTAGTAGTTGTTGACCACCCCAACGACACAGAAGTTTACTCAACCATGGTAAATTACGTCAATCGAGGCTTCTACGGGGAAGTTTACACAATAAAAGAAGACAACCTATTAACCCCAATTTCAGCCATAAACGAAAAAGGAGACGATGTCCTGTACCAAATCACCCAACTTGACGGTATCTTCACTCCATCAAGTAACGGAGTGCTCAGCCCTTCATGGGACAACATAACGTTAAACCAATTAACATTAGATTTGGGCAATTTATCTGAAGCATCAGAAATTAAGCTAGTAATCAACGGAATGGTTGATTGGGGCCCAGCTGAACCATATTACGACTGGATAGACCAATTTAAGGCGGCAGCCGCTGAAGGCTTAGTACCTAATGGGACACAAATTAACCCACCCTCTTTCATGGAAATCATGGATGCAAAGGGTAATTGGGTTCGGGTTCCACAGGATAGACAGATGCCGATTCCTGGAGATTATGTTCCTAGAACTTTTGCCGTAGATTTGAATGGGCTTTTCTCTGCAGATGTGAATGAATATAAGATCAGAATCACCAATTTCTGGAATGTAACATTCGATTATATTGGAATAGATACAACATCACAGGAAGACATAGAAGTTTACGAAATCCCTGCCATCGCTACTCTTGAACCATTAGAGTTTGCGACCACAAATACAAATGCTTCAGGCTACTTTACTAGGTACGGTGATGTATCAGAATTACTTCTCGAAACCGATGATAAGTTTGTTATTGGAATACAAGGTGACACAATATCTCTAAAGTTTCCCACCGCTGATCTTCCACAACTTGAAGAAGGTATGGAAAGAAGTTTCTTCATGTTTGTGTCTTCTTGGTTTAAAGACCATATTGGAAATTGGGGTTATGGATTTGAGTTTACAGTGGAACCATTACCGTTCCAAGATATGAGCGGCTTTCCATATCCGCCTACAGAAAGTCATCCAGATGATAGCTATCTCGACGAATGGAACACAAGAGCGGTAAACGTTCCATAAACAATGAAATCACACTTTCACGGTAAAAACACTACGAAAATAGAAATAAATAGGATAATTACAGTGAGCTACAATTTTTTATTCTATTTAATATTCGCTTTCGAGCCAAAGAATTAGCTTAGCCAAAAAAAGGAAGGGGGGATTAGGTTCTAGCGGCTGCCTTATTCAGAGCAACAACTCCGGGAAGCTGCTTTCCCATAAGGAACTCTATAAGTGCGCCTCCAGCGGTGCTTACGTAGGACATTTTGTTAGCCAAACCCAACTTTTCTACAGTAGCAACTGTATGCCCTCCACCAACAAGAGAGAAGCCTTCAGAATTGGCTACTGCCTCAAGAACAATCTGGGAGCCCTTCTTGAATTCTGGATTCTCGAAGACGCCAACGGGACCACTGACCACTATGGTTTTGGCTTTCAGTATTATGTCAGCAAATTGGTTTGCTGTTTTGGTTCCGATGTCAAAGATGTTATTGTCTGTTGGAAGATCGTCAACAGCTATCTCTTCTCTTTTCTGGTTTACTTCCATGGCTAAATCAACTGGAGTTATTATGGCTCCAGGGTATTGTTTCATGAGTTCTTTAATACCGGGCACTAGACCCATAAGCTCTTTCTTTTCCAAGAACTTCATGTTTCCTTCCCCCAAGTTAAAATCCTTGGCTACCAAAAAGATGTGCCCGATTACACCACCAGTCAAAACGTAGTCTGCTATTTTGTTCTTCAGTACATAATTTGATATTTCCAGTGAGTCGTCCCCTTTTGCTCCGCCAATCACAAACACGGAGGGTTTTTCAGGGCTTTCCAAAACTTTCCCTAAAGCCTTGAGTTCCCGCTCCATTATTCTACCAGCAGCACTTGGCAAAACAGCAGTGAAACCAACCATCGACGCGTGAGCCCTATGAGCAGCAGCAAAAGCGTCGTTAATGAACAGGTCAGCCAAAGGAGCTAGGTTCTGGACGAACTCGGTTTTAGAGTGCTCCTCAGGTGTTGCCTTATTTTGCTCATAAGGAAGACTTCGAACATTTCCTAAAAGCAGAACTTCGCCACTAGCTAACCCTTTTATAGCGTTCTGGGCGGCTGTTCCTAAAACATCATCCACATACTTCACGGACATGTTTAATGCTTTTCCGAGAAGCTTGGCGTGTTGATCAAGCCCAATAAAGTCGGCGTCACCAGGTCTACCCTGATGGGCTAAAATTACCGTTTTTGCGCCTTTTTTGACCAGTTCTTCGATTGTTGCAGATGCATGAGCACGAATTCTTTTATCATTAATTATTTGTTTGGTTTTTGGATCAAGTGGAGAGTTAAAGTCCACTCTAACAAGAACTGTCATGTTTTTCAAGTTGAAATCATCTATTGTCAAGAATTTTGGCAAAATTTTCACCTTAAATTTTAAAAAAAGAAGAGGGGGAGTTGAGGTTTTTCTGGTCTCAGTTTAGGCCATCTTGCAGATCTTTTCGATCATGCGTGCCATCTTGACGGAGTAGCCCCACTCGTTGTCATACCAAGCGAGGACTTTTACCAAGTTGCCTATGGTCATTGTTAATTTTCCGTCTACAATGGCTGAGTTATTGTTGTGGATAATATCTGATGAGACAAGAGGATCCTCACTGTATGCCAAGACACCTTTCAATGGACCTTCAGCTGCTTTCTTGAGAGCGGCATTGATTTCATCTGCTGTAGCTTCTTTCTTTAGTATTGCAACCAAGTCAACTATGGAAACGTCAGGTGTTGGAACACGCATCGACATCCCGTTCAGTTTTCCATTAAGCATAGGAAGTGCTAAACCAACTGCTACTGCTGCACCTGTTGATGTGGGAATCATATTAAAGGCTGCTGATCTAGCACGTCTCAGGTCTTTGTGTTGCATATCAAGAAGTCGTTGGTCGTTAGTTACAGCGTGAATTGTAGTCATCAAACCTTTTTCGATTCCAAAATTTTCGTTAAGAACTTTTGAGACTGGCGCCAAACAGTTAGTAGTACATGAAGCCAAAGACATTACGTTATGTTTCTTTGGATCATAGAGATTATCATTTACACCATAAACCACAGTTAGGTCAGCACTTGTTGCTGGGCTCATTGGAGCGGAAACTAGAACTTTTTCTGCTCCGGCTTCAAGATGCTTTGAGGCTGAAGCACGATCTCTAAATCTTCCAGTGGATTCCACTGCAACATAGACATCCATTTCTTTCCAAGGGAGTTTAGCCGGGTCTGGTTGTGCCAAGATTTTGAGTTCTTTTCCATCAACTATAAGAGATGACCCTTCAACTTCAACAGAGAAAGGGAACCTGCCGTGGACTGTGTCGTTTTTCAGTAGATGAGCCAATGTTTTTGCGTCTGTTAAGTCGTTTACTGCTACAAAGTTTATGTCTGCATTTTCTTCAAGGGCTGCCCTATATAGGAGCCTCCCTATTCTTCCAAATCCATTTATTGCTGCATTCACCATTTTAATCACCTAATTTAGACTGGGAATTGTATCGAGTTTCAAAATATTAACTTTATTGAAGCTTTAAATGCAAGAAAAGAAGATTGCGGGAGCCAAAAAAAATCCCGAATGAAGGTTATATTTTTAGGCGATTTTTTCGATTATCTTATCAGCTTTTATTTTGTGGCTTTTGAGAGCCAGCTCGTCCGGGTTTACTCCCAACGCCAAAGCGATAAGTTCAGAATAATGCAGTATCGGCACGTCATAGATTTCGTTAAACTTTGTTTTCACTTGTAACTGTCCAATATCTAGGGCAACGAAACAGAATGGACATAATGTACTGATGCAGTCCGCACCTGCTTTGGTTGTGTTTACAAGTTTTTCTCTAGCTAGTTCTAGTGCGGTGTCGTCTGAGATTCCTTTAAGCAGACCTCCACAGCATTTTAATTTATTTCTATATTCAACTGGTTCTGCGTCTAATGCCTCAAGTAGATTTTCAAAGATTTGTGGTCGTTCAGGATCGTCTAACTGTAGTAGTTTGCTGGGTCTGAGGGAGTGACATCCATAGAAGGGAGCAACTTTCAGGCTGCTTAATGGTTTTACAACATTTTCTTTGATTTTTTCAAGTCCAATATCGTCCACCAGAACCTGAAGGAAATGTTTTACATTGATTGAACCCTTGAATTCTTTACCAACTTTTGCTAAGACTTCGTTAATGTGTGCCTTCAATTCTTTGTCATTCTTTAGAGCCGTGTTAACCATTGCCAGGGATTCAAAACAGCCGTTACACAACGCAACAATATCCAAACCAGCTTCTTCAGCTAAGCAGATGTTGTATGCTGCTATGGCTTGGCTACTCTCTAGATTAATTGACTGAATTGGTGGAGGGCAACAACATGTAAAGTTATCTAGGTCTACTAGAGTGACACCCAGTTTTTCTAGAACTTTTCTTGCTGAAATCTCATAGTTTGGTTGTCGTGCAGGTATAGTGCATCCGAGAAATATTGCGTAGCTTTTCATCTTTTCTCCTCCGTCTTTTCTGGTTTGGTAAAACCTGTAGCCGATAGAATCTTATTAAGAGAATCTAGACCTACAGGTTTGAGTGGCGGTAAACCATATTCTTCACGTTTCTTCTCAACGAACTTAGAAATTTGAACAATCCGTCCTTCAGCAGTCAGTGCTGATGCAAAATCAGAATATATATTCGGGGAGTGCCCATCTTCTATGGCGATGTTTCTTAGCGCGTAGAATACATCAGCGATCTCAACGTTTTGTGGGCACCTTTCTTGACAGTTAAAGCAGGATGTACACAACCAAATGGCGTCTCCTGATACCACCTCTTCTCTCTCACCTAAGAGAGACAGCTTAATGATTTCTCGTGGATTAAAGCGTGCATCTAGACGTGCTACGGGACAGCTGCTGGCGCAGGTTCCACATTGGTAACAAGCGGTTAAGGTTTCGCCGCCGTGACGACATGTAACTTCTTCGGAAAATGATTTTGCAGTTTTTTCTATATGATGTGGCATTACAATTCGCCTCTTAAGATTCCTTCATTAGTTTCAGTTTACCTAACTTTGTTACACGATCGGTCATCATTTTAGCAGCTTCTGCGAACTGCGCACCTTCAATGTAAACCATCTTGAATAGCTCTAACCGTTCTGGTTCTATTCCATATTCCTTCAATAGCACCTTAGCTGAGTCCATCCTCTTTTCAGCCTTGTCACTACCAACTTCATAGTGACAACCATCAGTTTTACATCCCACAAGCATAACACCTTGAGCGCCAGCCCGGAAGGCTTCAAGAATCTGGTTAACCCTCACTATTCCAGCACACGGAACTTTAGCGATTCGCACATTAGCAGGATACTCCATTTTAGCCATACCAGAAGAGTCAACAGCAGTATGTCCACATTCTTGGCAACATAGTGCTAGAACCAGAGGCTTCGATGTTCCGTTAACTGACAAAAGAGCGTTAATCTGCGCTGCCATCTGGTTTGGTCGTGAATGCTTAAGTTCGATAGCGTTTAGCGGACAGGTTCCAACACAGACACCACATCCCTCACATAGAAGATCGTTTACCCGTGCAACAAAGTGATCTCCAGTTGTCGGCTCCAAGCTTATGGCTCCATATGGACAGGTTACCGGACAGAACTCACAATCGCCACAATACTCTTCATTGATTTCAGCTGTTCTCAGGTCTTTAACGATTTTACCGCTGGTCAAGAACTTTACAGCCTTCATAGCTGCTGAATGAGCATGCAACGAAGCGGTAGGTGCATCTTTCGGGAATGTTGCTCCTCCACATAGGAAGATACCCTTTTGTTTGGTTTCTGTTGGTCTAAGTTTGGCATTGTATTCCTTGAAGAAACCATCTGCCTCTAAGTCTAGATCCAAAAGTTCGGCGAGTTCCGCAGTTCCTTCAGCAGGAACCATAGCAGTAGCTAGAACGACCAGGTCAGCTTCCAAGTCTAGGAATCGTTTAAGAAGTGCATCCTCAACGTCAACAATCAGTTTACCTTTTTCTTCGTCTGCATATATTTCAGTGGGTCGTCCCTTAACGAATTTGATTCCCGTATCTCTAGCTTTTTCGTAATAGTATTCATGTTCTCTTCCTGTTGTTCTCATGTCAATGTAACAGATTGAAACTTCAGTGTCAGGATTAGCTTCTTTAATCAAAGATGCATGTTTCAGAGAGATCATACAACAGATGCTCGAACAGTACGGGTTGTAGCGTCGGTCTCGTGAGCCAGCACATTGAACAAAAACGATCTTCTTGGCGGGCTTGCCATCTGAAGGTCGAATAATAGCACCAGCTGTTGGACCAAAATCGTCAATCATTCTAGCCAACTCAAGGTTGGTGATGACGTCAGGATAATCGTCGTAATGGTATTCCTTTATTTTAGTGGAATCGAATTCCTTGAAGCCCGTGGCAATAACTATACTGCCAACATTTAAGATGACCTGCTCAGTCTTCTGATCCAAATCAATTGCGTTAGTCGGACAAACTTCTACACATTTGGCACAATTATGGAACTTACATGCGTTCTCGTCAATGACATAAACCTGTGGGTGAACAGCAGGAACATTAATGTATATTGCTTTTCGGTTCTTCAGGTTTGCATTATATTCGTCAAGAGTTTCCACAGGACAAACAGAAACACATTTGTCGCAAGCAACACATTTTTCCGCAACAACATAGCGTGGCTTCTTTTCGAGTGTAACCTTATAGTTTCCAGGAACTCCTTCAACTGACACAACTTTAGTATTTGTTAAAATGTTCAGGTTTGGAATCTCGCTAAATCCAGAACGATAAACACACTTACGGGAAGTATGAGTGATAGTCTTTACGTCAGAGGAGGGGGGTTGAATACAAATTGCACAGTCGTCTGTGGGAAAAAATCTACCAGCACGAGCAGCCAAGCCCCCAAGAAACGGCTCTTTATCAATTAGATTTACCTCAAATCCTAAATCCGCCAAGTCTACAGCGGTTTGCATACCTCCGATTCCTCCACCAATGACTAGGGCTGACTTGAGGGCGGGAAACTCAAGTTTCGCTATAGGTTCCAGAAGTTTTGCCCGTTCTATAGCAGATAGTAGCATTGCTTTGGCTTTTTCAGTGGCTTCCTTTGGAGTTGCTCTATGAGGCCAAGCGCAGTGGTCTTTAATGTCTATTACTTCAACTAGATAAGAATTTAGACCTGCGTCTTCAACTGCCTGAGCGATGTTTACATCGCTAATTTTTGTTAAACTCTCAGCTACAACGACTCGATTGATTTTTCGACTTTTTACTGCATCAACTATTGTCTGTAATCCTTTACCGCGCCAGAACTCACTGCCTTTTGCAATAAGAGTTATGTTTGGTAGAGCCTTCACGAAGCTTGTAAGAGCATCGAAGTCTATGATTTCAGAGAGCTGTTTTCCGCAGTCAGATATGAATACTCCGACTTTAGGTTGCTCCATTTTTCATTCGCTCATCTTCTAATAGTCTTAACTAGTTTCTTGTTATTGTCAAAGACGTTAACTTCTAGAGGCATCTCGCCAACTGCGAAGTGCGTTGCACAAGCCCAGCAGGGATCATAGGCTCTGAAAGCCATCTCAACCATGTTTAGCAAGCCGTCATTGAATACGCCGTTTTTAATGATACCTTGTGCTGCATTCTTTATTGACATACAGATTCCTGGTGCATTGTGAGTTGTTGCCACTACTAGGTTAACTTTCTTTGCTAAAGCGTTTTCATCTAATTGGTAATGGTGAATCAGAGTGCCTCTTGCGGCTTCAACTATTCCAACACCTTCTCCTGGTTTCCCAGGCTTGTTACGAATGTTCTTGCTGGTTATTTCAGGATCTTTAACTAATTCTAAACCTCTCTCAGTTGCATACATCAATTCGATAAGTCTAGCCCAGTGAAAAGCCAATGTAGCATGAACAGGTTTTCCGCCAAGAGTCTTGTACATCCGCTCGTATTCTGCCTGAGCAACTGGCGTTGCCATACCATCAGATGCATTTAATCTTCCAAGTGGACCGACACGATAGATTCCGCTTTCGGATCCAGCAGTAAGACCTTTCCATCCAACCTCTTTTAGGTAAGGCATTTTAACATAAGTCCAGGGTTCAACGTGCTCCTCGATGATGTCCAAATATTCTTCGGGACCAAATTTCACAAACTCCTTCCCTTCTGGGTCAACAACACGCACTTTACCGTCATAGAAATTCACCTTGTTGTTTTTGTCAACTGTACCCATGTAATATGTTGGTAAGTTGTATGGGTCGCTAGTGATCAATTTAACGTAATCAACATTCTTTAGAACAACATCGTCAAATATTTTCAAACTGAACTTTGCAAATTCGTGACAGCTCTTAAGCATGTTTTCGATGTCTTGACGTTCATCTTCATTAATTGCCTTAGCTATACCTCCGGGCATAGCCGCGCTTACAGGATGAGTTGGTCGTCCTCCAAGAATACCTGTGATCCGTTGCCCAAAAGCACGGTGTTTTATTACTTCACCTGCGATATCTAAACCGACTTTCTCGATTACTCCAAGAATATTACGTTTGGCAGCTGGGGCATCAGGTCCAACTACGAAATCTGGACCTCCAAGGAAGTAGAAATGTAGTATGTGATCGTAAATATAGTAGCCACAGTATTCTAGTTCTCTTAGTTTCTTGGCTGTTTCTGTGGGGTCCACATTGAATGCAGCATCCAGAGCTTTTGCTCCTGCCATATGGTGGGCAACTGGACACACACCACAAATTCGGGTTGTTATTATGGGTAAGTCTTCAGCACGTCTTCCTTCACAGAATTTCTCAAATCCACGTAGTTCCGGAACTTGGAAATACGCATTTTCAACGTTTCCTGAATCATTTAGAAATATAGTTATTTTTCCATGTCCTTCTAGTCGAGTTATTGGGTCAATTACTATTTCTTTCATTTCTGCACCTTCCTTCTAAGAATCGAATTGGCTAATGAATACTTATAGAATGTTCCTATTGGATCTACAATCTGCTTTACAACATCTGGATTAGCAGCAAGGGATGCAATAGCACTAATAGCTGCTGCACCTTGATCAACTACACGCGGTCCTGGTCCGCCACACCCAGTGCATGGTATGTTGACATTTGGACATTGACAACCACAGCCCGCCCTAGTAGCTGCCCCCATACAGATTACACCTTGGTCGAAGAAACAGGTCTCACCGTCATCTTCAATCTCGTAGATTCTCTTTATTTCGGTTATTTCTGTGTGCTTTTTTTCTCTTTCGCATTCATCACAAACTGATTTGTTTGGTAGGAAGCTTGTACCTTTCGGAGGAATATTACCACTTATGAAGGCAGTAAACATTTCCAGAATGGCAGGAACTGGAGGTGGACAACCAGAAATGGTATAATCAACATCTACCGTTTGGGGTAAAGTTTTAACGGTATCATAGATTTCTGGAAGTTCTAGTTCACCCTCTTTTACTTTTACGCGAGTTTGAGGGAGTACAGAGTTAGGATTTTCAGTTGATTGAGTTTCAAGGTAGGCACGCTCAAAAACAGCATTTTTATCCCAAAGATTCGCAAGGCTCTTCACACAACCATCGTTGGCACATGAACCAAAAGCCACGAGTATCTTTGATTTCCGTCTTAGAAGCTTAGCCATATATTCATTTTCTTCTGTTCTTATTGCGCCGTTGAAGAAGCAAGCATCTATACTTTTATCTGGCATAGCTTCGACATCTTTGTATTTTACGTCAACTGCTACAGGCCAGAAAACAATGTCAGCAGCTGCAACGACATCTAAGATTTTCTCGTTGACGTCCAGAACAGCTACTTCACAGCCTCCACAACTAGCCGCCCAA
>Ga0209536_100016437_pt1 | contig 10522 bp, 8 predicted proteins | sample DeeMarSeWOR28_12_FD_187461 | JGI IMG/M metagenome (GOLD analysis project Ga0209536, IMG submission 187461) | Marine sediment microbial communities from White Oak River estuary, North Carolina - WOR-2-8_12 (SPAdes) (version 2) | ecosystem: Environmental > Aquatic > Marine > Intertidal zone >...
TGGAAGTTGTCGACAGCAATCGCGGCATTATGCGCACCAGCGGCCAACATAATCCGATGAGCTGGGACTCCCTGATGGCGGGGATCCATCTGATCGCGGGAAAGCTGGGCAAGGATCCGATCGAGATTGCCACGCTGAATCTCCACGGCCCGGAATCCCAGGACGATCCCAACCCCGTGCCCAGCTATGAGGCCTGTGTCGCGGCAGTAAAAAAGATGATGAACTGGAACTGGCATGCTGCGGGCGCCCGTAAGTTTCCTGACGGCCGGATGCACGGCGCCAGCTTCCGCTATAACCAGTGCCCGCGCCATTCGGGAGCATCCTATAACCCAAAACTTGAGCTTCGGAACGGCGTCGTGCATCTTGAGTCCTGTGGCGCCATTATCGGCCACTATGGTCTGGAAGCAAACATGATGGTCATTGCCGAAGAATTGGGCCTTGAGTACGAGGATATCCGGTTGCATCTCAATCACCATTACACCTATAGGCCTTTCGGCGGCGGCAGCGATGGATCGACCGCCTCGTCCTGGGCTATAAAAGAGTGCGCCAATATCCTGAAGCAGAAAATCCTGGAAGCCGCCATCGAGGAAGCGGAAAATCCTTCTTCAGGTGGGGGCGGGTTTGGCCGAAAGCAACAGCAGGCCGCGCCCAACCCGTTCAAGGGCCTCAAACCGGAAGACCTGGACATGGCAGACGGCAGGGTCATTGTAAAAGCCGATCCTGAGAAGGGCCTTCCGCTCGGTCAGGCCGTTCGGGCCAATCTGTTCGCCACGTACTCAGGCAGACCTCCGCTGGCCCTCTGGAACCAGCAGGGCAGAGCGCTCGATACCATGAACGTTGCTACGTGCGAGGTTGCTGTGGATACCGAGACCGGAGAGGTGGAAGTACTCCGGTTCGGAGTGGTTGCCGATCCCGGCAAGGTCATGCGGCAGACCTCGCTCGAAAGCCAGATTCACCAGGTGTTGGATTTCACGACAGGGTGCCAGATGCTCGAGGAATTTATCTTCGATAAAAATACCGGCCTGAGGCTCAGCACCAACATGTTTGAGTACAAGAAAGTCGGCATGCTGGATATGCCGCGGGTGGAACTGGAGCTTCTGGAGACGCAGGCGGGCAACGCCTGCTACGGCTCCAACGGCATCAGCCACTCCCTGGCGAACACTCATCTCGTCATCATGGCCATCCAAAACGCAATCGGCAAATGGGTCGATTCTCCGGCTACTCCGGACAAGGTTCTCAAGGCATTAGGCAAGGCGTAACAAACGGTTCAGATGGTGTCAGGCTAGAATTTCACCAATTTATCATCCGCTTAAGAGGCGGACCATCCTGATTGGACTATACTAATAAACCGGGAATTATTTTCCCTGCCCCGGGGGATTGCTTCCCCGACAGCAAAATACTCCATTTAGCGGAATTTGCCTAAATTGTTATAGTATTTATACTTCTGGTTAAAATACACAACCAGCTCCAAGTTGGCATGCGCCTTGCATGATACAGTCATGAACTTCTGAAACGGAGTTCCAGCCGCATCACTAAGAGATCTTTAACAGCAGGATGATCAGAATTCCAGATTTCCTTTTGTGTCGGGAACCACGTAGGGAATCTGGGATTGAAGGGTGTTTCATATGGATTTACCGATCGCTTTTCCTGTTCTTGCATCGCAATCCACCCTCCCACTCAGTGAAAGAAATCCAGCAGCTCTTCTTTTCGAATATATGGAACAACGATTTAGCAAGAATTTTCAAAAAATTACGGCAAAACGGAACTCTTTTCTTTGCTGCCAGGGAACAAGACTGTCTTCGCTCTTTCTGGTTCAGGAGGGAGAGATCCTGTTGACTCGAGTCTCTCTCGATGGACGGGATACACTTCTTTCCATCCTGGGACCGGGAGATTTTTTCGGTGAAAGTGCGCTGTTAGGAGGTTGGGAAGTCACCTTCAGCGCGATGGCGACAAAACGGTCTGTTGTTTCCCTGCTGCCGGAAAGAAAGTTCCGATTGCTTCTCGAAGATCCAAGGGTATGCCGCTACCTGTTGCAAACCGTCGCTCGCCGGTGCGACGATGCCCGGACCCAGATGGAAGTTATCGGATGCACTAACGTCAGGGATAAAGTGCGTTCCGGACTGCTCTGGCTGTCCGGTCGGATAGGCGAAGAAACGGATCACGGCATACGTCTCGACCTGAACCAGACGCGATTGGCGCGAATGGTCGGTTGCGCCCGGGAGACGCTCAGCCGTGAAGTCAGCAGGTTGAAGCGTATGTGTACGGTGGATGTACGCTACAGCGATGGGCGGAAATCAATCTATATAGTGGATCCGAAGAGCCTGTCACAGCCCGTTTGAAACGACGCTCATGTCTCGGATGAATCTGTTGGCGGCCCGTTCACCGAGGCGGTATCGTGTTTCTCAATCAACAAGCTCACGTGGAATTCAGTACGGCCCGGGCGGGAGTCGAAGGAAATGTCTCCATGGTACCGGCGCAGCAATCGCCACGCTATATCCAGCCCCAAACCGGTTCCCTGTCCCGGTGGCTTGGTTGTGAAAAAGGGGTCGAAGATTCGTGGCGCAATATCCGGAGAAATTCCCGGTCCATCGTCCGCCACGCGCACTACGATCCGATCAAATTCCCTGCCTGCACTTATTTTAATGTGTCCGGATCCGGATAATGCGTCGAGCGCATTGTCGATCAGGTTGAACCAGACCTGGTTCAGTTCCCCGCCTGTGGCATAAGCGTGGGGGAGATGAGATTCAATGTCCATTGTGATGGTTACGTTCTTGGAACGCGCTTTCGAGGCTAAAATCATGACAGTGTCGCGCAATCCCGCTTCGACATCCACGGACTCGGGCCCGGCCAGCTTATCCATGTATGTGAATTTTTTTACTGCTGCGACCATCTCATAGATCCTTGTTGCAGCCCTTTCAATATCGGCGGCAAGTGAGTGGGTGGCACAGCCTGCGGCGATCCAGCGGATCGCGGCATCGAGCGTGTCGCCCGACGATGCCACATTTGCGAGAGCATCAAGCATCTCGATATCGACAGCCGTTTCGGCAAGTGTTGCCGCATGATCCGGATCCAAATTACGGCTCGTAAGCCAATCGGAAATTTCGTCCTCCCGGTCTGCCTGCTCGATGGGAGATAGAACCATCCGGCGTGGCTCTGTCAGGCAAACTTCGCGCGTCCGCTCTATCACCTCCAAGATTTCACCGGTCAAACCTACATTACCGAGTGCGCGTGCCGCCGCATCCACTTTAGTGAGACTCTCCAGAAGCAGCTTGGAGTTGCGCAGAGTTGCAGACGCCGGATTATTGAGTTCATGGGCCAAACCGGCCGCCAGTTTTCCGAGCGATATCATTTTTTCGTCCTGCAGGTCGCTGGTGTTGAAAGCACGAGCGCGGTCGAGCATGATATGCACTGTGTGGGCGGTGAACATCGGGCACTGCTGGATCATTTCCGGAAAGCGGTCCTCGTGTATGAGGAGGACTTGGGTCCTTTCTTCAAGATAGTTATCACCGGGAGATCCGGTCATCCTTGAATAGGGCAGCAATCCGCCGACATCCCCTGTTCGCCATTCCATGACGCGGCGCGGCCCGGCGCCACGATCGACACGTATGGCAATATGCCCGGAGAGGACTATCCAGAGCGTTTCAATTCGCCTCCCCATCGGGGCTATGACTACGCCTGCTTCCCACGTCTCAAGTTTTCCGCAACCCGCCAGCCACTGCAGTTCCTCTCGGGGCATTTGAGTTGGAGCAAAAAGCTTCTCAAGCCGATCAACAAGACCAACATCCACCGTCAATGTTTGCCTCCAATACTGTAAATACCCTTACCTTAAGCAATCAAACGGCCTGCAGGTATCGATGGACCATGCCGATTGCGGCGGAACCCTCGCCCACAGCTGCCGCGACACGTTTGCCGGAGTCGTGACGTACATCGCCGGCTGCAAAGATACCCGGCACACTCGTTTCATAGGGAAACGGATCGCGGTCTGCGGTCCAACCCGGCGGCCTTTTCCCGTCAACCATAATGTCGCGACCTGTAAGGATAAATCCTGCATCGTCGCGCGCGACAAGATCGGCCAGAATTTCAGTCCGTGGCGCCATCCCGATGAAAATAAAGACCGCATTAGCCGTCACCTTGCGGGTTCGGCCCGAGGCTGCATCGGCAAGCGCGATGGCTTCGAGCCGATCTTTCCCCCAGACCGCCGCGATAACCGTTCCGGTGAGCACTTCAATATTAGCCGTCTCAGCGATGCGGTCCACAAGATACTGCGACATCGCATTGAGGCCCGGGCCCCGCACCAGCATCGTGACTTTCCGCGCATAGCGAGAAAAGAATACAGCGCCCTGTCCGGCCGAATTGGCTCCTCCCACTACGAAGACATCATGTCCACGGCAGGTCGCCGCCTCGCTCAGGGCGGCACCGTAGTAAATCCCCGCTCCTACCAGCTGCTGGACTCCCGGAATGCCGAGTTGCCGGACCTTCATCCCGGCTGTGTAAAGGACGGCGTAACAACTCACCTCGGAACCATCCTTCAATCGAACGATTCGATAGGGATCTTTCCGCTGAATGCCGACTGCCTCCTGGGCTGCAAGAATCTCCGCTCCAAAACGCCGCGCTTGGGTAGACGCACGCCGCGCAAGATCACTGCCGCTGATGCCGCTCGGGAATCCGAGGTAATTTTCGATCCTGGAGCTGGTGCCGGCTTGTCCGCCCGGCGCATTCCGCTCGATGACAGCGGTGCGAAGGCCTTCCGATGCGGCATACACGGCACCGGCCAGACCGGCCGGACCTCCTCCAACGATGACCAGATCATAAAAAGGACGCCGCGCACTCGTCTGCATGCCGATCCGCTCAGCCAGTTCTCGGGCATCGGGTTGCATAAGCGCCTCACCATTCGGCAGAAATACAATGGGCAGCCGGGGAGAACCCTCAGAGACTTTGGCAACCAGCTCGCGGGCCGCGGCGTCCCTATCGATATCAAGCCACTGATAGGGAATCTGATTCCCGGCCAAAAAATCACGTATCGCGTAGCTCTTGGGCGAGAGCACGGTCCCTGCTACACGGATGCCGTCATATTCAGGCCTGGTCCGGGCAAACCAGTCGGACAGCAGATCGTCGAGGACCGGATACAGCCGCTCACTCGGCGGTTCCCAGGGCTTCAACAGGTAATGGTCGAGGTCGATATGGTTAATGGCCGTAATGGCGGTATCCGTATCCGCATAGGCCGTCAGCAGCACACGACGAGCGTCCGGATAGAGCTTGATGGCTTGGGCAAGAAACTGCGTGCCCGTCATCCCGGGCATTCGCTGATCAACCAGGAAAAGTGCCACAGGCATTCCACGCTTTTTAAGCTGCTGTATTGTGTCGAGAGCCAGCTCCCCGGAGGAAGCCTTCATCACGCGATAGATATTGCCATAGTGCTGACGCAGGTCTCGCTCAATAGAATGAAGCACCTCAGGTTCATCGTCGACGGTGAGAATGACAGGTTTTCCCATATCGGAATCTCCTTGCTCCTAATGATAATCCTATATCTTCTTAAATATCCAGAAATAGGATCAGAGGGTCCAAACCCTATTTCACATTAGCTCTGATCTTCAATAGGTGGAATAATTGAAACACTCGGCTTTCGATTGAGAAGCCCCTGATTTGGGGTAACAGCGGAGCAGCTGGCGTAGATATAAATATTCAATGCTATACGACTATTGAGTCGCCATCAGATCAGGATTCCACCGCCAAGGTAAATGATGCGAAGAATCCCCAGGATGATTCCCAAATTCCAGCGGGCACTTTTCAATGCTTTTTTAATGTCTGCATGAGAAGTCCACTGCATTTCTCGGATCGCTTCAGCTTTAAGGATTCGGATCAAAATTCTCAATCAGCCAGATGTCTGATATGGATTCGCTTGTACTGCAGACAAATTTTTGTCCATCCGGGCTGATACTGACGCCCGTAATCGCTCCCGGTAACGTAAAGAGAGTTCGAGAATTACCCCCCTCTGCGGGAATAACCAGGACATGGTCCTCAAAAAGAAAAGTTTGTACGCCCGGATAATGATGCAGTGCATATATTTTAGTGCCGTCTGGCGACCATCCAACTGCGAACACGTTTTCTTCAGCGACAAGCCTTTCAGAATGGTCCGTAAGTGAAACCAACCAGAGCCCGGGATTGCCCCGGCGATTCCAGGTTATTGCTACTTTCTCCCTGTCAGGTGCGTAAATTGGATTGGAAACATAACCGATATTGTCAACCAATAGTTCCTGCTTTCCTGTTTCCATATCCAGGACCATGAAATTCCGATTCACTGCTGTTTGGTAAAGAATATTCCGGCCGGGTGACCATGAGAGAACATGACCCAGGTTCCATTGAATCTCCGCCAATACCCTGGGATGTCCGCCGTTTATATCCGCAATCCATATCCGGCCGTTGCCATCCTCGTCCGTCCCATAGGCAAGCTTTCCGCTGTCCGGGGACCATACAGGTCCGTACAATTCTTCATTTGAGGTAGCTAAACGCACGGAAGCTCCACCATCTGGATCGATAGCCAGGATATTCCTGGTTTCACCTTTGCTGGCAATACAGGCAATCCACTTTTCATCCGGCGACCAAACAGGATAATTATGAACGGATTCTGAAAATGTCAATGACGTGCCCGGACCGCCGTTGATCCACATTTTGAAAATGTTTCCTGAATCTGAAAACGCAATCCATTCCCCGGAAGGGGAAATTACCGGATTGATTTTTTTTGAAGCACAAGTGGCAAGCAGCTTCGTTTGCGGGGCTTGATTTTTTTTCATGTCCCTGAAATCCGTAAGCCAGAGTTTTGAATGGAACAGATGCCGCGTGAATGCCAGTCGGGTGCTGTCTGAAGAAAATGCGACATTGCCAATCGAACCTGTATCGCTTAGCAGAATCGAAGGTGCGCTTTTTGCCTTACCTGTAGCATTATCGATAGTAATCTTTACCAGCTCAAGATTTTCATCTTTCCTCCGAAAGTAGTAAATAGTATCCCCGGTCTCAGACCAACGGGGCGGACTGAGTATTTGTGTTTCTTCCACCACTTTTTGCAGTTGACTGAAATCGGGTCGGATTGTGAAAATTGCATATCGATTATTGTTCCTCATGGCTGAGAGCAGGATAAGGTCTGACTGCTGCGCCCAATTGACATTCAACAGCCAGCGGATGCCACTTACCAAAAAGCTTTGAACTGTACCTGTCGCCCTGTCCCATAGCCATAGCGTCGGGAATTCCATTCTCGTCATGGCAATTTGAGACCCATCCGGCGACCAGCTGGAGGTATTTACAGGATTAAAAATAGGATGTTGGGATTGCCCGTCACGGGAAACCAGGATTGTACTTCCATAACTATTATTTTTAATAGCTGTGACGAGCAGTTCGGAACCATCCGGAGACCATCCGGGTCTGCCTATTGAATTTTCTTTTAATAGCGTATGAGCCTGATCTTCCGATAAATCCCGGAGCATCAGCTTTGCACCCTGTCCCGGTTCGCCGGATACAAAAGCCAACGAGAACCCGTCCGGAGACCATCTGGGGAATTCAATTGTATGCTCCGTATAAAGCTCGACGGCCTCCTCTCCCGATAAATCCCGGAGCATCAGTTTGGTTTCTTCTCCCTGCTCTTTTTCCGTATAAGCCAACAAAGATCCGTCGGGCGAAAGGGCGGGTTCACAGGTGGTTCCGTGATACGTAATTTGTCTATACCCGGGTTCCCGTGATACCGGAGATGTCGAAACGGCGGAATCAGACAGATTCCCGTTTTGCAAAGCGAACAGCCAGATCACAACAGCCACTAAAACGATAGTACAAACTGCAAGAGCGGGGATGAGAATACTCTTCAGACCCGATTTTCTTGATAAAGCCTCCTGATCGGAATTTCGGCCGTTTTCGAGCCAGCGGTCTATTTCTTCCCTGTGTGCAAATACCCTCGCTTTGGGCGAATCCTCGAGGCGATGCACGGGAAGGCCGCGCTCCTGTTCCAGGCGCTGGCAGGTTTTCACAGACCGCTTCAGGTAAGCGGCGATTTCCTTCCAGGATTCAAGAGTCTGCTTTTCCGCCATACAAACCTGCCTGAATTTCGGTGAGTTCCAATGGCCTGTGCTTTAACGGTATTTAATAGGAGGATCTTACAACATTCCTTTAAATTTTCAAACGCCGGTCGCCATTAAAAAAGAGGTGATTCCCGGCAAACCGGCGATGTGGACACGGATTTGTGCACCATTGTATTAAGCAGAACATAAATCCTTACAAAAAATTGCTAAAAAAGCTGGTGGAGGTGAGAGAAATGTTGCGTCAAAAAGCGAAATTATGCGTCAAATCGGGCGGAAGCATTGACAGGGTGAAAATACAATAAATAATTCGATATCAAAGTCAAATTTGCGCAATAAATCGGTTGGCGGCCTGGCAGCCCTGGTGCAGGCAAAATGCCGCTGAAAACTATTTGGGCGCCAAATAAAAAAACGGGGGAGAGAAAATGAAACCGAACTTCAGATTTTCATTGGCATTATCTGTCTTTGGGATACTTGTTTTGCTTTCTTCGCCTGCAGGATTGTGGGGATCTGATATACCTCTAAAATGTGACGCAGATCAGGATGGCTACTTTAAGGATGTTAAAAAATGCTGGATTTACAATGACGATTATGATGTTGACTGCAACGATAATAATTTTGACACAACAAATAACTGTATCGATCCCGGTGAAGATGTCTTTCACACATATCGCGCATTTCTGACCACTTTAGATGAAGAAAACAATGAATATGCGGTACAGAACGATGACTTTGAGGTTGAGGTTGATATCTTTAGTGATCATATAGAATATGTTGACGGTTTTGACGAGGTTTACATCGGTTCTACAACCGCTTCTACAGGTACAGGACTATTCCGCTTTGACACCTATACAGGTAGACTGAGCCACCCAAAGAAAGAAATTATCCCTCCTCGAAATGTCTGGATGGACCTCTCAAATTTTATGGTTTTTGATCCATATTATGGAAACAATTATTTCGATGGATTGGAACCCAACTGGATATACCCCGACCAAGGGGGGAGTTCGGGTGAGATACCGATGGATATGCGAATGGGCGGGTTGGATCTGGACTTGCTCTGCGTCGCAGGGGAACATCCTTGTCCCGAATCGCCAAGTTGTTATATGGGGCTTTTGGGTGATCCCGATTGCAGCAACTCTCCAGCCGGCAAAGTTATACTTGGAATCACATTTCCTATGGATGGCGCTCCTAACGATATAAAGCGTATTCTTTACAACTGCTGGGATGAATTTTATGATCCTGAAACCCAATGTTTGGTCGAGGATGTTAACGATAAGTCGACATGGCCATCGGTTGTTGTAACCCGAATTTCTACGGATACATGGATCTTCGAGGGATCAGAGGCATATACTCAAATTGAAGGCGGATTGTCCCCTTTGATACATGTTCCATTCAAGCTGACTATTATACGCATCGACTGACCCAAGATTTTCTGAGTCCAGGAGTTGATTAAATAAATCGGTTGAAGTAAAACGTATCTCCCTCCGTCAGCGTTCTGCTCCTTGGAGTGCCGGTCTTCGCCCGGCACTCCAAGCAATTCGCTATTCACCCAAAGTTCCCTCCTGAAGACTGTTCAAAACCTGCAGCACATTAGCGGCGTCGTCTGAGTTCCTCTGCAATCCTGAGCGGGAATTTTTCGACTCTGAAAATAAGAGGCATGAGCATGGTCAGGATCGATCCGAAGAATGGAGCGGCAACTACAACCTGTTCGACCGGTCCCATCGGAACACCGTTTATGCTCTTTGTGATAACCTCCGGCCTAAATACTTTCATTTTGTAATATTCGCGCCGCATTATCCCTTTCCCGGGAAAAATCCGGACAATTGCGATTCTTCCCACACAGTCGCTTTCGTCCAGGGTGGTAACCAGGATTCGAAGCTTATCTTGAAGATTCAGTTACGGACAGGACCAATTTAGTGTCCATTTCATATGATTAATTTTAAAGATGGATTAAGTTTTTATTATAAGCTATGTAAACAATCCAGTATTTCTAATCAATATTTACGTGAAACAGCTTTCCACAGAGCGGATCAGAAGCTTCGAATTTAGCGCTCTAAATGCTGCTGGAAAATGAGTTTTCCCTTCAGGAATCCCAATTGTATTATTGATCCGAATCTCGAAACCATTTTAAAATGATTATAAAATTCCATTTCAAAGACATCGGAATTACCGGAATCATGAACTTTGCGCTTGCATAACATTTTTAAGGCCTTGTATTTACACCTTCTATAAGATATAAATATATATGGTATTTATGTATGGTTTTTACATCCCGGTACGGACTTAAAGCTTGAACGGCTGAGCGGGTATTTGTTAGTATGAATTTCAAGCGGTGAATAATGCGACCGCTTGCTCAGCTTTGTTCAACTGGCGATTCCGATCCCCTCCCGTGCGGATCGGTGAAAGCACAATCGGGACATTTTTGAGTGGCGCTCTGTGTGCGTCTAACGGGCCGCCGTGGC
>Ga0209536_100016438_pt1 | contig 10521 bp, 9 predicted proteins | sample DeeMarSeWOR28_12_FD_187461 | JGI IMG/M metagenome (GOLD analysis project Ga0209536, IMG submission 187461) | Marine sediment microbial communities from White Oak River estuary, North Carolina - WOR-2-8_12 (SPAdes) (version 2) | ecosystem: Environmental > Aquatic > Marine > Intertidal zone >...
AAAGCAATAAGAGAATCCGAGCAAGACGCTTTTCGCTCGAGTTGAAAATCTGGTCCACAAGGTCCGCCTCGTATCGGATATTTCGTAAAAGTAAATGCTTGACGAACAATTCCGAGATCTGGTGCTTCTCGTGAAGCATGCGTATCATCGACAATTTCTCGATCCGGAAGAGATTGCACCCAATGACCGTTGTAGCAGTTGCAATTCGCAATGGCTGACCTGCAAGGCACCCCTCGCCCAGAAAATCGCCGGCGCTTAGTGTGGCGATGATCGCTTCCTTGCCTTGTTGGGAGACAACCGAGAGTTTCACCTTGCCTTTTCGGATATAGAATATGGAGTCTGCGGGTTGTCCTTGATCAAAGATGCGTTGCTCGGAGCCGTATTTCTCGGCAGTTTTTCCGCGGGTAATTGCAGCGATTAAAACTTCCCAATCAACGGACGCGCTTTTCTTAGTTGGCATTACCGCCCCTCTTTATTTGCTGAAAACGCAATAAGACATTAACAATTAATGGTTTCGGCACCTGGAAACGCGAACCCTCTTTAAGCCGGGCAACGGCCCTATAGGATCATCAGGGGATAAAATACGGCCGGATTTCGCTTGGCCGCGTGAAGCCTGTCTCTTTTACCCCGGAGATTATTTGCGCGTCAGTTCATTATTGTTCACACCTATGGTCAAAACCGCTCATTAGCTGATGGGAAAACCCGCCTAACCTGATTCCCAAACCGAGCCAAAACTCATCGGCAGCTATTTCCTACCAGTGTCTCATTGTGAGTATTTCCCCATCCATTATGAGTGAGCAATTTTAACCATAGGTATGAGCAGAAATGAGCAGACTAGTGAAAGCATCGCGGGTAATAATAAATATAGGATTGTAGATAAAGTCGGCATTTGGATCATAGATCAATAAGGTCGTGGCCCTTTAGAAAGGATATGTTCTATGGCTGATGAAATCTTGAATAGGAACACCGCTGCTACACTGATCGTGGGCGCATTGCTGGGAGCAGGGGTCGCTCTCTTGTTCGCTCCTCAGTCAGGATGTAAAACGCGCCGTGACATCCGTCGGTTCGCTGAAAAGGCTGGGGATAAGGTGGGAGCCGCGCGGGCTGAGTTGCAGCATTCCATCAATATTACCATCCGGGATGTGGAAAAAAAGTTGCAGGAGGGGCTCGCTCACGGGATGGATTGGACCGACAGTAAGATCGTTGACCTTCGCCGAGCATTAGAGGCGGCCAGAAAATCTATCGCGGGTGAAATTGAGAAAATTCAGTCAACCTAGAGTTCGCAATACGGACTGAATTCCGGCCATTGCAATCTATCTATGAGTTGATCTAGACAAAAGTGAATGCGGGGGTATTCGAAGTTGTGACTCGGCAAAGCTCCACAAATCACATCGCATGCAGACACCTCACAATTGTCCTGATTAAGCCCTCGAAATATGACGATGAGGGTTATGTAATCCGCCATTTGCGCGGTGTCCTTCCGAGCAATACGCTCGCCTGTCTCTTCGGTCTTACTGAAGACCTGAATCGCCGCAAGATTCTCGGCAACGATCTCAAAATAAAAATCAAAATTCTCGATGACACGGTACAGAAAATACCGGTTGACAAGATCATCCGGTCCAACAAGCGTCCCCGCCGCAAGACAATCGTCGCGCTTGTCGGTGTCCAGTCCAACCAGTTTCCTCGAGCTGCCGACATCGCCCGGCGTTTTCGGGCGGGAGGGTTACAGGTCTTGATCGGGGGATTCCACGTCAGCGGATCCTTATCGCTATTTCCGGATATTATGCCCGAAATCCAGGAACTGATCGATCTCGGTGTCACCGTGGTAAAAGGCGAAGTGGAAGAAACCTGGGGAGACATACTCGTAGACGCGCTTCATGACCGATTGAAACCGCTATATGATTTCATGGACTGCAAGCCGGACCTATTCGACAAACCAATACCTGCGATCCGCCGCTCGTATCTTAGGCGCTTCATGACTTCGAACTTCGGCACGATTGACTGTGGACGGGGATGCCCATACAACTGCAGCTTCTGCACCATCATTAACGTGCAGGGGCACAAGGTGCGTGCCCGGTCCGTTGAGACACTGAAAAGTGCCATTCGCGAGAACCATAGACGGCATGGCATAGACTACTACTTCTTCACAGATGACAACTTCGCGCGTAATGACTGCTGGAGGGAAATTTTTAAAATGATGGCGAGATTACGGGCTGACGAGGGCCTTTTTATCCGCTTCATGATTCAGGTGGATACCCAAGCTTACAAGATCACAGACTTCGTCGAACTGGCCTTTAGAGCCGGTTGCACTCAGGTTTTCATCGGAATGGAGAGCATTAATCCGAAAAACTTGAAGGCTGCATGCAAGCCTCAGAACAAGGTGCAGGAGTACAGTGAGATGATTGGAGCGTGGCATAGGGCAAAGATAGCCACTCACATCGCCTACATTATCGGTTTTCCGTTCGACACTCCCGAATCCGTTGAAGAAGACGTCAACCGTTTGAAGAAGGAACTCGGCGCGCAACAGGCATCATTCTTCATGCTGACTCCTCTGCCCGGTTCACTAGATCATGCGCACATGATGCACAAAGGGAAGTACATGGATCCCGACCTGAACCGGTATGATTCCTTTCATGAAACAACGCGGCATCCGAATTTTGCTCCCGGTGAGTGGTATGCCACATATCGGAAAGCGTGGCTGAGTTTTTATTCTTTCGAACACATGCGGCACCTCCTGGCAAACGCTTGTCCCGAGAATTACTGGAACATCCTGCGCAATTTTATTTGGTACAAGAATTCCGTGCAGATCGAAGGAGGCCATCCGATGGTCCACGGTTTGTTCCGTTTAAAAGACCGCACAGACCGTCGTCCTGGATTCACCATTGAGCCACGACTTGCACACTTTGTGCGGCGTTTCCGCGATGTGCGCGGTCTTGCGCGTAAATGGATTGCGCTGATGTTGGAGATGGAGGAGCTTTGGCTGCAAACGCGCATCCGTAGCAAGGCCGAAATCCGTCTCATATTCGAGTTAAAGCGCGCGCGTGAGGAGATTAACTGCAACTTGCGGATGGCTGAACTGCAACTAGCCTATTATCGGACCAAAATCCATGTACCCGAGCTACATGTACCCACAAAACTAACATTGGCTTTCCGGGACCTCAATTTCGGTCTGGCAAAGCGCATAACATACTCCCGCGCAGAAATTCAAAAGTTTTGGGCCGGGACCTGGAGAAAATGGCGGCACAAAAAGATATTCCATATTCCTCCACACAAGGTCATCATGTACCTCCTCCGGGATGTCCAGTTGTTTTTGCTCTTTGCCGCTGCGCTTCTGCGTGCCCAGGTGGAATCCCCAGAAAACACGGCAGAGCTTTAACTCGCCTTTCTCTCCAGCTTTCTGCTGTGGCAGCGAATCCGGATGTATCAACAGCATTGCGCTACTTCGGGCTCCTCGACATACTGCTGTGGACGTCTATCCGAAGCCGTCCGGATTATGCCTGCAGAACCATCGGTCACGCGTTTTGCATCCATGCACGTCTGCAACGCATGAGAAATGCGACCTAAGGAGCATCTTTCAGGAAGCGCAGTAAATCGCTGTCCGTTGTAAGAATAAATGTGGTTTTTGAATCCGCTGTCGCTTCGTAGGTCTCCAGGCTCTTTGCAAAGGCGTAAAAAGATGCATCCCGATTGTATGCCTCAGCATAAATCTTTGTCGCTTCTCCGTCCGCTTTGCCTCGTACCTCCTGAGCTTCGCGGTAGGCTTCAGATTGAATCCTCTTGAGGTCTCGTTCCCGTTCTCCCCGAATTCGGGCCGCTTCGCCTTCACCCTCCGACCTGAAGCGCTCGGCAATGCGGTTGCGTTCCGCGATCATACGGGCGAATACGTCCCTCTGGACTTCTTCCACGTAATTGATACGCTTGAAGCGGACATCGATAAGCTCGATACCGAGATCCTCTACGCGGCCTGAGGCCCGCTCCAGTATCTCCTGGATGATTCCCTCGCGGCCTTTTTCGATCTCCTCCAGGATGGCGGCTTCCTCCTCGGAATCGAACTGGATGTCCTCGGTCGCGCGATTTGTGCTGCGGACAACTTCTACAAGATCGTGCCTGGCTACGGAACTGCGGGTTTCGCCGTCAATAATGTCGTCCAGGCGAGTTTGAGCGCCGTCTTCATCCTTCAGGCGCTGGAAAAACTTAAGAGCATCGATGATGCGCCAGCGGGCGTAGGTGTCGACCCAGATATATCTCTTGTCCTTTGTGGGCACCTGGTTGGCAACTCCATCCCACTCCAGGAAGCGTTTGTCGAAGAAATGGAGGGTTTGAATAAAAGGAACTTTAAAGTGGAGGCCGGGATCCGTGACCGGATCGCCAATGGGATTCCCAAATTGAGTGATAACCACCTGCTCTGTTTCGTTCACTGTATAGGCGGCGCTATTTATAATAATCAGCGCTGCGACCAGAACCACGACTATTAAAATCGTGCGCATACTCATGGTTGGACCTCCCTTCTGCTCTCTCCGCCGGCTAAAATCCCCTGCAGCGACTCCATGGGAAGCAGTGGCATAACACCCTGGGCATCATTATCCAGGAAGAGCTTTCCTCCCAACCTGGGCAGAATCTTCTGCATCGTTTCCAGGTACATCCGTTGCCTCGTTACTTGTGGAGCGCGGCGATATTCCTCGTACAATTGTTTGAAACGGGACGCCTCTCCCTGAGCACTGTTGACGCGATTCAGGGAATAGCCTTCCGCTTGGAGAATGGTTTGTTCAGCCTCCCCCTTGGCACGCGGTATCACCTGGTTATACTCAGCCTTGGCTTCGTTGATTAGACGATCCCGCTGCTGTTGTGCCTGGTTCACCTCATCCCAGGAAGGCTTGACCGGATCGGGGGGATTCACATCCTGCAGCACCAGCTGGTCAATCGCGATCCCAGTCTCATATTGATCGCACAATTCCTGCAGCTGTACCTGCACTGTGGTTTCTATTTCCTGGCGTCCGATTGTAAGCACTTCGGTAATGGTGCGATCACCAATAACAGCACGCATCACGGCCTCGTTCATGTCGCGGAAAGTCGGAGTCTGACCACGCTCCAGGTCAGCCAAGGGATGTTCCGCCGTCAGATTTCGCACCTTAAAGAGGTAATTATAGGGATCTGCAATCCTGTACTGCACGATCCACTCAACCATAGCTACGTTTAGATCCCCGCTCAGCATAGAAGACTCGTCCTCGAAACTTTGTTGCGAGTAACTCGTGCGAATGCCAACTTCGTCGGATCGAAAACCAAATTCCCCCTTCAACTGCCGCTGCACGGGAACTCTTGTTACTCTTTCTATTAGAGGAAATTGAAGCCGGAGCCCTGGTTCGGTTTTTCTCACATATTTGCCGAAACGAAGTACAATGCCCACTTCTTCGGCTTCTATCTGGTAAAAGGAACCGTATAAAAGTATCAGGACCACGAAGGCCAACAGCAGTTTTGAGGCCGGCATCTTTTTGAACTGGAACGCGAACAGCTTGTTCATCAGTTTGTTTATGTCGAAAAGCTGGTCGGGTCTTTGTATATCCATCAGTCTGTCCTCCTTTTATTCCTTGTCCTCATGGTCGTACTGCAACTTGAGGAAGGAGAGAATAAAAGTTGATCAAATCATGGCAGCGGAAGAAAAAGGTAGGCGGTCTTTCTCTTAGCTTTAGCCTTTTCAAACACACCCTGCTGAACAAGCGCTCCCTTGCACACACTTGCATCAGAATTCTTATACGCTGGAAGTAATTTGCCGGTCAGTTCACTTCAGTTCATCTTTATGGTCAATATTGCTCATCCCGACTTTTAAAGGGATACTACAAATAGTATGTTCTATGTTGGTTTACAGTCCGGGCGGCCCGCTGCAAACCTACTGTTTTGCCAGCGATAGGAGATTGGCTGCGCAACCTCTTGTTGTTTGATTGCCAAGTCCATTTGACCTATAATGTTATTGTTTTTATTGGGATCTGCAAGAATCGAGTGAGAGCGCAGTGGAGTGCTACCTGCTCACGAGGCAGACAGACATAGAGCCCATAACTACTTATTCCTCCTGCTACGGCCAGCCTCAACAAGAAGACGGAGGAGGGGATGTCTGACATAAAAAGCAAGCCTGTCAATTGGGAATCCATCTTCACCGACATTTTTCGTGGGAAAACTCTTATTGAATATGGAAGAAACCGAAAAATCTTCCGGCAAGGGCAACCGGCGGATTCCGTGTTCTACCTCAGAAAAGGCAAGATAAAACTAACAGTTACATCCAAACAAGGCAAGGAGGCCATTGTCTCCGTTCTGGGTGCAGGTGAATTCTTCGGTGAGGGATGCCTTGCGGGTCAATCGTTGCGAATGGCGACAGCTGCCGCCATGACAGATTGTACCCTTGACAAGATTGAAAAATCGCTGATGACACAGATGCTTCACGAACAGCATGATGTGTCGGAACTGTTTGTCAAGCATCTACTTTCACGGAACATCCGATACGAGGCGGATCTCGTCGACCAGCTTTTCAACTCAAGTGAGAAACGACTGGCTCGCATTCTTTTGCTGCTTGCTCATTTTGGCAAGGAGAGCCGGTCCGAACTTGTGCTTCCCAGGGTTAGTCAGGATGAATTGGCGCAAATGGTGGGCACAACCCGGTCGCGAATCAGTCATTTCATGAATAAGTTCAGGAGTCTCGGCTTTATCGATTACAACGAGGATGAATTGAAGGTTCACAGCGGCCTCCTGAGCATAATCCTGCACGAATAGAATCAATTTCGAACAAACAATTTACGTATACTGTTGAGCGTGCGATTATATCTGATCAATCCCTCCAACCAGCTTGTCAGTATGGCCAAGCTCAAGAAGAACCGCTGGAAGCGCTACCGTATATGGAAACCGCTTAATCTCTTGGTTCTCGCAGGCCTAACTCCGCCGGAGTGGGAAATCACGATCATAGACGAGAACCTCGGGATCCCGGACTATTCGGGTATGCCTCAACCGGACTTGGTGGGCATCACCGCCTTCACTTCGCAGGCGAACCGCGCCTATGAAGTAGCCGCTCACTTTCGTGATGCGGGTGTGCCCCTCGTAATGGGCGGCATTCACGCAACTTTTTGCCTGGTCGAAGTCTTGAAGCATGTGGACTCGGTCGTTACAGGGGAAGCCGAGGGTTCTGGAAGATGTAAAAAACAAGAGTTTAAAGCGCCGCTGTGACGGGGGGTTAGCCAAGATAGACGACATCCCGTTCGCTCGCCATGATTTGCTGGCATCAGGCTATGCTTTGGGAGTCATTCAAACCGCTCGCAGCTGTCCATTGAACTGCAGTTTTTGCAGCGTGACGGCATTCAATGGGTTCCGCTATCGGCCGCGATCCATTGCGGATGTCGTACGGGAATTCCAGTTGATCCGTGAGAAACGCGTTCTGGTTGTGGATTCCTTTATCATTGGCTTGGACATTGATAAACCGGGCATTGGCAAACACGTCGCCGAGGTGGCCCATCAGTATGGCGTGGACTATCTCAATATGCTTTTTCTGACGCCCTTGCCGGGCACGAAGCTGTGGAAGAAGATGGAATCAGAAAAACGCATCAGGCTCGAGACATTTCCGGGAGATTGGAAATACTACGCGCTGACCTTTCCGGTAGCTCGATATAAGCATTTATCTCTGGATTGGATCATCCAAGAAATGAATTCCTGCAACCGGAATTTTTACTCAATGCCACGCATTTTGAAACGAACATTCAGCAGCCTATGGGGACAGCGCCATCCGCTAATAAGTCTGATAGTCAATTTCTCATACTGGAACAACCTCCGGCAGAACCACAAAATATTGATGGACTTCAAAGCCGCAACGGGGCAATAGCTATGATTCGGAAAGAACTCAGACTTCGGTGCTTTTCCGATCAAGTGTTTTTGTCTCTCCCAGGCATTTCCGCAATTTGTTGGTCTTCCTGAATTTCATTTGTTTCTTCTGTCATCAAAAAAGCAATGGACCAAGCAAACATAGGCTGGAAGCAGATGAAGCGATGAGCAGTTTTAAGCAGGCGCCTGAGCAATGTTGCACAGACGCGTAAATGGTCCCATTGGTAATATCTATGCAGCAATGCCGGTGAGGTGAGGGAAAGGATCCGGTGTTTGTGCACTGAACCCTGCACCGGCAATGAATGGGAGTGGACTTTTGTTTCCCCCATGACAGTACCTTTATATGAGGCAACCGCATAGGCTCCGGAATTGCAGGACCATGCCGAGCAATGGGAGAATAAGACGCCTCAAGGGGGATGGATCTCCGCAGGGGGTACCATGATCCCATGCAGTTTTAACCGGCTTTTGCAGCTCCTCGACCGACTTTTGAAGGTTGATGATCAGCTTGAGATCTACGATCATCTGGACCAATGCGAAATCTGCCGAGATACCATTTACCAGCTTTCGCGCGACCGGGATAAAGCATTATTCATCTATCCCGGGCACTCTTCGGAGCCGTATTTCGCTCCGCAACCACCGAGGCAGGAGGAAGGTCCGTGGAAGCGTACAGATGATCGATGGATCGTCTTGATTCAGCACGGATCAGGATCATCGAGGGGATACATTTGCATAGGAGAAAATTGTGTCGGAAAAACATGGTGACAAGGCTCGGTTCGGCCGGGAACGAAAGAAGAAGAATCTTCGGCGGAAACGCACTCGAGCGCTTAGGGAGAATCTGTTACGGAAAGAGAGCGGCTCGGGACCCAAGTCGACGACTGCAACCCAAAGCGGACTTCGAGATTGATTAAAAGCATTTGCCCAGTGGTGTATGGTTAGCCGGCACATCGCCCTGCTATACATCTTGTCTGGCCTGAAAGCATTGCTGCGGAAAGCCGAGGATTTCCATTCTGCGCCGGATAAACCTGATCTTGCCGCATCTGGGAAATCGGATCAGTGCGCGGGTCAAAGCTTACATCCTTCTCTATTCATATGCGCATCGTTGTCTATTACAAATTTTTCGCAGCTTCGAGGGAGTTATATGAAGCTTTTTGAACCAACGAACGTATATATAAGTATAGAGAGTTTAATATAAGGGAAAAGAAAGACAGCTTTTTTCATCGGCTTTCCATTTACTACGGCGGATCGGAGCGCGATTTCCCTTCCAGTTGGCCCTCCGTTAAGCTCATCCGGTGTAAGGCTCCCAGTTTTGTGCTCTGGATTAGATGTCCTGTATAGACATCTGTGTCTTGGAGGCTGGGAAACGGTGGGGAAAAATTCATAACAAATGGAGATCAATTATGCCAACCGTGAAGACAAAAAGGAAATGTGAAGATCTAATCCAGCAAATTTTCAATGCTCTACGTCAGTGGCCAGAGCTCGAGCGGAGAGTTTTTGCTCAGGCTCATTACCATGGACAATCTCTGGAAGCAATCTCCTGTTCCCATAGGTTGAATGTGGAAGAAGTGAGCATGATTCTCAAACGATGTGACCATCGACTTCACACTTTTTTAAGGGAATTTCGCAAAAGCAGTTGCGAGAAACCTTCGTTTATCCCAGCGCCGCCCCAATAAATCTTCACCGTTTCATCAGGTTCGGGGATTGCGCCGTAGCTAACCGTGTATTGTTTTTCTGATATCCTTATGAGAAGGACCTGATCTATTTTGGAAACAAGAACACCAGCTGGATCCTTGCACCCCAACCCTTTGGCCCGCTGTCCGGAGAATCGGCCCAATAGCGGGCCCCACCGCCTACCGAAATGATCTGAGGACCGATTTTTAGCAGCTGAGAAACAAAGAAGTTAAGGGGTACGGACCATTTTTCATTTTCCCAGTCGTAGGTTGACTCCGTGTTCAAGCCCAGAGTTGTTTTTGTTTTTGTAATATAGGAGATAAAGGGCTGAAGAAATGTTGCGCTGACATCCGCACGGTCGTCGTCTCCGGCAAAAGATTCAATGTGATTGACCAAACCCCCGAAAGTCCAGGGACCGACCTGTTTCAGTGCTACGCCGGTTGGGCCTATCCCCCATTTCTTGGTTCCCAGCATTTCGTTCGACGCGGTTGGAAGCATAAAAACAGGGCCAATCCCCCAGATGATTCCTCTCTTGGTTGGATTTTTCGGTGAGAAGAAAAGGCTCTGCACAATATCCCCAATGCCGGACTCCCCCATCCCTTTTGAAGGGACATCGGATTGGCTGATGACGGGAAGAATCGTCCTGGAAATCAGATTCCAATCATCGTTTAGCGCCATGGGGATGACGGGCTGAATGTTGATACGCCACACGGAACCGTCCTTGTAAGATCCAAGATCTTTGTCATAATTCGCCTGGATCGGCACACTAATCAATGAAGCAACAGGATTGGCCAGTTTCTTGGCCAATTCTTCCGCTTCGTCCGCCGATGCAAGAGCTGGCAGGATGAAAAGCCCCGTCGCCACTATTGTCATAAAAGCAAGCCATTTGATTCTCATTGGGGTTCTTTCCTCTTTTCATTAGTTTCCATATTCAATCCGGGCCAGGTCCGGTACTGGAGGCGCCACGCGCTTTGTGTCCCCTCCATAAAACTTCAAGCT